>JAABUO010000871.1_pt1 | contig 45771 bp, 45 predicted proteins | sample 5559291 | NCBI WGS metagenome assembly JAABUO01 (sample SAMN10711878, study PRJNA513372) | rock metagenome | isolation source: Antarctica rocks | place: Antarctica: Victoria Land, Finger Mt sud
ACGAACTTTGAGGAGGAATTGAATGCTGGTCGCAGCCACTTGGACTGTTTCCGAGGCACAAATTTGCGAAGGACAGAAATCAGTTGCATGGTGTTTTTAGCACAAACACTTGGCGGCATGGACTTTGCACTAAACAACACCTATTTTTTCGAACAAGCGGGATTGTCACCTTCCAACGCATACAAAGTGAACGTGGGTGGAAATGGACTAGCATTTATTTCGACTTTACTAGGGTCGGTGCTCATTGCATATATAGGACGTCGGCCATTGTTTTTGGGGGGGATGATTGCGGAAACGATTATTTTGCTAATCGTGGGTATTTTGTCCGTAACGACACAAACCAGAGCAAACGAATGGGCGCAAGTTGTACTGTCGCTTGTTTGGGTTAGCGTTTTTGATTTAAGTATCGGGACAACGGCCTATACGATCAGTAGCGAAGTTTCAGCAGTGGGGCTGCGGGTCAAAACCGTGTCAGTTGCTAAGAATGCACATAATTTGGTCAACATGTTTAGTGCAGTGCTCGAGCAATACATGATGAATCCGACGAAATGGAATTGGAAAGGGAAGACTGCCTTTTTTTGGCTTGGGACGTCTGTATGTGTCACCGTATGGACGTACTTTCGACTGCCTGAGCTGAAGGGAAGGACATATGAGGAGTTGGATAGTCTGTTTGATAAACATGTGAGCGCGAGGAAATTCAATGACTATCAAGTGGATGGTTTGGAAAGAGGGCCAGGAGATGACGAGAAAGGGGATTAGGATGAAAGGGGATTAGGATTGACTTTTATTGGCGTGGGTTAAGGGTTAGGGTTAGACTGTCCAAGAAATGAAGGTTGAAGGGTCGTGGCTTCTTTAGATCATCAGCAATCCCGAGCCTTAGACGGACATTCTCAGAACGATGAGGCCGTAAGCGTTGTCCGAAAATCGCACGACTCGTTCTACTGGAGGCCAAGATAGCGAACTGTGTATAGTCACAGGAATTCCCTAATGCCAAACACTTTTCTGCGGTAGAAGAATATATTCCGATTTGGTTTTTGGGTATTTCGATGTTCGTTCCTTGGGGTGGCGGGGGACCGCTCATTCCCCACATACGATTCTCATCGGAGGTGGGGTGGTAGATATACACTATAATACACGCGACTACTCCTCTTCGCTGCTGCTCGCGTCTTCCGCATCGTCGTCGTCGTCGTCGCTCGAGGACTCGCTCTCGCTCTCACTGGGGCTGACGGGCTCCCCCTTGAACTTGGCCAGCTTGCGTTGAGCAGCACGAATGGCCGCATCCTGCTCATTCTCATTCATCGGCCGGTGCTTCTTCTTCTTCTCCGTCCCAGCAGCCGTCATATGATGGCTCGGCTTGCGACTGTGGGGCGCCGAGGTGGGCGCGGAGGGAGCCGCATTCGGGTTGCCGTTCTTCATGACCACGAACTTGTACAGTCGCTGCAGCACCACCGGGTTCATGCTCTCGAGATCCAGCTCCACCTCGTCCTCGTCCAGGCTGAGCTGTGGAGTGCCACTCTTGATGATGTGCACAGCAGTCTGCAACGCATCGCCTTCCAGCAAAGCCACCTTGTCGGCCAGCTCCTGCTTCATCTGATAGTCAATCACAAGGGGCACATCGCTGTGCTTCTTGCGCTTGTTCTTGCTGGACTTGTTGGCAAAACTGCTGCTCCGTCCATGGCTCACCCCATTGCCGCTACCCCCGGCTTTCTTCCCTTTGGACATGGTCTGGATCTGTTCTTGCAGCATGGCAAGCTGTCTCTGCATCATGTCGATATTGTCCTCGCGCTCCGAGTCTTCGTCGCTCGAGTCTGGGGACTGCGAACCTCTCGGCGCAGGCTTCTCTGCCCACTTTTGATCAAAGACGGCTTCCAGCCGCTTGCTCATATTGTGCACGGGAGTACCCGGGGCATTGAACTTGTAGCAATTTTTAAACATGAGTCTCACATCGTACTCAAAATCGGCAGAACTATCATACTGGTTGTTATTGATCTTGCCCTGCACGGTGCTCAGGTCCATCGGTTTCTTTACCACTTTGTAGTAGTCGGGAATATTCATAGCCACTGGGTCAACAGGCTGGTAGAAGGGAAAGGCATAGGCTTCATGCTGCTTCTTGAGGAGCTCTTTGACGATTGACGTGCAGAAGCGGATCTCCTCGGCATTCTTCTTTCTCCGGGGGTTGTGGGCCGGCAGGTCTCGGTTCTTTGGCGGATGGATCTCCCTCTTCGGCCGCCCATCGCCTCCTGTGCTCTCTCGTCGAATCTGGGGGAGACCACTGGGCGCAAGCGCAAACGTACTGCCCGGGGAGGTCGCTCCTTTCTTGGCTTTCTTCTTGGCCGGTTCTGGAGGAGGAAGATCGGGGCCGGGTATATTTTTCCACTGCTTTTGGAAGCTAGCCTGCATGCGACGAGCCATTTGCGTGAACGTGGAATTTGGACCGTTGAATTTTTCGCAATTGGAGATGATGAGATTGAAGTCAGCATCCACTTGGTCAATGTTGGTGTATTCATTCGCAGTGAACTTCTTCTCCAAGGTCTCCATATCCATGGGTTGCGTGACAATGTTGGGGTAATGCGGAATTTTAAGCGCCACGATGTCGACGGGCTTGAGGAAGGGGAAGGCATCTTTGGTCCGTTTGATGTTTCGTAGGATATTGCCAGCCACCTTGGCCTGGTGTTTGGGTATGCCCTTCTGCTCCTCGGACTGGGCCACTTTGAATCCGGTCGGTGACTCGGACATGGCGTTGGGATCCGACTTGAGTTCATTCTCCTTCTTCTCCGGACTCATCCCTGTTATGTCAGGGGAGGCTTGATTCTCCGATGACCAGACCATGGAGTCGCCTGGGGCTGGTATAGCATATCCCGGCCTATCTTGATCCTCGATCTTTGCCCTTTTCGTTGGCGCATCCACATCGTCCTGCGCATCTCGCTTCAGGTCCGTGGTGGGAGCAGAAGCGGGCTGGGTGGGGGCATCCGTCGGGAGTGCCGTGGGAGGTGCGGTCACGGATACAGGCGCCACCGTCCCCATATCCAAGGGAGCATCCTGCACACCGCTGGGATCCTGCTGGATGTCGATAGCGCCATGCGGTGCAGCTGTCACCTCGGATTGGACGCGACTGTCGGCTAGTTCGTCCGTGTGCCGAGTACCTTCAGGCAGCAGCGCCTCCTGGATGATATCTGCGTCCGCCTCCATCTTCGTGTCGCCCTGGGCATCTTCGGCATGCTCCACACGCTGCAGCATCACGGGGTCACTCTTTGCCACTGGCGCGATGGGGTGTGGGGACATGCGCACATCGGAGACTTCAGCGGCGGGAGGCATCGGCTCCTCCATGTGCATCTCGTCGTTTCCCACGCCCTTGCTAAAGGGGGCGATGTCGCCGTTAGTCATTGGGGACACCACTCCCTCTTCTGCAGCACTCTCTGCAGCACTCCCATTCGTTGTCGGCAGGGCAGGTGTGGGCGCGTCCATGTGCGAGAGGGTGGACGATGAGTTTCGACACACCGAATCCGGGAATCAGGAACGGGACGTGGGAAAAGGCCTTATATACCCTGCTTGTTGCCATGGCGATAGTGGGAGCGGACATGAGAGGAGCGGAGCATGATGGATGAGAGCAATAGGTGGTATGAGGGAGGAAGGAGGAGGGGGGAGGATGGGGAAGATGGTAAGAGGAGGAGAGTAGAGGAGAGTAGGAAGAGAGGGTGGTAGATGGCAGAGCATGGTGAATGGCAATGGCGATGATGGAGAGAGCAGCTTGGAGTCGGGAGAGAGAGGAGCAAGAGCAGAGGAGAGGAGCAAGCAAGAGGCAGAGGAAGAGGAAGAAGGGCTGAATGAGGAAACGAGTAAATACATCGTAGAAGTAGTCTGATTGGCTCTTGCTCCATTCTCTTCTCTCAGACAGGCACCAACCATGGTGCAGAAGAAATCAGCCAGCAATGTGCGGCGGACGAGGGTGGATGGAGCAGGGCAGGTAGTAGCCCACAGCACCTTCCACCCCCAGCAGCCCCTCTTCGCCTCCACCATCGGCGGCCTCGAGGCGCACCGGATCCGCATCCACCACACCACCACCGGCAAGCTCACATGGGAGTTTGAGCTGGAGGGGAGGAGACAGACGCCCTCCGTGCTGCGATGGGGCACCCTCGCCGTGTCACGCAAGCGCAGGAGATCCACAGAGGGCGGCGCTGCCCCACCCTGCCTGGCCATTGGCACCAGCAGTGGCCAGGTGGTCGTGGTCGGCACGGAGGACCAGTCGACACGGATGCTGGAGGGACATACGGACTGCGTGACGGATGTGCAGTTTGCGGGGGATCGCTGCTGGAGTCTGAGCAGGGACCGGCAGCTCTACGAATGGGATGTGTCCACGCAGACGCCGCTGAATACCTACGCCCTGCAGCAACCCTCCCCCCAACGCTTTGCCCTGCTCTCCGACACATCCCTCCTTCTCGCTTCCCACCAGGTCTACATCACTGAGCTGCCGTCCATGGTCTCCGAAAAGACGTCACAGGCCCACGCATCCCCAATCCATTCGATGGTGGCGGCCGCCAAAGAGTCTAACCATTTTCTTACTGCCGCTCAGGACGACAGGTTTGTCAATGTGCATGGATCCGATGGAGACGTGCAGCTTGTGGCCGATGCTGCTGTCGTGCAGGTTGCCGTGGCAGAGGAAATTCTGGCTGCCGTGACGAGCGAGGGCGGTGTGGACGTCTTTCTCTCCCCATGGAGCAAGCCCTCTGCAAAGACAAAAAAGCGGACCAGGACGGCAGACTCACTGCTGGCCGTAGAGGATGGAGAGGTCCTTGCCACCGCGGTGGATGGGGATGTACTTCTCCTGGCCATCCTGCGCCATGGCACGGCCGTTGAGTTTGAGCGCGTGAAGTGGAAGGAAGTGGAGCGACAGGTCGTTCTTCCTCGGCGAGCCCTGCAGGAGGAGAAACACGCTAATGGAGTCGCGCATTACAACGAGGCATCGACCAGGGTGGCGGAGGGCCACGACACCTCGAACATGGCCATGGACATGGACGAGACCAACGAGGGGAGCGACGTCGAGCCGAGTATGGGCGAGCGCCTGGCTGCCCTCGAGCGGCCGGTGGAGGGAAGAGCCAAAGCTCCGAGCGCACGGTCGCTGGGAACGATCCTAGCCCAAGCCCTGCACACCAACGACAACAACCTCCTGGAGACCTGTTTGCATCAGACCGACTCGGATGTTGTGCTGGCAACCATCAAGCGTCTTCCCCCTGCCTTGTCCCCCCTCCTGCTGGAGCGGATTGCAGAGCGCATGGCGCGGAAACCGAACCGTGCCGCCCTTGGGGTGTGGATCCGATGGTGCGTCGTGGTGCATGGCGGCCAGCTGACCTCCATGCCCAGTCTGAAGAAGAGCATTGCCTCGCTTCTCCGGACTCTGACCAGCCGTGCTGCCATGCTGCCGAACCTGTTGGCGCTGCAGGGGAGACTGGACATGCTCTCTGCGCAAATGGAGATTCGCCAGACGGTGGACGAGGAGGAGGAGGATATGGCCGCTGTATATATCGAGCCTGACGACGTTGAGCTCGAGAACGTTACCCAGATCCTTCCGGAAGAAGACGAGGAGGAATCCGAGGAGGAGGGCATAGATGAAGAAGAGGAGGACGTGGATGACGTGGAAGAAGAGGAAGAATCCGAGGATTCGGAGTCCGAGCCATAGCCATATCCATATCTACATGTACGCGAAAACTACTTGAACTTGCTATAAATCACCGCCACAATCAACAGCACCAGCACCGTGATGATGGCAATCGTAATCAGCCTATTTGTCGCCATTCTACCAGTCAGCCCATGCATCACTACGCCCACCTTCTAGCCATCCCACGCAGCGTGCGGATGCTCTTATCCACATACCCGTCCGCCTGCACGAGCGTAGAGCGCGAATGGACCAGCTGCTCCCTCTGCGACCCGAGGTCCGTAAGAATATTAGCCCCTAGCGCTTCCGTGTCGTTGGCAATGCGCTGAGAGTCCTGCAGGCGCTGCGACGACCGCTCGAGCCGGTCGGTCCCGGAGAGCAGTTGCTGGCGCTGGTCAAACACGGCGCCGTCTGCGTCCGTGTACCTGCTTCCAAACAGCTCGCTCCGTTGCGCATCCTGCGTGTACTTGCGCTGATGTCAGCAGAGTAGGAGGGGGGGAAGGACGTACGAGGTCCCGCTTGGCGTTGTCGAGATCCGTGCGGTAGTTGCGCAGCCGTGCATTGGCCTTGCTTCGGGCGGACGTCGGGATATTCAAGACCTCGATCTGCATCTGTGCGATCTGGAGTTAGCGGAGCAGAGGGAGGAGCGTGCGATTTCATCGGCCTCGTCCAGGGCTCGTTGGGCAGCGGACACGGCCGCCTTCCGTGGCTCGCCCGCTAGCTCGTCGATCTGGTCGAGCTTCTGGGCAAAGTCCGCCTTGACCAGCTGGAAGTCAGACTCGTGCGACGCAAACAGCTCTGTCCCAGGGTCGCTGTCCATGCTTGTGGTGTGCTGGAGTGGAGTGGAGAGGAGAGGAGATGGGGATGGAGATTGCAGTCGTGGGCGCTGGCTGCGCAGGGCTGGCGGCTGCCTGGGCGCTGAACGAGCACTCGCCGCACACCGTGACGCTGTACGAGGCGGCGGACAGGCTGGGCGGGCACACCAACACGGTGGGCTTTGTGGCCGACGGCACGATCATCCCGGTGGACACCGGCTTCATCATCTACAACACAGCGACCTATCGTACGTACGGGGAGCTCCAAGACTAAAGTAGCCAACTTCATAGCCTTCCTGCGCGAGGTCGGGATACAAGGGCGGCGCACCGAGATGTCCTTTGGCGTGAGTCGCGACGGCGGCCGCTTCGAATGGGCCGGCAGCACGGTCTCCGGCATCTTTGCCCAGCGGGCGAACCTCCTCCGCCCCTCCTTCTACCACATGCTCTTTGACATCATCCGCTTCAACTACTGCAGCGCCGAGGTGCTCGCGTGGGACGTCCACCATCCTCGGGCGCGCGAGAGCATGGACGAGTACTTGACGGGGGAGGGCTACTGCGCCGCCTTTCGCAACGACTACTTGGTCCCCATGACGGCGGCCGTCTGGTCCACCGGCCCGACCGCCTGCGCCGCCTCCTTCCCCATCATGACCCTCGTGCGCTTCATGTGGAACCACCACTTGCTCAACACCCTCACGGCACGGCCCGACTGGCTGACCATCCCCGGCGGTTCGCGGCGCTACGTGGAGCGGATTGCCGGACGCCTGCCCAAGGTCAAGCTGCGCTCGCCGGTGCGCAAGGTGGAGAGGGGAAAGGACGCCGTCGCGATTACGACGGACGAGGGCACGCACAGCTACGACCACGTCATCTTTGCCAGCCATGCGGACGCCACGCTGGCCATGCTGGACGCAGACCGGGAGGAGCAGGAGGTGCTGGGGCACTTTCGCTTCACCGTCAACACGGCCATCCTGCACTCCGACGAGCGGCTCATGCCGCAGCGGAGGCAAGCGTGGACGTCGTGGAACTACATGGACAGCTCTGCGGCTGGCGGGAAGCAGACCTGCCTGACCTACTGGATGAACAGTCTGCAGCACATTCCCCAGAAGCACGGCCCGGTGCTGGTGACGCTGAATCCCATCTTTCCGCCGCGGCACCAGCAGGGGCAATGGACGTACACGCATCCGCTCTACACGCCCGACAGCGTCGACGCGCAAAGGGACTTGCAGGGATTGCAGGGACGACGGCGGTCGCACATTTGCGGCGCGTGGACGCAGTATGGGTTCCATGAGGACGCCTTCTCGTCCGGCATCCGCGCGGCCATGGATCTGGGGGCCAAGCTGCCGTTTGCCCCCACGGACGCCGCCTATTCACGCGGCCGGGCTCCGCGGCGAAGTCTCTGGGGGATGCTGGTGCAGTGGCTTCTCATGCTGGTGCATCTCCTCGTCAGCCCGAGAAGCAAGACGAACATAGCAGACGGGAGCAAGACCAACATGACAGACGGGAGCAAGACGAACGCAATATAGACAGAGAGACAGACAGGCAGGCAGATAGTACTACATGGACTGCGGCGGCTTCTTGGCCCCTCCCCCTACTACCGCATACGTGGGCTTGACGAAGCGGTCGCTGTGGTAGTCGGTATTGCCCTGCCATCCCTTGACGTCCTTCATGGCCTCCTCGTCGCGCGCCCGCGTAGCAAAGAAGCGGCGCACATTGTCGCGGTCGATCTCGGCCTGCAGGACCGGCATCAGATGGATGCGCGCCCACAGCTTCTCGCGCTGCAGCTCGCGCTTCTCCCGGTTCCCCTGGCCGACCTTGTAGAGCCCGAAGGCGCAGACGACGCCCATCGCCACCAGCCAGACGCCTGCTCGCGGCCCTTTGCTGGGCAGGTTGCGGCGGTACTGCACGGCCTGGTAGCCCTCCTTGGGCGGCAGGTCCTGTCGGTGCTCCATCCCCTGGCCAGACCACACCAAAGACCACAAGATGACGACGCCATCTGGAGAACCACACCGCGCCCACCCCGTCTCGCACAGGGTCAACCTCCTGCGCCGCGTGCCCCCCGAGCTGTGGCCGCTGGCGGTCGTCATCGGCGCAGGCCTGGGCGCCGCCTGCTACGCCATGGGCAACAAGCTGTTTACAGACGCAAATGTGAGTGGCGGCAGGATCACGGAGGCTAACAAAGTTGCGAAGGACGCGGTCAGGGTCGACGCGATGAGAGGACGGTCGGGTGTGACAGGGGACTTGCTTGATAGTCAGAAGAGGGTGCCTCCTTCATACCTCTCGCGCTCCTCGCCGTACAGCCGCGCCCAGCTCGGCGGCGGCGTCCATTCCGTCCGCGGTACTGCCGCCACGTCGGCCAGCTCGTCGGCAAAGCGGCGTGCGTCCAGCGAGTTGTCGCCCTGGTAGGCAAACATGGCCAGCACGCGCACCGGCAGTCCCTCGTGCTGCGCGCGCTGCAAAAAGGCCGTCGTCACGCCCTCCTCGTGCATGTCGACGCCCTGCACCCCCTGCTGGAAGAGCGGGTCGTCCGGGCTGCGGAAGGCCCGGTTGGCCGAGGTCAGCAGCAGGACGTCGCCTTCCCCTCCGCTGCCCAGCCAGGCAAACAGCCCGTCCAAGAACCTGCCCTCCCTCCCGCGCAGCACGGGGGCGCGCTGCATGAGCACACGCAGCCCCGCCCCTCCATACACCTCCAAGGCGGTCGTGACGCCCGGCAGCCCATCCTCGCGCGGACCGGCAAACGCAACCACCTCGTCCGCCTCCAACCGCGCCACCAGCGGCAGCCGCAGCGCGTGCACCACCAGGTCGAGCGTGAGCTGGGGCAGATTGGCAAACGAGACCGCGGGCACCAGCGTCAGCATCCGATGGCCACCATGCTCTACGTCGGTGGGGTGCCAGCGGGGTGCCATGCGGACGTGGTCCAGGCGGCTTTCCTGCCCTTTGGCGACATCCTCAGCATCCATGTGGACGGGCGGACGGCGTGGGTCGAGTTTGAGGAGGAGGCGGACGCGCAGGATGCCATCGACAACATGGACGCCAGCGAGCTCTACGGCTGCACGCTGCGTGTGAGCAGGCGGCGACGGAAGGGCGAGGAGGAGGAAGGCAGGCCGGTGTGGCAGCAGGAGGGGTGGATCCAGTCACAGGCGTAGAAGCACAAGTATGTACATTCACTGGGCCGCCCTCTTCTGGCGCAGCTGCTCCTCGAACCGCTCAAACTCCTCCTGGGCCACCACCTCCTCCTGGTCCATGACCTGCGTGACGCCCTGCACCTCCGGGATGTAGTGCATCATCATGCCCTCGATCCCATTCTTGAGCGTCACCGTGGAGGAGTCGCAGGTGCGACAGGCGCCGCGCAGCTTGAGCAGCACATGGCCGGCCTCGAAGCCTCGGTACTCGATGTCCCCCCCGTCCTCCTGGATGGCCGGCCGGATGCGGGTGTCCAGCAGCTCCTTGATCATGGACACCACCTCGGAGTCGCCTTCCGCCGGCGCCGTGTCCATGGCCGCCTGCGAATCCTCCGTCAGCACCGGCGCGCCCGACGAGACGTGCTCCGTGATGAGCGAGAAGACCTCCGGCTTGACGTGCGCCCAGCTGGCGTCCGGGTCCTTCTCCACGGTAATGAAGTCCGGGCCGTAGAAGACGCTGGTGACCCCGCTCACGCCAAAGAGCTGCCGGGCAAGCGGCGAGTTGTGCGTGGCCCGCCCGTCCACGTACTCCACGGACTGGCGCGCAGGAGGGAGGACCTGCTGGCCGGGGATGAACTTGAGCGCATCGTTATTCGGCGTGCTCTCCGTCTGGATGAAGAGGTGCCGACGCCATCCTGATCGTAGGGGCTGGCGTAGTGTGCGTCGAAGCATATGACGTCCTTGTATGTACAAATTACTTACTCAAACCCAACAAATGCCTTCGTCGCAGTCGTGGGCCGAGGGGGGAGGGGGAGAGGGAGGGCAGGGGAGAGGATGGCGCGTCGGGCTGCCTGGTCCACAGCATGCACCAGCTGCTCGTGCTGCTCGAGGAAGCGGTGGTCCTCAAACTTGACCTCCGGGTCCCGCTCAGCGGCCTGGATCATGCTGCGCCACTTGTCCTTCTTCTCCTGCGCCTCCTTGCGCTGCTGCTGCAGGCGGGTGTCCATGTACTCGGCGACTACTCTTGCCTCCTCCACGACACGCAAGCGCTGGCCGTCTAGGTTGCGGCACGATCCCGTATTCTCCTTCTCACCCTTCTTCCTGCGACTGCCCATCTTGCTGCCTTGAGCGCGCAGCTGCGACCCAAAGCCGCCCTTTCCGCCGCGCATCCTCCCAGTCATCCACAGCCGCACCACCGGCCCTGTGAAGTCCCCCAGCAGCCTAGCTCCCTCCGGCATCCACATGCGCTGCGCAACCTCCTCCATCCCCGCCCCCTCCGGCAGATGCAGCGTCACATCCTGCAACCCCGGCGGAGTCCGGACGCAGACGGTGATCATCTTGTTGCCTGACCCGGGGTTGAAGATCTTGTTGCGCCGGTTGCAGAGGTAGGGCTAATTTCCGGAACGAGAATCACAGTCCACAACAACCTGCACCTCCACCATGCTCATTCCCAAGAGCGACCGGAAACAGATCCACGAGTACTTGTTCAAGGAGGGCGTGCTTGTCGCCAAGAAGGACTACAATGCGCCCAAGCACGGCGACATAGACACCAAGAATCTGTATGTGATCAAAGCCTGCCAATCGCTCGATTCAAGGGGGTACGTGAAGACACGCTACAGCTGGCAGTACTACTACTACACCCTCACCGCAGAGGGGCTGGAGTATCTGCGCGAATGGCTGCACCTACCGGCCGAGATTGTCCCTGCTACACATATGCGCCAGGCCAGGTCTGCGCAGACCCCGGCCTTTGGCAGAGGGGGTGGAGGAGGCGACGGGGGAAGGAGGTTCGAGAGTAGGGGTGACAGAGAGGGATATCGCAGTGCCAAGGATACTGCGCCTGGGGAGTTTGCACCGTCCTTCCGTGGAGGATTTGGGAGAGGAGAGTAATCTCACCATGTTTACATATATCCATTGTCATTGCTCCCTTGCCATTGCTCCATTGCTTCAGTGTTCCATTGCTCATTTGATTCTTCACTATGCCTCCATTGTTCCTCTACTGTCGTTCATATTTGTCCACTCCTTGACGTCCTCCCACCTGCATGGCCCCTTACGTATGTGTCTATGACTTGACAGACGCAAGAGCTTGACGAATGACAGCCTCATACAAGGTAAAGATGCCATTGCATCCATCCTCCAATCTTTGACGAATGATTGAATGAGCCGCGAAGCAGGCAGAGTGGCAAGGACCAAGCCCGTCCCACGGAGCATACCTCGAAGAAGGAGACAGGGGAGGTTGGGAGGAGTATAAGAAGGAAGCCCGGGGAGGCCACCGGCACATTCTCTTTCATGAGACTACTCGGCCTGCTCCTCACCACATGGTGTGCCGTCCACGGCGTGCTTGCTCAAAACAGCACCAACAACGAAGAGGCAGACGAGCCGATGGGCCGCAAGGGTCTTCCTATCGTTGGGACCATCGACGAGTTTGTCATTCATGTGGGGGATGGGAGATACATCACCTCCAAAGCCGGCTTTCCAGCCAACGAAACCATCACGGAAGCCACCGCGCCCGAGCACGCTGGCCGCTTCGACTTTGAGCATGACTATATTATGGTCACAACAGGGGGCGGTGGACGACTCTTTGTGGCAGAGAAGGAAGGCGACGAGGACAAGTGTCGTCGGCTGGAGATCTCCGAGACGGGGCATGCGGGGTGGGAGCACTGGGTGGTGCGTGAGGGCCAAGTCGGGCCCAAGATTCTTCTCAAAGAGACCGTGCATGTGGAGGAAGAGCGAGGGAATGCGACCGCTTCAGCAGGCGATGCGAATGCAACCAGTACCTTCTTTGAATGCGACGACGGGCAAGGAAGCAGGGCTGTCTTCTTTTCCGCACTCGGTGATTGCTCGGAAGAGCCAAACTGTTCCCCAATCGAACTCGATCTGCAGCCGATTGTGTCCAACGCGACCCTGACCTATCACTCTACGAATCTACAGCTGCCGGTCATTGCAGGAGAGTCTGCCAATACAACGATTGGTGTGCATGTCACTACAATTACTCCACCCCCTATGGAGGTCACTTGTCCTATTGTCGCCATGGCTCCGGGAGCAGCAACTAGTGCAGCAGCATCGGCAACTGCTGGTGCCGGTGCCGCTGCGACTTCAAGTGCCGGTGCAACTGCAGGTGCTGATACTGGATCATGGGCGGGGGCTGGTTCAAACACGGCGGCAGGCGCCAACACGGGGGCAGGAGCCAACACGGCAGGCGCCAACACGGCAGGCGCCAACACGGCAGGAGCCAACACAGGAGCAGAAGCAGGTTACGGGAGTGGCTCCATTGCTGGTGTCGCTGCCAACGGGACCAACGGCAACTTGGCCCAGTTCACTGGGGCAGCAGCTCATGCAGGGATAGAGACGGCCGCTCTTGCAGCAATTGCCTTGTTTTTCTTTTAACTTTCACCTATTTAATCTAATGTAGCCATCACACGTTCCACCGCATCAACGAGACGATGGTTCATGGGGACGCGGGGCTGCGGGATGCTTATCAGAGCGTGCACTGCTGCATCCGCCTCTGCTACTGTCCTTTGACGCTGCTCTTCACTCCCTCGCAATTCCCCCCGCGCTGCTTCCACCAGTCGCTTGTATCGCGCGCGGTTCTCCTTCATGGCACCGCGCAGGATGCTCTGCATCTCCTCCCACGGCGCCTCGTCCACCTCCACCTGGCAGCAGAGGGCGAGATGGGCGCGAAGTCGCTTGATCTCATCCACCTGGGTTTCTACGCGACGTCGGCATTCCCGCTCCATGCGGTCCATCTGATCCATTATGCTACACTTGTACCCTACACATTCCTGTCCCACCACACCCAGTTCCCTCCCCAATGATCACTCCTCTGGGATGGATGGGACGGAGAGGGAAACCACCTCCAGATCCAGATCCAGATCCAGATCCACGCCCACCACCTCTGCCCACGAGGGAAAGAGCGCGTCGCCCAGCAGGGCTTTTGATTTTTGTATCCATGTAGAGTCATCCATCTGGTTCCTGTCCTTGCTGCACCACAGGTCCTGGCAATGCCGGAATCCAGCGTCGCCGACGGCATGGTGGATGACGTGAAAGACAGCCAGCGGGTCGTGCGCCATCAGGCTCTTCATCTCGCCCGGGCGATCCAGGAAGGGGACCTGGATGGCTGCGTCGCAGGGGGTCAGCGGGATCCACGCGGCCGGGGTGTCGTCTGCAGAGGGCGTGGAGGAGCAGGAGGAGGCGGAGGAGTTGGAGGGGCTGCGAAGGACTAATGCGAACTCCCTGCGCCTGCCCGGACTGTGGTTGGCCTCTGTCGCCAGTTGGTGCTTCATGGTGTTGGGTGCTGCGATCCTTGGCTGGCTCCGCGGGGTGGAGGGGGCGTGCTGGGTCTCGTCACTGGCGAGTCATATTCGCCCGGCTGCTAGCGACAAAATCATGCGCCTCCTTTCGCTAGGGCCCAAAAGCGGGGTAGCAGCCAGCCAGCCAGCCACGCACCAATCAGAGCGAGGGAGGAGCAGCGCGAATGGGAGGAGGAGAAAGGAGAGGGAAAAATACATGGAAGTAGGCTGAGAGGGGAGTAGGCTGTAGCCCAGTTACAGGGAGTGACCTCCTCCCTTGCTCTTCGGTCTTTGTCCATCGTTGGTCACGCGCACCTCAATGTCCACCACGTCTACAGTCTCCGAGGAGGATGATGAGCTGCTCGTCAAGCCCAGCATCTCTGCCATGTCCTCGCGCCGTCCGTCGTATGCTGCAGAGTTCTCTACACGCACCTTCCCCCCCCTGACCGGCGGCAGCGATGGTGGAGGAGGAGCAGGAGGAGCAGGTGGAGGAAGTGAGTTTGGATTCTTTGGCCAGTCGCTCGGACTTTGGCCTGCGGCGAACAAAGGCAGCCCGAGGATGGAGAGGCTGCTCATGCCGCGGCAGGTGAGGAGCCAGTCCTTCTCCGTGGGGCAGGGCACGCATGCGTCAAGAGAGGAGGAACCTGGTCTGGCAGCAATTCGGCCGCCCATCTACTCGCAGCAGCGCTCGCACTCCTTCCTCTCAGAGGGATCATGGAGCACCTCGCTCCGCAACAGCCTGCCTGGCCTGCCCATCCTGGAGGAGCCGCCGTTGGCCCTTCCGCACTCGCCAACACCAGATGACTACATCTGCACCACCGAGGGCATGCAGCTCTTCCTCGTGGAGTTCAAGAGCACGCGGATGGATGTCTTCTACCTGCCCGACCTCTCCTCCCTCCACGTCCAGCTCGGCGACTTGGTGATTGTGGAGGCGGACCGCGGGAGGGACTTGGGCAAGGTCGTGCGGGCCAACATTACCTCTGCGCAAGTCCGCGCCATCAAGATCAAGCAAGCGCACGAACAGCATCAGGCCATGATGGGCTCCCCCTCAACCACCAGCACAGCGCCCCCACTCTCTCTGGAGGAAACACTAGTGCCGCCATTCCAGCCCAAAATCATCCATCGTCTGGCACAGCCTGCAGAGATTGGACAGCTGATGCCAAAGGCGCAGATGGAGGCGGAGGCAGTGCAGGTGTGCGCCACCAAGGTGCGCGCGCGACGCCTCCCCATGGAAGTCGTGGACGCGGAGTACCAGTGGGACCGACGCAAGCTTACCTTCTACTACACCGCCTCTCAACGGATCGACTTTCGCGAGCTGGTCAAGGATCTCTTCAAGATTTACAAGACACGCATCTGGATGTGTGCCACGTCGCACGCCCTGCCGGCGCACCTACCCCGCGAGCCTCCCCTCCCGCCCGGCGCACGGTACCCGGTGTCCTCGCCGAGTGTGCCGCGTCAATGGACCCGGGAACCGAACCACTTCCTGGCCGACTGGGATCCGCGCACGATTGTCAGCTAGCCACTCGTCCAACCACATGCAATCCTTACAAGGGGCACCAAAAGTATCAACACCTCGGGTTCAGGGAGACGGTCACAGGGTTAGGTCTTGTTGTTTTGGGGGGCCAGGAAGCGTACACTAGATAGATTAAATTATTCTCGTCGTGTTGTCCATCCTCGAGTACATGACCACGCTAGACTGCCGATTCTATCTCTCTCCAAATGGCTGCAACAAGGTAGGATTATGGTGGGCGAATGATACTGACAGCAGGGAGTGTACTGTCCTTATCGACACTGCGAGGAGGCGAGGGAGAGCGGAGTCGTCTGCGAGGCATACAGCCAGACACGCACCTGTCCACGCGGACTGAAGTGCCCTAATCTACACACCATCCAACAGGACTGTTTCTATGAGACGACGGCGGGAGGGTGCCAGAGACAAGACTGCATCTATCGACATCGTCGGCCCAGGAATGTTGATGGAGCTGTGAATGGAAAGAAGGAGGACGAGAATGGCAAATCTGACGAGGCAGGTAAAGAGGCGGCACCCATACCACCTGTGCCCATGGAGATAAATCTGCCCGAGGAGAAGCTCGCTGATAAGGCAAGTCCGGTGAAGGAGACTCCTCAGACAAAGGTTCCAGAGAAGGCGAGTCCGGTGAAGGAGACTCCTCAGACAAAGGTCCCAGAGCGGACGAGTCCGGTGAAGGAGGGCCACACCGCCAAGCATGTCCGGTTGCCGAGTAGTAGAAGCGACAAGTCTGCAGAGAGGAAAGGAGACAAAGACACTGGTCACTTTCGTGTACGCACCTTTGAGGAGATCATGGCCGATAAGAAGAAAGCAAGGGAACAGCCTAGGCAACGCACTCCGGACGTGGAACGGATGCGGAAGCGCGCAGCGAATACAGAGCAAACCTCGCCCGAGACGCCAAAGCGCGCAAAGCACTCTCCCACATCAACCACTTCCCCTACCAAACCCACATCACCCACATCACCCAACCGTACCGACGACCCATTATCCATACCTGGTCCTTTAGAGATAGGGCCATTACCAGACGACTCTGACCTGGACTTTGGAAGCGATGCGGGAGTGGGCGAGGAGGAGCTGGATGAGAACGAGCTGGCTGAATTCGAAAAGTCGCTTGATGAGTTGAAGAGGGATTGATCCGTTTCCTCGCCTTCTCTGCTGTGAGTCGATAATGTACATCTACTCGGGGTCAAGCAGCCCCGGATCGGAGTTGCCGCAATCATGTCCGTATCTATGGGTATCCATGTAGGTTGGAGGAGTTCGCCATAGAGGCTAGTCTGTATAGTCTTATGTCATGAGTAATATTACTACAGAGTCTATGCATCACTTGCCAGCATGCCATCAATGAGCTCCGCAACCGGTGCGTATTCCTTCTCCTCAATCAATCCGAATTCCCTCGCCCACAATACAAAGTGCTTGAAACTCGTATTCAAATGGGCCTCTTCGCCCAACGCAACCACGATGCGAAAGTGATGGCAGTACATATGCGCATAGACACGAAACAGCCTGCGAGCAATCTGTCCCACCAGCGTCCTGAAGTTTGCTGGAAACGCGACGCCGATCTTACAGGGGAATATGTCGTCGTTGTCGATGTGACGACGCACCCAGGCTAGTAAGTGGTCAATGTACTCTGGCGCCGACATCTCGGTCGGTCGTCGAAAGGAGGGATCGTCATTGTCCTGCCACAAGTACTCATAGGCATCGCCTGCTTTCATGATGGGACACTCCGCACGAGTGCAGAATTCAGTGATGGCGGTATAGAGCATATTGATCTGGTTGTAAAAGTCGACCGCATTGCTCGCAAGCCACTCGTCTTCGTCTTCGCCTTCAGGCAACTTCACAGCCTCTCGCAACGAACCACTCCCTAGCGTAGCTTCTGCAAACCGTCGCAGCTGGTAGCCCTTGGTACCTTCGACATCTATTTTCTTGGGTCGAAAGGTGCGTGTTTTGGCGGAGAGGAGTGTTGTTGACATTCACGACAAAGTCACGTGGTATCAGGTTTGCGTGCTGTTTTAGGCAACCACAAATGATTGCTCTACGAGTCCGGCTGTAAGAAAAGCTTCAGAGATTACTCCTATCTAGCACGAGCAGTACGACAAATCAAATAAACTTCTGGCGAGAGGCCTCTATTACTATGCGCTACCTTTGCTATGCATTATTACCCGTAGAATCGAGCCTCGAGCTCGTCGTCGTGATCATCCAAACTGCCGGAACGCAATCGTTCCAGCTTGTCTGTCACAAGATCAATCACATGCTGTCGATCCTCGCTATCCTCGGTCACCACAGATCTGAAATCATCATCAGCATCCGACCGTATCCCAATGGAACGACTTGTACTACTTCTTCGATGGTGTAGTGGACGAGTGGCGGCGCGATTACTGAATACTTCGTCGAAATAATGAGACGCTGCAGTGACTGGCGTACGAGGTGTGTTGGGGAGTCGACAACTTATTCCTGTATCGTGAATCAGTTTCGCCACCAGCCCAGTCCAGCCCAGTTGATGCGACGCACCGAGTCCTCGGCCGGTGTCGCTATGGAAGAACTCGTGAAATTGAATGTAGTCTCGGAAGTTGATGTCGTGGTCCAGCATATTGTTTCCACCATTCGTGGCCCTTCTTCCATCTTCGTCGAGAGCGAATATGTGCTGCACACGATGTTGGATCTCTTCGGCCACATGACCCAAATGCATCAGCTCTCCGCTCCCGGTCGGACATTCCACTTTCAACGTGTCTCCATAGTACATGTAGAAGCGTTGGATACTCTCAATCAAAAGAAAAGTAGTGGCAAGCCATATCGGTCCTCGCCAGTTGGAGTTTCCGCCAAATAAGCCAGAGTTTGAATCGCCTGGTACGTAATCGACAATAAAGTCCTGTCCATTCACAGTCATGGAATATGGATGTTCTTCATGGTATTTGGATAAAGAGCGGATACCGAATGTTGAGAGGAATTCCTTCTCATCCAGCATGCGATGTAGAATACGCCGAAGCCGATCCTCATTCACCAATGCCAATAATATTCGATCTCCCTTGCCTCGCAAAGTCACGCTGTGGATATTCCTATGAGCCATTTCAGGGCGGTTGTCGACAAACCATTGTAGGCGTTTCTTAAAAGAGGGCAGCTTGTTGAGCACCTCCGGTTCGAGGGTCAATGTCGCGTACAGGGGCATCAGACCGACGAGCGATCGGATGGGAAGCTGTTTCGTCCACCGCCCGCCCCATGATATGGCATCATAATAAAAGCCATCTTCTTCATTCCACAGTGACACATCACCCTCACCAGTCTTGAATGTCAGGGCATCTGAGATGTAGAGGAAATGCTCAAAGAACTTGCTCGCAATGTCTTCGTAAGTTCTCCGTCTCTTTGCAAGTTCCAAAGCTATATTCAGCATTGAAAGACAGTAGAACGCCATCCATGCCGTTCCATCCGCCTGCATCAACCTACCGCCAGTCGGTAGTGGTTCTGAGCGATTGAAGAGACCTATGTTGTCTAAGCCAAGGAAGCCCCCTTCAAACACATTCAACCCATTCTCATCTTTTCTATTCACCCACCATGTAAAATTCAACAATAGTTTCTGGAATACGCGCTCCAAGAAGTCAAAGTCTTCCCGGCCATACATTTTGCGTTCAATCTTGAATGTACGGAAAGTCGCCCAAGCATGCACAGGGGGATTCACGTCGCCAAAGTTCCACTCGTATGCAGGAATCTGTCCATTTGGGTGCATGTACCACTCTCTCGTAAGAATGTCTAGCTGTTTTTTGGCAAAGTCAGGATCAACCATCGCTAGTGGAATGCAGTGAAAAGCCGTGTCCCAGACAGCAAAAAATGGGTACTCCCATTTGTCCGGCATAGATAATATGTCATCGATATACAAATGCTGCCATCCTTTGTTTCTTATATCTTTGCGGTTCGCGGGTGGTGGTGGCTGTGACGGATCCCCTGCAGTCCATTGATCCCAGATGAAGTTGTAAAATTGCTTAGTCCAAAGCATGCCTGACAGAGCTTGCCTTTGGATCATACGAAGGTCGTCTGGCAATGGCAATGGGCTGATTCTCCAGTAAAATTCATCAGCCTCACTCAACCGCATACTTATGACATTGTCAATTTGTTCTTCATCGACAGGAGCTTCTGTTGTATCATTGGTGAGCTTCAGTCTGACCACGGCGCAGCCACCTGCTTGAACCTCATCAAATTTATACCATGCTCCTACTTTTGTGCCAGTTTGATGTGGATTTATTTTGCCTTTAAGCTCTCCCACTATGTGATCGTGAAAACCATCCTTTACATACTCGTGCTCATTCGCCTTACTTCCCCAACATTTAACCTCATTGGTCTCATTATCTGTGAAGATAAGCCGAGGGGGTACATCTTCGGCGTCATCGGAGCCACCTGGTGACGAAGAACAGCGCAGAAACCGGTCGCCCAGTCTGTAATGGTGCGCTTGAGCCACAGTGTCGGATTTCGCGGCAATCGTAGGCTTCATCGATACATCCTCACGTCCCCACTTCCAGGTATTTCTGAACCACAGTTGAGGAAGGATGTGCAGAGGAGCTGCTTCTGAAGCACGATTATAAGCAAGGATACGAACATTCAGTTCTTCTTCATTCTCCGCATCCTTGGCAACCTCAATGAAGATATCAAAGTACCTGTTATCATCAAAGACGTCAGTATCTGTAATTTCATATTCCGAGACAGTACGATCTCGATGTGCGTTTTCTTGCCTCAATTTGTCATAAGGAAACCTTGATTGAGGATATTTGTAGAGCATTTTCATATATGAATGGCTTGGCGTGCAGTCGAGATAGTAATACATCTCTTTCACATCTTCCCCATGATTCCCTTCATGGCCTGTGAGCCCAAAGAAACGTTCCTTCAGTATTTCGTCCTGTTCATTCCAAAACGCAATGGACAAACACAGAAATTGGTGGTTATCACTGATCCCGGCTATTCCGTCTTCTCCCCATCTGTATACACGGCTACGAGCTTGTTCATGAGGGAAATGTGACCAAGCGTCACCATTGTCGGAATAGTCTTCCCTTACAGTGGCCCATTGACGGTCTGATAAGTAGGGACCCCATCGTCTCCAATACTTTTTATGTTCTGCATCTTCCCTTAGCCTCTTTTCCTCAATAGTTTGGTATTCATGTCCGGTAGTCTGCACCATGAGACCCTGTGGTAGACAGCCCCCAACAGTTCCCCGATCCTTAATTTCGAAAAAATTCCCGATTGACGATAAGACCGATAAGATCATCAAGATTCGAAGTCTATGTGATGCCAGGAGGATTTACTCGATTGAATGAGAAGAAGCGTCGGCCAAATGAAAGAATAGCGTTCATCAAGCCTTTAAATGGAGATCAACGAGACATTGCTAAGGATATACTGGAGCGAGTTGCCGCAAAAGTATTGCCCATTATGAAAGACAATTCTCTTTCTATCACCAGTTTGGATGAATTCCCTCCTAACAAGGAATTTTGGGGCAGGAATTGGAATGGTGGAGAGTGCATAGAGCTTGTTCTCAGGACCATGAATGGACAATGGCTTCCATTCACTCAAATTGTCAGCGTCATGATTCATGAGCTTGCGCACATTCGCGAAATGAACCACTCACGTTTCTTCTGGCGTGTGAAGAACGGGTTAACAGAAGAACTACGTCATCTAAATCAGGCGGGGTATACTGGAGAAGGCTTTTGGGCCCGAGGCGTCGATTTAAAGTCCGTTGTGCATACCACAGACCGTCAGCTAAATGAAGCTGAACTGCCCGTGCAAGTGTGCGGGGGTTATCGACGACGTTACCGAAAGCGGCGCCGAACCGGTAAGAAAAAAGAGAAGACGGGAACATCACTCGGTGGGGATGAAAATGAAAGGTTCTCCATTGAAGGGAAGTTTATTTCTGGAAACCCTCGAGTTGCACAGTCTAGAAGAGGTCGTGAACTCCGCGCTGCCGCAGCAGCGAGACGCTTTGATCTGCAGCAGAGAGGCCAAGAATTAGACGAACAAGATACGAGTGGGGAAGATGAAGAGGAACTAGTTGAAGAGCAAAAACCAGAAGATGACCGTGAAGCTTTGGACGCATTACAAGAAGAGAAGATGCAGATGCTGCAATGTCGGCATTGAAGGGAGCACATTTTGCTGACGGATTCATGAACAACTGGTATCAAATAAATGTGACTTGGGATATATGTTGGCTTCAGGGGAGGTGGTTCTGGATTCTAGATACAAAGGTTAGGCTAGAGTATTTGTTTCGGTCGAAAAGCATCATCTCTTTAATAGAGCTTGAAGTATGCCATCAACCCTTTTCTTGGTCGCGTATTTCCTCGCTCTAGCACTTTTCGACGACTCCAAGTTGGACAGCATTGCACAACACGAAGAATGGACTCTCCAACCCCTCATAGAATTCCTTCAACGTAATCCCAAGAAGCGTTGGTGCACTTTCCCCAGCATTGTCCTTTTAATGCGCGTACGCTATTGGTCGGCGGCACTGGTGCACTCGTAGCGGTGGGTTATCTCTGAGCGCCAACTCTTAGAATAATACGCACGCAATGTATGCGAGGTTTGCAGCTCCAGCATTGCGACAAGTGCGCCTCTATGCTACGGAGGCTGCGCAAGTGAAACCCCCGCTGCAGCTCTATGGACTGGACGGCACTTATGCCACTGCGCTCTTTGTCGCAGCCACCCGAAATAACAGTCTTGACCAAGCCGATCGCAGCCTGAACTCTCTGAAACAGAATATAAGCAAAGACAGCAAGCTGAACAGTATTATCTCCAACCCCTCGCTGTCAACTGCAGACAAGAGCACTGTGGTGAGCACATTGACTCGTTCGGCGGGAGGGGACAAAACGCTCAGCAACTTTTTGTCCGTCTTGGCGGACAACAACAGGCTTGGATTGATTACGGATATTTCAAATTCATTTACAGCTTTGATGCGTGCGCACCGAGGAGAAGTCGAAGCTACTATTACTTCTGCGCAGCAACTCGACAATCGCACCATCAGTCGTCTGGAAACAGCCATTCAAAAGAGTCCTCTGATTAGGCAGGGCCAAAGACTCAAAGTTGTAAACAAGGTTGATGCGGAAATTCTTGGTGGGCTTGTTGTGGAAGTGAACGATCGCACAATTGACTTGAGCGTCTCCTCAAAGATCTCGCGGCTCAACAAGATCCTGACCGATACCCTCTAGGATAGGAGAGGTTTATGTGAATGCATATAAGTTACTCTACAAATCCCACTTTCCTCCTTTTCGCAGTCTTTGCTTCGCCCAATTCCTCTTGCGCTTGGTCTGTTGGGCTTTCGCAAAATCGTTCTCCACCATATGATCCATTAATTTCCATAGCCACCATGTCTTTGTCCGGATCGTGAAACTCGTGCACCGATGACCTGAAAAACTCTCTCGGTCTGAGGAATTTGGCAACTTTTGCCTCCTGAGCAGGTACGTTCAGAAATTTTAGATTGGAAATGATCTGCCTCATTTGGATGTCGTCTGTGATACCTTTGGATTTTTGTTGCTCTTCATTTGTCATCAAGGCTCGTCTTTCTAGCATGTCTTCTTCAATCGTGTCCGCAAGAACTAGAGTCTCCACATATACAGGTCTACTTTGCCCGATCCGATGCGCTCGTTTTATTGCCTGCGCCTCGATGTTGCGCTGCCAGACTGGCTGCACAAAAAAGATCCTCGATGCAGAGGATATATTCAGACCGTGTGCGGCCAGCTTGATATCCATGACCATGACCCGATATGTCTCCGTGGAGTTGAATGTGACAATATACTGCGACCTTCTTGCAGCAGGCAGTGTTGTTGCGTATATCAGATGCTCAATCCCATACGCTTCTAGTGCTTCCGCTATGTAAAACGCGATGTCTTGATGTTCGTAGAATACAATTATCTTCTCGTGATCGGAGAGCACCACTATCCGATCCAGGAGGTAAGAAAGCTTACTGCTAGCTGTCCCTATTATTTTGGCATCGCAGAATGGTGGTGTGTTGAGGACGGAAGAATTGACGAGATTATTTTTGACAGTGTTAATTTCACTCCACGAATTTGATCTTAGAAGATCTCTTGTAGACACCTTACGAGGAGACTTATCTTTCGGCGAACTGCTCTTTTTCTTTGGCGAAGTGTTGACCTTCGCGTTTCCCTTTTGTAGACGTGGCTTAGGCTGACGTTGCTCTTCCTTCTTTGCATAATACGTTCCCATAGAGTCACTGTTTTGCAAGACTTCCAAGGTCTCACGCAAAGACACTCTGCTATTTGCAAGCAGCTTCTGAGCTGCAATTATTTGCTGCTTGCCAAAAATAGCGCCTTCAGTGTTTTGGAGAAAGGACCATTTATTTAGAGATTCTTTGGGAAAACCTTGGACGTAGTATCCCATATCGTGAAATGTCGTGTAAATCTTCCATTCTGGGGACGCAAGAGCAATTTTGCATGCATCAGCGGCATTTTTCAGCAGTTGGCAGTCTTGGAGTGAATAACTACGCTCCTCAGCTTTGACCAGGGACTGCTCACAAACGTATAAAATTGCTTCCACTTCTTTGGAATCCATGGCTGACCAGAAGAATGTTGAGTGTTGCATATTACTGACAAGCCGACTTAAATGTGTGCGATTACTGGGGTGGAAGAGATAGTCTTGATCTGTACGCTCAGAAGACACTGCATTTGCAACAATGGCAGCAACGAAGCAATTCATATTCAATCTGTTGCTGAAAGAAGGTACTAAACGAATGATCTTATGTGAGAGTGGTGGGAGCGAGATCTCCACTTCGATATCCTTTGGTCGGTGTCGAATTACTACCTGTTGCAGTATTTGGCGAACACACTCAGCACTGCCTACTGTCGACTCCATGAACGATTTGGTGACCTGCTTATTCCATTCTTTTAAGTCATACCACGGCGGCACGCGCAGATAGTCCGTCAGAATTGCGCCCAATCGTTCTAAATCTTGCCTTTCGGATGCCTTACGTCCAACCACATGACGAGAGTCTTCGTTTAAGTTTGCCTCCTCATTCAGCTGTGCCATTAATCCACTCGTAGGGGTGCCGGTCACGCAAAACTTTCTTTCTACCCGTAGCCTTGCAGCTAGTCGGACTGTGCGACAGGAATGGGCAGATAGGATATGACCTTCATCGACTATAAGCCGCTTCCAGTGGAGTCCCATAAGAGGTGTCTTGAATTGATACAGTTTGGGACACTTGCAGTCTACTTCTCTTGTCGCACCTTTGTATGAACACAGACACAGTCTTGGTACTCCAACAAACTCAAATGCACCTTCGGCCTCCTCTTTAGCAAACCTAGAATGGCTCAATAAAACAATATCATGGTCATTCAAAGTATCAATATCAGGCATTTTATGCTGGGGGTTGGAGATGACCAACACCTTGAAGAAATTGGCCTCGATATGTTTATCGATCTCAAGCCGCCATTGTTCAACAAGCGTATCAGGACAAATAACTAACGTAGCGTGAGACAGCATGACACGCTCAGCGGCGCGTTTAAAGTTTGACCTGTGGTGCCTTTTGTCATCAGTTACCGGAATCTCATAATAACAGGGATGGCTTTTTATTGAAGAAAGGCATGAATCTGGAAGGGATTCCTCAACATGGCGCCAGGGTACAGATTTTTCCGTGACATTAATGGCACAATACTCCAACAACGATAGGCACTGTTGGCGAGGACGCGACAACAGTGAATACCGCTCGGGTGAACGACTGCACTGAAATTTGGTGGCAGCAATCAGGGCGAGACATATCGCTGTTTTCCCCAAGCCCATATCTTCCGAGAGAATTGCCCCATTTGTACCGACATAAAGCGGGGGGCTTCTATAGAAACAGAAATCTTTCAGCACTGCAACGTAGTATCTGCAACCAGTGGGGTCCTGAAGCGGACACAGACGTGGGTCTGGCTGCAACTCGGAATTGAGTTCACGTTTCAGCATAGATGCCACCGTTCGACATTGGTATTTAAACAATTGTGTGCTTTTCTTGAACCCGTTTAGCTTTCCAGATTGCAAGTCATCGAAAAGCTCGGCAACTGCTACATCATTCTAGCATCCAAGTCTGCCACCGGAGATTTCAACGTGTTGTAGATTTGTAATAACGAATTCTGCTTATCAAACCGGTATCGGCGAATTGTTTTTTCACAGCTGCCAGTCCAAGACGCCAGAGACGTATTCACCAGCAGCAGAAGGCGCGATATACCCTTGATCCTGTACTGAATTGTTTGGGCATCTTGCGAGGCAAGTAACCTTCGCCCGTCTATGTCTTCCGGAATAACGTAAATCCTCACATGAGCAGTGCGTCGATTGAGCGGGCACATTCTATAGGTGACCCGCACAATATTGCGAGAAACGAGTTGCTGCAGAAGCTGCGGGAAAGGCTCTTTTCCGATCTCGGACCTCACCGTATGGTCTGCAAGACTGAAGGGAGGCTGGCCCCACATCCACCCTGAAATATGAGTAAGGTTGTGACACCACCTACCATCGGGAGCCTCGCATCCCGGGCCGGGTTGGCGAGGGATATGGACATTTACAGTCCCAAGTTTACAGAACTTGGACAAGTCATTCAGAATATTGGCCACATTAGACAACTTTTTCCTTTTTGATTCCGATGGCTGTCGCTTTCGTTTCCTAAGAGTGTTCAGAAGTTCGTCCAGACTTGTTGTACCAATCTGTAAAATTAGCGAATCCTACATATCACCAAACTGTATCCGGAGATGGCTGTTTTTCCTGGAAGGACTGATACACGTCCTGCAATGCTTGAATCATTCAATTTCATGGATCTGCCTTAATTGTGGGAACTTCCCCACATCGGCTGCCCGGTTGAAATCCAACTACACTTAACTAATACCCAACCTCGTCCCACGCAATGGAAGGCAAGCAAGTTCGAGATTTCAACCTCAAAGTACTCAAGTTCCATGACCCCAACATCCTCGACATTATGGATCAGACTACATTTGTAGTGGTCTATAAATTCGAGGCCGACGAGCAGGCTTGGACAAAGCCGAATATTGCAGGAACTGGTTTCGTGGTGGAACGATCCACCGAGCCATTCCACCAATTTTTCATCCTCAACCGCCATGGGATCGAGAATTTCGTCGTCTCCCTGGTCTCTGAAGAGGATGTCCAGACGGAAGGCGATTTCCTCCACTACCAAGACGACAATGGCGCCGTTTGGGGACTGTGGATATTCGAAGGCTCTGATCGCGACCGAATTGGAGAGAATTTACTTGCTTGTGCTCGCAATACCCGTGTTACAAGGACGATGACTTCACCACCGAGCGAAGATGTTCTTACTTCATTGTTTAGGAAGGCTACTGAAGTACATCGTGCCTAGCACTCGGATATGCTTCATCAAGAAATCACACCACCTCCTTTTTGACCATTCGATGGCTTTCCATGCGCATCATGAAGAACAAGCCGACCGAAGCACCTCCTAACAACGCCACAGCTGCCCATCCAATAGAGTCTGCCACTTTTCCGAAAGCGGCAATTTGATCATCGCCAGTTACCTCATTGAGAATGCTGACAGCTGCTTTACATGCAACGTGTTGTATGGTCATGCCAACAATCCAAATCAAGAATGATAAGCTTGTTGCAACTGTCGATATCTGCGAAAGGACGAGGATATTTGGGAAGCATGGCAGACTCATAGGAAATGATATAGCCAGCGCCAATCCAATTAGGCAGATCGTGACAATGAGAACTTGCACATGGACAAACTCCGACTGCAGTGTGTTTGCAACATCCAGTAACTGTAGGGGATCTCCTGAGATTGCCCGGATGTTGGTGCCACATGACTGGGTGCCATTTGTTGTGGCGCAAACTCCCATATATCCTGCTTGCACTTCCAGTTGAGAGGTTTGAGTGGCGATGTCGGCCAAGATGGAACCTTGCGAAGCATTTGCACTCACGTACTGTAGCTTGACCAGAAAGATACTATGTGTTGCAGCAGATGTAGAGCTCGCCATGTTGAGAACAAGAAGGATCAAACTGATGAGCATCATCAAATGAAAAACCCATCGCGGAGTGACTGGGAACCATTTAAGAAAGCTGATAGGAGACATTTGTATGACTTGGCGGTAGTGCGGACTGGTAGATTTTTAAGTGAATTGACGGCACATCCCATCCTGAAACATTTCTTTGTTTCATCTTTTCACCATGTAAAACTGTGACCACAAGTAAAAAGAGAAAGATTAGGTTTCGTCGGCAAGCAAATCCGTATATCCTTTGGTGCCACCTGAAACAAATGTTTCAGGATCCCATGCCCTAAGAGGATGATTGTGCAGAACTCGATCGGCCAAATCCGGGTTGGAAGTAGAAGCTTTCCCAAAGCAGCTGCGTCAATTAAACCATCAACTATATACGCCTGCGCTTTCTCAGGACTATAGGATCCCGCTCCAAGTAGAGGTGTCCGATGCAGGACCTTTCGAAATGGTAGTAGTGTTGATGGTGGCATTGGCCGAAGACAAGACCCTCCAGCTTGTTGCCTACTTGCTCTCCCTTCTACAAGGTGGACGTAAGCAAGCATTCGCTTCTCTAGTTGCGTACATACATATTCAGAATGGGTGATTGGATCAGAGTCCGCGGCACCTTCAGAGGTTGAAAATGGCGATAGACGTACGGCGCATTTCCTGCTGCTGATAGCCCCGCATACTGCATCTACAATCCGAAGAGGGAATAAGATGCGTTCTTGAATAGTTTTGGTTTGTTTGTTGATATTATCTTGCAGAAACTGATCTGGTAGCTGAGCGTACGCAAATTGTAATTCAACGCCGTCAAATCCTGCTTGAAGAGCATTTATAGCCGCGGCTTTGTAATCGCTGGCAACACCGTCCATATCATGGTGCAGAGCAATTTTTGGAGTTCCAAACGGCTTGTCCGTCCACTTGCAAGTCCCTTGAAGCGGCTCTTCACAAGAGCTCAACAACGTTTGGCCGCTTGGTAGTACACTTGATGCTCTTCCAGCATGCCAAAGCTGACCAAATACAAAACCACCTTTGTCGTGTATTGCCTTCGTAATCTGTTGCCAAGAGTGAATTTGTTTGTCAGTCCACAGACCTGGGACGTTTGAGAATCCTCCAGCATTTGGTGAGATCAGAATTGATTCTGTTATAATAAGTCCGTCTCTTGTAGCCCGTTTGGAGTAGTAGTCTTTCATAACATCTGTTGGAATATTCATCTCACAACGGCATCGAGTCATTGGAGCATGAACAACTCGATGAGAAAGCAGCACGCCAATGTCCAATCCATCATCGATATGTGGCATCCTTCAGAGGTATCAAACAGTTTTGCTCGTAATATTATACGATAAATTCATCGTTCTCTAGATCCGAGTCTGATGTACATTCGTGGCATTTCGGCATTCACGATATCTGTCAAAGGATCGAAAAGAATCATCTATCCCATACCCTTGCAGTATAGTTCACTTTGCTTTCTAAGGCCGTAATTGGCTGAATCTGAAGTTAAAGGGTCTCAGTTCATCCGTCTTGAAATGGCAACCAATGTGTTTTGGCATGCTGGCCTTCAGCGGGATGAGAGAGAGGCACTACGACGACAACGCGGGCTGACACTTTGGCTTACTGGTTTGTCCGCGTCTGGAAAGTCCACAATTGCAACAGCCTTAGAGCAGCACCTTCTCCATCTGGGAGTCAGCGCATACCGACTAGATGGAGACAATGTACGCTTCGGACTAAACAAGGATTTGGGGTTCAGCGAGAAGGATCGTAATGAAAACATCAGACGTATTGGAGAAGTAGCAAAACTTTTTGCAGATGCAAGCACAATTGCTATCGCATCCTTCATTTCGCCGTACAAGGCAGATCGACAAGTTGCCCGAGAACTCCACGCTTCCTCTGCGCTACCCTTCGTCGAAGTATTCATCGAGGTATCTCTAGAAGTTGCAGAGGCACGAGATCCCAAGGGATTGTACAAGAAAGCACGTTCTGGGGAAATCAAAGACTTCACCGGCATCTCAGCACCGTACGAGAAGCCAGAGTCACCAGAGTTGCATATAGAAAGTGACAAGACGAGCGTGGAAGAGGCTGTGCAGATCATTACCAAGTATTTGCTGGACAACGGCCTTCTGCTGGCGAGGACCGCCATATCTGCGCAAGTAGGGTAGCACGTAGTAAAAAGTCCATATTCAACCAACCCTGCGCACAAGCCAGGATGAATAGAAAATCTTTAATAGGCAGCTTGTCAGACCACACACTGTGCCCGCATCGAGCATTGCTACCGAAGCAACAAACACTCTCGACGCCGAGATCATCGCACTCTGGAATCTTAGCAGACTGATCCGAAGAAAAGAACAACCAAGCCAGAGATATTCTCACTCTAGGGTCACAGGGGTCATCGGGTCATCAACCAAGTTGTGCTCTGTGGCTCTGGTAAGAGCTCAGAAGAAGGACGTTTACTAGATAGATGATCCTATAGAGTATTGTCACTTCATGAAAAGAAAATTGGCGCCCCTGACAATATATAGTAGGCGATCACGTGATGGAATTTGGACCCTAATTCTTTAGCCCTAGGGAGGACTGTGCTTGAAATCATTTCAACCCCAAGTCAACGAACTCCAAGACAGCAGCATGGGTGCCTACAAATACTTGGAAGAAATTGCTAAGCGCAAGCAGAGCGACATCATGCGCTTCCTGCTGAGAGTCCGCTGTTGGGAGTACCGTCAGCTGAGTGTTGTCCATCGGGCCTCTCGTCCGTCGCGACCTGACAAAGCTCGACGACTTGGCTATAAAGCAAAGCAGGGCTATGTCATATATCGTATTCGAGTGCGACGAGGAGGTCGTAAGCGCCCTGCACCCAAAGGCGCTACGAACGGCAAGCCTACCAACCAAGGTATTAACCAACTGAAATACCAGCGGTCGCTACAGAGCACTGCGGAGGAACGAATTGGGCGACGGTGTGCCAATCTGCGTGTTCTCAACTCCTACTGGATTAACCAGGACTCGACGTACATGTACTACGAGGTCATCTGCGTGGATCCTCAGCATAAAGCAGTACGACGGGACCCTCGCATCAACTGGATCTGCGATGCCGTTCACAAGCACAGGGAAGCCAGGGGCCTTACAAGCGCATCCAAGAAGTCTCGTGGACAGAACAAAGGACATCTATATCAGAACACCAATGGTGGGGGCCGAAGGAAGACGTGGAGAAGGCAGAACACGCTGCAGTTGTGGAGATATCGTTAAATATGTATCTCGTACAATTAACCAAGCATATCTGTATAGTTTCTGTGTTTTGGTGATTGTTGTATTTCCTTGTGAGCGGGTATCCTCCGGTCTCACGTGATCTGGAATAGATCGGGAGTCGCTCGGGGCTATGAAGTACGCCACAACTGTGCATGCTTTCCTTGGCGGTCTTGGCCGTATGATAATTTGCCAAATACAGCTCTACAAAATAGCAATGGAGTTATTAGTTTACAAAATAACGTAGACTGGAGCAATTGAACACTACTTGGACGATTAGAAAAGAAGAGAGCCAAACGATATGGGATCCTAAAATGGGCGTTAATAATCTGATCTTTAGCTCCAAATTGTCCAGCTATTGTCGCCATGTCCTGCTGTGATAGTAGATGTAGACGAGCCTTGGACAACCCTCTATGAATCCGAGAGTAGCAAGACCCTCCTTATGTATAGAAACGACTGAAAATATCTCGCCTCTCCCCACACTCGCCCTGATTGGTGGGAAATTGAGTTCCTATCCCCACTCCACTATGGGTCTCCATCCTCTCCCTTCTCCCCTCTCCCCTCTCCCTTTCATCACTGGGCTCACACTCCTTTCTCCCTCTCCTCTCCGCTCCGCTTCCCCACCCTTGGGTTCATGCTATGAGTAGGAGGAAATGCAATGGGCAAGTGGGGATGAGGCACTTCAGCTTGGCAAATCTGATGGCGCGCGAGACTATGGCAGATAAGCTGGATGGTTTCCAAGTAGGCACTACTGAAAAGTCGGAGGACAATGGCCGCAATATGAGTGCCTGGAAAGCACTCAGTATATACTGGAAGGCTGCAGCTTGGACTATGTTCCTCTCATTATGCATCGTCATGCGCGCCTACGACATTGAGACTGTGGGAAACTTCTTTGCTGTGCCCTCCTTCCAACAAAGATATGGTACTCTTGTTGAAGGGAGCCACTACCAAATCCCCGCTGCCTGGCAGGTAGCCTTGTCCGTGAGCAGTCTGGTGGGCCAAATCTTTGGAAGTATTCTAGTAGTCTACCCTATGGAATGGTTTGGCTGTCGCTACACCCTTCCCATGTGTCTCCTCCTCACCATCATCCTCATCGTCCTACAATTCATCGTCCCTTCCATCGAGCTTCTCACTCTCTCAGAATACATGTCTGGGTTCATATGGGGCTCTTACTGCGTGCTCATTGCCACTTTTGCATCTGAGGTACTACCTACTCCAATTCGCGGCCTATTTACCGGATACATTAATTCATGCTATGTCTTTGGGCGTTTCATCTCGACCGGCATCACGACAGGCTTTGACACACGGCAGGACCTGTACGGGTTCATCATCCCATATGCAGTGCAGATTGGATGGCCTTTGATTATCGTCGCAGGCCTTTACTTTCTCCCTGAGTCTCCATGGTGGTTTGTGCGACGAGGCCGTGTGGTCGACGCAGAGAAATCACTGCGGCGGCTTTGCAATGCAAACTCTCCGAGAGTTGACACGTCCAAGGCTGTCGAACTCATGATGCAGACAGGCATACTTGAGCAAGAGCTGGAGAGCGGGGTTGGCTTTGTAGACTGTTTCCTCGGCACTAGCCGGCGTCGCACAGAAATCTGCATGATGGTCTTTTTCATTCGCAACGTCTCTGGGCCATTGTCTCAAATCACTACTCCGCCAGCCATTGACTCGAGGGGTAGCCCTGCCTTTCCATCGGCAGCTGGATTCAATGTTACAGGCGTTGTAGGCACATGTCTAGCCATCATTCCTCTGATGTATTTTGGACGCCGGCGGCTATACTTGACAGCAATGTCTTTTTTCTTGCCCTGTTTGCTCGTCCTCGCCATGCTTGCTGTGGCCCAAGAAATCTATGTCGATCAGAGCTACCACGCACAAAGAGCGGTATTTCTGGCCATTTTGGACTTCATATGGCAAGTATCCTTGGGACCACTGAGCTATGTAATCACCTGTGAGATACCATCTACGAGACTACGAAGCAGAACTATCTCCATTGCAATCATGTTTGACGGTTTGACGGGTCTTCTGACGACTGTCATTGCACCATATCTTCTATGCGCGAACGGTCTGAAGGACAGCAAGAAGGTTGAATTTGCCTCCGCTGGTGTAATCCTGGCTGCGTTTGCATGGTGCTTTCTGAGATTGCCTGAAAGCAAGGATCGCACGTTCCAGCAGCTCGATTTGATGTTCGAGGAGGGTGTGGGAACAATGGAGTTTGCCGAGTATAAGTTTGATGCGGAAGATTAAAAGATTGGAGTATTGTATAATAATGTAAAAGTATGTATCGTGCACTCATCGATACAGGTGAATATTCAGACTCTAGAAAATTTCCAGGGGGTGCCGAATCTAGAGCTATTGCCCTGGCGTGGACAAAAAATGATTTCAGATCCATCCAGTCGGGCGTGGATTGCGCTACTGTTGAATTGCGACCCGAGAGATTTGGTCTTCATTATAATACAGCAGACCGTGGATGAGATTGATACTGCCATCTATCCCGGCAAGTGCTGTCCAGCTTGATGTCGTATAACTTCCATAACTGTCCGTTCCTCCTCTACGACAGCAGAAACAACCTGAGCAAGCGAAGCTGGGGGGACTTTGCCTGTGATTGTTTGCATGCCTGTAATTTCCCCTTTACAAATACTCACCGCACCAGTCCAGGCCAAACACTCTCTTTCGGAGTCTGTGACGTCAAAAAAGACTACATCATTGATCCATCCGACAATAAAAACGAGTGATGACACAAATCCGAGCGGCACAAGGGAGTCCACCTTATCTGTCTCTGTATTCAGTAAGGGAATATGGCAAAAAAGCAACGCTGTATGTAATGCGATTGAGCAGAGAAACAGATTCTCTTTCGCCGTGGATATGTCGACGTATATCCTCCACCATCGATGGTCATCCACCGCAATGTCGCGCGATTGAATTCCCTGCATCAAAAGCCTCTGGCTCTCCACTCCCGCAACCTCAACGGCACAAGGGCTATCCGATACCTCTGCCTTGATCCCAACGACAATCTGGGACCCCCCAGATTGGAGCAAGCACGATCCATAGCAGCCTTCCAGAATGTCTGGGTGCAGGACAAAGGCGCGAAACTCCCTGGGCCCTCTTGCATCTAACCGCAGTCCCTGCTCGAGCGACTTTTGGATGTAGGAGCGCTCAGTGACCGACAGCATTCACAATGTCCCTTCCATGCATTATTATCTTATATGAATCTGTGGTGCCTGGCTGAGACGTCGTCGTAATACGTAGGACGCTGAGCAGCCGATGGCAGACAGGTATTCCTTCTCCCTCACGACCTTCTCGCCTTCGGGCAAACTGGTGCAGATCGAGTACGCGCTCAGTGCAGTCAACCAGGGCATCACATCGCTAGGAATCAAGTGTGGCGAAGGCGTCGTACTCGCAACAGAGAAGCCATTGCCCTCCACCCTCCTCCTCCCCGACGACCACAGCAAGATATCCCAAATCACACCGAATGCAGCCGCTGTGTACTCTGGACTCTCCCCGGACTACCGCGTGCTCATTGACAAGGCACGCAAGAATGCAGTCGAAAACTACAAAAAGATATACGGCGTTGTGCCACCAACTCGGATACTGGTGCAGGATATAGCGCGGGTGATGCAGGAAGCCACCCAGAGCGGCGGTGTCAGGCCGTACGGAGTATCGTTGCTCGTTGCCGGCTGGGACATCGTCAATGGCCCTTCCCTCTACCAAGTGGACCCATCTGGAGCCTACTTTCCCTGGAAGGCAACCGCCATAGGGCGCAATTCCACGTCTGCAAAAACATTTCTCGAGAAGAGATTCAGTGATTTGTCGCTGGAAGACGCGGTTCACGTTGCGCTGCTGACACTCAAAGAAGGCATGGAAGGGGAGATGAATGGCGATACGGTCGAGATTTGTGTGGTCGGGCCGGAGAGACTGGACCTGCTGGGGTATGAGGGAGTGGAAGGAAAGGAAGGCCCGCGTGTAAGAGTTCTCCCCAAGGAGGAGATCCAAGACTACCTCGACAACTTATAGATCAATAGTGTGAGAGAAGAATGGTACATAAAAGGTCCTGCATAGCCGTCTTTTAAAACGAGCGCTTATAATGTATCTCATCGGAATTATTTCATTTGATGGGTTTGACGAATCCCGCCCATTACCGACCAACCCACCAATCTAGATTACAATGGAGAGGTTTCCATTGAGAGAATTTGAGCTCAGTGTTGGAGAAGACACCCCTCCACCATTCTCCATTCCCTTCCCGATCCCTGCAAAATGTCCCGGGGTTTCACATATGGCGCTGCTGGAGGCCAAAGCCATTCCGAATCCATACATCGGCTTGGCAGAGCAGAAGGTCCAATGGGTCATGGAATGCGATTGGATCTACGAGACAATGTTTGAGAATCCAGGAGGCAGGATCAGGCTGGTTTTGGAAGGCCTGGACACCTTTTGCGCGGTATTGCTCAATGGAGAGCACATACTTGAATCCTCCAACATGTTTCACCATCATGAAATTGATGTCAATCTCCAGCAAGGCACCAATACACTCCAGCTCAGATTTGATTCGACGTCTCGTCGTGGTAATGAGCTCCTTGCAAAGGATGTCCTGAAGCATCGACTTACATGGAATGGACACTACTTTCGTAGCATGGTAAGACATGCGCAGTATCTCTCTGGATGGGATTGGGGTCCTGCATTAGTCACCTGCGGTCCGTGGAAGCCTATATACCTGCTCAAGTACAACGCACTGTTAACAGATCTTCGACTCACTACTTCTCTTGACAATTGGTTAAAACGCGGTACACTTCGAGCACAGGCTACTGTTCACGGCGCTGAGACGGCCAAATTACATGTTGAAGACATAGGCGAAGCATCTGGAAAGATCTCGGATGGATCGATTGACCTTGTCCTCTCTGGGGATGTCGAATTATGGTGGCCCAATGGCTACGGCAAACAAACTCTCTACAACGTGATCCTCGAGCTGTATGACCAAGATGGTGAGATCATTTATACAGAGCGAAAAAGAATCGGCTTTCGTAAAATTGAGCTCGTTCAAGAAAAGTTTGCATCTGATATTGGCACATCTTTCTATTTCCGAGTGAATCATGTCCCTATTTTTGCTGGAGGAGCAAACTGGGTTCCGGCGGACAATTTCCTTCCCAGTATTTCAAGGGAGCGGTATTTCCGCTGGCTCGAACTTGTCCGGAAAGGAAATCAATGTATGCTCAGAGTCTGGGGTGGGGGCATTTACGAGTCAGATGACTTTTATGATGCTGCTGATGAGATGGGGATTCTGGTATGGCAGGACTTCTGTTTTGCGTGTGGCCAGTATCCAGCCGATGATGCATTCTGCAAGAGCATCGAGAGAGAGGCACGAGACAACTTACGAAGAATACGGCACCGTGCAAGCTTAGCCATCTTGTGCGGCAACAATGAGGACTACCAGGTGGGTGACGACGCACTCCATTATGATCACCGGCTGCCCGAGTCAAAATGGCTAGACTCTGACTTTCCGGCACGTATTATATACGAAAGGTTACTCCCACGTATTGTTTCGGAAGAATGTGACTGGATTGCCTATCATCCTGGCAGTCCTTGGGGCGGAATAAATTCCTCAGACAAGTCGGTAGGGGATGTCCATCAGTGGCATGTATGGGGAGGTGTCCTTGCGCCATACCAAGTATATGGGAAAATTGGCGGCCGCTTTGTGAGTGAATTTGGCATGATTGCAATGCCAAATCTAAACACAGTGAAGGAGAACTTTTTCGATGCGGACGATGAAGATCACCACCCTCAGTCGTTGGCCTGCACACATCACATGAAGGCACATTCCTATGAAAAGCGCATGGGTTCGTACCTCGGCGAAAACATTCGTTTCTCATTTGACCTTGATAAATACGTCTATGCAACCCAGTTTATTCAGGCCGAGGCGAATGCTTATGCGTATCGCGATTGGAGAAGGCAGTGGTGTGGGGATGGCAAGCGATACTGCGGTGGAGCATTGACATGGCAGATTGACGACTCCTGGCCAGTCACTTCATGGGGAGTTGTCGATTGGCACTTACGCCCCAAACCTGCATATTTCGCGATTAAGCGAGAGATGTCAGCTACAACTGTTGGGATATCAAGAGACACGCCCAATTCGAAACCTAATTCAAAAGTGGAGGCTTTGTGTAATTCGACTACGGTAGCGAATACGAGCGCTTCGCTTCACTCAACACCCCATCTCTACCCACCCAAACAGTCAACTATCGATATCTGGAGTGTCAATTCAACGCAGGAAATAGTTGAAGCGAAACTCATCACCAAAGCTTTTCTCATTTCAGATGGATCTGAAGTTTCAATCTCCCTCCCATCTGAGCGATGTGTTGAAGTAAAAGCAAACGGCTGTACAGAGCTACATGAGAGGATACCCGTCCCGGCAGATCGACCCGTGGTAGTGTTTGCTTGGCTCCTGAATAGCGCTGGGAAGGTCTTGGGCTGTATAGCCGATTGGCCTCAGCCATTCAGAGACTACACTTTCCCACAAAGAGATGTCTCGGTGAAATATGAGCACAACGCAATCTACATTAGTGTCGCAAGACCAGTCAAGGGACTTACCTTCATGTACGACGACAGCGTCTCTCTAAGTAATAATTTCATCGACGTCGCTCCAGGGCACGTGGCAATGATTCTTGTGGAAGGTTTGAAAGAAGGAAAGCAATTGGAGTATACTTGGTATGGAAAAGACGACTGAAGACTTGCAAGCTTTTCAACTTATGGCTCAAACTTATCATGCAAATGGTCCTGGACCACTGCACTTACGGACATAGAACACTTCTCCATGTCCGAGCACGGGTGCGGAAAGGATGGTTTAGCTAATCCGGCTCCTTTTATTCAGCTGGCATACTTCCCTGCATCTGCTTTTTTTGTTGTTCTTTCCCATCAGACAACTCTCGAGACAGTATTCTACAGTCCCACCAAGACAACCTCCCGCACAATTGCACCCCCAGAAAGCGCAGTTACCGTACCCGCAATACCAACCTCGTCTTGGTCGGCCGTTAAGACAGATACGGGAAAGATTGACCAAGGGGTAGTCGACTACATGATAGCTTCTGCAGCATTCTGCAGCCGACAGAAGCACACCTCCGAGAAATGACAACAAAAAACTTGTCTTCATATTTAGCTGTCTCAATAAAACGGCCTTTCAAGCTTATAAGACGGCTTCAAACCTGTGGAACGGGTCTTGGCATTAATGCGAGTCGATGCTGTACAAGGCCTCGTAGAGCAATAAATCCGCTTCAAGGACAGTGAAATGGATTTACTACTATCCTGCATTCCTAGAGTAGGCGCAGACCCGCCAAATGCTGAGTCCCGGCTCTTGGACCTGCACGTCATCTTGGCAGACGCACTGTGGCGCGACGATTACAAGTGCAAAGGAAAGCTGCCTGATTATTTCTACTCTAGTGCATGCTATCCAGCGCATCACTCCTTTCAAAGCCCGGTCTACCATTCACTCCATCTCTTGGACGACGTGGCATTATTCTCCGGGTATTCATTGGGAAAAAACTTCCTGTTGCGGTCGCATAGATTAACACATCCTTCAAGCTCCTTCGGAACATAATGGAGACATCGCACAAGACATTCCTCGGGGCGCGCAAAAATGCAGTCATGCCCACAATTGCATCCAAAGAAATTACAACTCATAACTCCGCAGAACCATCCATGCCTCGGCCGCCCATTCAAGCACATCATATTCCCCGCGAATAATACATTGTTTCCCACAGGTGACGCAAAGCAACAAATTGCCCAAGCAGGCGCGGCATGACACAGGATGAAGAAGAGAGAGAGTGCTGTGCACATGACTGTGTGAATTCCGAGGAAGAGATGCGTTGCGCTTATCACTACACTCCTCGCGCCAAGGAAAGTGGAGTGATTGTGATAAAAGTAGGAGGCCGGAAGAAAAGTGCATAATTCGCGAGCCGTGGGTGCCGGATAGGACTCGGCATGCTCGCCGAATCGAAGATGCTTCCTCCTGACATTGCGTTCCGATGTCTCGCAAGCTGCCTACCGAATCTACATTCTGCCTACTTTCCGCCTACTTTTCCTGTTCATTCGTTCATCTCCCTCTCCTCTCTTCTGCTCTCCTCTCCTTCCCTCTCCTTCCCTCTCCTCTCCCTCTCATCACTCTCCTCTTGCTCTCCCGAATCTGTCTATTTTCGGGTGTTTTCGTGTCTTTGCAGCCAAAAACTCTTTTCCCCAACCCCACTTCCATCCAGTCCCTGTCGAAAAGCAAGCGCGCCACCCCGTGACTGGGAACCCACCAAGGACACTCCCAAAAGGCTCCAGACATCCCCAAACTCCCCCGAGCCCCACTCCCACCCACTCGTGCTGCACGACTCAGACCCCACCACAAGCATGAAGGCTCTTATTCTGGTCGGTGGGTTTGGCACGCGCTTGCGGCCGCTCACATTGACCCTTCCGAAGCCGCTGGTGGAGTTTGGCAACAAGCCGATGATCTACCACCAGGTGCAATCGCTGGCAGCTGCAGGTGTCACGGATATTGTGCTTGCTGTGAATTACAGACCCGACATCATGGTCTCTGCCTTGAAGAAGGTATTCGAGTGGCTTCGGACCCCGCTAATCGCTAGTATGAGGAGGAGTTTGGCATTACAATCACCTTTAGCGTGGAGACGGAGCCCCTGGGCACTGCTGGACCGTTGAAGCTTGCAGAGGAGATTCTTGGCAAGGACGATGCTCCATTCTTTGTCCTCAACAGCGATGTGATTTGCGACTACCCATTTGAGGAGCTAGCCAAGTTCCACAGCTCGCATGGAGCAGAAGGGACAATCATCGTCACGCCAGTCGATGAGCCGAGCAATTACGGGGTGGTGGTCATGAAGGGCAAGACGACGTGCATTGATCGCTTTGTGGAGAAGCCGGTTACGTTTGTTGGGAACCGCATCAATGCCGGGCTGTACATCTTCAACACGTCTGTCTTGAAGAGGATAGAGTTGAGGCCGACGTCCATTGAAACGGAAGTCTTTCCAGCCATGGTTCATGACTCGCAGCTCCACTCCTTTGATCTGGACGGGTTTTGGATGGATGTGGGCCAGCCAAAGGACTTCTTGATAGGGACATGTCTCTACCTATCCTCCCTCAGCAAACGAGCGCCTGGTATGCTGGTCAAGGACGCGGACTGGCTGTACGGCGGGAATGTCCTCATGGACCCCAGCGCCAAAGTGGGCAAGAACTGCCGCATCGGCCCAAATGTGACGATTGGGCCCAACGTTATCATCGGCGACGGAGTGCGGCTGCAGCGCAGCGTGGTGCTGGAGGGCAGCCGCATCAAGGACCACGCGTGGGTCAAGAGCACCATCGTGGGCTGGCGCAGCACGGTGGGGCGCTGGGCGCGGCTGGAGAACGTGAGCGTGCTGGGCGACGACGTCACCATTGCCGACGAGGTGTACGTGAATGGCGGGCGCGTCCTGCCCCACAAGTCCATCAAGGCGAACGTGGAGATCCCCTCCATTATCATGTAGAAAAGTATAGTCTATAAGTACGTGCGAGTATTCGCTCGTTCATTCATTCGACCATGAACAGACTGTTTGGCGGCGGGGCGCCACGCAAGCCCAAGGCGACCATCGACGACGCCCTCGGCTCCAACGACACCCGCGTTGCTGCCATCGACGTGAAGCTGAGCAAGGTGACTGCCGAGCTGGGCGGGCTGCAGAGCCGGCTGCAAAAGATGCGTGACGGCCCGGCCAAATCGGCCCTCAAGCAGAAGGCGCTCAAAGTACTCAAGCAGCGCCGGATGTATGAAGGACAAAAGGACCAGCTGGAGGCACAGGCCTTCAACATGGAGCAAGCAGCCATGACCACCGACAGCCTCAGGAACGTGATGGTGCAGTATGACGTGATGAAGACGGCAAACAAGCAGATGAAGCGGGATTACGGCAAAGTGAACGTAGACAAGATCGATAAGATGCAGGACGAGATGGCAGACTTGCTGGATGCCAGCAACGAGCTCCAGGAGGCGCTCGGGCGGAATTATAACATCCCCGATGATGTCAGCGAGAGCGAGCTCGATGCGGAACTTGAGGCGCTGGGGGGGGAGGCCGACTTGGAGCTGGAGGGCGAGGTGCCTTCGTACCTGCAGGACGCTGGTGGCGTGCCCGAGTTCATTGACGCGGAGCCCGAGACGGATAAAGTGGCCGCAGGTTGATGCTTTCAGGGTAGGATTAAAAGGTACATAAATGGCTACAGTCCTATGGCTACAGCCTGTAAATAAGAATGCAAGAAGTTTTTTCATATCGTCGTCGTCTCGTTAGACGGTGAAGGTGCTGGTCAAGGGCAGATTCCGAGAGGAGCTGCCCACCATGACGGTGAAGTCTCCACTCGGAATGCGCCAGTTCTGCATGGTCACATCCCACATGGAGATATCCCGCCGCATGATGTCAAAGTTCACCGTCGTGCTCCCATTCGCATTCACACTAACTTTGGCAAACCCGCGAAGAACCTTGGGGGGCGATTGGGGGTCGCCTTGGGGGTAGGCAATGTAGAGCTGCGGGACGTCAGCACCACCGCGCATGCCCGTGTTTGTCACGGTGACATTGGCGTGATACAGGACTTCCCACAACGCAGGATTGCCGCCTTCTCCTCCTCCGGCTGCAGGCGTATCCATGGGCGTTGCAGAGTACCCAACCGGGTAGGGATAGGATGCATTTGTGGTGATATTGGTGTGGTTGAGATACGCGTACTCGTAGTTTGGGATCTTGCGGCCGAAATCAGCAGGGAATCCGAGCTGCGAAGGAGGCGGGACCGTGCTGTTGTAGCTATACGCTGGAAGCAGGGTTGGTGGCGGCGGGGGAAGAGCGTTAAAGATCGTTACTTTGGAGACATGGAGATTCGTGTAGTTGAAGGTGGAGTAGCTCAGCCCAAAACCAAATTCATAGCGTGGCGTGATGTTGTTTGCGTCAAAGTGGCGATAATCGATAAAAACGCCTTCGGTGAAATTGACTTGTGGCACGGAGCCATTGGGTCCTTGGGTATAGAGCACACTCGTCCCATAGTCCGTCAAATTCTTGGCAATCGTAAAAGGCAGCCTTCCACTTGGGTTGACATCACCATAGAGAATGTCGGCAATAGCATTGCCGGATTCCTGGCCAGGCAGACCGGCGTAGACAATGGCAGTTACATTGGGATGTTGAACCCAGCTCTCGAGCGACACAGCTCCCACAGAGTGAATGACGACGATGGTGTTGTTGCAGGATCCAGCGACATTTTGCACGAGAGCATCGCCAGCATCCCAGAGACTAAAGTTGTTCCGATCGCCCATATTCCCGTCGACGGTGAGGTATCCTTCGCCAGAGTCAGCAGCCACAAAGACAATGGAAGCGTCAGAGTAGGATGCGGTCATGTTTTGCTGTGTGTATGCATAGTCATCCAGCACATACAAGACCGAAGAGCCTTGCGTGAGAGCCCGCGCTTGAATGGCCTCGAGTGGGGTAACGAGATACGGAAACTGATCCGTACCGCTGCCCCAACCCATAGCAAGGGTGCCATTCAGACAGCTGCGATCAGGACACCCGTTGGGCCCGTACATGGCGGGGCCGGCATCACTTCCAAACAGACCCAGCTGACGGACATTTTGAAGGGGCAAAGACCCCGTGTTTTTGAGTAATATGTGACTCTGTGCAGCGAGTTCGCGATTGAGTTCTCGATGCGGGGAAAATGCATCAACGTGTTCGTTGATGACACCAAAGTCCAATTTGGCTATGAAGTGCTTAAAACCACGCGTTGCGGTCGACCAGGCACTAAAGTTGGGTGCGGTATGGTTCTTGTCCTGGCCGAGTTTGTACCAGGCAGCGACGATCCTTGTGGCCATATCGTCCAGACGTTCAATGGGCAAGGAACCATTCGCGACAGCAGTCGTGAGATTGCGTCCAAAGAAGGAGACGCCGTCAGAGAAAGATAGTCCGTCACCAGGCATGGTCATTTCCAGGCCGGCTAGAGCACTTGCAACACCGGACTGAGTAGCACTCCAGTCGGATACCACGTAACCCTGGAATCCTAGCTCCTCCTTCAACAGTCCATTCATCATCTTGGAGTTCTGGCAAGCGTAGGAGTTGTTGATCTGGTTGTAGGAGCACATGACGCTTGCAACGCTTGCACGCACTGCATTTGCAAACGGCCACAAGTAGAGCTCGTGCATGGTGCGGTCATCGATGTTGCTAGAGAGCGAGGCGCTGATATTGTAACCATTCCCCACCTGTCGAAAATGCTCCTGTTCGTTGCCAATGAAATGCTTTGCGCACGCTTGGGTCCCAGCATCCTGAATTCCCTGAATCGTATACTCCATGCCCAAGCCACTCAAGTAGGGATCCGGACTGAAACCCTCCCAGTTGCGACCGCCACGAGTATTCCTCCCCAACGGACCACAAACGGGTCCGAGCTGCACGTTGGTGCCTTTTGTTTTGTGTTCCGCGCCCATGGCGAAACCGCGGGCATACATCATCCCAATGTCCCAGGTCATGGCGGCATTCATGCCGGCTGGGAAAGCGGAGACCAGGTCTGTGTCTCGAACGCCGAGCGGCGAGTCCTGCAGGCATAGGGATGGGAAGTTGAGGCGGGGGACCGGGTTTGTATTGCCCACACACAACTCCATTTCCCAGCCCGACCCCGTCGTCACATTGACCTTTTCAATCAGTGTCATCTGGGCGACCAGGGCCTTTGCCTTTGAGTAAGCATCTGCCCACGACGGAGCGATGATCCGTCCACCCTGCGGTGACGGATAGGAGGGCGGGCTCTGTGGGAAGTAGACTTGCTGCTGAGCCTCAGCGGCAGTAGCGAGCAAGCAGCCCAAATGGAGGGCAGTGGCCAGCAAGAGCATCCTTCGGGTGTCTCTTTGTGCTTTGTGGATGGGGTTGGTGGCGAACTCTCTTCGGGGGCGGCCGGGGCCAGGGAAGGAAGGGGGTTAGGGTCCAGTGTGGTTTCCGGTCCCGCGGAAGAAGGCTTCATTTCCCCCGGGGATGGGTGTGGGGAATGGACGCATGGAGCCAGCCGAGGAGAGAGGGAATGAAGGAAAGGACAAGATATAAGTAGGAAGCAGACGCGGTGGGGTTGAGTAGGCTTAGCTGGTTGGCTGCTTTGCTTCCGTACATATTTGGTCGTTCTCTGTCCTCATAGAGCTAGCATGAGCTCCGACGATGAGCTCGATTTGAATGAGATCACGCCAATTCCCGCTCGGACGCCATTGAAGGCAGAGAGAGATGTCATCGACTTGACAGACGAGACTCCAAATGCGACGCCGTACAAAGCAAAAGCGCAATGGGTGCAGCCATCAACACCGAAAGCAGGTGCGTCATCCATGGATCAGCCAGAGATGATACTATCACCCTCGCCACCGATTGGAAACACACTCGTAGGCCTCAATCGCAGACAAATGGAGGAAGAGAGACTGGCGCGGAGGAAGAGGAAGGCACCTTCCGAAGACATTCCACTCCCCAAGTTGCCACGGCTCAACACCACGCCAGCGCCACCTTTTGCAGTCACCAAAGCTGAACCCATAAAAGAGTCAACTTCATCTTCTATGCTTCGCTTTGCCGACGGTGAGATCAGGACCACGCATGTACGTATGGTTCCACGACAGCCAACAGATATCACAATCGAAGAGATCTTCGACAAAGATAATCTGCAAGAATGTGTGCTGTCTGCATTTCAATGGGACATACCGTGGGTCTTGCGCAAGCTAGGGATTGGGAGGACGAAGTTGTGGTTTGTAATGCATGCCAGAGCAAACGAAAGGGAACATACCGAGGGAGTCATTTCGACCATCCCTAATGCCAAATGCATTTTCCCCTCTGTCTATGGAATAATTAACTGCATGCATTCCAAGCTGCAACTTTTGTTTTTTGACCATTTTTTACGTGTCGTGGTGCCGAGTGCAAACTTGGTACCGTATGATTGGGGTGAGACCTCGGCAATGGAGAATATGGTCTTCATCCAAGACTTTCTGTGGGTTGAAAAAGCTCCAGTGTCGCCCTTCTTCACGGAACTCTGTAGGTTCTGTCGAAGCGCAAACTACCCCCCTGCACTTCTCACCAAGATCGCTCAGTATGATATGTCGAGCGCCAAAGCCCAATTTGTACATTCTGTTGGCGGGGCTCACACGAAGAGCTGGGATGAGACTGGCCTTACAAGTCTGGCAAGGGCTGTGAACGCACTTGCTCCGTCCCTTAAGGACCAAACTCCGCAAGTGGACATTATCACTTCCAGTTGCGGATCACTCTCGGACGACTTTTGCGGGGCACTCTACCAAGCGTGCACGGGCTACACCGACCTTTATAATGACTTTCATCGCTCCCGGACCGACAAAAATCATACACCACGCGGTGTTGCAGACTATAAACAGCACATGCGGGTCTACTTCCCTTCGCGAGACACCGTAATCAATAGCCTTGGCGGACGAGAATCTGGAGGCACGGTTTGTTTCAACCCTGCATACTGGAAAAAGGACGGATTCCCGAGGGCAATCATCAAGAGTCTTGAGAGTGTCAAGCCAAGAACACTGATGCATTCCAAGGCCATCTACATACGATCCCCGGAATGCAACCTGATGTACATGGGTTCCGCCAACATGTCGGAGTCGGCGTGGGGAAAGCTCGTCCTTGACCGACAGACGAAAGAGGCGAAACTAAATGTTCGCAATTGGGAGTGTGGGGTGGTATTGAAGGTTGACGGCTTTGGCAGTCTCCAGCGGTACAAATCACACGACAACAAGCCGTATCCCGCCTGTGGACCATGGTTCTTTCAAGAGCTCCGATAGCCTATATCTCTTGTCACAATAGAGTAGAAACCAATCTTGGCTATATAATATGTATGGAATCTAGCAACTTCACATCCCGGGCTAGACTTGGGTTCTTCTCTGCAACAATTCCGAGGAAATGGCGCGTATCGTATAGTACATTGGTGTAGTCGCCGAGACCTCCCTGCTTTGCGGCCAAGATGACCAACAGATTTCCCCACTGTGCTTCTGCAGTCCCGTACAGATTCGTCAAGAATGGCTTTTGGAAATGAATAAAGGCACGGCAGCTGCTCATTGCACTCTCCAGGCAGCATTGTACATCTTTCGCTTCCTGGACATTTCCGAGCAGAGCTTCATATACAAACGGCCTCATGATGATATACCTTGCCCCATAATATTTCGCTCTTAGCCTCGCATTGTTGATGTCCATGGCGGGTTC
>JAABUO010000872.1_pt1 | contig 45745 bp, 37 predicted proteins | sample 5559291 | NCBI WGS metagenome assembly JAABUO01 (sample SAMN10711878, study PRJNA513372) | rock metagenome | isolation source: Antarctica rocks | place: Antarctica: Victoria Land, Finger Mt sud
GTGCGCTACTCCGAGCTGAGCACCACCCTGAACGGCATCCCGATCAACGACCTGCTCAGCGGCGGCCAGGGCGGCTTCCTGAGCAACAACATCGGCAACGCGGTCACCGTCGGCCAGATCAGCTCGGTCAACGTCTACCCGGGCACCGCGCCGGTCGACGTGCAGGGCTTCGGCACCAACGGCGGCACCATCGCCTACCAGACCCTCAAGCCGACGCCGAAGCCGTTCGTCGAGGTCACCGGCGGCGTCGGCTCGTTCGACTTCAACGAGTATGGCATTACCGTCAACACCGGCGCGGTCCCGGGCACCGACGGCCTGATGGCCCTGCTGCGCTACGACCGGCAGGAGAACAACGGCTTCATCCAGAACACCCAGTCGCGCTACCGCGACTTCAGCGCCTCGTTCGACAAGCCCTACAACGACGGCACCTCGCACGTCACGCTCGACGTGCTGTACAACACCGGCCAGGGCTACCTGCCGCCCTCGCCGGTGGCGCTGGACCAGATCGCGGCCAACGGGTTCTACTACAACCTGAGTCACAACGAGACGCAGTTCCGCCAAGACAACACCTTCCTGACCGCGATCCTGGGCGACGAGACCTACGTCAACGAGCACCTGATCCTGAGCGGCAAGCTGTTCTTCGTCGGCACCGACTCCAAGTCGTCGAGCTCGGTCAACCCGAACATCATCACCCAGAATTACCCTTACCAGCCGAACTTCCAGGTGCCGTTCTACTTCGACGGCCCGATCGGCCCGACGGCAAACAGAACCAACATCCCGTACATCGGCGGCACCAGCCCCTACTACAAGCCTGGTGTGTTCACCTACGACCCACTGATCAACGCCCCGGCGGGCTCGGATCCGACCAACGTCGACAGCTACAGGAACGGCGAGTCGGCGACTGTGACTTACACTGCCACGAATACCTACGGCATCACGCCGAAGGCCAACATCTTCTTGCCCTACAACAACATCACCATCGGTGGCCTGTTCACGAAGGAGGAGCAGCCGGAGGTCGGACAATATATCGGCGGTCCCGGCCTCGATTTCGCTCAGGTGCCCGGCTACAACTCGCTGGTCTATCCTGCCGGCGGCGCCAACCGTACCGTCTACCAGGGCTATGCCCAGGACCGCATCGACCTGATCCACAACACCCTGCACCTGGAGCCAGGTGCGGCCTGGGAGGGCGTGCTGACCACCAACAGCGTGCCGCTGTCCGTCACCCGCAGGCCCTACATGCTGCAGAACTACGACAAGGCGTTCGAGCCCTACCTCGGCGGCAGCTACGACCTGCCGTACCACACCGTGATCTACGCCAGCTACGGACGCAGCGCCTCGTTCCCGCAGATCACCAACTACAGGCTGGGCGCGTCGGGCTCGACGAACGCGCCGCACAACACCATCCTGCACGCCTACGAGGCCGGCATCCGCTACGACACGCCGCGGCTCTACCTCAACCTCGACTACTTCTACCAGAAGACCACCAGCGCAGTCGGCTTCTACGCCAATTATCTGACCAGCCAGTTCCTCTACGACAACAGCGGCGCCAACCAGTATCGCGGCGTCGAGGCGTCGGCGCAGTACCGGGTGACGCCCGCGCTGCAGGTCTTCGGCAACGGCTCGTACAACGACGCTCAGTACCTGAACAACTACGCGGCGACCACGACGCCGTTCAACGACCAGTTCGGCTACGCCTTCAAGGACACGCACCTGTCCACGGTGCCGTCCTGGCTGTTCAACGTCGGCGCGTCCTACGAGAAAGGGCCGATCTCGCTGCGTCTGTGGGACCAGTACACCGGCCCGCAGTACACGACCTACAATCTGAGCGCGGACCCCAATGTCCAGCCGAACGGCCAGCTGCAGGCCGCCACCGTCACCAGCCCGGGCTACCGGCTGCCCGAGTTCAACACCGTCAACTTCCTCGGCAGCTACACCATGCCGATCAACTCCGGCTACGGCCTGAAGTCGCTGAAGTTCACGCTGAACGCGCAGAACATCTTCAACATGCACTACTTCGCGTATCGCTACCTGAGCAATTTCTCCTACGCCGGCTCCTATGCCAACAACACCTACTACACCAACGCGCTCGCCGGCCCGCCCGCCTCGGTGATCTTCAACGTGACCGCGCGCTTCTGAGTTCGCGACGCGACGCGCGGCGACACCGGACAGCCTGAGAATGACGTGCCGATGACGGACGTGCCTGGACGTGCCTGCGTGACAAGCCGCGCCGTTCCTGCGCCTCCTGCCGCCATGACAGGACGACACAGGACGGCGCGGACACTCCAAGGGCGCAGGCCATGACGCGCTCCGTTCGTGCGCCCCGCCGACGCCTGCTCGCGGGTGCGGCCCTCGCCGCCCTGGTCGGCGCCTCGCCCTGCGCCCGCGCCGCCTGCGGCACCCTGGTACTGCCCGCCGGGCTGGCGACAAGCTCGCCGACGGCGGTGGGGTCGCTGCATCCGATCATGTCTCCCGGTTCGCTGTACGACCAGGAGTCGTTCAACCTCCTGTACCGGCCAACGCTGTGGTTCGCCTCCGACCACACGATCGACTGGTCGCTCAGCCACGCGAGCGCGGTGGACGTGCGCGAGGGCGGGCGGGTGTACGACGTCACGCTCAAGCCGATCGTCTGGTCGGACGGCGTGCCGGTCACCGCCGACGACGTGCTCTATTCGTTCGAGCTGATGAAGCAGCTCGGGTCCACCTACCAGGGCTATGACACCGGCGGGATGCCGGCGCTGTTCCAGAGCGTGGAGGTGGTCACGCCGCTGCTGCTCCGGGTGACGCTCGCGCAGGCGGTCAATCCGGAATGGTTCGAGCTGTCCGGGCTGTCGCAGCTCTACGCCCTGCCGCGCCACGCCTGGGGCCGCTACAGCCTCGACGAGCAGCGCAGCCTGCAGACCGATCCGGGCTTCCTCTCCGTCGTCGACGGCCCGTTCCGGCTCACAGAGTTCGACAGCGGGCGCTACGAGGCGTTCGCGCCCAACCCGTCCTTTGCGGGGCAGCAGCCCGAGATGGCGCGCCTCGTGATCGACTTCCTCCAGGGCACTAGCCCGCTGGAGGCCCTGCGCGCCGGCGAACTCGACGTGGCCAACCTGCCGTTCAACGTCTACGACGCGGCGCTGGCGATCCCCGGCCTGAGCCTGGTCCACCTCGCGCCGCAGTCCGGCTACAACTCCCTCGTCGTCAACATGCGCAACGCGGACGCGCCGTTCCTTGCCGATCCGCGCGTGCGCCAGGCCATGGCGGACGCGATCGACGAGGACGAGATCATCCATCTCGCCTTCCACGACAGCACGGTGCACGCGCGTTCGCCGGTGCCGCCTGTGCCGGCGACATTCCTCTCCGAGGACGCGAAGGCGGGCCGGTTTCCGGTGGGCTACGATCCCGCCCGCGCCCGCGCGCTGCTGACCGAGGCCGGCTTCGCGCCGGGGCCGGACGGGATCATGGCCAGGGACGGCGTTCGTCTGGAATGGACCAACCTGCTCAGCGACAGCGCGCCCGACCTGCTGGTGCTGTGGCAGGTGGTGCAAGCCAACTTCGCGGCGGCAGGAATTCGCATGAACATCCGGCTGATGCAGTTCAACCAGATCATCGCGCTGATGAACCGCGAGCCGTCCGGCTGGCAGACCGCCTCGATCGGCTGGAGCTTCCCCAACTACCCCGACATGCAGACCAACTACGGCACCGGCGCCGGCGAGAACTACGGCCACTTCTCCGACCCCGAGACCGACGCCCTGCTGAAGCAGGTGCAGGACCAGTCCGGCCGCGACGCCCTGTTCCGCCTCCAGGACCACCTCGCCGCGCTGCAGCCCTTCATCATTCTGCCGCAGGGTGCCTACTCGCTGCTCGCCCGCCCCGGCATCGAGGGCCTGCCCGACGCCATCCAGGCCAACTTCCAGTGGGCTCTGCAAAAGATCCACTTCACCGGCAAGAGGGCCTGCGATGCGCAAGCTGCCCGCTAGGCTCGGCGCCTCGGCGCTGTCGCTGGCGATCCTGGTCACCCTGACCTTCGTGCTGGTCCATCTCACCCCCGGCGGCCCCGCCTACTCGATCCTGGGCATGAAATCGACGCCGCAGGCCGTCGCCGCGCTGAACGCCCAGCTCGGACTCGACGTCCCCCTATGGCGCCAGTACCTGATCTGGTGGACCCACCTGCTGCACGGCGACCTCGGCTTCTCGTTCATCCTGCACCGCCCGGTCGGCGAGCTGCTGCTCGCCTACGAGCGCAACACCATCGCGATGTACGCCATCGCCACGATCATCAGCACGCTCGCCGCGATCGGCCTCGGCCTCGCCCACGGCGTCTACTACCTGCGCTGGCCCGGCCGCGCGATCGGCGCGCTGGAACTGGCGCTGTACGCCGTCCCCTCGTTCTTCGTGGGCACCGTGCTGGTGCTGCTGTTCGCGATCCAGTGGGACCTGCTGCCCGCCGGCGGCCTGACCGACATCCGCAGCGCCGACCCGCCGGTCAGCGCCTACCTCAGCCACCTCGTGCTGCCGGTGCTGACCATCAGCCTGGTCACGCTGGCCGGCCTGTCGCGCTACTTCGCGCAGTCCGTGCACGAGGAGCTGGCCCGCGACTACGTCCGCACCGCCGCCGCCAAGGGCCTGTCGTTCCCGCGCATCCTGTTCGGCCACGTGCTGCGCAACGCGCTGCGCCCGCTGGTCACGGTGCTCGGCCTGTCCTTTCCCTACATCTTCGCCGGCGGCGTGGTGGTGGAGACGGTGTTCTCCTACCCGGGCCTCGGCTGGCTGCTGTGGCGCTCGGCGCTCTCCCAGGACTACCCGGTGCTGGTCGCGATCGTGCTGCTGATCGGCGTACTGACCGTGCTCGGCAACCTGCTCGCCGACCTGGTCAACGGCCTGCTCGACCCCAGGGCCTCCTTCGAATGAGGCGCGGCCTGGGCGGTTCCGGCCCGACGAGGGGAACGAAGGAAGCAAGGTTGAGGCTCTGCCTCAAACTCCGCCAAAGGCAGGCCTTTGGAATCCTGTTCCTAAGTCAAGGGATCAAAGGGCCTCCGGCCCTTTGCGGGTCTGGGCAGAGCCCAGCCTTGCTTCCTCAAAGGCCCCCTGTCGACGGACCATGCGATGAGTGACGCCCTGCGTCCCGGCAGCGTACCCGACGCCCTCGCCGCCCCGCGGGGCGCCTCGCTCGCCGGCCGGCTGCGCGTGGCCCTGTCCGACCGCGCCGCCCTGGTCGCCGGCCTCTGCCTCGGCATGCTGCTCGTAGTCGCGAGCTTCGCCGGCCCCTGGCTCTACGGCGTCGACCCCTACGCCCTGGACCCGGCCCACGTCCTCGCCCGCCCAGGGAGCGCCTTCCCGCTCGGCACCGACGAGCTGGGCCGCGACGCCCTCGCCCGCCTGCTCGCCGGCGGCGCCTCCACCCTGGAGGTCAGCCTGCCCGCCGCCCTGCTCGCCTTCGTGGTCGGCACGCTCTACGGCCTCGCCTCTGGCCTCGGCCCGTCCTGGCTCGACTCCGTGCTGATGCGCCTGCTCGACGCGGTGCTCGCCCTGCCCGGCCTCGTGGTGCTGATCTTCTTCGCCTCCCTGGTGCGGCTGAGCGACTCCTCGCTGGTCCTGCTGCTCGGCCTGATCTCCTGGCCCGGCCTGGCCCGCCTGGTGCGCAACGAGGCCCTTGCCCAGCGCAACCGCGACTTCGTGCTCGCCGCCCGCCAGCTCGGCGGCAGCCCGTGGTACGTCGCCCGCGTCCACCTGCTGCGCGTCATGGCGCCGCTGCTGGTGGTCAACGGCACGCTGCTGGTCGGCGACCTGATTTTTGCGCTTTCCGCCCTGAGCTTCCTCGGCCTGGGCGTGCAGCCGCCGTACACGAGCTGGGGCGGCCTGCTGCAGTCCGGGCTCGCGCTGGTGGCGCTGGCGCCGTGGTGGCTGATCCTGCCGCCGGGGCTGGCGATCTTCGCCTCGCTGCTGGCCGCCTCGCTCACCGGGCAGGGGCTGCTCGCGCGGCAGGGCGGGGCGCGGTGAGAGACAGCCAGCAAGCAAGGCTGGGCTCTGCCCAGACCCGCCAAAGGCCCCCGCTTTCAAGCATGGCGGCCTTTGGAAACCCGTCCCTTAAGTAAGGCAGGTCCAGGGGCGCTGCCCCTGGCGGAGTCCAGAGGCAGAGCCTCTGGCCTTCCTTTCCTCCGTTCCCAGGGAGCACCCGATGACCGATGACGTGCTCCGCCTCGAGACCCTGAGCGTCGCCCTGCCGCGCGGCCGCCGCGTGGTGCCGGTGCTCGACGCGCTCGACCTCGCCGTGCCCGCCGGCGAGATGCTGGCGCTTGTCGGCGAGTCCGGCTCCGGCAAGACGATGGCGGCGCTCGCCGCGATGCGCCTGCTGCCCCCCGGCGCGGTGCTCGGCGGCCGCGCCCTGCTGCGCGGCCAGGATGGCGGAAGCGTGGACCTGCTGCGCCTCGGCGAGCCGGAGCTGCGCCGGGTGCGCGGCCGCGACATCGGCATGGTGTTCCAGAACCCGCTGGCCGCGCTGAACCCCTCGCACACCGTGGGCCAGCAGATCGCCGAGGCGTACCGCGCCCACACCGACGCCGACCGCCGCACCGCGACGGCGCGCGCCCGCGCGCTGCTGGACGAGGTCGGCATCCCCGACGCCGTCAACCGCCTCGGCGACCACCCGCACCAGTTCTCCGGCGGCATGCGGCAGCGAGTGATGATCGCGAGCGCCCTGGCCTGCTCGCCGCGGCTGCTGATCGCCGACGAGCCGACCACCGGGCTCGACCCGCTGGTCGCGCGCCAGATCATGGCGCTGCTGGCCCGCCTGCGGCGCGAGCGTGGCATGGGCGTGCTGTTCGTCACCCACGACCTGTCCGTGGTGGAGGAGCACGCGAGCCGGGTGCACGTGCTCTACGCCGGCCGCAGCGTGGAGTGGGGCGCCGCCGCCAGGTTCTTCGCCCATCCCGCCCACCCGTACAGCCAGGCGCTGCTCGCCTCCGTGGCGCGCGTCGGCCGGGCGCGGCTGCGCACCATCCCCGGCACCCTGCCGGAGCCGGAGGCGCGCCCGCCCGGCTGCCGGTTCGCGCCGCGCTGCGCCTACCGCCAGCCGCCCTGCGATGACGGCTACCCCGCGCCGCGTCCGGTCTCGGGCACGCTCGCCTGCTGCCTCTACCCGCAGGAGGTGCCGCAATCCGACCTGGAGACCGCGCTGCCGGAGCTGCCTGCGGCGAGTCCCCGCACCCTGCTCGACGTCGAGGACGTCACCGTACGCTACGGTCGCCGCCCGCTGTTCGGCGCAGCACCCGCCGCCTCGCTGCAGGGCGCGACGCTGCGGCTCGGCGAGGGCGAGTGCCTGGGCGTGGTCGGCGAGAGCGGCTCGGGCAAGTCCACGCTCGGCCGCGCCATCCTGCAGATGACCGCCTACGAGGGTCGCATCCTGCTCGACGGCCACGATCTCGGCCGCCTGCGCGGCCCGGAGCGCGCCCGCCAGCGCCGCCGCGTCCAGGTGGTGTTCCAGGACCCGCGCGAGTCCCTGAACCCGCGCATGACCATCGCCCAGAGCGTGGGCGAGCCGCTGCGCCTCGCCGGCCGCTCCGCAAGCGAACGCCGCGCCGCGGTGGGCGGCCTGCTGGAGCGCGTCGGCCTGCCCGCCGCACTCGCCGACCGCCTGCCCGGCTCGGTTTCCGGCGGCCAGGCGCAGCGCATTGCCATCGCCCGCGCGCTCGCCGCAGAGCCCGACATCATCGTGCTCGACGAGCCCACCTCCTCGCTCGACGTCTCCACCCAGGCGATGCTGCTCAACCTGCTCAAGGACCTCTCGCGCGAGCGCGGCCTCGCCTACGTGTTCATCAGCCACGACCTCGCCGCGGTCAGCTACCTGGCCCACCGCATCGCGGTGCTGCGCGCCGGCCGCATCGTCGAGCTGGCCGACACCGCGACCCTGCTCGCACGGCCGGGCAGCGAGTACACCGCTGCCCTGCTCGAAGCAGCGCCGCAGCTCGGGGGCGCGGCCGAGGTGCGGGTCTGAGGAGCAGGCAGCAAGCAAGGCCAGGCTCTCCCTCCGCTGCCCTTCCAGCGACCCAAGCGGGTCGTCGGACTCTTTGGCAGCGACGTCCAGACCCGCCAAGGGCCCCCTCTTCCAAGCATGGGGCCTCCGAAAACCACTTTGCTTAAATAAGAGGACTCCAAAGGCCTGCCTTTGGCGGAGGTTGAGGCAGAGCCTTGCTTGCTTCATGCCGGCGCACCAGCAGCGGACGGCGCGAAGTGATACCAACGGCCCTATGCGTTGATTGTTTTCTGCCTCTATCATCGCGAGTGTCTATAGCGTGGCACGTCTAGCAAAATGGGTCACTGCAAAGGGCCGTTAGTATGAGCTGACCCACCCACCGGGCGGCGGGCCGCCTTGCAATTTCCCGCTCCCGCCCCGATCTCCGCGCGCAATGAAGACCCGCGCGCAATGACCGCCCCCTCGCGCGACCGTGCGTCCCGCACCGTCGTCGCCCTCCCGGTCCGCGACGAGGAGGCACGGCTCGGCCCCTGCCTGGAGGCGTTGTTCGGCGGCACTGCCCGTCCCGACGCCGCGATCGTGCTGCTTAACAACTGCACCGACGGCAGCGAGTGCATCGCCCACGAGGCCGCGGAACGCCTGCCGGTGCACGTGATCGCCTGCCGCCTGCCGCCCGAACTGGCCAACGCCGGCCATGCCCGCACGCTGGCGATGCGCCACGCCGACGCGATGTGCGAGCCTCACGACGTGCTGCTGACCACCGACGCGGACGGGGTCGTGGCGCCCGGCTGGCTTGCCGCCAACCTGGCGGCGTTCGCGGCCGGCGCGGAGGCGGTGTGCGGCCGCGCGGTGATCGACCCGGTCGAGGCGTTGCTGATCCCCGCCCACCTGCACGAGGACGACGCGCGCGAGACCACGCTGACCCGCCTGCTCGACGAGATCGCCGCGCGCATCGACCCCGACCCCGCCGATCCCTGGCCGCGCCACACCGAGCACAGCGGCGCCAGCATCGCGGTGCGCTGCGGCCTCTACCGCCGCGCCGGCGGCCTGCCCCCGCGTGCCAGCGGCGAAGACCGCGCCTTCGTCGAGGCGCTGCAGCGGCTCGACGCCCGGCTGCGCCACGCGCCCGACGCGTTCGTCACGGTGTCCGGCCGCACCGAGGGCCGCGCCAGGAACGGCATGGCCGACGCGATCCGCCGCCGCATCATGCGCCAGGACGATCTGACCGACGAGCGCCTGGAGCCGGCTTGGTCCGCCTGGCGCCGCGTGCTGCTGCGCGCCAGGGCACGCCGACTCTGGGCGCGGGGCGGGCACACCCCGCCAGGCGACCTCGCCGCTGATCTCGGCATGGACGGCGCCGTGGTGGAGGGCCTGCTGCGCGGGCCGTATTTCGGCGCGGCGTGGTCTGCGCTGTCCGCGCTCAGCCCCCGCCTCGCGCGCCGCCGCGTCGCCTTCACGGCACTCCCCGCCGAGATCGAGGCCGCCACCCGCCTGCTGGACGGCCTGCGTCGCGCGCCGGCCGCGCTGCTCCTGGACGCGCGGTGACCGCGGCCCCCGCGCCGCGCCTGGCCGAGGTCGCCGCCCTGGCCGACACGATGCGCCGCAACGCCGACCGGCTCGACCCGGACGGCGTCTTCCCTGCGGGCGACCTCGCCGCCCTGCGCGCGCTCGGCGTGCTCGCGGCCCCGCTGCCCCGCGACGAGGGCGGCACCGGCCTCGGCACCAGCCCCGACGGTGCCGCCGATTGCGCCGCGCTGCTGATGGCGCTGGGCCGCGGCAGCGTCGCGCTGGGCCGGATCGTCGAGGGCCACGTCAACGCCCTCAAGCTGGTGCTGCGCGACGCGGCGCCCGACGCGGCGGCGGCGGCCTGCGACGACGCGCGCCGCGGCGCCCTGTTCGCGCTCTGGGTTACCGACCCCCTTGACGCCCCGGCGCTCGCCGTGCGCCGCGCGAGTGGCCGCCTGGTGCTCGACGGCGGCAAGGCGTTCTGCTCCGGCGCCGGCCACGCCGACCGGGCGCTGGTCACGGCGCGCGACGAGGATGGCCAGGCCCGGATGCTGCTGGTGCCGCTGCACGGCGCCGAGCGCGTCGCCCCGCTGTCGTCCTCGCTCGCGGGCGTGCGCGGCGCGGCCACCGGGCAGGTGTCGTTCTCCGGCGTCACGTTGCCGGCCACGGCGATGATCGGCGAGCCGGGCGACTACCTGCGCGAGCCGGACTTCTCCGCCGGTGCGTGGCGTGGTTCCGCGGTGGCGGCCGGGGCGCTGGCCGCGCTGGTGGAGGAGATGCGCGCGCAGCTCGCCGCCCGCGGCCGTCTGGACGACCCGCACCAGCGCGCCCGCTTCGGCCGCGTCCTGGTCTGCGCCGGCACCGCCCGGCTCTGGGTCGAGGCGATCGGCCCCGAAGCGGAGGACCCCGCGAACGACCCCGCCTGGGTCGCCGCCCGCGTCAACCTGGGCCGAACCGCGGTGGAGGCGGCGTGCCTGGAGGGCCTGACGCTGGTGCAGCGCTCGCTGGGGCTGCAGGCGTTCCTGCGCGGCGGCACCGTGGAACGCATGGGCCGCGACCTCGCCACCTACCTCCGCCAGCCCGCCCCGGACGAGGCGCTGCACGAGGCCGCCGGCCACTTCGCCACCCCGGGCGCCACGTGGTGACGCGAGTTCAGGCATTGACCTGGAAGCAAGCAAGGCTGGGCTCTCCCTCCGCCCGCCATTCCAATGGCCCGGGCGGGCCATCGGAACCTTTGGCAGGCTGCGCCCAGACCCGCCAAAGGCCTGAGGCCTTTGGAAACCCATTCCTTAAGTCCAGGTTTCCAAAGGCTTGCCTTTGGCGGAGCTTGAGGCAGGGCCTCAACCTTGCCTGCCTGATCCGTCACACCCAGGGGCCCCTGGCATGATGCGCGCCGACGATGTGCACCGCGCCTGGCGCGAGCTTCCCGAGCTGACGCTGAGGGGCGTGTGCGGCGCGGGCGACCCGCTGGTCCTGGCGCCGCACCCCGACGACGAGAGTCTGGGCTGCGGCGGCCTGATCGCCCGCGCCATGGCGTCCGGCCGCGCCCCGCTGGTCGTCGTGCTGACCGACGGCGCGGGCTCGCACCCCGGCTCCGCCACCCACCCCGCCGCGCGCCTGCGCACCCTGCGCGAGGCCGAGACCCTGGACGCCGTGCGGCAGCTCGGCCTGCCGCCGGAGCGCGTGGCGTTCCTGCGCGAGCCCGACACCCGCGCGCCGCGGGACGGCCCGGCGCTCGATGCGGTCGCGGCGCGGCTGTGCGCCCTGATCGCGCGTCACCGCTGCACCGCGTTGCTGGCGAGCTGGGAGCACGACCCGCACTGCGACCACCTCGCCGCCCACCGCGCCGCCCGCCTCGTCGCCGCGCGCGCCGGCGTGCCGCACTGGTCCTATCCGGTGTGGGGCTGGACCCTGGCCGACGACCACGCGTTGCCTGACGCTCCGGTCGCCGGCGGTCGCCTCGACGTGGGCGCGCACCACGACGCCAAGCGCCGCGCCGTCGCCGCGCACCGATCGCAGCACGGCCTGGTGGTCCGCGACGATCCCGGCGGCTTCGTGCTGCCCCGCGCCCTGCTGCATCATTTCCAGGGGCCGTGGGAGGTGTTCCTGCAGCCCAGCCCGGAGCCCGCCGCATGACCCGCAGCCCCGCGTCCACCGGAAGCACGCCCGGCGACCCCACGCCCGCCGGCAGCCTGTCCACCGGTCCTGCGCCCGCCGGCTCCGCATCCGCCATCCCCGGACACGCAGGCTCCAGGACCGGCACCCCGGCCCGCAGCGCCCGCACCCGCGACGCCGCGCATTTCGCCCGCCTCTATGCCGCCAGCTCCGACCCCTGGGGCTTTCGCACCAGCGGCTACGAGCGCGACAAGTACGCCGAGACCCTCGCCGCCCTGCCCGCGCACCGCTTCCGCTCCGCGCTGGAGGTCGGCTGCTCGATTGGCGAGCTGACCCGCCGCCTGGCGCCGCGCTGCGACCGCCTGCTCGGACTCGACCTCAGCGACGCCGCCCTGCGCGAGGCCGCCGCGGCGTGCGCCGGCCTCGCCGGCGTCGCGTTCCGCCAAGCCACGGTGCCGGCGGACTGGCCGGACGGCCCGTTCGACCTCGTGGTGCTGTCCGAGGTGCTGTACTTCCTGGTGCCCGACGACCTCGCGGTCCTGGCGCGGCGCTGCCTGGACAGCCTCGACCCGGGCGGCATCGTGCTGCTGGTGAACTGGACCGGCCCCACCGACGACCCGCTCAGCGGCGACGACGCGGCCGACCTGTTCATCGCCCACGCCGCACCGTCCCTGCGACCCGTCCGGCAGGACCGCCGCCCCGGGTACCGGCTGGACCTGCTTGGAGGCTGAGACAGCAAGCAAGGCTGGGCTCTGCCCAGAGCCGCCAGGGCGAGCCGCCCTGGACCGGCTTCCCTTAAACAAGTGGATTCCAAAGGCTTGCCTTTGGCGGAGTTTGAGGCGGAGCCTCAACCCTGCCTGTTTCCTTGGTCCCCAGGCTGCGGGCCGGATGGGCATGGCGATGCACGGGGCGCGTGCTATACCCCGCGGCGGCCCCTCCTCATGGTGTGGCCCATGGACCCGTCTGCCCGGGCCACGGGGGCCGGAGAAGGGGATACGCCGATGGCCCGCCGCCGACAGCTCTACGAGGGGAAGGCCAAGATCCTGTTCGAGGGCCCCGAGCCCGGCACCCTGGTGCAGTACTTCAAGGACGACGCGACCGCCGGCAACGGCGCCAAGAAGGGCGTGATCACCGGCAAGGGCGTGCTCAATAACCGCATCAGCGAGTACCTGATGATGCGCCTGGCCGAGATCGGCGTGCCCAACCACTTCGTCCGCCGCCTCAACATGCGCGAGCAGCTGATCCGTGAGGTAGAGATCATCCCGATCGAGATCGTGGTGCGCAACGTCGCCGCCGGCAGCCTGTCCACCCGCCTCGGCATCCCGGAGGGCACCCGCCTGCCGCGCTCGATCATCGAGTACTACTACAAGAACGACGCCCTGTCCGACCCCATGGTCGCCGAGGAGCACATCACCGCGTTCGGTTGGGCGAGCACCGCGGACATGGACGACATCGTGGCGCTGACGCTGCGCGCAAACGACTTCCTCTCCGGGCTGTTCCTGGGCGTCGGCATCACGCTGGTGGACTTCAAGCTGGAGTTCGGCCGCCTGTACGAGAACGACGACATGCAGGTGGTGCTCGCCGACGAGATCAGCCCCGACAACTGCCGCCTGTGGGACAGCAAGACCAACGAGAAGATGGACAAGGACCGCTTCCGCCGCGACCTCGGCCGCGTCGAGGAGGCCTACCAGGAGGTGGCCCGCCGCCTGGGCATCCTCCCCGAGGCCGGCACCCGCGACATGAAGGGCCCGGAGGCGATGCAGTGAGCGCCGGTGCGGTGAGCGCCGACGTGTCGTGTCCTGGCGCAGCAGCCGCCTGGGGAACCGTCCGGTCAGGCTCCGCGACGGGCGGCCCCTTACGGTGACCCGCGCCGTGGTCACGATCATGCTCAAGCAGGGCGTGCTCGACCCGCAGGGCCGCGCCATTGGCCACGCCCTGGGCCAGCTCGGCTTCGCGGGCGTGGGCGAGATCCGCGCCGGCAAGGTGATCGAGCTGGAGCTGGCCGAGCCGGACCCGGAGCGCGCCCGCGCCCAGGCCGAGGAGATGGCCCGACGCCTGCTCGCCAACACCGTGATCGAGAGCTTTCGCGTGGAGCTGACCTGATGCGCACCCATTCCCGCCGCCCCGCCGCCTCGCGCCGCCGCGTGCCCCGGCCGGCGGGCATGGCGGGCCTGCTCACCGTCCTCTCCGCGATGGTCGTCCTCGCCGCGCCTGCGCAGGCGCAGCGTCTCAGCCCGGTCACCGGCGAGGCGCTGATGAAGCTGTGCAGCAGCAAGACCCCCGTCGGCTGCGACGCCTACGTCAGCGGCGTGTCCGACGCCGCCGAACTGCTCGGCCGTTCCAGCACGAACCCTGCCGACCGCAGCGCCGCGCAGTTCTGCATCCCGCAGGACGTGGTGGGCAGCGCGCTGCGCCAGACCGTGATCGCCTGGGCGCAGGCCCACCCCGAGGACGGCAAGCAGGCCGCCGGCACGCTCGTGTTCCACGCCCTCCACGCGAGCTTTCCCTGCAAGGGCGGCACTCCGGCGGGCAGCGCCGCTACCCGATGAGGGGCCTGGCATGAGGACCGGGGCATGAGGGCGGCGATCATCGTCTTCCCCGGCACCAACCGGGAGCGCGACATGGCGATCGCCCTGCGCCAGGCCACTGGGCGCGATCCGGCGCTGGTCTGGCACCGGGAGACCGCGCTGCCGCCGCTCGACCTCGTGGTGCTGCCGGGCGGCTTCAGCCACGGCGACTACCTGCGCTGCGGCGCGATGGCCGCGCTCTCGCCCATCATGGACGCGGTGCGCGCCTTTGCCGACCGCGGCGGCCATGTGCTCGGCGTGTGCAACGGCTTCCAGATCCTCACCGAGGCCGGGATGCTGCCGGGCGCGCTGCTGCGCAACGCCGGGCTGCGCTTCATCTCGCGCGACTGCCACCTGCGGGTCGAGCGCGCCGACACCGACTTCACCCGCGGCTGGGCCGCAGGCGACGTGTTCCGGGCGCCGATGGCGCACGGCGACGGCAACTATTTTGCTGATGACGCCACGCTCGACCGCCTGGAGGGCGAGGGCCGCATCGCCTTCCGCTACGCCTCGCCGGACGGTGCCGTGCTGGCCGAGGCGCCGAACGGCAGCGCGCGCTCGATCGCGGGCGTCACCAGTGGGAACGGCCGGGTGCTCGGGCTGATGCCGCACGCGGAGGACCTGGTGGACCCGCTGTGCGGCGGCGTGGACGGACGGCCGCTGTTCGCGGGGCTGGCCGAGGCGCTGGCGGCCTAGAAAGAAAGCAAGGCTGGGGGGCGAGGCCGCCCCCCAGACCCCGGCGCCCTGAAGAAAGACTTGCCTTCAACCATGCCGGTCCAGGGCGGCTCGCCCTGGCGGGTCCAGGGCAGAGCCCTGGCCTTGCTTTCCTGAAGAGGCCCCATGCCCCCCATCGACGCCGCCCTTGCCCGCAGCTTCGGCCTCAGCGCCCCAGAGTACGCCCAGGTCGAGGCGATCCTGGGCCGCGTCCCCAGCCTGACCGAGCTGGGCATCTTCTCGGTGATGTGGTCCGAGCACTGCTCGTACAAGTCCTCCCGCGCTTGGCTCCGCCAGCTCCCGACCAGCGCGCCCTGGGTGGTGCACGGCCCTGGCGAGAACGCCGGCGTGGTCGACATCGGCGAGGGCTTGGCCGCGATCTTCAAGATGGAGTCCCACAACCACCCGAGCTTCATCGAGCCCTACCAGGGCGCGGCGACCGGCGTCGGCGGCATCCTGCGCGACGTGTTCACCATGGGCGCGCGCCCGGTCGCGAACCTCAACGCCCTGCGCTTCGGCTCGCCCGACGCGCCCGCCACGAAGCGCGTCGTGGACGGCGTGGTGCGCGGCATCGGCGGCTACGGCAACTGCGTCGGCGTGCCCACGGTGGGCGGCGAGATCGACTTCCACCCCGCCTACGACGGCAACCCGCTGGTCAACGCGATGACGGTGGGCATCGCGCCGCTCGACCGGATCTTCCTCTCGGCGGCGGCGGGGATCGGCAACCCGGTGGTCTACGTCGGCAGCCGCACCGGGCGCGACGGCATCCACGGCGCGACCATGGCGTCCGCGGAGTTCGACGCCGACACCGACGCCAAGCGCCCCACGGTGCAGGTCGGCGACCCGTACGTGGAGAAGCTGCTGATTGAGGCGTGCCTGGAGCTGATGGCGACCGATGCGATCGTGGCGATCCAGGACATGGGCGCCGCCGGCCTGACCTCCTCGGCCGTGGAGATGGCCGGCAAGGGCGGCGTCGGCATCGAGCTGGACCTGGACGCGGTGCCGCAGCGCGAGGCGGGCATGACCGCCTACGAGATGATGCTGTCCGAGAGCCAGGAGCGCATGCTCATGGTGCTCCGCCCCGACCGCGAAGCCGTGGCCCGCGCGATCTTCGACAAGTGGGAGCTGGAGTTCGCGGTGATCGGCCGCATCACCGGCACCGGCCGCATCGTGCTGCGCCACCGGGGGCGCATCGAGGCCGACATCCTCCTCGACCCGCTGGCCGAGCAGGCGCCGCTCTACCACCGCCCGACCACCGAGACGCCGCGCCGTGCGCCGCTGGGCGAGGTCGCCGACCCCGTGGGGATCGCGAGCGCCCTGCTCACGCTGGTTGGCTGCCCCGACCTGTGCTCGCGTGCCTGGGTGTGGGACCAGTACGACAGCACCGTCGGCGGCCAGACGATCCGCCGTCCCGGTGGTGCCGACGCGGCGGTGGTGCGGGTGGCGGAGCGCCGCGCGCTGGCGCTGACCACGGACTGCACGCCGCGCTACTGCCTCGCCGACCCGGAGGCGGGCGGCGCGCAGGCGGTGGCCGAGGTCTGGCGCAACCTGACCGCGGTGGGCGCGACGCCGCTCGCGATCACCGACAACATGAACTTCGGCAACCCCGAGAAGCTCGAGATCATGGGCCAGTTCGCGGCCTGCATCCGCGGCATGGCGGCGGCCTGCCTCGCGCTGGACTTCCCGGTCGTGAGCGGCAACGTCAGCCTCTACAACGAAACCCGCGGCACCGCGATCCTGCCCACCCCGGCGATCGGCGGCCTCGGCGTGCTGGAGGACGCGGCGCAGTCGGTCGGCCTAGCCCTGCTGCCCGGCCTCGACCTGGTGCTGGTGGGCGCCACCGCTGGCCACCTCGGCCAGTCCCTATGGCTGCGCGAGGTGTGCGGGCGCGAGGACGGCCCGCCGCCGCCGGTCGACCTCGCCGCGGAGCGGGCGCACGGCGACTTCGTGCGCGACGCGATCCGCCGCGGCGAGGTGGCCGCCTGCCACGACGTCAGCGACGGCGGCCTGCTGGTCGCGGTGGCGGAGATGGCGCTGGCCGGCGGCGTGGGCGCCACGCTGCTCGTGCCCGGCGACGCGCCGCCCGGCCTGGATGCCGCGCAGGCGCCCGCCCCGGATGTCCCCCCGGCGCACGCGGTCTGGTTCGGCGAGGACCAGGCCCGCTACGTGCTGGCCACCGCCCATGCCGGGGCGCTGCTGGCCCACGCCGCCGCCCGGGGCGTGCCCGCCCGCCATCTCGGCCGCGCCGACGCGACCGGCGACGCGAAAGCCGCCCCTCCCGGTTTGACACTGCCCGGCGGGGTGCTCATATCCCTCCTCAGCCTGCGGGCGGCGCACGAGCGTTTCTTCCCCGAGTGGATGGGCCACTGAGCTGCCGCCAGGGCCAGCGGCCGCCGGCACCCGCCGGCGCCGAGACGAACCGGCCGCGACCCGGCGGGCCCGGCCACGGAGAGCAGGCATGGCAATGGCCATCGGCGAGATCGAGGCGATGATCCGGGCCGCCCTGCCCGACGCCACCGTCACGGTGGAGGACCTGGCGGGCGACGGCGACCACTACGCCGCCACCGTGATCAGCGAGAGCTTCCGCGGCCAGTCCCGCGTCAGGCAGCACCAGGTCGTCTACGCCGCCCTCCAAGGCCGCATGGGCGGCGAGCTGCACGCCCTCGCCCTGCAAACCTCCGTCCCCGGCGACCCCGCCACCCGCTAGGCCGCCCCACGCCTCCAGGGAGTATCCCGACCATGACGACGATCACCGACCGCATCCAGGGCGAGATCACCGACAACCCGGTGATGCTCTACATGAAGGGCAACGCCATGTTCCCGCAGTGCGGCTTCTCCGCCCGTGTCGTGCAGATCCTCACCCACATGAACGTCGCCTTCAAGACGGCCAACGTGCTCGAGGACCCCGAGCTGCGCGACGGCGTCAAGCAGTTCTCCAACTGGCCCACCGTGCCGCAGCTCTACGTCGGTGGCGAGTTCGTCGGCGGCTGCGACATCGTCACCGAGATGTTCCAGTCTGGCGAGCTGGAGACGCTGATCCGCGACAAGGGCCTCGCCAAGGTCGCCTGACCGTTACGATCCGTGGACAATCGGCCACACTCGCCGGTTGTCCGCTTGCTCCCGGCAATGGCATGATCTAGGCAATGTAGCGAATGATCGGGAGCACCATCGCATGCGTGGACTGATTCGGACCGCCGCCGTGGTGCTGGGAATGGGCCTGCTGACGAGCGCCGCGGCCCTGAGCACCGCCTCGGCACAGCACATCGTCACCGAGAGCGAGGCCGGGAAGCTGAGCTTCGACGCCCTCACCGCCGAACCGGCGCACGCCTATGTGCAGCAGGCACAATATTACCGCCATCGCCGGTTCTACCATCGCCCTTACTTCCGGCATCGTCGCCACTACCGCTAGGTCGAAGCAGATCTGACGCCTGATGGATCGTCGGCTTGGTCTCTCAGGTCGGCGATCCCGTTTCGGACTGCAGGATCAAGTCCCGGAGAGCAGGCAAGGTTGAGGGTCTGCCTCAAACTCTGCCAAAGGCAAGCCTTTGGAATCCACTTGCTTAAGGAAGAGGTTTCCAAAGGCCTCGGGCCTTTGGTGGGTCCGGGCAAAGCCCGGCCTTGCTTGCTGCCTGTGCAGCAGTCCCGGCCGGCGCCGGGCTACGCCGCCGTCTCCGGCCTGACGTCCTTGATGTCGCGGAACCCGAGCCCCGGGTGCAGCTCCACCGTCCGCTTCATCATGAACGCCGAGCTGGCCAGGAACACCGGGTCGCCGTCCACGTCATCGGCCATCGCCGAGCGGTTCTCCCCCACGAAACGCTCCACCGCCAGCTTCTCGCCGCTGACCCAGCGCGCCAGGCTGTACGGCACCGGCTCGAAGCCGATCCCCACCCCGTACTCCGCCCCCATCCGCGCCACCAGCACGTCGAGCTGCAGCGTGCCCACCACGCCCACGATCGGCTGGCTGCCGTCCTGCGGCCGGAACAGCTGCACCACGCCCTCCTCCGCCAGCTCCTGCAGCGCCTGGCGCAGCTTCTTCGCCTTCATTGCGTCGTCCAGCCGCACCCGCCGCAGGATCTCCGGCGCGAAATACGGCACGCCCACGAACTGCAGGTCCTCGGACTCGGTCAGCGTGTCGCCGATGCGCAGCGTCCCGTGGTTCGGAATCCCCACCACGTCGCCGGCATAGGCCTCCTCGGCGATCTGCCGGTCGCGCGCGAAGAAGAACTGCGGCGCGTGCAGCGGAATGAGCTTGCCGGTCCGCACCTGGCGCAGCCGCATCCCGCGCACCAGCCGCCCCGAGCACACCCGGGCGAAGGCGATGCGGTCGCGGTGGTTGGGGTCCATGTTCGCCTGGATCTTGAACACCAGCGCGGTCAGCGACGCCTCGCCCGACTGCACCACCCGCGTGTCCGCCGGCTGCGCCCGCGGCGTCGGCCCGAACGCCACCAGCGCGTCCAGCAGGTCCAGCACCCCGATCTCGCGGATCGCGCTGCCGAAGAACACCGGCGTCAGGTGCCCCGCGTCGAAGCCCTCGCGGTCGAACTCCGGCAGCGCCGAGCGCACCAGGTCGATCTCCTCGGCCATCGCGATCATCCGCGGGTCGGACTGCTCCACCGCCTCAGTGGTGTGGATCTCGCGCGTGCGCAGGTCGTAGGTGCCGATGAACTGGTTCGCCCGCCCGATCGGCCACGTCGCCGGCGCGGTGTCCAGCGCCAGCGTGCTCGCCACCTCGTCCAGCAGCTCGATCGGGTCGCGCGCCTCGCGGTCCATCTTGTTGATGAAGGTCAGGATCGGGATGTCGCGCATCCGGCAGATCTCGAACAGCTTTCGCGTGCGCGCCTCGATCCCCTTCGCCGCGTCGATCACCATCACCGCTGAATCCACCGCCGTCAGCGTTCGGTAGGTGTCCTCGGAGAAATCCTCGTGCCCCGGCGTGTCCAGCAGGTTGAACACGCACCCCCCGTACTCGAACGTCATCACCGACGTCACCACCGAGATGCCGCGGTCACGCTCGATGCCCATCCAGTCCGAGCGCGTCCGCCGCCGCTCCCCCTTGGCGCGCACGTTGCCCGCGAGCTGGATCGCCCCGCCGGCGCGCAGCAGCCGCTCGGTCAGCGTGGTCTTGCCCGCGTCGGGGTGGGAGATGATCGCGAACGTCCGCCGCCGCGCGATCTCCGCGCCCAGCGTGGCGCCGGCGTGATGGAGTGTCTGGTCGCTCATCGTCCCCCCGAAACGGTCAGGATGGTGCCGTTGACGTAGGATGCGGCGTCGGAGATCAGCCACGCCACCGCCTCGGCCACCTCCTCCGCCCGACCGACCCGACCCGCCGGGATCGCGCCCGCGAGACGGTCCAGCCGCTCCTGCGGGTTCATGTCGGTGGCGATCAGCCCCGGCGCCACGGCGTTGACGCGCACCCCCTCCGCCGCCACCTCGCGCGCTAGCCCGAGCGTGAGGGTGTCGATCGCGCCCTTGGTCATCGCGTAGTGCACGAACTCGCCGCCGCCGCCCAGCCGCGACGCCACCGAGCCGATGTTGACGATCGCGCCCCCGGCCCCGCCATGCCGCGTGGACAGGCGTCGCACCGCCGCCTGGGCGCACAGGAAGGCGCCGGCCACGTTGACCTGCAGCACCCGGGCCAGGTCCACCGCGGGCAGCGCGTCCACCCGCGACGTGCCGCCGATGATGCCGGCGTTGTTCACCAAGCCGCCGAGCGGGCCGAGCGCCTGCTCCGCGGCCTCGAACATCCGTATCACTGCGTCCGGGTCGGAGACGTCGGCGACGATCGCTACCGCCCGGCCGCCCTGCGCGCGGATCGCGTCCACAACCGCCTCGGCCGCGGCCGAGCCGGTCGCGTGGTTCACCGCGACCGGGTGGCCGGCGGCGGCAAGCCTGCGGCAGATGGCGGCGCCGATGCCGCGGCTGCCGCCGGTGACCAGGATCGCGCGGGGGTCGGGCATAGGGGGCACTCCAAGGAAGAAAGGCCAGGGCTCGGCCCTAGACCCGCCAAAGAGCGAGCCCTTTGGAAACCATTACCTGGGGTCGGGGGCCCCTAGCTTCATGTGTGCCGGTCCAGGGGCGGCTCGCCCCTGGCGGGTCTGGGCAGAGCCCAGCCTTGCTTGTCTTTGCTGCCAAACGAAAAGACGCCGGGGCGATCGCTCGCGCCCGGCGTCTGCCGTGCTTGGGTCGGGGTCGCGGACTAGCGGGAGTAGAACTCGACGACGAGGTTGGGCTCCATCGTCACCGGGTATGGCACGTCCGACAGCTTCGGCGCGCGGGTCATGCGACCCTTCATCGCGCGGTGATCAACCTCGTAGTACTCCGGCACGTCGCGCTCGCCGCTCTGGGTGGCGTCGAGCACCATGGCGAGTTGCTTGGACTTCTCGCGCACCTCGATCAGGTCGCCATCCTTGACCAGGAACGAGGGGATGTTGACCTTGCGGCCGTTCACCGTGACGTGGCCATGGTTGACGAACTGGCGCGACGCGAACGGGGTGATCGCGAACTTCAGGCGGTACACCACCGCATCCAGGCGGCGCTCCAGGATCTCGATCAGGTTCTCCGAGGTGTCGCCCTTGCGGCGCACCGCCTCGTCGTAATACTTGCGGAACTGCTTCTCGCCGATGTTGCCGTAGTAGAACTTGAGCTTCTGCTTGGCCATCAGCTGCACCGAGAAGTCGCTCGGCTTCTGCTTGCGGCGCTGGCCGTGCTGGCCGGGACCGTACTCGCGCTTGTTGATCGGCGACTTCGCCCGGCCCCACAGGTTGACGCCGAGGCGGCGGTTTACCTTATATTTGCTCTCCAGGCGCTTGGTCATGCGCGTACATCCTTGTTCTGTGCCGCCCGCTTTGCGGTGTCGGCTCGTTGCACCGGTAGGCCGCCTCCGAACCCCGCCCCGTCAGGAGGGGAAGGACATACGAAGGGGCGGGCGCAGGCCACGAAGGCCCGTCCACGTTCCCGGCAGTGCGCGCGGTGTGGCAGCCCGGAGGGGCGGTGTCAAACGCTGGCCCGGCCGAAGGAAGGTTGAGGCTCTGCCTCAAACTCCGCCAGGGGCAGCGCCCCTGGACCTGCCTTCTTTAAGGGAGGGGTTTCCAAAGGGCTCGGCCCTTTGGCAGGTCTGGGCGTTGTTACCAAAGCCTCCGACGACCCGCTTGGGTCGTTGGAAGGGCAGCGGAGGGAGAGCCCAGCCTTGCTTGCTGCCTTCATGCACGTCTGGCGGCTTGCCAACGGCATGGGCCGCCCCTACTCCGGCAGCATGATCTCGCGCGGCGATGTGGTGTGGCTTGGCGTGTCCTCCGGCGTGGTCGGCGCGCTGCTTGGCGGGCTGCTGCTCGGCATCGGCATGGACCTGATGGTCAACGGCCAGCCGCTCGGGCTGCTCATGGTGGTCCCGGCGGCCCCGCTGGCGGCGCTGCCCGGTTGGCTGCTGGGGCGGCAGCTCGCGAAGCAGCTGGACTGAGAGCAAGGCCGGGTCACCATCAGCCGTGTCCCAACTTGGTGGCAGATCCCAGCAGCCATTGGCGCAACAGTTGTCCTTCTGGTCGCGCTCTAGACTGCCTTCAAGGCTTTACAAGCGCATGGGCTTATTTAAAAATTCCTTGAAAGACTTGTTGAGGTTGAGATTGACCGGGCTTTGTGGCCTCCCGACGCTCTGCTAGAGGTGCCTGACGGGCAATTGGAGTCCTATTTAAGTAGTGGATTCCAAAGGCGAGCCTTTGGCGGAGTTTGAGGCAGAGCCTCAACCTTACTTACTTTCTCTGCCTCAAACCGCCCTCCCCCGCACCCTCGTGCGCAACCGGTCCATCGGCGCCTCCACCAGCCGGTGCATCAGCCACGCCAGCGCCACCGACAGCCCGGCCCCTGCCGCGTAGATCGCGACGCCTCGCGCCGGCACGCTGTCGTAGAGCGCGATGTCCACAGCGTAGTGGTTCAGGTACAGCGGGTACGACAGCGCCCCCATGCGCCGGTCCAGCCGGCGCCAGCTCGGCGCCACGTGCGGCCACGCCGCCAGCACCGCCATCGCCGCGATCAGGGCCGACAGCGCCGGCAGCTGCAGCGAGAGCGCCGGCAGCCCGCGCTGGTCCCAGTGCGGGAACGCCGCCATCGCGCACCCCGCCGCCAGCAGCACGGCAGCGCCCCGCCAGAGGCCGGGCCGCCGCAGCGCCGCATACAGGCACACGCCCAGCAGGAAGAACGGCACGTCGCTCAGCAGGCCAGGCCCGCCGCGCCACAGGTACAACGCGAACCCCGCGAAGCCCGCCGCGACCGCCGCTGCCGGCACCTGGCCCCGCACGCGCCCCGCCTGCCGCCCCGCCCAGCTCATCGACGCCGCGACCGCCACGGCCACCAGGTAGAACGCCATCTCCACCCGCAGCGTCCACACGAACGGGATGTACTCGAAATCCTGCGCCACGTAGCTGGTGTGGAAGCCCGGCAGCAGCGACAGCACACCAGCCGCCAACAGCGCCGGGTCGAGCGGATCGCGGCCCAGTACGAAATCCCACAGCGCCAGCCGGCCCGTGCGCCACAGCACCGCCTGCACCGCGGCCGAGATCGCCAACGCCGCCAGGTACGGCGGCACCACCCGCAGCAGCCGGTTGAGCAGGAACGCCCAGGGACGCCCGGCATAGAATCTGTCGTTCGCCTCGGCCACGATGAATCCGGAGAGCGCGAAGAACACCCCCACCGCCAGCGCCCCGAATCCCATGCGGTGGAACGGGCCGCGCAGCGCGTCCGGCAACAGGTACTGCAGGTGCTGCAGCACCACCATCAGCGCCAGGACCAGGCGGAACGCGCCGAACGGGCGGTAGGCGCCCCGTGCGACCGAGGGCGGCGTGCGGGGCAGAGGGTAGAGGCCGGTGCCGTCCATCGCACACGTGTAACACGCCTGGGCATGCAACCGCAGCGAGAAAACAAGGTTGAGGCTCTGCCTCAAACTCCGCCAAAGGCTGGGCCTTTGGAATGCCTCCCTTAAGAAATGGGTTTCCAAAAGCCCCTGGCCTTTGGCGGGTCTGGGCAGAGCCCGGCCTTGCTTCCTACTCCGCCCGCCCCCGCATCCTGCGCCCCAACGCCAGCTCGGTGACCACCCCGTGCAGCGTGCGCAGCTCCTGCTCCGTGACCTCGCCGCGCTGGAACAGGTGGCGCAGGTTCTGCACCATGCCCGGCCGCTTCGGCAGGTTGCGCAGGAAGCCGCACTCGTCCAGCTCGTCGACCAGGTGCCCGAGGAAGCGCTCCAGCTCGCCCTTGGTCGCGACCCGGGTCTCGTGGGTGCCGAGCCGGCGCGGCACCGCATCCTCGGCGGCGCTCCACCACTCGTACGCCATGACCATGACCGCCTGCGCGAGGTTGAGCGACATGAAGGCGGGGTTGAGCGGGTAGCGCACCAGCATGTCCGCATGCGCCAGGTCGTCGCGGTCCAGCCCCGCCCGCTCCGGGCCGAACAGCAGCCCGGTGCGCAGGTCGCGGGCGCACATCTCGCGCAGCTCGGCGGCGGCGCCGCGCGCGGTCAGCACCGGCTTGACCACGTGGCGCGGGCGCGGGCAGGTCGCCAGCACGTGATGCAGGTCGGCGACGGCGGCGGCCACGTCCTCGAACACCACGGCCGCCTCCAGGATGCGATCCGCGCCCGACGCCATGCGCCAGGCCTTCTCCTGCGGCCAGCCGTCGCGCGGCGCCACCAGCCGCAGCTCGAACAAGCCGCCATTGGCCATCGCGCGTGCCACCGCGCCGATGTTGTCCGCGAGCTGCGGCCGCACCAGCACCACGGCCGGGCTGTTGCCGATCGGCGCGAGCGGCGCGCCGCCGTCCCGCCCGGTCATCGCCGGAACCGCGTCATCGCGGGCCAGGCCGGGCCGGGTTCCGGGTCGCACCCGACCGCCGCGTCCCGGCCGCCGGACCGCCGGCAGCCGGCGCAGGGATCAGGGCCTGACGCCATGGCGCGCCTGCCAGTCCCGCATCCGCGCGATCTCGCGGGTCTGCGCCACGATGATCTCCTGCGCCAGCCGGCGCATCGAGGCGTCGCGGCCATAGCGCAGCTCGACCCGTGCCATCTCGATCGCGCCCTCGTGGTGCGCCAGCATCCCGGAAACGAAATCGCGGTCCGCGTCGCCGGTGGCAGGCGACGCCATCATCGCCGTGTTCATCGACCGCATCGCCTGGCGATAGGCCTGCGTGGACGGCGGCGCCGCACCGCCCGGAGCCGCCGGCACGGCCATGTGCCCCGTCGCGTCGCCCTGCGCCGCCCCGCCCCGGGCCGCGCCGTCCTGCGCCGCGCCGTCCTGGGTCGTGTCCTGGGCCGCGGCACCCTGACCCCAGGCGAGCCCCGCCAGCAGCAGCGCCGCCACAACCCCAGCCCGTGCCGTCATCGGTCCGGCCCCCGCACATCCCGCCCCGCGCCCAACGCCCGGTGCCGCCGCTACGCCCGGCGCCAGGTCGTCGATCCCGCCCTGTCCTCCAGCACCACGCCCTGGAGCGCGAGCCGCGCCCGGATCGCGTCCGCGCCGGCCCAGTCCTTCGCCGCGCGCGCCGCCAGCCGCGCCGCGATCGCCGCCTCGATTTCGCCGTCCCCGCCGGCCGCCTCGCCGCGGTGGAACCATTGCTCCGGCCGCACCCTGAACAGCCCCAGCATCGACCCGGCCGCCCGCAGCGACGCCGACGCGGCCCCATCGCCCGCCCGCCCCGCCGCCGCCAGGGTGTGCAGCACCGCCAGCGCGCGCGGCGTGTTCAGGTCGTCGCACAGCGCGTCGAGGAACTCCGCCGGCACCGCCTGTCCGTCCTGCCCGGTCGCGTCCACCGCCGCAGCGTCCGGCGCGTTTGCCTCCGGCGCCCCGGCTTCCAGCGCCCCCGCCTCCAGTGCCCGATAGAACCGATCCATCTCGCGCGCCGCCTCGTCGAGCAGCGCCTCGGAGAAGTCCAGCGTGCCGCGATACTGCGACTTCAGCATCGCCAGCCGCACCACCTCCGCCGGCGCGCGCCTCAGCACGTCACGCAACGTGAAGAAGTTGCCCAGGCTCTTGGACATCTTCTCCCCGCCCACCAGCATCATGCCGTTGTGCATCCACACATGCGCGAAGCCGCTGCCGGGGTAGGCGCACAGGCTCTGCGCCCGCTCGTTCTCGTGGTGCGGGAACAGCAGGTCATCGCCGCCACCGTGGATGTCGAAATCCTCGCCCAGGTAGCGGTGCGACATCGCGCTGCACTCGATGTGCCAGCCCGGCCGCCCCCGGCCCCACGGGCTGTCCCACCCCGGCAGCTCCGGCGCGCTCGGCTTCCACAGCACGAAGTCGCCGGGATCGCGCTTATACGTCGCGACCTCCACCCGCGCGCCCGCCAGCAGCTCCTCCGGACTCCGCCCCGAGAGCGCGCCATACTCGGAAAAGCTCGCGACCGAGAACAGCACGTGCCCGTCCGCGGCGTAGGCGTGCCCGCCCTCGACCAGGCGCGCGATCATCGCGACCATCTCGGCGATATGCGCCGTCGCCCGCGGCTCCACGTCAGGCGCGGCGTTGCCGATCGCAGCCATGTCGGCCTCGAACTCCGCCGCCGTGCGGCCCGTCACCGCGGCGATCGTCTCGCCGGACGCCGCCGCCCGCGCGTTGATCTTGTCGTCCACGTCCGTGATGTTGCGCACGTACGTCACCCGCGGGTACAGCCGCCGCAGCAGCCGCAGCAGCACGTCCCACACCACCGTCGAGCGCACGTTGCCCAGGTGCGGCAGGTCGTACACCGTCGGGCCGCACACGTAGAGCCGCACATGCGACGGGTCGATCGGCTCGAACCGCACGCGCCGGTGCCGCAGGCTGTCGTGAAGGTAAAGAAGGGACACTGTCATGGCACCCGCTTTCTGCGGCACACGGGGCAAGGGAGCAAGCAAGGCCAGAGGCTCTGCCTCTGGACTCCGCCAAAGGCTCGCCTTTGGAATCCCTTACTGAAGAAAGGGTTTCCAGAGGCCCCATGCTTGGAAGAGGGGGTCTCGGCGAGTCTGGGCAGAGCCCCTGGCCTTACTGTCTTCTCCCTACGCCGCCGCCCGCAGCCGCCCCGCCACCCGCGTGCGCCCCATCAGCGGCAACAGCGCCGCCAGCTCCGGCCCCCGCTCCTCCCCCGTGAGCGCAAGGCGCAGCGGGTGGAACAGCGCGCGGCCGCGGCGCCCGCTCGCCGCCTTCAGCGCGCCCGTCCACGCCCCCCAGGTCGCCTCGCCCCACGGCGCCGCCTCGCTGTCCTCCGGCAGCACGTCGAGCGCCTGGCGCAGGAATGCGGCGTCCTCCTCCAGCAGCGGCGCCACGATGTCGCCCGCGACCACCTCCCACCACAGCCGCGCCTCGGTCAGCAGCTCCAGGTTGCCCCGCACCGCCAGCCAGAACGCCTCGCCCGCCCCCTCCGGCAGCCGATCGCGCACCGCCTCGAACGGCAGCGCGTGCAGCGCCCGGGCGTTCGCCGCGAGCAGCTGCGCCGCGTCGAAGCGCGCCGGCCCGTGGCTGAACCGGCGCGGGTCGAATTCCGCCGCCAGCACCGCGAGCGGCAGCGCCTCGGGCGGGTCCGGCGTCCCCAGCCGCGCCAGCATCCCCACCACCGACTCCGGCAGCATCCCGTCGCCGCGCAGGCTGCGCACCGACACGCTCTCCAGCCGCTTCGACAGCTTTCCTCCCTCGCCGTCGAGCAGCAGCGGCAGGTGCCCGAAGCGCACGATGCGGTCCGGGTCGACGCTCAGCGCCTCCCACAGGTCGACCTGCAGCCCGGTGTTGCTGACGTGGTCCTCGCCGCGCAGGACGTGCGTGGTGCCTTCCTCCAGGTCGTCCACCACCGAGGTGAACCCATACAGCGGCGTGCCGTCGGCGCGGACCATCACCGGGTCCGACATCGCGGTCAGCTTCACCTGCCGCTCGCCCAGCACCAGGTCGTCCCAGGCGATGGTCCGCCCCGACAGCAGGAAGCGCCAGTACGGCCGCTTGCCCCCCGCCTCCGCCGCCGCCCGCTGCGCCGCGGTCAGCTTCAGCATCGCCCGGTCGTACAGCGGCGGCTTGCCCAGCCGCAGCCGCTGCTCGCGCTTGGAGCGCAGCTCGTCCTCGCTCTCGAAGCACGGGTACAGCCGCCCCGACGCCTTCAGCCGCTCCGCCGCCGCCGCGTAGCGCGCCATCCGGTCGGACTGGCGGAACACGCTGTCCCACGCCAGCCCCAGCCAGCGCAGATCGTGCTCGATCGCCTCCGCGAACTCCGGCCGCGACCGCGCCGCGTCCGTGTCGTCCAGCCGCAGCGCGAAGTGCCCGCCATGCCGGCGCGCAAACAGGTAGTTCGCGAGCGCCGTGCGCAGGTTCCCCACATGCAGCAGCCCCGTCGGGCTCGGCGCGAACCGGAGTTTCATGCGTCGTCCCCGGACCCCGCCCCGCCCTCCCCGTCGCCGTCCTCCGCGTCGCCGCCGCCTGCATCACCCAGCCGCGGGTCGAGCGCCCGCCAGTCCCGGTCCGCCCGCCGTGCCCGGTGCTCGGCGAACCCAGCGATCTCGGTGGCCGAGCGCCAGCCCTCCTCGCCCGCGTCCACCACCTCCGCGTCTTCGCCGAACTGCATCCACACCTCCATCACCTCGCGCGCGCCCAGCCCCGGACTCCGGCACCGCTCCACGCTGTCGCGCACGTAGGCCCGCGCGAACGCGTTGGCGTGCTCCAGGTTCGCGAACCTGCTCACCTCCTCGGTGATGCCCTCCTCCGCCCCGCCCGACAGGTCCAGGATGCGCACACGCCACCCCGCCGCACCGCCCGCCAGCGGCGCCTCGCCGCTCAGCGCCCCGCTCCCGCCATCACTCGTCCCGCCATCGCCGTGATCCCACGCTGTTCCTGGCGGGGAGATGCGCGCGGTCGGGGCGCAATCCAAGCCTTGTGCGTGATCGGAGGTGCGGAGCAAGCAAGGCTGGGCTCTGCCCAGACCCGCCAAAGGGCGGAGCCCTTTGGAAACTCTTCCTTTAAGACAGGAGGCCTCTGAGCGATCTTCTTGCACATGCACACGCTAATGCACTCTGCCAAGCAGGTTATTACCTCAAATCTCATGCAAAAGTTTCATAATACCATGATTATATCGTAACGCTTCGATAAAATCGACAAATTAGCATTCCCTTGGGTGATTATTTATTAATAAAGAAAGTTTTCTTTGCTGATAACAAACGAGTCAGAAATAAGAATATTTCCCATCTGGAAGTAGTTAGTAGTACACCAGACGGTCTTGTGTAGATGAATGCAATCGAAGTTCCAATAGATTGAATATCGGTAATTTCTGATCTCTATAATTTGATACCGTCTCCGTATTTATTTACAATTAAGAATCTGGGGGTTATCACAATGCTTATCGCGCCAGGCTTGACTCGATCATACACGAGTCAAACAATTGGTAAGACAAATAAAAATTAAATTATCATAAATAATGACTTGATTGTAACAGGTAATTCGATCGCAACTATGATAAAAATGGTACGCATAAAAAACTTGATATAGCGATAAAAGCAGTTAATTTTCTTGTTTTTACAATGCTCTTGATGAGAAGATCACCTTCAGAATCCATTATTTTACCATTAGCCCTCTCCAGAACCAAAAATAGATATCCGATTATTGAGCTAAATAATCAATTAAGCGTACAGGACCAGACGCTAACTTATAGAATCCCCTTGCCTGCGGATGATTGAGTCCTCACCGTCGGAGCAAAAACTCCCGCCCGACCTTCACCTGCGCCACCCCGTCATACGCCACGATATCCGCCGTCGCATAGGTTTCGCTCCACTGCTCCGGCAGGAAGCTCCCCGTCCCCACCACGTCGATCGGCGCGCCGGCGTCGGCCATGACCCGGCACTTGTCCACGCCGAACCCGGACGAGGCGACGATGCGGACGGCGACAAAGCCCGCCGCATCCAGCATGTCCCGCATCCGCCAGATCGCCGCCGCCGACACCCCGGTGCCCACCAGCGCGCGCAGCTCGGCGTCGCTGCGGTAGCGCCGGATCGCGCCGGGCGCATGGCGCTCCAGCACCGCGTAGCTCTCCGCCGGGTCGAGCCCTTCGAGGAACCGCCCGCCGTGCGTGTCGAGCCGCACCGACAGCCGACCCTCCGCCGCCAGCTCCGGGAACCGCGCGCACACGGCCAGCGTGGCCGTGACCTCGCGCCCGAAATAGTCGGGAAGCACCGTGAGGTCCTCGTCCGGGAACGTCTCCCGGTACAGCTCCGCCGCGCGTACCGTGCTGCCGGCGTAGCCGATCAGCGCGTGCGGCATGGTGCCGACCCCCCGCGCCGTCCCGAAGAAATGCGCGTTGGCGTCGTTCGCCGTGCCGACGAACCCGCGCGCCCCCTCGCGCCGGGCCGCAGCGCCGCCGACCGAGGCGGCATAGGCCATCGCGACCTGCATCTCCGCGCCGGCGCAGTGCCGCGCGTCCATCGCCAGGAACGCCGCTCGCGGCAGCGCCAGGCACATCTGGTAGGCGTTGTGCGCGGCGACGCAGGCCGGCCCGAGCTTCTGCAGCGCCAGCGTCTCCAGGTCCGCCAGGTGCAGGAACGACCCGCTCACATAGACCAGCGGCTCGCCCGCGCCGACCCAGGCGCCCTCGGGATGCGTCGCCTCGACGTCGAACGCGACGCCGCGCTCCGCCGCCACCTCGGCCAGCCATCCCAGCATCAGCCCCGGCGCCGAGACCACCGGCCGGCGCAGGAACATCGCATACGTCACCCGGCAGTCGCCGTGCCGCGCCACGATGGCCTTGGTGCGGTTGAAATAGGCGTCGGTGCGCCCCGCGATGTCGGCGTCGCTCACCGAAGGCACAGCAGGCAAGCGCCGGGCTCTGCCCGGACCCGCCAGGGGCGAGCCGCCCCTGGACCGGCCTCTGTAGGCACGCCCTGGCCCGACGTGTCGCTGCCCCCTGTCGGATGCCGGTCCAGGGGCGCTGCCCCGCTTCCAGGACGTGGGGCAGAGCCCTGGCCTTCCTTGCCTACGTCCGGAGACGTCACTGCGCCGCCACCAGGTCCGGCGCGCCCTCGCGACGCGCCTTCAGCTCCTCGGCCACCAGGAACGCCAGCTCCAGCGACTGCTCCGCGTTCAGCCGCGGGTCGCAGAACGTCTCGTAGCGCCCGCCCAGGTCCGCCTCGGTCAGCCGGTGCGCGCCGCCCACGCACTCGGTCACCGGCAGCCCGGTCATCTCCACGTGCACACCCCCGGGCCGCGAGCCCTCCGCCGCGTGCACGTCAAAGAACCCGCGCACCTCGGCCAGGATGCGGTCGAAGCTGCGCGTCTTGACGCTGCTCGCGGTGCTCACCGTGTTGCCGTGCATCGGGTCGCACAGCCACGCCACCCGCCGCCTGTCGCGCTGCACCGCGCGCAGCAGCGGCGGCAGCCGCGCATGCACCAGGTCCGCCCCCATCCGGCTGATCAGCGTCAGACGCCCCGGCTCGTCGTGGGGGTTGAGGATGTCGAGCAGCCGCAGCAGGTCGTCCGTCGTCGTCGTCGGCCCGACCTTGAGTCCGACCGGGTTGCGCACCCCGCGCAGGAACTCGACGTGCGCCCCGTCCGGCTGCCGCGTCCGGTCGCCGATCCACAGGAAGTGCGCCGAGCAGCAGTACCAGTCGCCCGTGGTGCTATCGACCCGGGTCAGCGCCTGCTCGTACGGCAGCAGCAGCGCCTCGTGGCTGGTGTAGAACGCCGTCTCGCGCACCTGCGGCAGCGCGCTCATCCCGCACGCCGCCATGAACCCCAGCGTCTCGTCGATCCGCGAGGACAGGTCTCGGTAGCGCACCGCCAGCGGCGAGCGCTCCACGAAGTCGAGGTTCCACCGGTGCACCTCGTGCAGGTCCGCATACCCGCCTGTCGCGAACGCGCGCAGCAGGTTCAGCGTCCCCGCCGACTGGAAGTACGCCCGCTCCATCCGCGCCGGATCGGGCATCCGGTCGGCCGCCGTGAACGCCGGCCCGTTGACGATGTCGCCCCGGTAGCTGGGCAGGCTCTCGCCGCCCACGGTCTCGCTGTCCGACGAGCGCGGCTTGGCGTACTGCCCGCCCATCCGCCCGAGCTTGACCACCGGCACCTTGGCCCCGAACGTCAGCACCACCGCCATCTGCAGCAGCACCCGGAACGTGTCGCGGATGACGTTGCCGGTGTACTGGGAAAAGCTCTCCGCGCAGTCCCCGCCCTGCAGCACGAAGGCCCGCCCCTCGGCCGCCAGCGCAAGCTGCTCGCGCAGCCGCCGCGCCTCGCCGGCGAACACCAGCGGCGGGTAGCCGGCCAGCCGCGCCTCCACCTCGCCCAGCGCGGCCGCGTCCGGGTAGCGCGGCATCTGCCGCGCCGGCCGCTCGCGCCAGCTCGCCGGCGTCCAGTCCCGCATGTCCTGAGCAGTCATCGCGCACACTCCAGCAGCAACCCCGCAGGGCCGAGCTTTATCCCCAACTCCGGGCACGAACACCAGCGCCGAAGCTGCGACCCTGAACCCCGGCAAGCAAGCAAGACCGGGCTCTGCCCGGACCCGCCAAAGGCCGAGGCCTTTGGAAACCACGACTTTGGGCCGGCGGCACGACGTACGGCGATGTGCCGCTGGCCCGAACGGATGTGGGTCTGGAGTGATGCCCCCAGCAAGTCCCCGCTTCCAAGCCATGGGGCGGAGCCCTGGCCTTGCCTTCCTTGCTTCGCGCCCGTTCCTACTCCGCCGCCTGCTTGACCCCCGCCTCGCGGGTGCGGCTTCGCATCGTCACCCACTCCTCCGCCCCGGTCGGGTGGATGCCCACCGTCTGGTCGAAGTCCGCCTTGGTGGCGCCGGCGGTGATCGCGACGCCGATGCCCTGCATCATCTCGGGCGCGTCGTCGCCGATCATGTGCGCGCCGACCACGCGTTGGCTCGCCTGGTCCACCACCAGCTTCATCAGCGCGCGGTGCCCGTCGCGCCCGCTCATGGTGTGGCGCATCGGCGTGAACCGGGTGACGTAGACGTCGACCGGCCCGCGTCTGGCCGCGTCCTCCTCGCTCAGGCCCACCGTGCCGATCGGCGGCTGGCTGAACACCGCCGTCGGGATCGCCGCGAACGACCAGCGCCGCGGCGCCCCGCGCCCGAACAGCCGGTCCGCCAGCGCGTGCCCCTCCGCGATCGCCACCGGAGTCAGGTTCATGGTGTTGGACACGTCGCCGATCGCGAACACGCTGGGCGCGCTGCTCTGCCCGCCCCCGTCCACCACGACGGCGCCCTTCGCGTCGAGCCGGACTCCGGCCGCCTCCAGCCCCAGGCCCTTCGTGTTCGGCACCCGCCCGATCGCGAAGAACACCAGGTCGGCCTCGATCGCGCGGCCGTCCGCGAGGGTGACGCGGCGCTCCCTGCCCTCCGGGCCCGTGGCCTCGATGCGCTCGATCCTCGCGCGAGGCCACAGCGTCACGCCGTGCGCGGTCAGCGCCTCCGCCAGCGCCTCGCGGATCTCGTGGTCGAAGCCGCCCAGCGGCAGGTGCTGGCGGTACAGCTGGTGCACCTCGGCGCCGAGGCCGGCGAAGATGCCCGAGAACTCCACGCCGATGTAGCCGCCGCCCACCATCACCACGCGGCGCGGCATCTCCGCCAGCTCGAACGCGTCGTCGGAGACGATGCCGAACTCGCAGCCCGGCGTGTCGGACGGATGCACCGGGTGCCCGCCGACCGCGACCACGATGCGCTCCGCCGTGACCGCGCGCCCGCCGACGTCGAGGGTGTTCGGCCCGCTCAGCACCGCGCGCTCCTCGTGCACCACCACCCCGGACTTCTCCAGCATCGTGACGTAGACGCCGTTCAGCCGCGCGATCTCGCGGTCCTTGTGGGCGATCAGCGTGGCCCAGTCGAACGGTGCCCTGCGCGCGTCCCAGCCGAAGCCGCGCGAGTCCTCGGCCAGCGCGCCGTACTCCGACGCCTGCACCATCAGCTTCTTCGGCACGCAGCCGACGTTGACGCAGGTGCCGCCCCAGAACCGCTGCTCCGCGATCCCCACCCGCGCGCCGTGCCCGGCCGCGATGCGCGCGCAGCGCACGCCTCCGGAGCCGCCGCCAATCACGAACAGGTCGTAGTCGTACGCCATCACGCCCTCCGGCACGGTTGCAGGCCATATAGGTAAATTGCGGCGTGCCGTCATCGCCGCGCGCCGGGCCGGGGCACGCCGGACCTGGTTCACCAGAGCGGGCACGCCGGCCGGCGGTGGCGGATGCGGCGGGCGCGTGCCGGCCGCAGCACCCCTGCGGAAGCGCCGCCGCCCGCGCCGGGCGGCGTCCGAGCGGACGACCTCAGCCCGCTCGCCTGCGGTAGGCGTCGATCCTGGCCTGGATGGCCTCCCAGTCCCCGTGCGAGCCGAGGGCGAGGTACGCGTTGGAGCCGTCCGCCAGACGCTCGAACACGATGAAGCTGCTGCACCGGCCCGGCTCGCGGAACAGCACCTGCTGGTGGTGCTTGTGCCAGAAGCCCTGCAGCGGCGGCGCCAGCTCGCTGGCCGCCTCGGTCCGGCTCGGCCGCGGGTTGGTCCCCTCCAGGATGCCGATCTCGTCGAACACCTCGTGGAGGTTGTAGCCGCGCGCGGCGAAATGCTGCACCAGCTCGGCGACGAAGCCGGTGGTGTAGCGGCCGGTGCCGATACTGGGGTCGAGGCACCTGCGCACCTCGCGCACCATCCACACCAGCCTCGCAGCCTCGTGCTCTGTCATGCCGGTCTCGCGCCCCGACGGGTGGCCCGGCCGCATGATGGCACGCTGCGCAGGCGCCAGACAGACCGGTCTTACCACCGGGCCAGGATACCGGCTTGTCAGCAGGCTGGGCCGGGCTCTCCCTACGCTGCCATCCTAACGACCCGGGCGGGTCGTCGGACCCCTTGGCAGCGACGCCCGGACCCGCCAGAGGCTCCTCCTTCAAGCACGGGCCTCTGGAAGCCATCTGCTCAAAGAGCGGATCTTCAAGGTTCGCCTTGACCGGAGTCCAGAGGCGGAGCCTCTGGCCTTGCCTGCCTCGCCGGTCACACCCGAGGGTCGCCGCGGGCGCGTCCGGTCCCGCCCCGGCTATCCCGCCCCAACTATCCCGTCACGAGCACCGGCGCGCGGCGATGGCGCGTGGCGCACTCGTAGTCGTGGGCGCAGCCCAGCAGCGCGGCCTCGCTCCACATGCGCCCCACGAACACCAGCCCGAACGGCGCGCCCGATGCGTAGTAGCCGGCCGGCACCGTGACCGCCGGCAGCCCGGCGATGTTGATCTCGCTCACCACGGTCTCGTGGATCGGCGCCGGGCCGTGCAGCGGCCCCAGCGCGTCGCGCATCTGCGGGAACGCCACCGCGTCCAGCCGCTCGCGCGCGAACACCGCCTCGAAGATCGCCAGGTACGCCTCGCGCGCGGCGATGAACTCCGACAGGTCCGGCGGCCTGCCCGGGTCGGCGAGGCAGGCGGCGAACTGCGGCAGGTGCGGCATGAAGCCCAGCACGCCCGCGGACGCGAACGCGTCCTCGCGCGCCGTGGCGGCGGCGAACTCGGCAAAAGTCTTCAGCGCGGCGTCCGGCCCCAGCCGCTCCAGGTACTTCTGCAGGTCGTACGGCACGGATTCGAGCCCGCGCGCGTCGAACTCCGCGAGCGGCGGCGTCGGCCTGCGCAGCGCCGCGAATCCGGAGCCTGCGAACGGGTCCTCGACCAGCACCGCACCGCGCGCCGCGAGTTCGCCCTGCGCCCGCTCGTACAGCCGCGTCGCCTCGTCGGAGAGCGGTAGGTCGCGCCAACCTGGGCCGTACAGCCCGATCCGCTTGCCCCGCAGCGCGTCCTCGGACAGCAGCGAGGCGTAGCCGCCCGGCGGACGGTGACCGACGCCCGCGATCGTCTTCGGGTCCTCCGAGGTGTAGCCGGCCAGCGCGTCGAGCGTGAGCGCCGCGTCGCGCACGCAGCGCGCGATCGGCCCCACCACGTCGCGCAGTCCCGACAGCGGCATGACGCCGGCGTTCGGCACCAGGGCAAAGCTCGGCTTGATCCCCACCAGGGCCTGCGCCGAGGCCGGGTTCTGGATCGAGCCGCCGGTCTCCTCCGCCAGCCCCAGCACCGCCATGCTCGCCGCGACCGCGCAGGCGCTGCCGGCGCTGCTGCCGCCCGGCAGGAACTCGCGGCCCGCGGGGTTGTAGGTCGGGCCGGCCCAGCTTCCGTTGGCGTGGGCGCCGGTGTGGCTCAGGATCGGCACGTTGGTCTTGCCCAGGATCACCGCGCCGGCCGCGCGCATCCGCGCCACCACCGGCGCGTCGGTCGCCGGCATCAGGTCCACGCCGCCGGTCTTGCTGTACAGCAGCGACCAGCCCGCGGTGGTGGGGAAGCCCACCATGTCCATCGGGTCCTTGACCACCACCGGCACGCCGGCCAGCGGCCCGAGCGCCTCGCCCGCCGCGCGTCGCCGATCGATCGCCCGTGCGTCGTCCAGCGCGTCCGGGTTGAGGAAGATGATCGCGTTGTAGACAGGGTTGTACACGGCGATACGGTCGAGGAACGCCTGCGTCAGCGCCTCCGACGTCATCGCGCCGGAGCGAAACCCATCCTGCACCCGCTCCAGCGTCAGCTCCGCAACGTCGATGTCGCCCATGGCAGCCCGCCCGATCGTGATGAGGTCGTATCGTCAGTGTGTCGCCGCACGGCGGTCCCGCGCAACCTTCGTGGCAATCGGGTCAGGAAGGCCAGGGCTCTGCCCCCTGCTTCAAGGCGGGACCCGCTGGGGGCGAACGCCCCCGGACCCGCATCCGTTCGGGGCCGGCGGCATGAACCGGGGCAACGGGGCTCCAACAAATGGTTTCCAAAGGCGAGCCTTTGGCGGAGTCCAGAGGCAGAGCCTCTGGCCTTGCCTTGTCTGCTGCGTTTCGAGGCACCGCCGCCGCACGCAAGGCGGGTGACAGCGGCGCCGGTTTCGGGACACCCTGGCGCCGCCACGACCAGGACGGGGGCTGCGGGCGCGATGGGCACAGGCGGCACGATCCAGGACCTGACCGAACCGTTCTACCAGCCGGCGGGCGACGAGGTTGCGCTATTCGAGGCCGCCTGGCATGGGCGGCTGCCGGTGATGCTCAAGGGCCCGACCGGCTGCGGCAAGACCCGCTTCGTGGAGCACATGGCGTGGCGGCTGCGCCGGCCGCTGGTCACGGCGGCGGCGCACGAGGACATGACGGCGTCCGACCTCACCGGCCGCTGGCTGCTGGGGCCGCAGGGCACGCTGTGGCAGGACGGGCCGCTGACCCGTGCCGCGCGCGAGGGGGCGATTTGCTACCTCGACGAGGTGGTCGAGGCGCGGCAGGACACCGTGGTCGTGCTGCACCCGCTGACCGACACGCGCAGGATGCTGCCGCTGGAGAAGTGCGGCGAGACGGTGCAGGCCCACCCCGACTTCCTCCTGGTGGTGTCCTACAACCCTGGCCAGGGAGGTGGGGCGCGCGAGCTGAAGCAGAGCACGCGCCAGCGCTTCGTGGCGATCGCGTTCGACTATCCCGCGCCCGGCATCGAGGCCGCGATCGTGGCGCGCGAGGCGGGCGTGGCGCCGGCGCTGGCGGCGACGCTGGTGGAGGTCGGGCTGGCCACGCGCAGGCTGCGCGACGCCGGGCTGGCGGAGAGAGCGTCGACGCGCATGCTGATCCACGCGGGCAGGCTGTGCCGCGGCGGCGTCGGGCTGCGCGAGGCGGTGCGCAGCGCGGTGGTGCTGCCGATCACCGACGACCCGGACATGACGCACGCCCTCGCCTGCGCCGCCGACGCCTGCCTGGAATGAGCGCGCAGGCCCGGGGCTTGGGCGAGGCAGCAGGCAAGGTTGAGGCTCTGCCTCAAACTCCGCCAAAGGCAAGCCTTTGGAGTCCACTTGCTTAAGGAAAGGGATTCCAAAGGCTTGCCTTTGGCGGGTCTGGGCAGAGCCCAGCCTTGCTTGCTTGCCCGTGAACGTTCGACGCCGGCGGCATGAGCGCGGCCGTGGATGTGGCGGAACTGCACGCGCTGCTGCGGCAGCGGCCGGCGTTGCAGGTCGCGCTGGCGCCGCACCTCGCGCGGGTAGGCGGTGCCGAGGGCGAGGCGGCGTGGGCGGCGGCGCTGCTGGCGCTGGCCCGCGCCAATGCCGGCCCGGCCTGCCTGACGGCGGCGGCGGCGCTGGACGCCCGGCTTGGCGGGTGCGGGCTGCGCCCGGCCGCGGCGCTGATCGACGACGCGGCCGGGCTGTGCCGCCGGGCCGGCGCGCGCGCGGCGCTCGCGAGCCTGGAGGCGCTGCCCGTGGCGCAGCGCTGCCTGTCTGCGGGCACGCATGACACGGCGGCGCTCGCCGGCTGGTCGCGGGCGCTGCTGGCGCTGGGCGCGGCCGCGCCGGACTGCGTGGTCCCGGTGCTCGGCCACGCGGCTGCGCTGCTGCGTCCGGCGGGCCTGGCGGGGTTCGAGGCGTTCGTCGCCACCGGGCTGCGGAGCGCCGGGCGCGACGCGGCGGCGCGGCGAAGGTTCTTCTCCATCGAGGACGCGGCCGCGCGGCACGCCCTCGACCGCATCGCCGCGACGCTGTGCTTCGCCGACGCGCATCGCTGGATGCGGCCTTACCTGGCGGCGCTGTGCGGGCGCGCGGTGCCGCTCGCCGCCGCGCCGGGGACGCGCCGCGTCCGGCTGTCGGAGACCGTGATCCGGATGCCCGACGCGTTCCCCGGGCTGAGCGCGCCGGCGGCGGCGTCGCTGTTCCAGGCGGCGGGGGCGCACGCGGCGGCGCACCTGCTGTTCGGGGCGGCGCGCTTCCCGGTGGGCACGCTGAAGCCGCTGCAGGTGGTGCTGGTGACGCTGGTGGAGGACGCGCGGGTGGAGGCGCTGGCGATGCGGCGCTACCCCGGCCTGCGCGCGCTGTGGTCGCCGTGGCACGTGGCGCGGGCGGGCGGCATCCCCACGGTGCCGGCGCTGCTGGCGCGGCTGGCGCGGGCGCTGTTCGACCCCGCCTGGTTCGACGAGGACGGGCTGGTGCGCAAGGCGCGGCGCCTGGTGGCGGAAGCCGACCCGCTGGACTCGCTGGCCAGCCGGCGGATCGGCGACCTGCTCGGCAACGACCTCGGGCAGCAGCGGCTGCAGTTCGACGCGCGCGCGCATGTGGTCGAGCCCGCCTACCGCAACGACGGCGCGGGCCTGTGGCGGTTCGACGACGCCGCCACCCCGGACGCCGAGACGGTGGAGATGCTCGCCGACACGCTGCCCGGCGGCGACGCCGCGGACCTGCCGCCCGACCCGTCCCGCCCGCCCCGTGTCGAGGCGGTGCCCGGCCGGCCGCTGCGGCCGTCGCGCGACCTCGGCCCCGTGGTGGCGCGCCACCCGGAATGGGACCGCGCGGCCGGGATCGAGCGGGCGGACTGGGTCGCGATCCGCGACGTCGCGGCACCGGCCGGACCGCCGGGGCGGGTGCAGGCGATGCTCGACGCGGCACCGCTCGCACGCCAGCGGGTGTCGCGGCTGCTGCGCGGCGTCGCGGTGGGCGGGCGCGAGCGGCTGCGCCGGCAGCAGGACGGCGAGGACCTTGACCTCGCCGCGGCGGTGGAGGCGGCGATCGACCTGCGCCGCGGCGTGCTGCCCGACAGCCGCATCCACCAGGGCGTGGCGCCGCGGCAGCGCGACCTGGCGGTGTGCCTGGTGCTCGACGCGTCGGAGTCCACGCGGGCGGCGGCGGGCGCGGGCGGCGGCACGGTGCTGGACGGGCAGGTGCACGCGGTGGCGCTGCTCGCCGAGGCGCTGGCCGGCGTCGGCACGCCTTGCACCGTGCAGGCCTTCGCGTCATGCGGGCGCGACGACGTGCGTCTGTCGCGCATCCAGGACCCGGGCGCGTCCTGGGACGCGGCGGCGCGCGCGCGCCTGGCCGGGGTCGCGCCCGGGCTGTCCACGCGGCTGGGTGCGGCGCTGCGCCACGCAGGAGCCGGGCTGCGGACCCAGCGCCAGCACCGCCGGCTGATGCTGGTGCTCACCGACGGCGTGCCGTCCGACATCGACACCGATGCCGCCGATCTCCTGGAGGACGCGCGGCGCGCCGCGCGCTCGCTGCGCCGCGACGGGCTGGACGTGTTCGGCGTGGTGCTGGGACCGGACGGCACCACGGCAGGCAACGGCGTGTTCGGCCCGGGGCACTGGGTCACGGTGCCGCGCATCGAACGGCTGCCGCAACGTCTGTCGGAGGTATATGCGCGGCTGGCGCGGCACTGACGCGCAAGCAAGCACAGGGCGGGCTCTGCCTCCGCTGCCCGTTCCAATGGCCCAAGCGGGCCATCGGAACCTTTGGGCAGCTCCGCCCGGACCCGTCAAAGGCCCCTCCTTCAAGTACGGAGCCTCTGGGAATTCTTCTCTCAAGCAAGTGGGTTCCAAAGGCTTGCCTTTGGCGCAGTTTGGGGCGGAGCCTCGACCTTGCCTGCTTCCTGCACCCGGCCGCCTTCGCCCTGCCGGGCCGCGCCGGCGTCCCGTCGTCGTTGACGGGCACGGAACGCGCCTTCTATGCTCCCGCCCATACCGTGCGGCGGTGGCGGCGCCGTTGCAGGATGCCTGCCGGGCAACGAGGACCGCCGCGACATACCCTGACCGACGTCAGGCACACCGACCCGACGTCTCTGGACGCTGACGCCAGGAGCCATGTTCCGACCGTTCGGCACGTCCGACGACATGGTTTCGATGTACGACGGATCGGGTGCGCCGCGATGGTGCCGGCACAACGCGGTTCGGGTCGGCCGCGGTGGCGCTGCCACGACGGAGACGGTTCCGACAACACCACCAGCGAGGACATCCCGAGATGCTTCACGGCGACATCAGCAGCAGCAAGGACACCGTCGGCGTCGCCGTGGTGAACTACAAGATGCCCCGGCTGCACACGCGCGCCGAGGTGCTGGAGAACGCGCGCGCGATCGCGGCGATGGTGGTCGGCATGAAGTCCGGCCTGCCCGGCATGGACCTGGTGATCTTCCCCGAATACTCGACGCATGGCATCATGTACGACAGCAGGGAGATGTACGAGACCGCCTCCGCGATCCCGGGCGAGGAGACCGAGATCTTCGCCGAGGCGTGCCGCGCCGCCAAGGTCTGGGGCGTGTTCTCGCTCACCGGCGAGCGCCACGAGGAGCACCCGCACAAGGCGCCGTACAACACCCTGATCCTGATGAACGACCAGGGCGAGATCGTACAGAAGTATCGCAAGATCATGCCATGGGTGCCGGTGGAGGGCTGGTATCCCGGCAACTGCACCTACATCAGCGACGGCCCGAAGGGCATGAAGATCAGCCTGATCATCTGCGACGACGGCAACTACCCCGAGATCTGGCGCGACTGCGCGATGAAGGGGGCCGAGCTGATCGTGCGCTGCCAGGGCTACATGTACCCGGCCAAGGAGCAGCAGATCCTGATGGCCAAGGCGATGGCCTGGGCGAACAACGTCTATGTCGCGGTCGCCAACGCGTCGGGCTGGGACGGCGTTTACACCTACTTCGGGCACTCCTCGATCGTGGGCTTCGACGGCCGCACGCTCGGCGAGTGCGGCACCGAGGATTACGGCATCCAGTACGCGGCGCTGTCGGTCTCGCTGATCCGCGACGCGCGGCGGACGATGCAGTCGGAGAACCATCTCTTCAAGCTGCTGCACCGCGGCTACACCGGGCTGATCAACTCCGGCGACGGCGACAAGGGCGTGGCCGCCTGCCCGTTCGAGTTCTACGGCAAGTGGGTCAACGACCCGGACGCGGCGCGCGAGATGGTGGAGAGCTTCACCCGCCCCACGGTGGGCACCGAGGAATGCCCGATCGAGGGCCTGCCGAACGAGAGCACCCGCCACCGCTGAACCGCGGCGCTGCAGGGCCGGCTTTCGTGACAGTGCGGCACGCGTCCGGCTGCTGCCGGGCCGGGCCGCGATGTCGCGGGCAGGTGCGGGCGGACTGGCCGCACGGCGGTCGAGCGGTGGCGGCCGGCGGATCAGATGGTTGTTGACATCGCGGATGCGCTCTTGTCATCTGCCTCGGCGGCACCGATGCCGCTCCGTAAAATCTGGCAGCTCAGGCCTCTGTTCTTGCACCGACGTGCGAAGACAGAGGCATTTCGCGTTCCTCCCGCGTGTCTCGTGCGCGGTCCGTCCCGTCGGCCGATGTTGGTTTCGACTCCGAAGGAACATGGATGGCATCGCAGGCAGGCATCGATCTATTGCGGGGACGCCCGACGCCGGCGATCGGCACCACCGAGGCCAAGCTCCAGCAGCGCAAGCTTGACGCCCTCAGGCGCGGCATCCACCGCATCGCCGACGCCGCCGTGCTGCCGTTCAGCGTGCACGTCATCGGGCTGGGCGGCATGGGCAGCCGCGCGGTGGAGCAGATCCTGCGCGATGCGCCCGACGACCTGCTCGCCAACGAAGGCGCCCGTCTTACCGCGCTGACCGTCGACATCGGCGCCCCATCTAGCGACCCCCTTCCCACGCTCGCCGCGAGGTTCCCCGAGGGCCGGGCGCATGTCGAGACCCTGGTCCTGCCGGTGCCGCCGCCCACCGCGCTGGTCGAAAGCCTCCGTCGCTACCGTGACTTCCTGCAGCTCGAATCCCCGCTGACCCGCTGGGACCCCGCCTATCAGCCCTGGGTGGCCGAGGACGCCGTGAAGCCCGGCACGGGGCAGTCCGTTTCGCGCGCCGTGGCGAAGGCGATCTACGGCCAGGCCTACTACGACGGCGCACGTCCCGCGGCGGCCGCGCTCCGCCGCTTCGCCGCCAGCCTCGACGCGGCGCCCGGCGACGCCGTGGTCTGCCTGGTGTTCGGGCTCGGCGACGCCGTCGGCAGCGGCATGGCGATGGATGTGGCCCGTCACCTGTCCAACGCCATCCTGGGACGTCGCGTGCTGGTGACCGGCATCGGGATCGCGCCGTGCGAAGGCGACGGCCCGGAGCGGACCGGCGCGCATCTGTTCCCGCTGCTTAACGAAATCGACTGCATGGGCGACGAGGACAAGAACCGCGGCGTCGTGCTCTCCTGTGGCGACCTGTACAAGAACCCGTTCACCGCCGGCTTCCTGCTGGTGCCGCAGCAGCCGGTCTGGGCCGCCACCGGCGACCTCGCGGCGACGCAGGAGCGCGTGCGGCGCGAGATCGCCTCACTGCTGACGCTGCGCAACGGCGCCAACCTGTGGGAGATGCTGCGCCTGCTCAACTGGGTGGCGGCGCCGTCCACGCAGCACTCGGCGGCGTGCACGCCCTGGGGCTCGCGCTGGATCCACGTGCTCGGCTACGCCGACACGGATGGGCCGATGGCGGCGGGTCCGGACCTCGCCGAGCGGCTCGGCCTGCTGCCCGGCTACGCGCCCGAATTCATCGAGATGCGCATGGCCGATCCGCCGCAGGCGCCCGGCGTGGATGGCGTGGCGGCGGCGCTGGCGCAGGCGCTCTCGCCGGAGGTGCCGCCGGTCGTGGTGGGTGGCGGCGCGCCGGGAAGCGTGCAGTTCGTGCTGCCGCGCGTGAGCAAGACCGACCTCGCCCTGTTCCAGCCGGCGCGCGACGCCTATGAGGCGGCGGACGAGGACGAGCGGCGTCTCGGGCACTCCCTGCTGCTGGAGCGCGGCATCGTGCTGAGCGAGCCTTCGACCCAGCTCGACGGCATGGCGGGCGCCAGCCTGTGGGGTGGCAACGGCTGGGTCGCCGTCCCGCTGGCCGCGCTGCGCGGCGAGGAGCGGGCGGCATGAGCCAGACGCAGCACGAAACATGGCGGACATCCTGCCTGTTTCGGATCGGGTCCGTAACGCATCCCGACCAGGCGGTATTCGATGCCGCTTGATTGGGAGGCGGTAAAGGACAGGTATGGAGGCGGCTACATGGTCCCGACCGTTGCCGGGGGCAAGTTCCTGCACGTCGCCAAGGTCAACGACCAGGCGATCCACATCGAATCGCCGATCTGGTCTGTGGCGCTCGACCGCAGCAACCTGGAGAAGGGTGTCGCGCTGATCGAGGAGGGAACGATCTCCCGCGATCCCGGTCTCTTCGTCGAGGACTACATGCTCTATGTCGCGAACCAGCGCGCGACATCTGTGGCGCACATACTGCGGGATTTCGGTTTTCTTGACGCGACCGAGACGTTTTCCGTCAGGTGCTGACTGGCTCGCCTTCTGTCTCTTCATGACGACATAAAGGACGCAACGGATGTCAGCTTCGCTTTATCACAGTGCGACGGGTGTCCAGGCTCCGCACTGCATGCACGTTGTTGGGCTTGGCCGGACGGGTGCTGTGTATGTGGAGGCCCTGCTTCGGACCGGCGAGATCGAGGACCACCTTGCGGACCCGCGGGCGACGTTTGCGGCGATGGTGGTCGACATTGGCGAGCAGGACATGGGGCTGGCGATGGACTACGCGGCCTCGTTCATCAAGCGTCTCGAGTCGCGCGGCATCCCGTCGGAGCGGTTCCTGTTCCAGGCGATCGCGTTGCCGGTTCCGGGCAGGGACGAGTTCTTCGAGGGGATGAACCGCACCCGCGAGTTCCTCAAGCTGGAGTATCCGCGCTACTACTGGAACCCGAACTTCGAGAGCTACGTGCCGAAGAAGTACGTGATGCCCGAGGCCGGCTCGCACTTCCCGCGCGCGGTGGCCAAGGGCATCTACGCCAACGCCTACTACGCCGGCGATCGCCCGATGGACGCGGCGCTGCGCAAGTTCGTCGACCACGTGGACAAGGCCGGGCTGCCGTCGATGGTGACCGTGTGCTTCAGCCTCGCGGGCGGCACCGGGTCCGGCATGATGGTCGACCTGGCGCGCCACCTGTCCAACGTGAAGTTCGGCCGCCGCATCCCGGTGATCGGCGTGGGCCAGCTGCCGCACTCCGGCGACCCGGACACCTACCGCAACAGCCCGGCGCTGTACACCACGCTGAACGACCTGGACTGCATGCTCGACGATGACAAGAACGCGGGCGTGACCGCGGTGTGGGGCGACCTCTACCGTTCGCCGTTCACCGGCGGCTTCTTCGTGGTCAACCCCGAGCAGAGCTGGCAGCGCCTGACCGCCTACACCACGACGGGCGAGGCGCACATCCGCCAGAGCATCAAGGAGATGGTGACCAACCGCTTCGTCGCCGACAGCTTCATGCGCTTCGCCGTGGTCGACAACGGGCGCGACCTGTTCCGGGCGCTGCGCCCGTCGGGGCTGACCGGGGCGCCGCACGAGACGGTGAGCGGCAAGTCGCGCAACTGGACGATGTTCGACGTGGCCAAGCTGACGCACCCCGGCGTGCAGGTGCTGCCGGGCGAGGCGCCGAGCAAGTGGGACTCGGTGATCGCGCAGTGGATCGACTTCGTGCCGCGCTACAGCGGGCTGAAGGACGGCTTCAGGACCAACTACGCCGAGGTGTTCATCCAGGCGTCGCGCAACATGGGCGTCGACGAGATGAAGGCCGGCTTCAAGCGGATGATGACCGAGAACTACCTGCTGGACTCGGACAGCTCGATGCAGATCGACAGCCACGAGTTCTTCGACGCGCTGACGGCGTATGCCAACATCATCCTGGCCGGCGTGGCCAAGACCGACCTGGTGGCGTTCTGGGACAGCCAGGCGGTGTATGACCGGCTGAGCTGGGAGGAGAAGCTGAACGAGCACGCGTGGCTGATCGACATCGGGCCGATGCTGAGCGAGCCGGCGATCCGCTTCGAGGGCATGGCGGGCGAGTGCATCTGGGGCTGCGCGTGCTGGGTGGTGGTGCCATACGACCAGCTGCGCGGCGACGTTCTGCCGCCGGCGAACCGCAAGATCATCATGGAGCAGGGCATCGCCGCGATGACCAAGACCGTGGTGGCCACCCCGGGCGGCATCGCCGCGATGAAAGAACGCGTCCGCCAAGCCGACCAGGCCCTCGCATAGACAAGGCAAGGCAAGACAAGACCAGGGCTCTGCCCCTGCTTGAAAGCGGGGACCCGACAGGGGCGAGCATTTGGAAACCACGACTAG
>JAABUO010000874.1_pt1 | contig 45679 bp, 47 predicted proteins | sample 5559291 | NCBI WGS metagenome assembly JAABUO01 (sample SAMN10711878, study PRJNA513372) | rock metagenome | isolation source: Antarctica rocks | place: Antarctica: Victoria Land, Finger Mt sud
CAGAAATTGGAGTTAACGGAGTCCTTCTGAGCATTGTGGATGCAGTTGAAGAAGGTGGATTGTTTTGAAGGTACGCGATTTTACGTGTTTTCGCGATCCAGCCGAAGACTTAGTGCGGGGTACTGTACCTTACCTTAAGGTACCTAGCCGCTAAACCCAGACTGTCAGTTGGCAGTGACGTAGGGCTCTTCCGCACAAAACGCGTAGGAACTCGTTACAAACCTGGAAATATAACAATCTCAAACCTATCTTTCGACACTTTACCCCCCCAGACCCTTAACTTCAACCTGCATCAGTACTCTAGATTCAGAAATGGCTGAGAGAATCAAAGAAGTGGCCGTCGAAGAGGCCGAGCACATCAAGAATGTTGCAAGCGATGCGGCCCGTTCTGGCGCGTATCTCTACCCTGTCAGAGTCAGTGATTCTTTTACTCTCCGATCCATTGCTGCTCTTCGTAATACTCAATGACGGAGACACAATTAAGTGTCAAGTGGCTAACAATGGTTACCAGGGCATTTTCTACTTTCTCTCCCACCGTAGCCTGTGGAAGCCCCTCATCTCGAAGCTCGCCCCCACCATAACCCTAGGTCTGGGGGTCACCACGTTCATGTTCTTGTTCACCTATGTACCTCAAGCCGCAGTTATGGCTTTCACGAGTGGTCCCCTTGCTGCAATTAGCGCCGCTGTTCTCGTTCTCAGCGAAAGCTCTACCATCTTCACTGTGCTCAGCAAAAACTTCCTTATTGAAGATGCTCTACTGGATACCTTTGATGGAGTCCTCGTGTCGAAAAACACCACAGATTTGGTCTCGGGTGGGCGGCAAATCAAAGCTGGGGGTGATCCGATGGCGAAGCTGGGAAAAATGATTAAGAAGCCGTTCGCCAAGTTCACACCCAATGCTTTGATTAAGTACTTCATGTATCTTCCTTTGAACTTTATCCCGGTTGTTGGCACTGTTGCCTTTGTTGTGCTTCAGGGCAAGCGCGCTGGGCCAGCTGCTCATACGAGGTACTTCCAGTTGAAGGAGTGGAATAACTCGCAGAGGCAGAAGCATATTGAGGAGCATCAGGCTGCATATACTAGGTACGAAAATATTTACTTTCTTCCGCCAATGTTCGATTACTGACGACTCTACTGTAGCTTTGGTGTAGCAGCTGTTCTTCTAGAATTGGTGCCTGTAGCGTCCATTCTCTTTGCTTTCACCAATACTGTTGGCGCAGCATTGTGGGCAGCAGACATGGAGACTGGCAATACCACTTCGCAAGGCACAGCACCAAACCTTCGAGAGCAGGCCAAGAAGGCGGAATGATGTTGGAGGCAGATTCTTGCTCTCAATTGGCTGATTATCAATGGGCAGCTAGTGGAGGTACCCGTGCTATCTTGCTAACCACCAAGCTGTAAGATCAAATTATGACGGCGACGAACCTTTGAATCGCTTTCAATTGTTACATTGATCTCTACGATGAACGCTCCAAATTACAGGTCAATGCTAACCACCGTTCGACCGAACAGACCCGTCGAGTAGACTCAATCTAGGCGTGACCCACTATGACTTATCGAGATTCTCTATACCTCTCTAAAATTTGATAGCTAATAGTGATCAACATACGCTCAGATGCACCTACGGAGCAGACCTAAACAACGCAAGCTTATCTGTGTACGAGAATCATCGGGTAACTAGAGAAGCATAGAAATGGAAGCCGCGAATGTGAACGGCTTGAACAGGCAAGTCTCTCCGCAATGGTATACTGAAACAGCTGCAAGCATGCGCCTTGCGGAAAGCTCTATACCGTGAGTAGATTGGCCATATCTTCACCTATCACCAGTCGGCATTGTAAACAGTCAAACACCAGGCGTCCAATGCCGTGTACTTGAAAACCAAGAGAATCCTGCGAAGCCATGTTGAGAAACCGTCTCCTTATCCCATGTTCTCATTCACGCACTCTTCTATCACCTGAACGTTTCTGTTATCTCGTTGCATAGAAAAGTCGTACAACTTTAATATTAAGAGTGTAGAAAGAAGCGCTGACAGTGTGCGTGAAACGGCTTCTTGCACATGCAGCCCACGTTCTTGTACCACCATGTATGACTCCGTTGCTTCTCGAAGGGGAAAGCTGGTCTGGTCCAGACATATTGAGTGTTGATTCACGCTCGCCGTAGCCGCTGCTGTTGCCCTAAGCGCTGTATTAGTTTCGGGTCTAATATCCGCCTTGTTGATACTCAATTTTACTTCCATTCACCTCACTCCTTCCTTCCTTCTCTTCAAAACAACATCACTCATTTGGAACTTCAGCAACCCACTCTCATTTCTCATCAACCTTACGTTACGGTGGAGGTTACTCAGACATTCATTTACCTTCACTTCGATACGCTCATTCACGTACATATTGAACTCGTAGATCCCAAATCTCAGCACGCGCCAGGTTGTAAGTAGCATTTCCAGTCCAGTTGGCTCCTTCGAGTAGATCTTGCACCAAATTCTCTATTCGCCTAGCTAACGCCTCTGGATAGGCCAGCATGAAAGCGAAATTCTCCATTACCGGCTTGGCCATGGTTCCCCTTGCATTGCTCATCTCGTTGACGCCGTGCAGCGCACGTCCGCAACACGTCCGCGGTCATCGCCATAGCGATCACGTACGTCGCGCGGAGCAACCTTCCGCTAGCTCTGGCAGCAGCTTGTACATCAACACTGTAAGCGTTACATGTAAGCATTCTATGGCCTCACTTTATCTTCTGCCGAGCTGACATTAACGTCCAGCTTCCAACAATGCCCTTTTTATTCCAACTTCCACTGTAGCTGTAAACGCCTCTCTTGAGCCTAGTGCTACTTCTCTGCCTCTGCTTGTCCCTTTCCTAGTTCAACAAGCTACACCAGTGACTCTGGCAGTCAAGGAGATCGATGTCTCACAAGCTTCCGAGTACGCTCCTGAGAGACTTCGGGATGGGCCCGACTCTCACTCAGAGCCAATTCTAAGCTCTACAGCTACAATCGTTGAGCTTAACGCTACATGTACTGGTACTGTCACCAAAGGTTCTCTAGGTAAGTAGATTCAGGTTGCCTCTTACGATCAGCTACTAATCTAGGATGTACCTAGCAGTCGGATCTTCTATCGATGTCGCCTCAGCAACACTTCATGATACAGATAGCAAGATCCACGATTTGGCCACTATTAGCTCCCCTTCGGCTCATGCTCACCTCATCCCAAGAACAAGCGCCGCAAGTAACCCGGGTGATGGCGGTTATCAGTCCTTTGTTCTTTCCTCTACTTCCCCAACATCGTCTTCTGTGGCTCCAAGTGCTACAGCGACGTCACCATGCCCAGCAGGCAACGGCACAAGCTACAAATCGGTTGATTCGATAGACTACACGGTTGTTTGCGGCATGGACTACGAAGACAACATCGAACCGTTCTACCTTGTAAAATCTTTCGCCGGCTGTGTCCAGAAATGCGACGCTTATAATTATGATCACGGTGGCGTTAAATGCCTAGCAGCCATATTTGTGCCTGCTCGATCGAACAATAAGGACGACTGCTATCTCAAATCCTCTCTTAACCATCCTTTGGTATCAACCGGGAGGTTGGAAGGCGCGTTACGAGTAGGATTTGCTACGTCCTCCACCTCAGCATCTAGCTCAAGTCAGACTGCGACCTCTACTTCTACGTCCCGTCAATCTTCCTCGACATCTAGCTTATCAGCATCCAGCTCAACTGTATCTGCAGCATCACCCATATCCTCAGCTACTGCCTCTAATGTTGGTGTTACTTATGCGACTGGAACTTCGGTCATCGCCCCATCAGCTGCATCTTCGCACCTCCATGGAACAGCACAAAATCAGCCATCTACGCAGTACATCAATATGCAGAGTGGCACCGGAATTAATCTTGCTCAGAGTCTTCTCGTCGTTGGCGTCAATGGCGATCTTACGACTGGCTATGACCTTTCTCCCCAGACTGGTATTCTACAGGCTAACATCTCAACTCAGTCCATGCTGTCGCCGCTCAAAGGCACCCCTCATCTTTCACGGGATGGTGGCCGAGGTGGCTATGTCAATGGTCAGCACCTGTTTATCTTCTGTGACACTGGATCATACTCGGCTCCTACGGCTAGCTCAAACGGCGGTTTCCATGGATTCGTTTCCAGCTCGGTAGCAATCGACGTCGGTATGAATGGCCTCAGTGGCAAAGCTTTGAACCTGCAAGACGGCATTGGTGAGTGGAGTGATGATGTTGGGCGTATGCGCGGTTTTGCTCCCCTAACTCTAGGAGAATTCGCCTACAACCAGGCTATGCAGGGCAATGGACAAAGATATGCTGTCTGGCCCGAAGCTTCACTCATTCCGCTCGACGCCGAGACAAGTCTCATGTATGCTCCAATAGTTTACGACAACGTTAATATGGCCACGAGAGCAGCGGTTTTTACGTACACTGGCAACACTCTGCTTACAGTAACTGCCGGTGGCCTAGGTGGGCCTGTAGCACAACGTGCAGTAGAGAAGATCTTCGACCAGAACGAGGTAGAATATGGCTGTGGTGGTGGTATTCGATCTTGGGGTCCTTCTGGAATCGGTGGTGCCGACGGTAAAATCTATGTCTTTGGGATTGTTTCGGGTGGGGTGCTTCTAAGTAGGACTTCTCCGAGCAGCGTTGCAGACCGCAAATCTGTAAGTCTCCTTCAATCCCGCCATGGGCAAGTCACTAACCACAGGCAAAGTACCAATATTGGAATGGGAACACCTGGGGTTCAGAAATGCAATCTGCGGATTCAAAAGCGTTTTTCATCTCCGGACCGTACATGGATATTGATGTTTTTTACTCACCTCGTCATCTGACATTCATCGCGGTCTACCTGACCCCCTACGCCGATAGCACATTCTACTACCGTTATCTCAAAGCACCCTCACCGATCTTGCCACCGTACGCTCCAGGTGGAAATCCAAGCAGCGACCACGTTGAGAATCTCACCAAGTACCCATGGTCCGACCAACAAGTCCTCTACAAGGCTTCGCCAGGCAAGAGCGGAAAATACATTTACTCTGGTGGCGTCCAGTCACGGTACTATGGTACAGATGACATCTACAACGGAGGTTCAAAGATGTTAATCAGCTGGACCGCACCCACTGGCGAAGACCCAGCTTCAATGGACAGCGAGTATCAACTGGTCACAGCTGAGATTGACTGGGCTTAAGCTCATGACATGGTGCGGCCATTCACGACTTACGTGTACGTCTCGCTTTCACGATTTACGTGTGCACAATTCAGATCCTCGATTTCATGGCCAGTATGTCAGCCAAGCAAAACGGCAGCTGCGCCAATCTTCTGGATATATCCCGGATACTCCTGGGGATTTAGCAGTGGATTTTGCCCCTTCTTTTTTCCTTTGCCTTGTTATGTCGGTTAGGTTTTTTAGGCATGTTGGTCACTACTTTAGCAATTGCGAAGGAGCTACGAACTGTCAAGAAAATATGTGAGCCGAAATTATCAAGGATGGGAAATTGCGTTTACATTCTGCAGTGACCCTGCTGGCGGTTATACACTGCTGTACCTCTACTTGTGGCAATGAAAATGCGACTAGGAGAATACTTGTGTACAATAGGTTAGCAAAACAAATTCTACCTTGCAGATGAATGTATATTGTGAGCTTGATGTGATTAACGAAGTCTGTCTTTGCATGAGCCCTTGGGCCCCAGCCCCCTTCATTGCTCTCTTTCACCGGACATGATAGCGTCGTTGGAAATTAACCATCAAGGTAGGTACAAAAGCGAGCCGAAATCCAAACTTGATCTAGAACCGAACAAAAGGACGAGGGAAATTTTCTTGGAAAGAGAGCTAGAGGGAAGGGGAGGGGTGGGTGAAGGTTGGTGATTTGGAAACGGCTGGGCCGTTTGTAAAGTGTTTTTTTTTTGGAAGGAAGGGCGGGGGAAGGGTCGGTGTTGATAGGTTGTGTTCAGCTGGTTTCGTTGATACATACGGTAGCAAGTGATGCTGATGCTGAGGTTGTGTGGTAGGTACGGAATACATAAGTCGGAGTTCCTTGGACCGCTATCGTTGTGGGAAAATTCATTTGGGTGGATGGATGGATGGATGAGACGGATGAGACGGATGAGATGGATGGTTCTGGCTGGATACGGTACGTATGTATTGGGAACTTCTCATATGTACATTGTACAGTATCTTCAGGGGTTCTGGATTTTTTTTTAATGGGTACCGACGACTAGCCACATATGTATGTATCGTCTTACGGAGGTAGATATATTCGAGATACAGTAGTCATGAAAATGATGAAAGACATGAAAAGAACGCACACGACTTTTCACAATTGTATGTTTATATTACTTTCATACCTTGATGATCGTGAATATTGACTGCATGAGCGTTTTAAGAATCTTTTGGTTTTATGCTTAATGACAGCAAGCTGTTGTGTCTGGTCTTCAATATTTTCCGATAATAATTGTGTGAGGAATCGAGTCTTCGCTAATTATTAGTTTTCAAGCTGAAACCTTAGACCGCCTGAGATATAGGAGCTCCCTGGATATTGCTGAAACCGCTTCGGAACACCGAGCTACAATACTCCATCCACACCCTCACTTCACCGCCTTCCCCTCCCACCCCTCCTCCCCCAACGCCCACTCCACCGCCTTTCCCACATCATCAACAACAGCATCCGGCTCTACATCCGGCTCACCATCGCCGCTGAACACCCCCGTCCGCACGAGGATAGAGTGCCAGCGCCGACCGGAGGGGGAGATGTAGTCGTTTGCGCCCTGGATGTCGGAGGCGGGGTTGTCACCGATCATGTAGACGCGTTCTAGGCCGGCTGTTCCTGTTGGTTTAGGAGGGGTTGAGGGATTGGGCAAGAGATTTAGGAGAGCGAGGCGGTGGGCTTCGAGGCGTCTTTCGGCGAATTCGTACGTGCCTCGGTATGGCTTCCCGAACATCTCTTTTTGCAACACTACGCCCCGGTCCTTCCCGCCCGTCACGGCATCCCATACCCCTTCAAATGCTTCGCGGAAGCCGCCTTGGCCTAGGCGCGGGAGGTGGTGCGAGGACGCCCAGAAGAGGTCGGGGTTGGAGAAGTAGAGGGTCGGTTGGGTATCGGTTTGGTAGCCGCGGTTTGGTAGGTTTGGATTGTTGTTACGGGGGGAGAGGGTGCCGAGGATGCCTTTGGACGAGAGGAGCAGGTCAAGGAGAAGTTGGGTATCGAGGGCCCAGTCGCGGGGGTCGTTGAAGACGAAGATGGCGGAGATGCGGAGGTGGGAGGTGGGGGGAAGGGGGGAGTCGGGGCTGTACATGGTTTTGGGGAGGGGGTGCGCGTGGGGGGTATAGGTTAAGGGATCACAGAAGGGCCAGAGGGTGGGGTTGGAGGTTATGATGTCGGCGGGGGTTACGACGCTGGTGAAGCCGTAGCTGTAGGTAGCAGTGAGGCATTAGTACGCTCAAGGAAGCGTGCTTGGAGCTCGCTGACATGCCTTACCTCTCAGCCACCCGCCTGCACTTATCTCCATCCCCACCAACGACGAGAACCGTCTTATCCTTTAGCGGTGTGCTATCTTCTTTGGACGTGGCAGAGTCCACAAGCTCGGCAAAGGGAGTGTGGCTTTGCACAAACATGCTCGTGTCGAGCGAGATGCCAAGGAGGCGGCTGAGATCGCTGACGCGCTCAGACTCGTGCTTGCCGCCGCCATTGGTGAGGAGAATGAATGGGATGCGGTGGGATTGGAGGTAGGATAGTGTTTCGGAGGCGTGGGGCAGTGGAGTGGAAGAGCGGAGAAGGACACCGTCGATACTGGAGGAGTGAGTTAGCAATGGATAACTCATGTAAGATTTTGGATGAGTATTTAGGGCCTACTCAAATGCGAATGCAAAGGGTGGTACTTTCTTGGCATTGGTGCTAGAGGTTTTGAGCGAGCGTAAATACTGGGACCGGGGAAGGTGGCGTGCTGATCGTAAGGGCTTGAGAGTCTGGAGTAATTCTGAACACAGGCTCACAGAAGTTCTCGACGTAAGACACCGTGCCATTGAAGCCAGCAATGGGGCTCGTGCCAAAGGTTATGAAAAGGTAGGTACAGTACTCTCTACCTAACTCTGAAGAACTTTGGTCTTAGGCACTAGGCGACTTGTTATCGATAAGATAAGTACCCGCTCTTCATCACCAACCTCCACTACTACCGCCACCTTCAACTTTCTCACGATGGCACGGACGGACACGCCTAGGAACGACGTTTTTCCGAGAAGTAGTTTTGTTGTTGTATATAAGCTCGAAGAGTCGCGCCCTATGAGATGTAAACATCCTAAGGCCAGAACGCTGGCCACCAAACAAAAGCTGAAAGCAAGGGTGAAGCCTGCCATGGTGAAGCCTGTGGAAAGCATGGCATTCAAAGATCAAGAACCTCGCCGGGCTACGGGTGGGCACAATGATGTGTACGGAGCAGTGGGTCAACTACCGCGTGTTGAGGATCTGTCTCTCAAAACCGAAAAGCCAAAAGGGTTCGGTCAAATGCCGCTGGAGCTTCTGGACGAAATTTTCTCCTATGTCTCTCATTTTCCCTCATCGCAGCTTGACCTCTGTGCTTGTTCATACATTTCACGTTCGTGGTACCTGGCATCTGCAAGATTTCTATACCGTTCGCCTCGCATATCTGGCAGAAATTTTGACCAGTTCGTCAGGACGATCTGTCCGTCCGTCAACGCGCATATCAGGACCAATGGGCTGTCAAAATTGGTTAGAGTACTTGATATGAGCATGCTCGTGCACAACGGGAGCAGGAGCTTGACGGCGAGGATACTGGGGAGGTTAAAGGGGAGTCTTGAGTACTTTGTCGCGCCACAAGCTTCCTTTGCGTCTGTACCCTCTGTGTCCTTTGTGTTGGGATTTCTGGCTGACATGCCCATAGTGTCAACTGTCTTGCTGCGTTATCGAGATGTCACAACCTTGTTCACCTCGACCTCTCTCTCGTTTCGGAGTCACTAGCCATGAATGACCTTTTCCATTCGATAAGCACTCTCGACAACCTTGAGACTTTCCAGTTCCCACGTTCCTCTAGTAGCGATCGAAACACCACCGCCCTCTTCAATAGCTGGCCTTCTAAGCTGCAGAAGCTCCAAATAGCTGGTGGAATCCGGGATCAATCTCTACTTTATTTCTCCACCCTCCCAGACACCTTAACCCGCTTGGTTATCGGAGATTGTCCAAATCTATCAATGGCTTTCATAAAACCTCTACTCACTGTCGTGGGACCCCACATACAAATCTTGAAAATCGACTCGAGTCTACCCCAGCTAACTTGGTACTCACTGAACACCATCTTCGAAGTCCTACCCGCTCTTCGTCATTTCAATGTCGCCGTCGAGTACATCTGCGAAGATTTTTTCAAACAGGATTACGGCAATAACTTGGATAACCCACGATTCCTCGAGTCTATGGAATTAACTTGCCTCCGTATGCCCACAACAGGACAAACCCACGACATTACTAGCGAGTTAATCTACAACGCTGTGGTGGATGGCCCATTGAAGAATCTCAGGAGGCTGAGCGTGCGCCAGATGCTTGGATGGGCCCAGGATGAAGAGGGACGACGGAGTGTTGAAGAGCTAAGCGAGCTGCTGCAGGCATTGGCTAGAGAAGATCTTGGGCCGAATGCGTCCGAGGAGGAGGTCGATGCTGGGGTGTGGATGTTCCCTTGAAAGTGATGTAATGCTTGCATGGGAAAAGACAAAGAGCACTCATGTCTAAGCTGTACTTCTGCGTAACTGTATCTGAGCGTTATCACTCTGGCTCGCTCACCAGTGTATAATACGAGCGCTTAGTGCCTCCATAACAGCCGTCTAACAGGCGTCGAAATCAGAAAATGCGCTTTGTCGAGATGCCAGGTTACATTTGTGGGCATTTGCAATATGTAATTCCAGTTCTACTCAGTTCGCAGCGTGTCATTCGAGAAGGCCGAGTATCAGCGATCTGAGGCATCTTACGGTACGGTCTTCATCACACTAGCGGTTATGATTGGCGAATTGTGGTCCGCCACTTTGCGTTCGCTAGGCCATCCTTCCCACTGTACATTGATACCTCCATTCATACAAATTTCCCCTCTCGACCTTCAGCTTCACGTCCCACCTCTTGTCTTTCCGTACTGTGCTGTACATGCATCTGCTTACTTGAAGATGAAGGAGTCATCCGAAATCATTGTGTGGGTATCACATCATCTCAAATCGCCTTGCAAAGACGTCACCCAAAATCAAGCAGTCACGATGGAAAGGTAACATCCCTGGACTTGAGCAAGATCCAAACCCAAACATTTCGGAACTTGCTCAAACAGACTGGCACTTGCGGTGAAGAAACCTGGTGCTAAGCTTTCAGTTGAGACCCTAACCCAACAACAGGCAATCATCCTGTTGACTTCCTCAGCTTTCCATGAAGGAACCCTAATCATATGGCAGCCTTTCTTGGCTAGTGAACAATGTCTTCCTTATCGTCGGCCTCCGTTGTGACGGACTTGCTACCAGGATTTTTTTAGACCAATGATTGCCTGGCCTTTACGAATATGCTATTCTCGTTGAGGACTTTTGTATCATGGTGTGGCAAAATGTTATCTGCTAAAGCTCTCAGTAGCTCTAAACGCATTGCTGGGCGGACACGGTGGTGCGGTGTGCTGACAGATGAAATTCAGATAGGAGTATTGATCGAGCGTCTGACGAAACCCAATTCTCAAGCACGCAAATTCAACGTCTCTATAGTTCCAGAGCTTCACAAAAAGGTTCTCTGTATCTTTCGTCTGAAGGAGGTGCTATCCGCAGGCTTAGTATCAACTGGAAATCTGGGGCTGCACCTTCCCCGGACATGCCAAGAGACCAGGGTTCTATGCAAATTCTCCCTTTCTGAGACTGAACATTTGAGCAAGTTTCTTCGGTCATTCGAAATATGGGGAAATATCCAAGCTTCAGGGTTCCCAGAAGCGAGTTTCCACAAATACTTCAAACCCTTTTAAGATGCCCACTCATTCATCTCTTGTTCTTTTCCTCACCTTATGGACAAACAGCCTTCGAATAGTACGCTGTATTCTTACAAAAATATTCATAGACAGCACCAAGCCGGTGGATAGCTTAACTATGACGATGTTTGAAGGCCTTCGTTCCCAAATCCACGGCCATTTTGGCCTTAGTGGGTATTGGCTGAATTTCTGGATCATGGTCAGTTGCTCAACTGCGATGCTGCTATTTGGTTACGACCAAGGTGTTTTCGGTGAGCAGTAACTCTGGGATGTTACCGTCTCATGCTATTTAGCTGACCTTGTTTAGGCGGAATCCTTACTCTTGAGATCTTTGGCAAATACTTTGGAGTGGATTCAGCGCATAAAGACTCATACAATTATGATGTTGCAACTCGTCAAGGACTTATCGTCGGGACTTATGATCTAGGTTGCGTCGGGGGCGCCTTTGCCGCATTTGTAGTTGGAGGATGGTTAGGAAGGAAAAAATCTATCTGGATTGGAACAGTGATTATGATGTTTGGTGCTTTTCTCCAAACCTTTAGTATTGATTATCCTATGATGGTGTCTGGACGGTATGCTGCTCCAACCCAGCGATGGATGTCTTTGACGCTAACTCTCTACAAGTGTGATAGCCGGTATCGGAAACGGCATAAACACAGTGACCGCCCCAGTTTGGGCGACCGAGTGTAGTAGGCCTTTGGAGAGAGGTAAAAATGGCATCATCCTTATGGTAGTCAACATTGTAGGACTAGCTGTATCATGCTGGTTGACCTGTTAGTATACCTTATGTACAGCAAATACGCGGTAGACTGACACTCTTTAGATGGTTTCAGCTACCTGTCAAACAGTGCAGTGTCCTGGCGTTTCCCGCTTGCATTCCAGGTCATTTTCGGCATTGTCATACTCAATACTGTCCCTTGGCTGCCAGAATCACCACGATGGCTCATGATGAAGCAGAGAGAAAAAGAAGCTATCGCTGTTATGGTTGCATTAGAAGGTAATGGAGTTACGGCTCAAAGTACTATCATTACGAACGAGTTTGAAGATATCAAGCAGACCATTGCATTGGAGACAAGCAAGAAAGTTATCAACCGGCAGCTGATGCCCAATTTCCGGATTGCTCTTGGAGTTGGCTGCCAAGCCATGCAACAACTGACCGGCATCAACGTCATCTGCTACTATCTCCCCGTCGTTCTTAACAAGTCTGTGGGCCTCAGTGGCGAAATGTCTCGACTCCTCTCCGGGGTGAATGCCACGTCATATCTTCTCGCTACCTTTATCGGTCTCTATTTTATTGAGAGATGGGGTCGACGACGCTTGATGATGGTTGGAGCTGCGGGCCAATTCTTGAGCTGGATGATCATCGCTATACTTTTGGGGACTGGACAAATGATGACAGCAGCAAAAACTCCTGATGCCAATGGAGGCTCTTTGATGGAACGGAGACTGGCCAAAGCGTCCGTTGTATTCTTCTTCATCTTCAACATATTCTTCGGTGCAGGATGGCAAGGTGTTTCTTGGCTTTACCCGACTGAGATCAACACGACCCAAAAGCGCATCCTCGGCATGGGACTGGGCGTTGGCACCAACTGGCTGATCAATTTTGGCGTCGTCTTTGCCACGCCTAAAGGAATCGAGAGTCTGGGATACAAGTTCTATGTCATCTGGACGGTCTTGAACCTTCTTTTCGTTCCGATCATCTACTTTTTCTACCCGGAGACTTCTTCTCGCTCTCTTGAGGTCATTGACCAAATGTTTGAAGCCCACCCGACGATGTTGGTTTACAAGCATTGGGCCATGACGCGCCGTGAGCCGTCGGCTGCCGATATCGAGAGCCTGCAGCGCCTTGAAAGCCAAGATCGTCTTCAGCAAAACGAGCTTATCTCCCGGCCGGTTATGGAGCAGGCTGTCCATGAGCAACCTGTGAACGAGCAGGCTGCAAATAACCCCGCTATCAATCATCAGGCCGTCGATGGCCCGGGTATCGAAATGGAGGATCTAACGCCAAAATCCTCCGATCGGAACGATCCTGGAGAGGGATCATCGACAGGACCCACGCCGCCGAGGAACTTGCGTGGGCCGAATCGTGCGACAACATCGTCGCTGGAGTCCACACCGTCGGCGTTGACGTCGGCGCCCAGCATTGGGCAGGTCATGTCGACTGCTTCGGGATTTTGAGCTCTCTTGTTGCTTGTTTCCACCGGTTGCTGCTCGTCTGTGACGGCCACTCCCACGGATCTACCGGCCGCTCTTCATTTCTGCGGCTTGCTGCTCGGTATTGCCGATTTCTCCTTGATCGTTTCCGTTACTGCTGGCTTCTGTCGCGTTCAGCGGGTGGAGTCTACATTGAAATATCCTGGATAGTTTGGCATAGCGGTGTTTGGATGAATCACGTTTGCATGGATGGGTTTCCTTGACGCCAAATGGTATGTATGCAGGAGTAGTAATAATAACAGTCAACCCGTACTACAGTATTCCGTATCGTATGATATCGTCCTCGCCGATAGGAAAGCTTTTCGAGTACTTTCCACAGAATCTCAAAACACAGTGTTACACAGGATTCGCCGCGCCGCATCACCGCGCCGCATCGCGTCAGAAGTATCTGGGACTTTTTGGTATGTCATGTTGGGCAAAGCCTCAGCCCTGGATCGAAGGTTCTCGCATTATGACAGTATGACAGCTATTCGCAATTAGCGGCGCCTTACGAGTATATCTTCATTCGAGCGCCAGTCGAAGCAACTACATGTGTCTACATTGTATCTTCTTGAAGAAGGCTGAAGCATACTTTAGCTGTGTTTGACATCAACCCCACGAAACATCCCAGGCAGTTGTCCAAGCTGTTGTTGTTACGTCATGAAACCCTAGCGGATGCATGCACCATGTACCCCGCAGCCCGCTAACGAAGTGTTATGTACGGTATTACATATCCGCGCCGCGTGGGGCTGTGCTCATGTTATATCGGAGCTTAGCATACTCTCGAGTCTTTCCTTCTCATTCGTTGGCTACTGAGTCAATTTCTGAATCGAGCTTCCCAATTTGCACCAAATGGGCCAAATCACGCCTTTCCTGATTCTGTACAATGCACTATTCTATGTATCGCTAAGGTACCTTAGCCCGTGGAGAACACAAAAGCCGGTTTTACCATGCAGATTCTGCGTCATGGATCACCGGACCGCTCATCTGACAGGGCAAGTTTGGCTCCAAGCGCTCTCCACGGTGGACTATGTATTTCCAGGGCTGAAATCCTTCTGCTATGTGGTACCTTGGGTTCGCATACGAGTCTATGACACACGGGATTGCTTGACGAGCGAAGGTGGTGCCACGGCAACACTTCCACGCGTCTCTTGGTGTTGGAGGAGCTGGATGGAGTCGACGGACTCGTCACTGGTGTGTACTGGGAGGAAGGACCAAGAGGCGAGTATCTGTCCTGAAGTACGGAGTACTCATGCAGAGACACTCGACTCGGAACACCGGCGAGTGGCTGAGCCTCAGCGACGCCACTGCAGTTCTCCCAAGACCCTTGTATGATGTTCCGTTTCCAGTTTTTTCCAGTTTAAGTGCCAAGCCGTTTCGAGTTGATACTCTGCCCCAAATGTCTCGATTGGCCAAGGGAGAGAAGCATCTCGAACACTACCTACTAGTACCCAATAACCCAATAGTACTCCGTAATACGTGCCCAACCCAAGGCTGGCGACAGCGCTAGCCAGCGAGCCCTAGTTCTACTCCCCGCTTGTTTATATTTCACCTTTCCCTCCTTTTTCTCCTTCTACAATAACCCGTCTCATCGTTCCCAAAACATTCTCTCTGTGCTCTACAATCTTACAGACGTCAATCATCATGCAGTCCAAACTCCTGTCCTTGGCAGCGCTGGCTGCCACTGCCTCTGCGCAGATGATGAACCTGAACCAGACTCTTGCAGGCACCCCCGACCTGTCGAACCTGACAAGCTACCTTGCGCTTTTTCCCCAGGTCATGTCCCAGTTGATGTCCGCCCAGAACATTACCGTTCTGGCTCCCTCCAACGAGGCTTTCAGTGCCTACATGAACAGCTCGGCTGGTATGGCCATCAAGGCCAATGACACCATGGCAATTCAGGCTCTGTTGACCTACCACGTCCTGAATGGCACATACCCGGCAGCGTCGATTAAGAGCATGCCGGCCTTTGTCCCCACCATGCTCAATGACCCCATGTACTCGAATGTAACTGGTGGTCAAGTCGTCGAGGCCGTCAACATGGGAGGAAATGTCACTTTCTTCTCCGGTCTTTTGATGAACTCGTCCGTTGTCAAGGCTGTACGTGCTCTCGAAGTCAAGTTAGGGTTGTGTGCTAATGAGTCCTAGGATATGAACTTTACCGGAGGTGTTGTCCATATCATCAACCAAGTCCTCACTGTACCAACCAATGCCTCCATGACTGCCGTGGATGCTGGCCTGAGCGACACCGCTGGCGCTCTGATGCAAGCGAACTTGGTCGACGCCATCGATGGCGCCAAAGACCTCACCATCTTCGCACCCAACAACGCCGCATTCGAGGCCATTGGCTCCGCTCTGCCCAACTTGACCATGCAGCAACTCGCCGGTATCCTCGAGTACCACGGTAAACTCCGCACCGTAATCCCCAGCATTCTCAGCATCCTAACAAAATTCTAGTCATCAACGGCACCGTCAGCTACAGTTCCACCCTAAAAAACAACACCATGCTCAAGTCCATGGCCGGCACGAACCTCACCATCACCATGAACAACGGCACCATCTTTGTCAACAGCGCCAAAGTCGTCACCCCAGACGTTCTTGTCGCCAACGGCGTCATCCACGTCATCGACAACGTCCTCAATCCCAACATGACCATGGCTATGCCCTCCGCATCCGCTACGTCTGGCTCTGCTGCTTTCTCTGGCGCTTCGTCCGCGTCCAGTGTTGGCCTGAGTTCCGGTGTCTCTACCCCTACATCCACCATCGGCGGCGGCGCTGTTGCGACGGGAACCGCGGCCGGCAAGCCGGCGAGCACCATGGCGAGCAGCTCGAGCAAGGCCGCAGCGGCACCGATGAAGACGGGGGCTGTGGGCGTGGCGGCATTGTTCGGTGCGGCGGGTGTGTTTATGAATGTATAAATCCGTTAGCTGGAAGCTTCGTGTACAGTGTCAATGTGTAGGATAGTAAGATCGGAAACGCTATATAATAACATCTATGCCCATTAATTCCGTTTGTTCATTTACCTCCTCCATTTCGCCGCCACCCAAATCCCGCTTCTGTTCAATTTTTTAAATTTTTTTTCAACTTCTCAATCCTTTTGATTCCTCTAGATATTAATACCCGCTTCTAGTCATCCGTCTCGTTTCTTCTCACCCCCTCCGCCCTGATTTTCTCAACTCCTTTGGTTCCCTTTCTCTCTCTCTCTCTCTCCCTCTCACCTTTCATTCCAACCCCCCCCTTTCCTTCCTCCCTCCCCTCCACATTCGCATCCCCGCCCAATCTATTCCATCTCGACTTTAAAATCTCCACATCTACCCGCTCAGCTTTGAGTTCTTCCGAGATTTTTTGCTTCTTTGTTTCATATTCGAGGGCGGGGTATAGAAGGTGGAGGGGAGGAGGGGGATGAGCGGATGATATAAGAGAAGACTGAGGATGAGATAAGGTGCGGGTGTGGTGGTGTTGTCAGGTTGTACGGAAGGAAGGCGAACTCGAGGGTAGGGGGTGCTGGGTTTGATTCACGGGAGGTGGGGATCAGGGTTTTGTTTATGTGTGGGGTGGGGGGGCAGATTTGACATCGGTAGTTCATTCCTTCGTATGCAGGAACCAAGAGCATTCACGGTCTCGAACTTCTTCTGCCCCTTCGTCATCGCGCCCTCATCCGTATTAATCCTCGCTCATCCCATTCATTCCCCCTCGACGAGCTTGAATTCGCACCTTTTACTTCCATCGATCCTTATCTGTCTTCTTTTTTGGAGGGAGGAAGAGACGAGAGAAAGAGGGAATGAGGGGATGAGGGAATGAGGGGAATGAGGGGAATGATCTTGTGTTTAATTTTTTGGTTTCTGGGGGCTGGGGATTTGGGACGGGGGTTTTGGGGGAGGGATGCGATCCGATGATGATGATGGATTTGGTTCACTTTCACTCGTCTCGAGGTTTTGAGGAGCGTTGTGTGGTTTGGATGAGGGAGAAGAGGGTTTTTTCTTTTTCTTTTATCAGTGGGGGGGGATATGAAGAGGAGTTGTGTCAGTAAATGAGGTTCTGTCGTTTGGTTTCTTTTTCTTTTCTTTTTTTCATTCAAACCTCCCCTTCTTCAAACCTCATTCATAAAATCATAACCCAACTTTGTTTTTTCAAACCTCAAACCCGAAACCCGAAATCATGCCCCCCCTCCAGCTCCCTCGACAACAACAACCCTTCAAACTTCAACGCCAGCCACTCATGCGCATATCAACCCAACCTTCCCAGCCCTACACCATTCGTAATGCGCACGTGGATTTATTGCAGCAGAAAGGGTGAGGCAAGTCGAGGAAGAATCTTTTTTTTTGGGAGGGCGTTGATGATGAGTTTGAGAAGTGGGGGATTTTTGGACGGGTGGGTTTTTTTGTATGTGAGTTGGGGGGTTGGGGGGGTGTAGGCGCGTGATCCTCTTCCCTATTCCGGTGATCAACCTTATCGTAGCCCCGCCCCCCCTCTCTCTTTCTTCGTTCTTTCTGGTTGGGATAGGATGGGCTGGGTTGAGTTGATGGAAATGGAATGAATGGATGTGAATTGAATATTTTAGAACTAACAAAAATTAAAATATATATCTTTGGTTTTTTTAGTTTCAAGGAGTGAGGGGAAAGAAAAGGAAGAGGGCAGACGAGAACAGGCAAGAAAGAAAGGAAAGAAAAGAAAAGAAAAGAAAAGCGAAGATGAGAAAATAAGATAAGGAAGAAAAAAGTAAATGATGAAAATGGATTTTAGAAAACTGGAAACGAAAGCTGGAGAAGTTTTAAGGAAAGGGAAAGCGCGAGTGATGATTGAAATTCTGTGACTTGAGTTTGAATTGATTGGAAGGTGTGGTTGGGGGCGTGAGATTTCATGGGATCGGTTCTGTATAGTAGGAGGCTCATTCATTCATTCTTCTTTGCTTTCCTTCCCTCTCTCCTCTCCTCTCCCCTCTCCCCTCTCCCCTCTCCCTTCTCCACCCCATCGCCTCATCCCCACACACAAACCCCCAATATCTCACATCCACGAAACCACCACTCTTTCTTCCAAGACTCAAACCCCTAACCCATGAATCAAATCCCCCTTCATCACAGACGACAACCAGATCCTCCAGGTACGATAAAACCGCTTTCCGATATTTACTACATCGATCAAATCATCGCTTTTCTTCCACCTTTTCCGCTCCTGCATTTTTTACGTCGAGATATATATTCTGTCTTTTAAGAATCCCTGAGCGAAAAGACTTTGTGCAAATTAATCTGTAATTTTTTTTGGGTGGGAGAGACGGAGGTTTGTTTACGGTATTCTAGGTGGGTAAGGATGAGTTGAAACCCTCGGTATTTTAAGTTTCGTTTCGGGGAATGGTAAAAGACTATATATAGTTATCAGCGATTGCGATGCGTCACATTCCAGATCTCGGGAAAAGGTTACGATTCGGCTGCCTGTTGGTGGGTTTTAAGACACTGATTGGCGTGAGAGCTATGTACGATGAGAGCTTTGAGTTGATTCAACGAAGACTTTTTCTATAAGGAGAGGATTCTTGGGGACACGCGAGAAAGCGACCAAGAGTTACAGCAACCCCCAGTTCCAAACTACCACCCAAACCACCCCCCCCACCTGCCACCCTCATCGCCCACCCGCCCACTCGCCTCACGCTGAGCTCCCGCCATCCACCCCCGGCACTCTAGGAAAAGGGAAATGCCTTATATCAATTTGGGACCGCGCACTCCAGAGGAAGACGCCGATGCTGTTTCTCGCGCCTGTTGATGGTGCTGAGATTAGCTGATACTCTGCCCAAGCTCCCCACATGGTTCTTATGCACCTTATCAACCGCTTCCACTTCAAGAAAAACCCAATATCATAATCAGAAAGGGGAAAATTGGGAGAACTCACCATCAACAGCCCACCCCGCCATCGCCGTCGCATCCTTACTCACACACCCCGCGTCCACTTCTTTCGCACTCTCCCACAGGCTCTGGAACGACGCTATATCCGTCTCGTGACGCCTTGCTGGTGTAACACCCGGCAGTTCGCCTGGGGAAAACGACGCCAGCATCACGATGGCGACGACGCATGTGCCTGTGCGTTGCGATGTTAGAGAGAGATCGCGGGTCAGGAGAAAAGTTGAAGAAGAGACATACCACTAGCATACCGCCTCGGCGTCTCCATCACTCTCATTGTATGATACGGATGCGCGCCTGGTATCACAAATTCGAAGTCGTCATTGCCGTACGGCTTCACCGCCGAGACGTACATGCTGTTGAGCGCGTCCTGGCAGTCCTTCGGGTCGAAGGTTGGGAGGTGCCAGTATAGGGCGGTGGTGCAGTGGGCGATGGGGACGTTGGGGGTGGGGACATTGGCGGAGGGGGGAAGGGTTAAGGGGAGGGATAGGTGGGGGGTTGAGTTTGAGGGGTTGGGGGAGGGTTGGGTGAAGGTGAGGGGGAGGTTGAGGGATGTTGTTAGCGGGGTGAGGAGCAGAACTGGGAAGAAGAGGCGGAGAGAGGGCATTTTTCTGCTGGGTAGGAAGATAGGAACAAAGCAAGGGAGATGTGCGAGATGTGGGATGTTCAAAAGGAAAGCTTTAAAGCCTCTCCAAAAACGCCTTACATATCTATGCGCATTCGCGTGCAACCCGCACATAAGATAAGCTCCCCCATGCGCCCCCCACAGTACCGATCATCGCAATCCGCTGCAGGTATGTTTATATGTATTTCCGATACGTGGGTTCCTGGGCCCTGAGTTGTGCCGCGGCTGTCGGAAAGCGCAAGCGCGCATGTTGAGCGGGAGATACGATGGTGGAACGTATTGAATTGCTGGGATGGTTCATGAGTGGTTTATTTGGGTAGTTTGATCGATGATAGATTGCGCTTAGTGGAAAGAATGAACGTGGTATCTCAGGGTCCTTGAATGGAAATAGCAACCATGGGATCGTAGCTTCATGCCCTATCTTTGCTCCCTCAGCACAAGTCAGCTCTTTTTCATTCTGGAATGTTTGGTTAGTCCTTCGGTTTAGCGATATCGCAATGTAGACGTTGACTTCTTTCAACATCGTCGTTCTAATGTCAATGACAAAGGGTTCACAGTCGTACTATATAAGAGGTTCCTAATTGCGTCGTAGTCGTGTGATCATAAGTAAAATAAAAGTCAAGTTCTTGCAGCTTTGCATTTAAAAGATCTTTTGAAGATGGAAATTTCCAAAGCAAGCAGTCAGAGCCTTGCGACATGTGTCGAAGGAAGAAGGCTTCGCATCAGGCACGAAGCAGGTAAAGCATGCGTACAGAAATTTAGAAAGCTGAGACGAGAATCTACAAGCTCAGAACAGAAAACAGCACATAAACTTCAATTCTCAACGCACCACCTACACGACAATTAATCCCTCCTCTTACCTCAAAAGCCCCACTGCTTCATCCAAATCGAAATCCACTCTGGAGACACCGGCCGCAGTCCCGCCAGAGTCTTACTCGATTTCACAGTCTCCTTTGTCTCTAATTGTAATGATTTCCCAGCCTGTTGTTCAAGACCTTTGAAGAAGTCAAGTAATTTGATCGCTGGATTCCTTCCCACATCTTCCGTCTTCGTGGCGCTTCTCTCCAATGCATCAACCCACTGGTGATACGGCACCACCTTGATATTCCCACCAAGCCCTTCCTTCACGGCGGGAAAAAGGTGTCTCCATTCCGGGGAATGCGGGTTCAAAGTATGGTAAACCCGCGTGATGGTGCTTCCGCTATCAGCAGGATTTAGGAGTTCGACAATGACCTTTGCCAAAACGTCCACTGGGATCCATTCGGTTCCCATGGCCATTAGCGAATCGGGTAAGAGACCCAGGTAGGCGGAACTGGCAACAATGGAAGGGAACCATTCTTGCTTGTTCCACATTCCCTTTTCCGAGCCTATAGGACCTGTGACTTGACCAACCCTGCAAACCGCCGAGGGAACATTGGAAACTTTTCCTGCGATGGCGAGGAGGCGCTCGGAAATGTGTTTCGATTCCGCATACCCCATCGGCGCCGCAACCGTAAAGTCATCAAAGACGTGCTCGGGTACAGCACCGCTGTGGTTAGCATTCCAATTCATCAGGGTGCTGATGCTTGAGGTGAAGAAGATCTGTGCTCTGCTCTTAGAGTGAACTGAGAAATCGATAAATTGCCGGACGCCACGTATGTGGGTGTCTTCGAAGGACGAGAGTGCAAGGTTAAAGTCGACGGCCCAGGCGTTGTGGATAATATGGGTTACTTGCTGTAGTAGCTCGTTGTAAATTGGTTCAGAGAGACCGAAGAGAGGTTTGGACATGTCGGTTTGTAGAAATGAGACACGTTCCGGGTTCCAGGAGGTGGTGAGGCCTCGGCTGGAGTTGGATTTCAGTTGGCGCTGGCCTGCATCGTTTGAACGATTGAGGCAGTATACTTTGGTGACTTTTGGTTCGGCCAGTAGAGCATCCAGTAAGTAAGAGCCAAGAGAACCCGTAGAGCCGGTCAAGACTACTGTGAGCGACGAGTCCTTGTTTTGATCTGGCAGATCTGATGACCATTTCTCCAACGACTCCTGCATTTTCAAAATGTCATCCTCTTCAGGCATTGCCCCATTGGTAAGTGATGGATGTACCAACTGAAGAATTGCCTTTGACAACTCCGCGACAGTAGGATGCATATATATTGTGCTTGTCGTAATGTTGACATCGATACCATTCTTGCTCAAAGACGTTCTCAGCCTTCGAACAACTTGCAAAACCTGCAAAGAGTCCATACCGTGAGTGAAAAAGTCGTCTTCGTCGCCTAGGCTCTCCAACTTCGTAGAATGCTCGATCACGTAGCGAATAGAAGATGACATGGAGGGAAAATCTTTAGTGTCCAGATCTAGGCTTTCTTCATTAGGGTCTGATCCAGTGTATAACGCGTCAATCTCTTTTGCGTATTGCTGAAGAGTGGTTGCACGCTGAATGGTTCCTTTTCCAGCTCTTGACATAGGTTTAGCCGACGTAGTAAACAAAAGTAAGGATTTGGTTAGCCTTGCGTGCGCAGGATATTCAGAGTTCGCTCTCTCGATTACCGGCCATACGCTTTCAACCAGTTTCCCCTTGTGTTCCTCGGACAAGTCTGGCTTCAACGGCTCAATTAAGAGGGCAGTCTGAAATCGGGTTTGTCCAACAACAAGTGCTGCACGAACTTCTGGGTGACTCCCGATGACCTCCTCCATGGTTACGGGGTTGAGTTTCTCTCCGTTGACGAGAACGATGACGTCGTCAGATCTCCCACGATAACGCCAAAGATCGGGTTTGGTAGGATGCTTTGAGTACAAGTCGTGCATGGAGTACTCTTGTAGATCGGGAAAGGTTCGGAAGATCCCTTGGTACAGCTCCAAGTCCTTCTGTCTTACTAGGACCAGCTCGTATAGATCTTCGGAATGTTGGCGGAATTCGGCCCCTGCATACGGACTCAAGCTCGTGTACTCCCAATCCTCCTGATCCACCATTTGTGTCGGTAGTAGCATGGCTTCCGTAGAACCGTAACAACTCAGAAGCTTGGTCTGTCCTCGTATCACGTCCCCTGCTGCCTTTGGTAAAGGTCCGCCGCCAAAGAAAGCCATCATGTTTCGTAGATTCTTCAGGTAAGATGGTGTTTGGCTTATGTCCTCAAGTACAGAAGGAGCCACAAGACTTGCTTGAAGGTTGCCGTGGACATGAATCGAATTGGCTAGGTCTGCGCTCATAGGTCTATTGGGGGGAGGCATCACTGGGACAATTCCATAGTATATGGGGAATGCGCTTAGTAGGAATATTCCTGCAGCATGAAATAGGGGCATGCCAAGGAAGATTCGTATTGATACTCCAACAAACTGATGTAGAATAAGCTCCGAGTCGGCGGAACGGGGGATCCTTTGGTAAGCGTCATGTACGGCCAAGGCTCCATGCGGAACAGTAATCGGTTTAGGTAAGCCGGTGGACCCCGATGTATGTAGTACCACGAAAGGCTCGGCACAAGCCTCTGCAAAAGACTTTTCATAAGGGTAATGTGGTAACTCATCGTCCCTCAGCCATTCTTCTGGTTCAGGTACGTCTAGGGTTCTCATTGGTCGCTTGTCAAGGCAAGCCTTCATGAGTGGAGATTTCGCGTTTATCGGATTCAAGCAAGTGCTACAATGAGTTTTCTCAAAAAGAGCAAGGTTTCCCTCGACGCTGTTGCGGGTAGAGGTGAACAAAGCCTGCGTGCCGAGTTTAGATACCGTGTTCATGAAACAACGAGAGCTCTTGAAAATTCATTGGACGAACCTTATATCCAGCCTTGACGGCTGCGTAAGCTATGATGGGATACCGAATGTCGGACGGTCCTGTATATGCTAAGACCTCGAAATTCTGACTCTTCCCAAGCTTCGTCTCGAGCCACCACGCGGCTCTATTGATCGCATTTGCGAAGCTATGGTACGTCACATCTTCGAACCCGTCTTCAGGGTTAGATGATCGAGGTAGCGAGACAAACGGTCTTTGAGGATCATTGCGTGCTATCTCATCGACAAGGACAGGCAGTAACCTTCTACCGTAATCTGGATTTGTAGATCCCATCATATATCAATGATGTTAGTATTCGAAGGCTATTATTGGAGTATGAAGCTCTTTTCAAGTAACGAACGAGGACTTTTTGATAGAAAGAGGGAAGAGAAATCAGTATAAATACGGGTTGAGCCTCCCCTGTCCTGAAGAGAACGACATCTTCCGATGATGTTCCTGCGCTCATCGACGGATGTTCCGGCAGTCTTCTTTTCTGCGGCATTTACTCGAGGAAGGGAAAATCTTGACTCAACCATGTGCTCTTCCTTATTCTGCAGCATGATGAAGTTGGGCAGCGGAACATGCGGAAACGCAGGTAATGGTACCCGCCATCATTGGAGGTTGACAAGGTAACCGAGTCTTTCCGCTCCCAACCACGAGAATCCTTGTGTTTGGAAAAATTAACTGCAGCATGCTAATAATAAATGTGTGCGGATGCAGGGTGGTCTGTCGGACAACGGCACCCAACAGCATTGAAGCTTTCCGCGGCCATCCGTTGCCACTCAGTTGCAGCCTTGGGAGGAAGTCTGATAGGTTCGAGAAGACGTTGTTGTGTACGAGTAAGGAAGGATAAAGATGTTCGATTATAGAGAATGCTATTGGGAAGCTTGGCAAGGGTCGGGCCGGACGGCGGCGGAACTTCGCTGGCTCTCTCTACCAAATCATCGCTATGTGGTCCATCGTGAATGGATGGGTGACCCTGGTTGGTGCATCGATCGAAAGTAAGTCAAAGGCAGACATCTTCCGGCAGAAACAAACGAATCATGAGATTGCTCAGCCAGCAACGATCCGCAAGTTGTTGTAAGGTATGGGTTTTTAGTGTGACGAATCGAACGAATGGGATGCGAGAACGACTGAGGTTCTGTCCGCTATGTAGAGAGTATGTTGGAATACGAGGTCATATGGGGGCATATTGATATTTTGGTTGTTGCTGTTAGGAATCTAGGAGGTGAAAACCCTACTAGCGGGCCCCAGCCCTACCAGCCCTATGAAGGCGGAGATAACCATCTCCCCTATTTCCAACACTTTTAAGTAAATTGAAATGCATACACCTGGCGTTCTGTCAAAGATTTCTAATGCACTATTTCCATCTACTATTTGAGGGACCTAACATACTACAGGTCTGTTTCACAATTTACAAGATCTGTGACTCACAGATCTTTGTTCGCTTCTTTGGCTCCCCATTACAAACTTGTACCCTTATATTCAGCTTTTTGTAATAATCACAAGCAGCAACACTATCTCGCATTCGTAGATTGTCATTTGGCTCTTTTCACCATGCTACTAGAACTACACACTTCTCACAAGCTTCGCTCTATTTTCAAACCTATAAAATCACGCTAAGCTCGGCAATTAGAGTACGGAAGGTTGATTGGCTTTTGAAAAATTCCCGATTTGTAGACGGATGTTTGTTTTCCTGTGAAGCAAACTGTTCGAATCCCCCCAGACTCGATGGAAAATACGTGTTGACTCCCCAAAACCTACCCACCTAAACATACTTTTCTTCCATTCCATTCTTCGCACTCCTGTTAATCGCGTCAACCATCCGATGCCTGAAAACGCACAAACCCTTCCTTATCGCCCCTCACATACGCATGATACCAATCACCCACCCCGCCAAAACCCCCTAACCCCAGTCCCAACCTCCGCCTCCTCCCACTTCACCCCTTGGGCTGTTCGTAAAAGTGGTGGGCTTCGGCGCTAGCATTCTTATTCTGGTACTGCTTCGCCGGCGTACTTAGCACACTCACTTACTCCGTTGCCCTCGAGCTTCAGGCTTCCTTTCTCCCCGCTGATGATCCAGGTGAGGGTGCCAGTTAGGCGTGGCGGTCGTGCAGTTGTAGTACACGAAAGTGACGTGTTCACCGCTTGTGACGACGCCGCTGGCGTACCTACCATTAGCAGGGTCCTGGAATATAATTGCCTTCCCAGGTAATCTGTTAAGAGAGCTGTCGTAGCCGACGACGCTGGTAGAGAGGATGCGGCCGAGGGCACCGGACATGATGATTTCTCTAGCCTGTATATAATTCATTAGACATCGAACACGATCCGTTAATAGAAATGGAAAAAGGCATTTGAACCTTCTGGATGCTGGGCGCTTGTCCAGTCTGAAGTCCAACAACTGTCTTGACGCCCATGCTCTTCGCTAATGCAGCCATCTGCAAGGGTTTTCCCAAGCGGCCGTTCTACGAAAACTTCTTTCTTGGCCTTCAGTGCTGGCAACGTGAGCTGTCTGTGTAGCGGTACCTGTTATTCTTGGTTATTACTATGTATAGCTGTTGTTCTCAAATGGAGTCGTTCCAACCTTGACCGAAACCACTACCATATCAACATCAGGATCACTGGCAATAGCTTCTGGGTTGCTATACGCCTTGTCTTCTGGTATACTATGGGATTTAGCAGCCTTCTTGGCCGACTCTGGGGATGAAGTCGCAAGAGCAACAACAGTGCAGTGCTTCGACAACGCTGGTGACTTGAGAGATGCTGCATGAGCCATCGGTGCCCACGTCATCTGGTTCGAGGCAAGTCCAATTATGCCAATGTGGATCGTCATTTTCGATGTTTGATTTGAAGTGCTATTTTTAAGAAAATGAGAGAAAGTAGCGATGTAGTAACGTATCAGTTATAGATTGTATGTGAAATTGAGATTGACTTCTATTTTAAATGTTGACCAAAGTATCCCTATCGCATCATGTCCTTGTCAGGAGGAATCTCCGGTAGGTTGGCCAAGTCACTTTTGGCAGAAGCTGCAGAACGCGGTCGGCAACCAGAAATATTATTATTAATAATAAACGTTGAAGGTTCAGGAGCTGTAACTCTTATTTGCATGGTCTGTCTTTGATTTGCTAGCTGCTTACATATGTCAATCCTCCTTTAGGTCATCCATAGGTCGTGCTGTCAAAGTTCTCTACGGATCGCGGAACCAAGCATATCCGAGCGTTCAAAACCAAGAATTGGAATTTACCTTACCCTCAATGCACGCCGCATGGAAAACCAGAGGGAAAACAAAATCAAAAACAACGTTGGAGATACCAAATGGTGGATTGGTCAATCGAGATCATATCAAATTGGGAACTGCATACCTCTAATCATCGATAAGACCAGGACAGCTTCCGAAGATCATCTTCCTCTTTCCTTCCCATTTGAATATTCAATCGTAGACTGCAGGAAATATTAAAATTTTAGGATCCTCCATCGGTGCTGCTGTGAAGTGACGGACTAGCTGCAATCTTTTTGAATCAGCTCTAGATAACTGAACGAATGTGTTGTCATAAATGGCAAACAACATCTTTGTCTCTTTTCGGACGAAGAAAATAGCGAGGCGCGGATCTGATTAGCATTGCCCATTTATGTTTGCCCAGTTGCCAATCACATCATCTAGAGATGATTCCTCTAGACATATCCTATTTGTCGTAGAGTATTTCTGTTGTTGTAGCATCTTTGTGGTTCTACTTTGTGCGCTGGCTCTGATACACATAGATTAGGACTGTCACTCTCACAAGAAAGCAGTGCCATCATTCGAAAGAACAAAACACATTTATTCGAGACGCGCTTGCCTTTTGAAATATTTCTTTTGGGATAGGTAACAACACCTTCTTAAGACTTTTTTTTATAACATTCTTGAGTCTCAATACTTACTTCATCCCAAGTATGGCTCCCAAGAGTGATGGTTCCATTATGGGGACTTCCAATGCAGGGTTTCGATTCAAGATCGTCCATCAGCCCAAAGCCCGGCCATAGCAAATAAAGTCAGCAGTAGATCTCGGTCAGCTATATTAAGCTGACAATCCGGTATATCTAAGATCGAGATTTGCTATCACAGAAAAAACAGCATACGTTGCTCCGTTGGGCAAAACTGTGCGTTTTCGGCGGCATCTACTTGCACTGAAGTGTTCCACGACCAACCCACGGGTCCAAGCTGTCAGGGTTTGCCACTTCAACCGGCTTGCTATAAGAACTATCCAGCTCGAGACAAATTCCACAATCGATATCATCGCATACGGCGACCGGTAGTCTCCTGCATCACGCAGTCGGATCCTTATCAGAAGAAGCGAAACTCCGGAACATTAACAAAATGGAAGGGAATGCAAGTGGCGGGAAGAACATCATCTCGGAGATTCAAGTGGATGGGAATGGCCTTGGTATCACGTTGGACAACAAAAAGCTTGGCAAATACTATCCAGACCATCATAACACAAGCGTTGCCGCAGGCCAAGAGATACGCCTGTCCAGTCAAATTAAATCCGAAGATGACAGTTCATCTTATGATGATAAGGTCAATCGGTTGGCGATAGCTTTCCAGAATGGACGTCAAGTCCGCTTCGTTCCGAACGGGGAGTACGGAAGCTGCGACGCTTTTGCAGCTGATCTTGAAATGGACCTCGATGATCCAGGCAACAAAATAGAAGGTGAAGGAGACAAGCTGCCTCACGACTCCCGGGAAATCATATATCCAGGGTTGCGAGAGCCTATCGTCAATCTCCCGTATAGTGGGGCTAGGAACCGTTCCAGATCCACTGTATTCATAGCTGACCGTGATGAAAATGATGACAATAGTAAAGATATTGGATCCGAAGATAACGTTACTAACGAGAAAGAACACTCGAGGGAATGGGAACACGAGATTGCAGCTGCTGACAAACGCTTCGAAATCGACAATGGAGTCTCAAACCAAGACTGTACCGTTATTCGAAGAGAACCCCCTCCAAGGAAAGGTCATACAAGGCCAATACCTGGAGAAATCGTTGCTCTCCACGGTCGAGCAGGCGTCGAGTGGCACCATGTGTCCCCAATCCCGTTGAATTTTCACAAGCATGGACTGAAGACTCCCTCAGTTCACAGCAATGGCACAGAACAGGACTGTGCATCGCCACTATTCCCCAAGTCCTGCCAGACCGTACTGATGCAGGCATACCGAGAACTTTCGCCAGACGTCGAACAAACCTCTCCAGAGGTTTCAGTTGAGTCGTTTGACAACCGACTTGCTCAAAACCTTCCGCCTCCGGACATCAAAGTTTCGAAGTGGCTGAGTCAACAATTCAGCCATGGTAGACATGGAATTAGTCACAACTCATACCAAAGGGACGATGGTAAAGCGTTGGACATATTTGAAGATGGCGAGTCCGAACGACAGACGCAGAGAAGCCCCAGGAAGGTTATGTCGTCAGGCGATGCACTCAAGGACGTCACCAACCTGCGCTCTTGTGGCTATCTACGGCATAATAGCTTCTTCGTTGAAAAGAACGCCGCCAGAGAGGAAAATCAGGATGTTTTTGCACGGCAAGAATCTCTGGATGAAGCAAAAGAAACTCTAATATACCAGGCGCCGCAACCTGACGCGTCGACTGTCCAGGAGCCGTCTAGCCTTTCGAGTCTTGCCAGTGCCCGTCAAGCGTTGGAGGGTGTTGTGATTGGTGATTCACCGTCCCCATCGGATTCGGAAGTCTCCAAGGATGAGAATGACATTCTCCCGGACGTTGACTCATCCCGAGCTGCTGATCAAGCTTTCGCGCTTGCTCGATTAGAAGGTCGCGTAGCACCCAAACCTTCATCTCCAATCCAAACCTTTGTCAATACATATGACATGGTTGTCGAGGTTGAAGACGAAGGCCCAAGTCTGCCTCAGCCCAAGCCAAAGAGAGGGTTCCATTTGATGAACATCGTTGGGTACTTGGAGACGTTAGTGAGAGGGTGTTTGGGATTTGGTACGGCTATGCCGGATGAGCATAGCATTATCGCCGACGGCAGTCTTTAGAAAGACCTACAAATCCCACTCCTCAACGAGCACAAGGTCGACCGACGGCGCAACTGCTCGGCGAGGGTGGATCTGGTCCCAATTGTTAAGCTGGACATGTTAGTGCTGACGTAGTATAAAGTCACCGATACCGGTGCATCGCTCTAATATTCGCGTGGGAGACTTGATCAAGAGTGATGTTGGATATTGACAAGGAGTAGGGGGTCCATTTTCAGGCCAGCTGTGATGGAAGGGCATATGCCATTGAACTTACTTCAGCGGCCACTTGACTGATAAGAGGCTTTGGCACAGGATGGACCAAGACAATAAGCATGGTAATGGCCGTTCCTACGAAGATTGTCTGGAGGGTTGGTGGTGGTGGTGGTGGTGGTTGTGGTTGTTGTTTTGTTTCTATGGGTATTTTAAAGTTGGCACTACGGATTAGCGCGGTGTCACTTATTTTCAACCTACTTTAGACCAGCTTTCATTTCTGGTGTAACACTCCATGCGGCTCCAGGCTGCAATTGTAAATCGAGCGACTTCTTCGCTCGCTGACACTGAAGGTTAGTATGCATGTAGTCGTCGATGATTACAGAATTCCATTCTACTATGAACATACTAAATCTAAGGATTCCAAAGGCACTTATCCAAGCTCTTATTGACTTGAATCAATCGCTCCGCATTGTGCTCCATCGCAACTGATTTTACTTCTCGCTTTACTTGCGCAAATTACGGCTCGCGTCAACGCAACGAAATCAGACTCCTATTTACTCCAAAGACTTTGACTATCCCTTGCTACCATGTTTCTCTACATCATGCTTCTTCACCTCCTCATTCCGCTTTCCCGAACCCTTCAGATCTCTCTTAAACAGAATGGTGCTTCACCATTGAACGAAGACTTCAATGATCTAGTCCAGCGGACGATGAACTATTGGCATGTCCCTGGCCTCTCGATTGCTGTGGTAGATGGAAATGACATCTATAGCCAAGTATTGAATCTCTACGTTGGACGATGTACTGGCTAATCTCCAAAGGGGTATGGGATAGCGACATTTCCATCTGAGAAGGTGACGCCTTCGACTCTATTCTATCCCGGCTCAACCACCAAGTCTTTTACAGCAGCAGCCGTCTCGCTGCTCGTTGATGACACAGTCAACTCAAGCACTCCATTGACGTGGCAGACCCAAATCTCATCTATCATAAGAGAAGACTTTGTACTTCCAGATGAATACTCCACGTTCCACGTAACTCTTGAAGACGCTTTATCGCATCGTACGGGCATGCCTCGCCACGACTTCAGCTATGGTGGACCCAATTTTACTGTCCGTGATGCGGTCCGTAGCTTGCGGTACCTTCCTCTCACAGCGGAGATTAGGACCAAGTTTCAATACTGTAACCTTATGTACGTTGTTGTTTCTCACGCCATTGAGACTATCACGAAAAGTTGGTTGGGCGACGTTCTGTTCGAACGTATATGGAAGCCACTAGGCATGTTCAACACATTTTTCTCCCTAGAAGATGCCGAAGCAGCCGTTTCAGCGGGCAAGGCCTCACTTGCCCGCGGGTACATGTGGCTCAATAACACCCAGGAATATGCCGGCGTTCCTTATATAGATGAAACAGCAGCTTCTGGCGCAGGTGCAGTTATTTCCAATGTTCTCGACTATGCTAAATGGCTTCAATGCATGATGACTATGTCTCCTCCGTTATCGCAGGCTGGGCATGCTGCGGTCATATCGCCGCGTATTCATTCTATGATTCCTGATCTGCCTCCCTTTACCGGTCCGGAAAGCTATGGGCTGGGTTGGCAAATTTCTATTTACCGCAACGAGCCACTGATCTGGCATGGTGGTGGCCTGACCGGATTTGGAGCTGCCATGGGGTATCTGCCACGTAGACAATGGGGCGTTGCTACGATGGGGAACACAGCTGGGACAAGCAACTTCGTCCAGCAAATTCTAGTGTTCCAACTTATTGACGATCTTCTTTCCACTCCCGAAAGTGAGAGATATAATTGGACTGCTTCTTTTGAGGAAGCACTTGAACAGAAAAATTACAATCTCAGACACGCAGAAGAGAGGCTTTACCCAGATGCTCCGAAGAAAGAAGACACTTTAGCCTTATCACTCCCTCTGAAATCCTACACAGGGCTATACTCTCACCCTGGTTACCGAAACATAACCCTCACCCTGGTCAACAAAAATGAAACGTTCTCCTACTCTGGCCCCTCACTTTCACATTCCAAACAACTTCTTCACGCCGACGTTCTGGATCGAACTTGGCCGCAAATTCTCAACCTTCACCACGTCAGCGGAGATTACTTCCTCGGGCACGCCAGGTTTGCGATTCTCAGCAATACCTCCGAAGCATCCACCGACTACCTGTCAGACTGGGATAACATGCTTCCGGCCGAGTTCAGGATTGGCTCCAATGGGAAAGTCACGGAAATGGGATTAGGCAATGAGCCCGAGATGGGTAAAGAGAAGTTATGGTTTCGGAAGATCTAAGTTATACTTTTTCCGCGTTATGAAGTAGTGATACAGCTGCGGGTCGTCCAATTTCTGGATTCTTGGAAAGCCTCAAAGACTTCACATTTAGGTCTATGATATATTTTCTGTGGTCTACATCGCTTCTATCACTCCCTTCATCATCGAGGCTGAACAGGAACTGGGCAAAAAATAATAATGAAGGAGGAATATGGAACACTCTCTACTTTATATGCATTGCAGAGAACCCTGACGCAGACTTTCTCTTATCTAGATAGCTACATACCGCACACTCTCGACTTTGGAGTCTATTGCACCGCTTATAAAGGCTTATCAGTGAAATCCAGAATTTCCTTTACTCTCCGAGGTTTAGTCTCGTTACTACCGGTGACTGAGGGTGGAGGACAGAAAGTGATTGGAATGGATTGGGTTCTCTTAGTATACTGGAGGAAGAGTATTAAACAGATGAATCAAAACATCGTCTGGCTCAATACTGCACCCATTGCCTACCCAAGTCTTCCCTCTAAACTTACCATAAACCACCAATACCTCCCAAACTACCCCACCAGCTCGTAGCACCTGCAAATTCTTCTTCTTCTCTTTATATTCCATCTTCCCCCAGGGGTAGTAGCGAAGGACCCTAGACCATCCTTGCCATTTTCAAAGAAACAAGCGTAAATAAGGGTCATCGTGACTTCCACTGCGGAACCTAAAACACTGATATTCTGTTTGTTTAAACTAGGAGAGACTTGGGATACATGTTGGACGGTATGTTTTCAAACCGGGTTCTTGAGGCGGGATACTCGTACCGTGGATTTCCAACCTACCGCCACCACCACGACTTACGCCTCCGGTAAACCCACAAAACCCACCTCATCATGCATCCCTCTCCCATTCCCCCCAAAAATCCCGCCAAATAACCCCGAAAGCACGATCCCCCAAACCCCCCGGGATACCTCCTCTTCGATTTCTGTAACCATTGAATTCAGTGCGATACATACAAACATCAGCATCCACCGAACCTCTTTGCGAACGTAACTGCCGATCCCGATCCCGGTCTGAGGGCATCTCCGGCCTTGTGGGCGTATAACCACCTTAATTTACACGACTCCACTCCCATATCCCAAAACTGCGCGAAACGTTGCGGATATCCAACGGCGTTACTCACACAACCCTCCTTCTCGCTAACGCCATCCGTTTCTGTAGTTCAGACTCTGAAAATTTCAAAGAGGTGAAAGATCTGTGAGTGTTGGAGCTATTATCGCATGGTTTTAATTACAGCTACAACTAGCCAAAACTCAACCTTCTGAAACCCCCCCCCCTCGCAAAAAAAAGTAAACCAAAACAACAAAGGCCGTCTCAGCCCAAAAAAAAAAGAACGCTTCTTTCTGATCTGATCTGTCAGATTTGTGCCATAAGGGCTCAAAAGATGAACAACACGCCTCTGCATAAATTATTGAAATGCGATGCAATGCGTCCCAAGCTCTATCTTACCTGCAATGTCAAAGCATCAGGCAACAAGACCTTGTGCAGCTGGGGATTTCGTACAACTGGATGAGAGACAGCCCGGGGGAGATCGACTTGGAATCCCCGAGTTGGCGGATGAAAAAGCAATGGGATAGTGTAAATACGGGCTATTGTGATATGGTGTGTCAAAGAGAGAGTGGGAAGGATAGCTTGATGGATGTTATCTCTCAGAAAAAGGTTTTCACGCTTTGCGGATGGAGAATGTGGAGTTTGTGCGATGTGGCATTGAAACGCATCTAAGATCGTCTTGGCTGAAGAGCTTTGATGGAATGACCTATCGTATGCAAAATATCACAAACATCGTAATTAAAGCGAACATACATCCGTCATTATACCTGACAGTTCTTACTATCTTCTGGATATCCAGGATTCCCTTTAATCTCTCTAGATAGAGCTGGGGTGCTCACTATACTGGCTCCCTCTTTCGCTACAAGCGAAAATACTGGATAGCCCAAGGAAGAAGAATGACACCACCAGTGTAAGTACCAAGACGAGGAGCTGGCAGCTTTCTGACATTGCTCCAGCGTAACCAACAAAACCACAAAGAGACCCCAGCAAGATTGCCGGCAACGTGACCCAAGTGGTTGATACTGCAGTGGACAGGTCAGTTTGATGAGGGTTTTGTTGGTTTTGAGAGCATACTTGTTTGGTCTTGGTGATAGCAGCCATAACACATCGAAGCTAAGGCTATGGAACATATGGACGCGAACAAGGAACCGCCACGAAGATTTGGGCAATGCAAGGCTCGCAATCGTCGCTGTGTGGTGGTGAGGTTAGCTGCTGGGTGGTAAGCACTAAAGTTCAGTCGAGGTCCACTCACCCAAGCATGTTATGGCGCAACTGGTCCCCAAGGCCCGTCTAGTATATATGAAGGTCGAATCCAGCTCTCTCAAACCCTCGGCCTCTTTTTTCTTCTCAATAATCTTGGCTTCCAGCTCCTTCCTTTCTTCTTTCAGTGCTGCCCCCATCATTACCGTTGCTTCGTTCTCTAACTCTCGTAAGTCATACAGCTGGCAATCGTACAGCCGCTCCCGGGAAGAGGGCGGGTATAATGATGGTGGAATGTGATCCAGCAGTTCTTGTAACCCAGCCGCAGAAAGACTAGCGTAAGGATTTGTAAAGTACATTACCGCGCCCTCGATATTCGATGCAAGAAACCCTCCGGCAATATAAGCTAGAACTATCTGTCTTGAGCTCATGACTTGTTTCAGAAGCGGTACATAGGCGAGGATTAACAGACTGCTATTCCGGACGCTGTTCCAAGTGGTACAAGCGAATGCACTTGTTAATTGAGGTATTAGACTGACATATGAGTGCAGCCAGTCACAAGGTCTTTCGCCCATCACGATATCCATCATCAAAGGATCATTTCCATCCGGAAATCGTGGATGCACAACTTTGCTGAAGCTTTGTAGCCAGTGTGCTATCTTTGTATTTGGCTTCTCTTGAGAGTAGTTGCTGGCGCTGTAGCTCAACTCTATATTGAAGAGAAGCCAGCTAGAACTGAAAACAACTACAAAGCCAAAGACCAATTTTCTTGATATAAAAATGGCATAACCCGTTTCTTTGGAGTCTTGGATCAGTCCTGCGACCCACAGGTATTTATCTCGTGGCGGGGACTTGGCGGTCCGTGGAGGGTCTAGTTTTCTAGATTTGACCGCTCTTCGTGTTCCAGAGAGAGACCTGGCGTCGAAGAAAGTACATGTATGTACCGCCAATGGCTCGACCTCTCCTTGACGTTTTCGTTGCCATTGTGTCTCGAGAGTCTGAAAGTGACTCTTAGGTGCTTTGTACGTTGAAGGTCTTACAATGCGTGGCAACTGCCGCCAGTGTGATGCGTGTGTGAGAGAAGAAGCTGAAGTCCACAAAGACCTTTGACCAGACACCCATAGGGCAACACAAGGCGTTCGGCGACTGAGTGGATAAATTCTACAATCTGAAATAGCTCGGGAAAACGCCTGGCATGCGACAATGTTTGAACAGCTCGGGGGACAATGCCGAGCCAGACTTGAGGAAGCGTAACACAACCCCATGGTAAGAGAAATGAACATAGACGGTTATCAGCCCGAATATAATATACCAAAATCATTCCCAAAAGGAGTCCGTCAAAAGCAGCTTGTGAAGGGAGCTCAGCTATCGCAAGTTCGCAACTGTGCGAAGCCACCAAGCCTCGCTGTTATTTGCCTTTCTGCAGGCTACAGCGTTCCATGCTCGTAATGAAACCTACGAAGCCTTACGGCAGCAGTGAATCGACATCCCACCATTGTTGTAAGGCTAGCACCATATCTTACGCTTACATATGCATATGCAGGGCGCACTTTGAAGAAGCAGCATCTTATCTTTAAACACTCAGTGTTCATGGACAAAATAGCCGAGGTACGTAGTAATAGAATAAAGAGGCTCGCAAACTATTTCCGATGGATGGTAAAACTCGAAAAGACAGACATTAATTGAAACCGCCGACACTCTTGGGCTGGAGCTCAGCCTTGCCACGCTAGACCACATACGGCAGACTATTCACTTGGACTCTGGAGCCGGTTTTAGGTTTGTAACCCTATCACAAAGCACCCTTCACCGAAATTTGAGGGGAAGGAAATCTTTTCAGTTTACGAACAGATGCAGAACGTCGTAATCGTCCTTATGCTAGCTTGACTTATCATCTTGCAATCCAGTATCTCAGATTTCTCAATGTCGAGTTCAGAACCCATTATAGAAGTTGAGGGAAACCGCTTGTGATGAGGCTACAGCTTAAAAGTTGGGTTGAGTGGCAGGTTCAGACTTGTGTGTGGGTTTTGGTGCAGGTACACCCCATTCTTTCTATTTAGGGGAGTTGTACATGTACGAGTTGAGGGGTTTACAAGTGGGCCAGCGGGGTGTACATTCAATGGACCCTTATATCTCCCAGAATATGGGGTTGGGGAAGACTAGGTAAACAGTTCCATGGGGTCGCGATAGAAGGTTCTGGTAAGTTAGAAGCTGAATGGAAGGACTACAGAATTATGACCTACCCAATTTTCCAAGGAATACTCCTATGAGCATGCCGTGAGCAAATATTAACCCCCACCACGGGCACCTCTTGAAAATAATCCAAAGCCAGCCGTCTTCGTCGTGTAGGTAGATAAGGAAATTCGTAAATTTGCACCATTTAGTCACCAAGCAAGCTCGTATGCTTACCCGCCAGTCTCTCGTACTGGCTTGCAGCAGGACTGTTCTCCATCTCATACTCCGGCGGCGGTGATCTCTTTAGTCTGGGCGTTGGCAGGCCTCCCTGGTTTTCAATATAAAAATGGTCTCGCTGAAGGTTCTTCTTAATGTGCCATTTGGCACGGAATTGTTCTCCCTCTGGGCCGCTTCCACAACTACCTTCCAAGACATCGCTGCTAGGGGAGTTGAGTGATAGCGAGAACAGATTCTGGGGCTCAATGAAGTCGGTCACTAGGCCACCTCGTTTGACGAAATAGGCGAGGCAAAAGACGTTGGTCCCAAAGACGATAACGAGGACGAGGTAGAATATGTTTTGCCACGGTTTGGCGCCCCCTGAAGCGTAGTCTTGGAAACTGATGGTGCCAACGAACTTTTGGTACTGGGGCGTATCCAGGGTACTTGGGAGCGGTGGGTAACTCCAGTAGTGGATTAAGGGTGCGTCCAGGGCGCTAAGAATTAAAGTGCAACCAGAGAGAACCGCCAAAGCTTCGGCGATGGATGGCAGTGACGTATTTAGCGAGTACGTCGTTGGTATTAGTTGCGTTAGCAGCCGAGCATTGCTCGCATTTCCATCCGAGATGCCGGCGCCCAACGACAATGCATCTCCCCAGTTTGCTCCTACTGAGGCCCAGTTGGCATCGAAGACTCCGTCTGTGGCATTTTGTACAATATTATGGTAAGCAAGAGGGTTGGCAGTACCCTCGCAACGCGACCTCATTGAGCCACCTGCTATACTATTGTTATACTCTGTCGAGCACCCTGGTGTTTGGGATGAGCGCAATGAGCATAACGTATAGTTTGAAGGAGCGGAGCATGCAAGTACGTATACGGAGTCAGTATAAGATCCAGAATGATTGAACACGGTGTTAAATGGTAATGGTAACTTTGGGAACACCGGGTGTCGTCGCCCGTACTCCTCGCCAAAACCGAAGACATTATCTACTGAGGTTGTGTTGAGCCAACTTGGCCAGGGAGGAATGTCAGAAGTATTGTATGGCTCATTACTGATATGACCTGGCCATAAACTGGAGATCATGGGTAGAAGCTCCTCCTCGCTCATATTTGCGCATAGAACATTGATCGATGGCGATGAAATAGATGCTTTCACTTGGTAATCACCTAGGCCCTGAAGATTCATTCAGTACAAGGTTCAGACACAGAGAGGACTTGGTAGTGTAATAGGAGCCTGACTTACAGTTAGGTCTTGCGGTTGCATGATTTTATTGATCGGGTCGCGTGTTGCTGCAAAAACACCAGTGTGAGGCATTGCCATTGATACGTTGTTGATGATACGACCATGTGTAGTTGAGAGGTTCGTCATATCCTGTATGTTTATCCAGCTACCCTCGATGGTCGTGTTGTCATACAACAATGCGACTGGTTTCGGTCTTTCTTGCAAGTCCGAAGAGCTATTCCTAAGAGAAGTATAATTCGTCCATCTCTTGAAGTATTGCATGTAGTTATGGAAACTGTTCGGCTTAGTACTTGACTGCGGTGATGGTTATATGATTTTGGCGACTTACGCTTGGCCAGCATGTTCAATAGCCATACACGTGCTTGCAGAATTGTACGGATCATCCACTGTCGATATAGGTGTTTGACAATGGTCCTGAATGTAGTACATGTTGGCAAATTGTGTGGAAACCTTGCCATACAGTATTTGCTCTCGAGGTACACGAAAACTCAGCTTAGGTGATACTAAAAATTATCAATAACGAGCGGTCAGTCAGCGAAATAATAGTCTAGATGAAATAAAATGGTATCGCTTTCAAGTTTCATTCAGGAACCAAAGCACACACAAGAGAATACGTTCAGTGCCATGTAAGACGACGAAAGTATACTACTGATTCAAACCGATGCGTGACGGTAGACGGGCCTTTGTGAAGATGGAGGGCTACAAAGCATAAGAAGATTTTACTGACCCAAGGTATCCGATGCGGTTGTGTAAAACATTGCCATCAGTGCAGCAAGCAGAGACAGTCCTCCAAGGAAAGTAAATGCGGCGTAACGTAGGGTTTCCCAATGAGTAAACATGGTTCCTGGCTGTGTAATCCACAATCTCATCGACATCTCGGCAATCGTGATGCCCTTCGACTTGTGTACAAGTGCTCTTCTGCTAAGGACCTGGCCTAAAAAGGTAACGAAGACTGCTACATAAGACAATTCAATGGTTTTAGCAAAGGCGGCGCATAGTAGAGACGCTGTCGAGTAAGGCAGGCTGCCATTGGTTGTGATACGTTGACCATAGTGCGGTTTGGTCCACGCGACACCTAACCATAAGCCTGAAAATATGGTTGAATAGAATGATAAGAACAAAATCGATCCAGAAAGCCAGCTCTTGCGGCCGGCCATCAGTTTTGAATCTGCATTGCAATAGAAATCTGAGTCTGAACCTAAGAGAGACGGAGGTCAGCAAAATTAGTTCGTTGCCACTTTCCCGCGCATGACACGGTACAGTACTCGAGGTAGATGGTATATGACGCATTCGGAACGAAGTGCTATTGTACTTCTATGTCTCAAAGCTTGAAAGCTGGTAGAAGCAACACCCGCCACTGCCATAGAATATAGTCCACATACCGGAGGAATCGTGCGGCCTAAGAGAAGGAGATGCATTCTTCTTGTTAAGGCTCTCAAACTCAGAGTCAGCAGAAAAGGGTTGAGGTAGTGACGGGGTTGAGAATTGACTGAACGAAAAGTCTTGATATTCGTCATGTGCTCGTTCGTCCGTATCTCGAGTGTATGATAATCCAAGCTGAGCTGACGGAGGCGACAATAGAGTATCCGTTGACTTGGGGGTATGGGCTTCCCTTCTGTTACCAGAGGGAGCCGTTTGGACCGAGGCCTGCTGTGCACTGTTCACATTGTCGATTCCCAATCCTCGCGCATATGATCTGGCCTCAACATTGCCTTCTCGGTACGATGTTTCCGCGCCCTTGTAGGAAAAATCCACTCCTCCTACAGAAGACACTCGACGATAGCCGGCGCGGTGTTGAATTGGTGATGGCGGAGACCCCACGACGGTGGAACTTGAATCGACGGAATAATCCGACACGATCGAGGATTCGTGCCGCAGAGTTGGGGGCGGCTTATCAGGAATGCGGTCCATGGTGGTGTGGGTTTGAGGAGCTCAAAAGGGCTGCTTTGCCCGCAGTAAGGCTGCAGAGGCCAATCTGGGGACAGCCAATGGTCTCACAAACGATCGCCAAGCCAATTGAGTCGTAATTGCGCAAAGCAATAGAGACCATGTAATGAAGATTGCTCTTGCAGCAAGAAGGTGAGATGGGAGAGACAAGACGAAGAGAAGAAACGGAGGGAGTGATTTTCTGTGTGAATGGTTCCTAGCCTGGTGGCAAATAGCACGGACATCAATCACTTGATAGTTGATACGCCCACGGCGGTGGGTTGCATGAACTTATTGGGAACAAAGCAAACGTGTGCTAGACAATCGCCTGTCTCGGTCAATTGGCTGGGATTTCCATGCATTCAGCCGCAAATGTAATCTTGTTTGGGATGAAACCCGCGTCAACTGCGCGAGAAGTCGAGGGAGTTCTACAAGTTTACAACCCATTTGGCGCCATTCAACTGGCAGACATCATGCCTACTCGCTCCATAGGACATGCAGGCGTCTTGACATGTTCGAAGTTGATTCTCTCAACAATTTCATGTTCCTTACCTGAACTTGAGCTTGATCTACTAGGTACATACTCCGTACTGTACCGTACCTTAGCGTACTTGATGACGGGTAGCGGCGGTACCTTCATCCGCGCCGGGCGCCTAAAAGTCAATGAATTTCCGGATGCTTTTCCGGACGCTTTACGGACGTAACTGATTATCCTTACTTTTCTACATCACCAAATACCTACACCAGGCCCGTTCAACAATTGATATCGTGCAACCTTTCATTCCTTGGCCAGACAGATACAATCAACTTCGGTTGCACGAATTGAGGAAAGGTCGACAAAAACCTTGCCACATGGCCAATCGGTCAGCTTCCGCAATACACGAGAATATGCGACATGAATACGAGCCGTTATCATCGTGAAACATTTACTTGTACAAGGAAGCTTGGCGACTGCCAGCATGGTGTATCGCAATGATACCAAATTCGGCGCCATCACCATCAGGTTGGTTTTGTCGCTTCGTCCCTGAGCCATTGACACCGAAGTGCCCATTACTAGACACCCTAGTCGTCAGGTCTGGTTTACAGTAGTAGCAAGGCTTTCAGGTACTTCTTTGACATGTGCAGCATTTATATCGGCGGATAGATTCATTTATCCTGACTGGCATTCGTCTTCACTTTCTTCACTTATCGTACTCACATGATCCTCGATGATGGTTTGGAATTCACTACGATGGTTGACGTCACCTCTTCGCACCTGGAGTTACCAGAAGACTCCGCCTCAGATTTGACAGTACCTACGAGCTTTCCTAATTCTCACCTCGATCAGCTCCGTTCAGTGTGATGCACCATCCTCTAAGCTTTCGCTCCGTCTCTCTTGCCTTTTGTGCAATCTCATAGCTTCAATGATTTCTTGTCTTAGACCTTAGTGAGCGGACTTGCCAAGCTGGCATTCAGTATCTTTGCTCAAGGAGCAAAGCCTCATCTTTCTCTTACTTCTTTTGCCCTGGATAGACAAATCTGCGCCGTACACGACAAGACTCACTTCAGCATCCGACATACTCCATCAAAGCACGTCTTCACCAGAGTGCGACTAGTTCCCAGCGGTTTGAACGTCTTACTTCCGTCTACTACAACGCATTGTCTCCGCTCTTTGGTCTCTTTCGCACACAAAGTTTTCTCAACTCGCAAATCTAGTCTCAAATCGTCGAGGCCTCAATCAATAGCCGAATGCGTAATTGACGGCATTGACTAGCTTATCTGCCAAGAACACTGGTTTAGAATGAGCCCGTCGAATTTATAGAATCCTCAAGGTCGTTATATCTGACCGAACGATATAACGATAATACTCAGGCATATCCCAAAGAAAGAGCGGGCGGGTTGATATATTCACCCCTTGGGTTCAGGTTAGAGATTGGAGGCCATTGGAGATGGGTAACAAGAAGCTTACAGGTAAGTCTGCAATAACAACTTCGAACTCTGAAGTCAAGGAGATGGTGGAAATCAAATCAAAGACTCGGTATGGACTATGGAGCTGATTGCATTATTCAAGTTTTTACCGGATCTCACGCCCCAAAGAAGGCCGACACGAATTCCTCTCGCGCCTCTCCTATGTCGAATAAGCGCAAATTTGAAGCCTTTGAATCTTCAGACGATGAGTCTATCGACTCGACAGATGCTACTTTTCTGCAAAATCTCGTTACAGCATCGACTCAAGAAACAGGTCATGGTCGCGAACTAGATCCGCTATATCTCAACGCTGTATCATCCAAAAAGCGAAAGCTTGGAGGCTACTCTTTTTGTGGATCAAGTCTAGTGAACTCCGTGCTGAAGCTTGATTGTTCTCGAAAGGCTAGTCAAAATGTGCCGGATGACAAACTTCCTTCGACTCCGGAAGGTGAGAGCTTGGAGATATCGTGCCCAAAGAGCCCCACAAAGAAAGCACCGAAGGAGACAATGTCAATAGTCCAACGCAAACATTTTTTCGTCATCACTCCAACCGAGCAAATGGAAAAGTCCATGAGAGCCTATGTCTCCAAGGCAAATGTGCCATTTCTTCATCTGCCACCAGCTGACTGCTGGCTTCATCCCTCACCACCACAACCAAGTCGACACACTGGGCGATCGCCCGGTGTCATCAGTTGTCACTTTAGCTGGAAAGATACCGAGGACACCCACCATTCGATTGGAGTCAATTACGGCGTTGTAGCTCTTCTTGTGAAATTCCGTCTTTCATGGACACAGAAGGTGGGCTTCATCTACAATTCATGGCACCTCAGCCATCTTTGTGGAAACTGGACCTGCTGCAACTGGAGGCATTTCACTGTCGAACCAGGGCCAATCAATATCGGTCGGAATGCTTGCTTGTTGTCCAGTGGCCTTCGTACTCGCAAGTCTGACGGCAAGTGCAAACACCAACCTCCTTGCATGAGGAAAAAGAAGATCAAGGTTTTGCTCAAACCTGCTGCGACGGAAAACCATCAAATGAGCCCCGATGTCTAGGAATCCATGCAAACGAGCCCGTCTCTAATTCGCGAAACATCAGGAATGGTAGAACTGCGTACGTGGGTTGGAAAGGCGCGAAAAATCTCCAGAGAAGCCCTTCGGTCTTAGAAGCTGTAACGTGCCACCAAATCCAATTCATTTCCCACGGACACCCTGTTCAGCCTTGCGTCCACACAGCCCGCGAAGGCAAGCCCACGAGGCGTGGGACTAGGCTTCGCCTAGAGCCAGGAGGACTTACTTGGTTTCTCATGATGGCAGCAGCTTATGCTCTTTTTCCTCTTCATGGCCATCACTGTGGACCTCGTGCAGTTGACTTATGCAGCAACTTTCTCCACACGATTTTCCTTGTGTTGGTTTGCTCACAGCCTTATCCTATTTTACTTCGTCTAGCACCGTTCTTGTCGGCAAGTCCATGGAGCCATCTGTCAATCTCATCATTATTACAAGCGTTCAAGCAGGGAGTTTCTTAAGATACTTGATCTACAAGGCCAGGCTCCGGAGATTTTCTTAGCGTTCGTGCGTGGGTTGTGCCACATCACTTTGGTCTACGCTTGCATCTTTGCTTCGTTTCAACAGCTGCTGGCAACCAAGGGAATCTGCTGTGGTGAATTTACTGCATATTTGCGATTGGAAGTCCAAAATCTTCTTTTGGCTTTTCCTTTTCCCTTGTTGGCAATTTAAATTCTTGCCATCTAATGTTCAAGGAATTCACTGGCTATCGAAATGGGCGAATACTCGATACTCGCAATCATGACACCACACAAACCACTTTTACTTTTACTTTTGCCCTTTGCTCCAATTCTTCCAAGACACCGTTTCCAGAAGATTCTGTTCAGGACCAGCTATCTCGAGAATACCATCAACACCAGACGCCGACACATGGCAACATTCCACACCTCACAAACTCAGACTATCCGCCTTTCGACCTCAACCACCTCACACAATCTACCCCCCGGTCCCCCTTTTCTCCCAAAACCTTTCACCCCCTCGCGCAGACCAACTCTCCTTACCCAACATTCCCCAACATTCCCCAACCGCTCTGCATCTCGTCCCCCCTTCTACTTTCATCAAGTAGACAGGCAAGAACAACAACCCCGTCCCTGCTCCCTCCACCCTTCTTATAAACCCAACCTTGTCTTCAATCAACGCCCACCAACATCTCCAACCTCTGTCTCTTTCCTCCTCTCCATTCCCGCCCTTCCCACGCTCCACCACCATCACCCTTCCCTCCTCTCTCCACCCCTCTCACCCACCCTCACACCTTCCTCTCCCCTCCCTCTCTTCTCCAAAACACACCATCCCCCCTCCCACCACCATCCACCCCTATCTTCCTTCATCCCCTCCCAGACCCCACCATTACCATCCTGAACTCCATGAATCACCACAACCACCACAACCACCACCACCACGACCATCACAGCAATGATCATAACCGCGGACTCGTTAAAGCGAAGTCTAGGTACAAAAAGCATCAAACATGCATCTGCGTCGAGCGGGTAAAGTTCTGCGGTTTTTGTGTGATATTAGACGTGTCGAGGGTTGTGAGATGATACGCGATTAGGGCTTGGGTGGGTGGTTCATAGATAGCAATCAGCTAACCTTATATCAGCTATCTCACTCGCAACCAACCCCACCCCCTCGCACCGTTGTCACACCCTCCTTCCACCGCCACCATCATCATATCCCTTCCTTCTCACCCAGTTCCCTCAATTCCATACAAAGATTCCCCATCGCTTTTTCCCTCTCACTGCTTCCCCATCACTTCTCACCTCCCAAAAAAATTAAAATTCGAAAATTCAAACCTCATTTTCCCTCGTCATCTCGAAAACTATCACTACAACTAACTTCTTACACTTAATTTCCCTTCACAAACGTCTTACTTTTAAGCTCTTTCTTTTTTCTAGCTTCATCTCTCTGACTTTCTTTTTCAATCGTCTTAATCATGCAAGAATGAAAGTTTTATGATCATTTCCGTTTTACATCTCGAAAATCGCATGTTTTTCATTTGTTCTATCATGCTCGTTTTCATTCTCTCTTTCTCTTTCTTGTTTTTCTCTTATTTGAAAAGTCAAGATCTTAATCAATCTTATCGTTATTCTCTCTCTTCGCTTCTCTTCTCTTCTTTCAAACTCTACATCATTTTTCTATCGATGAGAAGGGTTTGGATGTAGAAAAGTTTTCTTGGGAAAGAGGGGTTGAGATCGACGATGAAGAAGAAGGGGGTTTGAGCAGCGGGGGGTTCGAAAGGCAGATATAAGGATTCTTTGGGAAGAAAAGAAAGAAGGGTCTAGGAAGGGATGATGAGAATCTAAATCGTGTTGGGGAAAAAATGATATTTTGGACGTGTCAGAATGAGGAAGAGAAGGTTGCGAATCAGCTGAGTTGAGGGTTTTATGATATAGAAATCTGAGCATGTAGAACTACAGCGCCTTCAACCAGAACTCATTCATACACTTTCTCCCTCCCAACCCCCTCCACTCCCTTCACCCCCCACCCCCCCCTCCCCAAAACCCCAACCACCACAACCCCCCCTCCCTCTATTCCCCCCCCACTCTTCTCCAAAAACCAGATGATTTCTAAACAGCAAAACGTCACCGAAAAAGCAATGGCTTTACTTTCTTTGCGGGTTGGTTCTGGAGATGAGATGGGATGGGTGGTTGTGGATAAGTGGGTGGTTGTGGATAAGTGGGTTGTTGCGGGTTGATGGGTTGAGTGGGTGGGTTAGGTGGGTTAGGTGGGTTGGGTGGGGGTTGGGTTTGGAGTTGAGGAGGGGTGTGGGTGTGGGTGTGGGTTGGGTGGTGGGTTGGTTGGGTTAGGTAGGTAGGTAGGTAGGTAGGTTGGGGTTGGATTTGAGGGGTTGGGGGCGTGAGGGTGGTGTGGGTGTGGGTGTGGGTGT
>JAABUO010000875.1_pt1 | contig 45667 bp, 35 predicted proteins | sample 5559291 | NCBI WGS metagenome assembly JAABUO01 (sample SAMN10711878, study PRJNA513372) | rock metagenome | isolation source: Antarctica rocks | place: Antarctica: Victoria Land, Finger Mt sud
TGTACTGAGGTGGTATTCGCGGAGTGCCGAGGAAGCTGAGTGAACTGTAATAGCTAGGAAGCTTGAGGATGGCAGGGAATGATCTTGTGAATCTCGAGGGAGACGTGGGACGGATATTCTTCACTAAAGGAGAAGTTTCTCCTCTGGGTTCTATATAGGCTAGATCGCTCCCTTTGCCTTCGGATCGCGGGAAGGGAACAAAGGTAGACCATGGGATCCCGAGACAAAGGTTGATGCCCGCCGGCTCGACAGCCTGGATCAAAGCCTACAGGCGTGCACGTGACCATCGTAATCACGTGATCATAGTTTTGTTAATATATATGCCACACTAAACTTCCATTACAGGACTTCATGGTGTAGTTGGTCATCACGTGTGCCTAACACGCACAAGGTCGGCGGTTCGAGCCCGCCTGAAGTCAACGTCTTTTTTGCATTTCTGAGGCCAGCTTACCGGGCCACTGAAGCTTTGTGCTTGCACTGTACACTCCTTTTTGAAATGGGCGATTTTTCCACCATCGGACTCGATCAATCGAACGTTTATGAAGCATCAAAAAAAGTTTGGACTGATGCGCACGAGTCAGCGATCAACGGTTTTTTTTAAAGGGGAAATTAAAAGTAAACGAAATTTGGTGGCCACGGAGCATGAAATTAAAAGTTAATCGCTCGATGAGGCCTACGATCGTCTTCTACCGAGTGATCTCGGTATCAGTGGACTTGAGCGATGCTCTACTCGTGTGAGGTTTCACGTTTTCTTTGTTCTCTATTTCATTGTCCTCGATTGTGCAGGTCACAACCGTCTATATACTTCCTATATGCCGTAGTGTTTCAGAAGTTGTTTCAGAGTAGTAATGTTTCTTTGTGGTTATTTATAGAATCACTAAACTCTTTTGGTGTTCGGTTAAAGGGGGTTATTCTTATTAGTACTTAGACCGTGTCGGTAAGCAGTGTACTAGTACACATGTACTTTGTGCTATCGTAATAATTGCCTTATCCGCACGGTTGATATTGTGCTCCGTCGATGCTCGCTCCATGAACAAATTCACTCTTTCGATTCCCAACTTCTCGTCCTCCGCAAGACGCGAGCTTTTAATGTCATCCTCTCTCTCCTCTTCCTTAATCGTTTGGCGGAGCAAGTCTTCAATTTTTCCGCCAGGGTGCTTGTCGGTATATTCGTATATCCTGCTGAAATAGGTGGTGTCGATGAGCCAGCTCTATTCTTTCTCGTACTCCTCCCGCGTGCCTTCAAAGTCGTGTTCAGCTACGACTACCCTTTCAACTTCTTCCACGACCGCGTCGTAAATAGAGTCCCTACCGACCGCCAGGTGCAATTCCGTCATCTGCTTCTTCTCCAACACTTGAGTCGCCGGTAGCGTAATAGCCACTGGTTGGTGGCGCCGCTGGTTGAGATGGAATTTGACGGCGGAAGCCTCTCCAGCGATATTTGTCTTTGCCTTCGTCAGTATCCTCTCGGCGATGCCGCTGTTCCGGGGTCATGCATAGACCCGTTACTTTCACTCCCCAATGTCTGACTAGCCAAAGCTGCCTGGCGAGCGAGCCAGCACGGCAACATAGGGTCACGTTCATCAAGGCTCGAAAACTCCACTACGTATGGACGTTCATTGGGCGAACCCGTAATCCAGTAAAGGTACCAGTTCATGACCAGGTCTGTCGCCAGGACTAGAATGGGTACTCTACTCTTAATTGAAGCCGCTAGTAAGTATGCCACACTCTGTGGTTGACGGAAAACTGGGCTTGGGTTAGGTCTTTTAAATTCCACTATAAGAAACACCTGGCCATTTATATAGCCGTAGGCGTCAGGAATTCCAGTGTAGTTGTGAGTATAGGTTCCGAGTTCCAACATGTTTCTCTTACCTCATGGTAGAAGTTCTAGTGCAACCTTGGCTGCTGGGTGTTGTTGTTCTTCTTTAAAATATCTGGAAAAAGATAATCTTGGAGCCAGTTAATTAAGTCTTCATTCTGGGCCGCTTCTCCCTTCCCATCCTGCCAGTAGTAAGGTCTATACCCTGTGAATTTGCTTTGAAGAAATACGTAGTCGAATCATCCACGTAGAGGGGGACGGGGAATTCAACAGAATCAGAGTCAATCTCTACGACATCTTTTTTCATTGCAAGCCGTTGAAGAATAAGCTTTTGTTGCGTGAGCGTCATTCCCGATATGGATCTTTCGACTGGCTCTGGGTTGTCAATCCACGTGTACAGGGGTTGAGGTGTTGGTGAGAGTTTGGGATAGGTAGGGCATATTGTACAATGTCTCTCAGGAGTTGAGAAGCCGTACATGATGCGTCGTTTGCCTTGGAGCGTGCCATAGTGTTGTCGAATAGCTTGCTTCAGCGTCATCCCCCTCGCTGGGTAAATCGGTACCACATCGGCGTAAGCAGAGGGGTAGAAATTCCAGAATGCACTTAGCGGTTCAGCGAAGCTGATGTCTTGAAAACAAAGTGTCCCAGGTTGTGTTGAAGGCAACGGCTCTGGCACATCGTCGTCGGGTCCGCTCATGGAGTCTACACTGTCATTTGATTTCTGTGACTGTGATTTGAATCCCGTGACTGTGAGTTCCGAGAATCCATGGCTCCTGGTGCTCTCCTTCGTTGGTGATGTAGACTCTTCCACCAGTGCAGTTCCATCAGCGGTCAATTCAGAGGGGACTACGAATCACGTGACGATCTACCAGATTTCGAATCACTTTGTCGTATTCCTAGATGATATGCTACCAAATCTATTCACCAAGAAACCGAAGACTATGCTTATTATGAAGCACCAACGTCTTGAACTCACTTCAGCATATGCCGTACGCTAATATTGATTAACAAAATGGCCACACTCACTCTATGGATTCACGACTCTACGGTGTCGCCAAGAGATGCAATCTTGAATCTGGACCTAGTGCAAGATTCTAAAGTCGGATCTATCGTGGAGATAGTTGTTGCTACGGATAAAACGAAAAAGTTCTTGTTTGTCGCGCGTGCTGTTGAGCCAGAGATAAAGAAGAAGCAGCCGAACTTGCAATTATCCATAAGCGATCAGGTTGCAGCATCATTTGGGTTTCAGTCAAGAAGTACGGTTCATGCTACTATTGTAAGTCCATATTTTCTGTAAAGCAAAGTCTGACTACAGATAAACAAGTCGCTAGTTGAAGCTGATCATGTCCAGCTTAGCTTTCGGGATCAATTCATAGCTAGGAGTGACATGTGGCGCCTGGCAAGCTCTTTGGTGGACAGATGTGTTTTCGTGGGAAAGAAACTGACTTTTATTGGAACCATAAGAGCGACCGTCCAAGAAATTTATGTTCGTGGGAAGCGCGTCACTACGGGTTACATTTCCTCCAAAACAAAACCAATTTTCCGTTCCGAATCGGCTCGAGTCTTGCTATTTATTCAGATGAGCCGAGAAATGTGGGAATTTGAAGAAGATGGCGAGATTGTCTTTAACAAAGCTATCGACGGCTTTCTACCTGAATTATTTTTACGATGGAGAAAATCAAATTGCCATCACCAAGTTTCCATTATCTTGTTTACACGTGTGCAATATGGGGATACCGCTCCCCGAACCTCAACACAGCAACAAGATTTTCGCGATTACTATAGAGTGGTTGTAAGTAGCATGATCTCCACAGACCCGTCAGCAATATTAGTGCAACTTAAAAAGGAGTTCGGTTGGTTTATGAGGGACGCACTTCTTGAAGGGGGAAAAGGGGGCGTCAATTCGATTCCAGGTCGCATGTCTCATGCAATTCACGGAAACATTCTTGAAGCTATTAATCTTGCTGGTCATCAATACAATAAAGACTACGTAGACAGAGACTTGACACGAACAGGTATATCTATAACAGTGGTAACTCCCGGGACTGGCCATTTCGAGGTGGATGAAAATTTGCTTCGCATAACCACCGAAAACCTTACTGCCAATGGGGTGTCAATTGACTTGCTATGTCTTTCAAAAATGCCTCTACATTCAGTCCCCCTTTTCAAATATAAAGACTCGCAAGCGAACAAATGGAATTTTGCAATGCCTCACTGGCTTGACGTGTCGTATTACTCGACATCGCAAGGTAAATTTGGAGAACAAAAATTTAAACCGCGCTGCAAAATGTATGAATTGCAAATGATGGGAATAATGGAGAGCGAAATATCGTCGATTACCATCCCATTTCTCCATGATGCTGCATTTCATTCTGCCTCGGACTCGAAAGATACATCATGGATGCAAGATTATGACAACTCGATCTTTTTGCCGCTAGAAAAGTGGCGAAAGATGGTGGCATCAACGCTAAATTTCGAGGAAAAAATATTGGCACAAGCGGATCAGGAGGATGCTCTTTTGCTGAGTACAAGCTTCCATGAAGGACCTTTAGGAAGTTTCGACACCTTTATGAGACCCCACCTTGCTCGTCATGTAGGTGCTAACAATCAGCCAAGGACGCGAGATTTCAAAGCAACGCCAACTATTGGGAGCTCTACCAGGATAGCTCCAGGAACCAATATCTCGGTTGGAAAACCTCTAGTCCCCAAAATCTCTGGCCCTAACCTGCCACGCTCGAGGTCATCATCAATTGCTAGTATTTTTGAGCGTAATCGAATGGCAGCTACGACTAAAAACAACAATTCTTCACAAGATCACGAGTCTAACAAAGTAATCTTGCCCTGGCAAATCATATCGAACCCTTCTTTTCCTGCCCGGAATGACGTGTCTACCCGTACTCGGTTTCGAAGATGGCAGCATGTCTTTCCGCAATCAAATCATAGCGTAAATGTGAAATGGAAAGCTTTGTGTGCTCCAGCGGCACTACCGTTGACTACAGAATACTTTCCAACATACGAAAAGCTGCAAATGGAATTCGAGGAATACACGTACACTATCTCTTTTGACATTGATAATACCGAAATGAACCGGAAAGAATTAATGCGGAATATGATTGGTCAGAGACTTGATCAAGGGTTCCAAATTATAGTTGACGAGGAAAATCCAAAATTTCTAGGAGAAGATGTTAGTGATTCCATATACATGTCACAAGGTGATCAGATACATCATCTTTCGTTCGACTCGAACTACAGTGTTGTTGTGAAACGTTATGTCCGTAAGGTGGAGACAATTCCTCCTATTGAATATGACGCGATGATATGCTCATCACTAGGCAAACAATTCGAAAGTCGCCGGAATATTTTTACTGTGCCAGACATACTGTCATACAATTGGAACTACATTGATCAAGTCCTTGGTGGGTATGAGGAAGGTTTCACTGAATCAATGCGTTATTGGCGTGCTCGCTTCATACTTCTCCCAGTTGAGATTCCTCGCCGTCAACCGCAAATACACCAGTCTATACAGCTTTCAGATGACCTTGACAATGAAGAAATAAGAGTAGCTGGTGTAAACCGACTTGTATCTATATTTCAGAAAGGCCAATATCTGACTGCAGAAGAGAAAGAAGCAACACAAGCTAAAACTCAAAAAGAGGCTCCTACTACTATGACCGTACTTTTTACTACTACCGACCCTTCTGCTTTTGTTACGCAAGAATACGAGACTCTTCTCTATGGATCTGTTTTTACGCGAAAGCCACTATTGATGAATGAGACTGAATCCTTTCGAAAAGATGTTAAGCTGTCCACATTGGCCAAAGAGTTGCAGAGTAGTCGTGGGTTGAAAATAGAGGACAGAAGATGGCATTTACGTCTTTATGAAATGTGCTTTGTCGGCACCGAGCTGGTGGATTGGCTTGTTGAGAACTTCAGTGATATACCTGATCGAGCACAGGCAATCGAATATGGTCAGGTCTTGATGCAAGGTGGACTATTTGAACACGTATCAAAACGGCACCAATTCCTCGACGGTTACTACTTCTATCAATTTAAACTCGACTTCGCTAATCCCAACAAGACGCCCACGAAAGGCTGGTTTAGCACGAAGAAGGTGATGCATGAAAAGATTACTTCTCCAACAGCTAGTAATACCGGGTCCGGCTCAAATCTTCTTGATTCTCCTCGAATAACAGGGAGGTCTCGATCATCGTCTTCTACAACCAACATTTCAGGGGAACCGTCTTTACGCTCACCGACCATAACGCAAACGCGCAGGCCGCGAATAATGTTAAGCCATCGTATAAAATTTGACGTCGATCATGGTAAACAATCTTTCAGACCGGAAATTGTCAACTTGCATTACTACCGAATCTATAATCCCGACCAATGTTATCATATAAGGCTTGAGTGGCTACAAGCGACTTCTCGACTGATAGAGGATACCCTAAGCTCTTGGGCAAGGATTGCAGAGCGTTATGGACTACGCTTAGTCGAAGTTCCAATACAAGAGTCAGCCTTAATACCCGTTTCAAACCCATTTCGCGCGCCAGCAAGAATTGTATTAGCAGACGACCCATCCAGCGATACCCTTGGCCAGCAAAATAATCTAAAGCCCATGGGACCTATGGAATTTCGCCGAGAAGTCCTTCACAGGTTTGGCTACATCTTAGATGTTGAGGCTATGGGCAACTATCCAACGAAGGAAGTTGAGGTGGTTTGGTCATGGGGTCGACCATCCTATAGATATTCCCAGTATGTGCACAGAAGTGGGGTAATATTTGCTCAAATCTCAGACGAAGGGGTGATCTGTTTACTTGCCAATCGACTTATTGCCGCCCGCTCTTTTGTGAGTGCAAAGACGAAGAAATCGGTGTCGGCTGAAAGCCTTGCCGATGATCTGACGGAATTTTGCGAAGATCGACAAGCTTTGAAACAATTCTACGAGGAACTCATTACAGAACCTAGTACAGCAGATACTCTCAAGGCAGTACTACGCAATCAAAAAGCCAAATCCGAGTCACAGAGTGCTATGGATGCATCTGAATCTATCTCCAGTGATATGAATAACACAAGAGGAGACGATATCAAGAAATCTTAAGCTCAGCCATGGGGATATGTCGCACGAAACGGGTTATTTGCCATGCATGCTCTACAAAGCGTCGTATGTTACACAATAAGGAAGTATGCGAGGAATAGTATTGACAAGCTTGCAATGTCCATAATGAAGCGACTAAATCCGACACGCTTGTCAGTATTATGGGGGGCAATGCTAAAATGTGATTTGTTGATCCATTCAATCTTTGTGTTTGACTGGATGCCCGCTGTTCGCTAAATTGGTGGCATATAGACGACAGTGAGAGTGTCTAAAGTTGGTATATACTCTAGAAGAAATCTCCCGTTCCGAACACCGTTAAGCAGTCTTGGTGCGCGTCGATCATGGTTGAGATGTCCACTTACTGCGCTTCCCCAACATGTGCACTGAAATAACGGCAGTACTTATTCTCATACTCCGCACGCTGAGGCTCGATGGCTTCCAAGGACAAACCAATCGAACCAGGTTGAAACCCAAAGAATGAAGAATGGTGAAATGATTAGCTGCATCTTCTACTTCAAACGGCCGAAAGGGGGGCTTTTACCCTGTATGTTGACGCCGTGGAAGCATAAATGCCTCCCTTCCGCATCCTTCCGCATCCTTCCGCATCCTTCCGCATCCTTCAACATCAAGCACGGAGTTGAAGGTATAGAGTACGATAACTTAGGGTAGTGGTGCAGAGAAGGCTGCTTCCACCGACAGTCCTGAGCATGTTGAGTTTGAGACTCCGGTGATGTGTCGTTTAAATTACGGACAACGGATAAGATCGACATGTTCGACCTAGTGATAAAGAATGCATTGGTCAATGGAGAGACAGAAGCTGATATTGGTATCCTGGATGGCGTCATCCAATCCTTGCATCTGCTCTAGATCCAGGGTACTGCAAAGAAGTCATTGATGCACAGGAAGCCACGGACACTCCGGCAATACATCCAGCTTCAATATCAACACGTTTGGTCAGACGTGACAGTGACATTCTGGTAACAAACTAGTATTGTTTGGCATAAGTTACATTTGTTCTATCGAGTGGCCACGTGACACCGGTTGTCAGATCCGGGGAATATTGGCAAGTGACGGCATCGTCAATAACTCTACACAGATTGACACACTACTTCGCAAATAAATGGCAGCTAATTTTGCATCGAATGTGGCAGAGAAAGTTATGGGACATGGAGATCCCTCTGTAACCCCAGACGTTGCGAATCCAAGCATTGACAAATCCAAGTATGCGGACCCGTCCGGAGAGAAAATGCAAGCTCTAGCTTGGTTTGGTAAAAATGATGTGCGTATGGTGGAAACCTTCAAGCCAAAAGTAGTGGATGGCCGAGACGTGATCCTCAAAGTTACTGGCTCCACCATCTGTGGGTCCGACCGCCATCTATACCACGGATCGATCATCCAGTTGCAAAAAGGTGACATCCTTGGACACGAATTCATGGGTATTGTGGATTCAGTGGGACCAGCTGTTCGTGGTATTGCTGTGGGTGATCGCGCCGTGGCTTCCTTTCAAATTGCTTGTGGTGACTGCCAATTTTGCAAACGGAAGCTCAGTAGTATGTGTGAGAAGACGAATGCGAGCACTGTGGAAAACATGATGTACGGCAACCGCACAGCTGGAATGTTTGGATACAGTCACTTCACGGGTGGGTTTGCTGGTGGTCAAGCAGAGTATGTGCGAGTGCCTTATGGTGATGTCAACCTGCTGAAAATTCCGCAAGGCGTGTCGGACGAGAAAGCTTTGTACCTTTCGGATGTGCTCTGTACCTCTTACCACTGTGTTGTCGATACCGGGGTGGAGAAAGGAGACACAGTTGCCGTTTGGGGCCTTGGAGCGGTCGGTCTTCTCGCTTGTATGTGGGCATTCGAGAAAGGGGCCTCAAGAGTGATTGGCGTCGATAACAACTGGCGACTTGATTACGCCAAGTCCAAGCTTCCGAAGCTTGAGCTACTGAATTTTGACGAGGCAAAGAAAGGGGTCTCGGTGGCAATAAATGAAATGGTCCCCTCAGGAGTGGATGTGGCGCTAGAATGCGCTAGCGGGGAGTTTGTGAAGGGTTATCTTCATACTGTTGAGATGGCGCTTAACCTGGAAACGGACACATCTGAGATTGCCAATGAAATGATCCTGAGTGTAAAGCCGTTTGGTAAGTGTGGTATCACCGGTATCTATGCTGGCTTTACGAATCACTTCAATATTGGAGCTATTATGGAGAAGGGAGTCCGTTTCATTGGAAATGGCCAGGCCCCGGTCCATATGTACTGGGAGATGATTCTCAACGACTACATCATCCCGGGGAAGATTGACCCTCTGATGGTGATGACGCATCGTATCGATATCTCTGATGTGGCGAAGGCGTATAGGAAGTTTGACAATCAGGAGATGGGGATCGAGAAGGTTTTTGTACAAACAAAGTTCAGCTCACCGCCAAGTGCTGGGGCTCCGCAGCTCACCAAGATTGATTAATACGATTTTGGTATGTTCTTGAATGGAAGTGTTCTGGCTCAACGCCGTTCAGAGTATCGTTCCACGGGGCCTTTCTATGCTCTTGTTTCATTTGAAGCTGGGAGGATTTTTGAGATGTAGCGTAAACCTTAATCCCCCTTCTCGTGCCCTTATTCTGTCTTATATTTTTTGGTGTTGTAGGACCCTTCCCAGATCCGCAGCATATCCGCAGCATCGCCATTCCCCACACATGGATGAGCCAGTTGGCCGTCCAGGTTGGTGTTAAATATATACCCGCTTCTTACATGACAGTCGCTAAAGCCTGCAGGCTTCTTGGCCCATTCGCACTAATTGTGCAGGCTGCGCTTGGTGCGCTTGCAGTCTTAGCGCTGGTATGGAAGCGACATCGAGAGAGACCACAGCGGCCTTTGAAAATATGGTTAAGTTACTAACACACTTTCATGCTCATTCCGAGGTTTTTTGATGTCTCGAAGCAGGTTGTAGGGGTACGAGAATGTGGCATAATATGGACTAAACAAAGGCAATCTTATTGCATGCATTGAACCTTGGCATGAGCTTCCTCGGAGCTACGCGACATTCTCTTCCTGGGGATCCTGACGACCCTTCTGGTGGGCCTCCAAATCCAGGCGGAGACCAATGCAATTGGTTTGCTTGGATGTTTGGATTTCTGACACAAGGTACTTTCTCAATATCCTACTCGACACAACACTCGGTGTTGCCGCGTTGTGGCTGACGCTGCGTGTGCTCAATGGTCTTGCACTGCGAGCCGAGATTACAGGCATCAAGAGCGGATTCTACGGATCTCCTCCCAAGTGGAAATGGCTGTTCAAGCAGTCTGCATTATACTTTATTGCTTTACTGGTCATGAAGCTTCTCGTCTGGTTCCTCTTTCAGATCATGCCATGGCTTGACATTATTGCAGACTTTCTACTCTCGTGGTCACGCGGCCATCCACAAGTCAAGGTTTTCTTTGTCACTTTTGTGAGGCTTCTTTTAATTTCAAGCTAATCGTAGTTCTTCCCGTTGATGTACGCTCCTGTAAGCTATTTATTAATGAAAGCATGAATGCAATCCAGTATTACGTGATTGACTCTGTCATCAAGGACAGAGACTCTTCTAATCTCGATTCACCTATTCCACCAGACCTAGAAGAGACCACATTTCTGGCTGAGAATGACAATGGCGAATCGGAAACGCCCCCTGCGCAAGATAAAACCTCAGACTCGCCCGTACAAGGATTGTTGAATCACTCTGATGAAAACGAAGAGTAGCAGGTACATGAAGTGACGAATCACGAGAGCATGGAGTCGGGGCGATGTGATACTGGGGCCACTGGGGCTGGTAGGAAGAGCCAATCACCCGGCCCAGTGGGGCAGAATGGGAGACGAGGATTGCACGAAGGAGGCAGATTGCATGCATGGAGTTAGATTATGTCACTTACCTGTTTGCATCATGAAAAACCAACCTTTATTGGGCTGTCGTAGTTCTCACGACCTAAATTGCGGTGGTGAGTAAAGGCCAGTTCGTCACCGCCATCCTCACACTCCGGAAGTTCTCCCCTACCAGCCAGCGAAAGAAAGGAAAAATAGATGTCCAACGATAAAAGAACTGCAGACATCGGTCTGATTGGTCTGGCCGTGATGGGCCAGAACCTCATTCTCAATGCCGCAGACAAGGGGTACACAGTGTGTGCCTTCAACCGTACGACCTCAAAAGTCGACCATTTCTTGGAAAACGAGGCCAAAGGCAAATCTATCCTCGGTGCCCACTCCGTGCAGGAGCTTTGCGATCAATTAAAGAAGCCTCGGCGGGTGATTCTCCTGGTCAAGGCTGGTCCGGCCGTCGATGCATTCATCGACAAATTGCTTCCGTGCATGGAGCAAGGCGATATTATTATCGACGGCGGCAACTCGCACTTCCCCGATACCAATCGCCGCTGCCAAGAGCTGGCAAAGAAAGGGATCTACTTTGTCGGATCCGGCGTTTCGGGCGGAGAGGAAGGTGCGCGGTATGGCCCGAGTTTGATGCCGGGTGGTCACGAAAAGGCGTGGCCGCACATCAAAAAAATCTTCCAAGACATGGCTGCCAAGTCTGATGGTGAGCCCTGCTGCGACTGGGTGGGCGATGAGGGTGCCGGGCATTATGTCAAGATGGTCCACAACGGGATTGAGTGTATGGTGATTGCCGCTTCCTCGCTAACCTATAGACGGCGACATGCAGCTCATTTCGGAGGCGTATGACCTCATGCGACGTGGTCTTGGACTCGGCAATGAGCAGGTTGCCGATGTCTTTACCAAATGGAACAGCGGTGTACTTGACTCCTTCCTCATTGAGATCACTAGGGACATCTTGAAATACAAAGATGACAAGGGAACGTACGTTTTGGACATCATCAAGGATTCTGCTGGCCAAAAGGGAACCGGAAAATGGACTGCCATTAAGTTTGAATCTCTCACTCCTTTCACTGACGCATAGTGCTCTCGACTTGGGTATGCCTGTGACCCTCATTGGAGAGGCTGTCTTTGCGCGTTGTCTCTCTTCCCTCAAGGAGGAGCGCACAAAGGCCGCCACATTCCTCAATGGCCCCAAAATTGAAAAGCCAGAGACGAGCACTCAGGAGTTCATCGACAACCTGGAACAAGCTCTCTACGCAAGCAAAATCATCTCGTATGCGCAAGGTTTCATGCTCATCCGGGAGGCCGGCAAAGAGTATGGCTGGAAGCTAAACAACCCGGCCATTGCTTTGATGTGGCGAGGAGGATGTATCATCCGCTCTGTCTTCTTGAAGGACATCACCTCAGCCTACAGAAAGAAGCCAGACCTTGAGAACTTGCTTTTTGATACTTTCTTCAACCAGGCAATCCACAATGCGCAACACAGCTGGCGAAAAGTCGTTGCCCAGGCTTCCATTTGGGGAATCCCAGTGCCGACGTTCTCCACGGCGCTCAGCTTCTACGACGGGCTGCGCTCGGAGCGACTGCCTGCCAATCTCCTGCAAGCGCAGCGCGACTACTTTGGCGCGCATACATTCCGCGTGCTGGCCGAGAAGGCGTCCGCAGACTACCCTGCTGACAAGGACATCCACGTCAACTGGACCGGACGCGGGGGCAATGTCAGCGCCTCAACCTACTCTGCGTGAGAGGAGGATGGAAAAAAACTAGTTATATGTATGACGTATGCTTCGTTTGCTTCGATTTCGTCTCCTTCTCCAGGACCGAGTTCGCGAATGAGTCTGTAGCCCATCGGACATGGAGCATCAGCGGAGGAAAGGGCCCGGGGGAAGCGTGCACGACAAGTCCGCCAACGACCTTGGCTGGGTCTTGGGACTAAAGTAAGGCTGGTCCCGCGGAGCAATGCTAATGCGCAGAGTGCGTGTGCAGACGGTCATGGACGACACCTACACCGGCACCATGTACGCCTACTGTCCAATTACAAACAGCATCACGCTGCTGGAGGGGAGTAACGACTTTCGCGTGCTAAAGTCTGCCTTTGTCTCGCAGCTGCAAGTGCTGGAGAAGGATAGCAGTGCCGGCAAGGGCCACGAGAATGGACGCTTCTCGCGTGCAGAGCCGCTCATTGCATCCGTCAATATGAGCTCACTGGTGCGCAAGGAGGGCAAGAAGTCCGTCAATGGCCTGGCACCCCCTGCAAAGGGCGTCGGCGTGACAAAGGAAGCACAGGACATTTTCGACGCGCTAAGTCGAACCCTGCCCTGTCGCTGGGCGGCAAAGTCGATCATTGTGCTGGACGTGGTGCGTGTGGATGAGCCATATACCGTGGACGCCTGCCGTGCTCCCGAGAACTCGACGAGTGCATTGCATCGAGTGCGGAAAGTGGTATGTCGCCGCATGCTATGTGAAAGACTGACTCTAGCTCGATGGCGAACGACGAAGGCTCTTTCCTGCAAAGGCGCCGGCGGAGAGGAAAGGCGGCTAGAAGGATCGTTGTGTATATGAACGGGCCGATTTCCTTACATACATTGTACCTACAAAATTACCATAACTCCACCGTTTTGTCATCTCGCACGCAATCCCAAGCCAACACTCCTAAAGTATTTCTGCAATGACTCGTCCATTTGCTTCTGTTTTTCGGTCGGCCTGGGTGCTTTGGGTGCTTGCTTTCGCTTTGCCTTATTCAGACTCGCTTTCATTCCCTTCTTTGGTGCAGATCTTGCTTTCAGGTGGGGAGGTCGTTTTGCTTTCGTAAATCCAGAGCCGGCTGGTGCACTAGGCGGCTCTTCTGTCTTTACAGCCTCCACTTTCAAGTCCGGGAGCGGCACATGTTCGTCCAGAATTTTCCTTTGCGGCTTCAGATCCAGCACATCTTCAATCCACGCGCGGAACTCCAATGCAAGCGCTTTTGCATCATACCCAGACGGCACAGAATCACGGGTTCTCCTGTACTCGCGCGAATCATTCTTCCTTTGGAGAACGTCAACCTGAAGAGCTAGATACTCGGAAAGAGGCTCGAGCCCTTGTTTCTCCACATCCGAGGGGATGCTTGGCCTCGTCCTGAGATAGTCCAGCGCAGTCAGCCATAGAACTCTACTGAAACTGGGAAACCTAAATTTCCGCGGGACCAGTGTTCGTTGCTCGATGCCGGAAATAGCAATTTGACGCGCTAAATGGATGGGCGTCAAGAAGTTTCCGCCAATAACCAGCGAGTCGTCGGGTGTATACACAGCGTGAATCCAGCCAGAAGGGATAAACATAGTATCACCTTTCTGAAGCTCCACTTTGTAGCAATCCTTCACATCGTCGCCTAGGAATGTCTTATTCTGGTCCGGAGACTGACACCAGTGCTCGTACTTTTTGAGATTTGTTGAATTGGGAGGAATAAAGAGGAACGATTTTGAGCCTTGGAGGATATGATAGAATACGCTGCTGCCGCCAAAGTCAATGTGGAAGTCCGTGTATGAATTCGCGACGCTCATGAGACAGTAGAGCTGGACCTTGGGGAATCCTTGGTGGTCGCGATTCCCTGGCGGCCACACACGGTCTACAAGATCCAAGTCGCGAACTAATTGCGGTCGGGTGCAAAGCTCTCCGAGCTTGGAGGAAGAGACTTCCAACGAAATGACATTCCGAACTCGGTCTCTGTCATTTTCAGCGTCGTAGTAATCTGCCCATTGGCCTAGAGTCCATCCAGGAACCCCCCCTTGTGTTGGCACATCAATAACCTCGACCTTCTCTGTAAGACCCACCAGTTCTGCTACTTGTTTGACATTGAGGTCCGTAGGTAGCTTCATACCGAGGCCTTCCGTATCATGACCTGCTGGGACCACCACCGGCCTATGCAGCCCACATTTGCGGGCCCATTCGGAAGTGACGTCGGAGCCGCGCATTCTAGGGAAGTCATCGGCTGTGAAGCGCCTGCTTCGGATCATGGAGGTGTAAGCATGACCATTCGCCGCGACTGCTTCGCCTGCATGAAGTGAAACATAGTCCACACTGGAGTGGCAGCGTGTGGACTTCCGGAGGTAGGTAGATGGTCCATGACTCGGCACACACATGACACAGTGGAACTTGTCGATCTTTGCTACTTCCTCTCGGCCGATATTTGCACACTGTATATGGAACCACGAGTCGCACGCATTGCACTCAATCATCTCGATCGCCTTGGTGCGCTTCCCGTTGGCATTCAACGCGTCGACATTCGCCACCATGCATCGTGTGCATCGATCCCATCCGTCGTTCACTGGATTCGGCATGAATCGGAGTCAATCATGTGACTTTATCGTAGCTCTCGTTCGAATCAACACTTGGATTGGAGGACGAGTACTACTGCAATACAGCTCGTACGAGTACGCGTAGTACTGTACTCGACGTCGATGGGGTTCATTACGCAAGTTGGTAAGTAACAGAAGGAGCGTCAAGGGTCAGGAAAGCCTCAATGACTTGGCGTGGAGAGGAAAGTATGATTGCCGATAAATATGGGAATGTCATCGCCGTGTTGCCCCTAAATTTCGCAAAGGAAGCATCCTTACATTGCTCATACTTGGCATATATTGCTCAATGCTGCGTGAGCGAGACTGGAAAGCTTTTGAGGAATGATGTTCCCTGTCAATCAGTTATCACCCGAGAAGATCCAACGGATTGACTCTCAGTTCTCAAGAAACTAATATCAACATAGCCGGAAGCTGACCATTTCGACAATTTGTGGCCGTAAGAAGTAAGCACATCGTCTCCTTGACAGGCGAAATAGTGGTTCCAAATCTCTCCGTTTGGAAGCTTGACTCTTGAGAGTAGCTCACGTTTATTGACTTTGGAGGGATTGTAGAGCAAGTATATTTCCATGCTTTTCATGCCATACTCGCACCGATGCGTGCGACTCTGGACTCGGAATTGTTGATATTGTGGCTATATAGCCACCCAGTCATTGGACAACTTGAATGTCTTCAGAAGTTCCATTCGGTGAGCCTTCGGCCAGATTTATGGCGGCGTCTAGAATGTTTGAAAGAGTTCCTCCACGGCTGTGTAGGTCGGAAGTTTGTTTCAAATGGTCCACTTGATTGATTCTTGACGCATCTTCAACATCTCCTGGATGCGTAAACAATCCTCAAACTCGAATTTTCACGACCCCGAAAGCAGGTTTGTCACCACCTATTGGGCATTTCGCGTGGTCTCTTCCCAAATCGGGGGCCACTGACCAACTGCTTGGGTGAGGCTTGGATCTTCTGCCTGGCCGCGTTGCTCCTCGAAACCGGTCTGCGGGCTTGTGGGACTATCTACGCCCCTTCCTCGTACACTGGTCAGGAGGAGCCAATAGAGCACCTTATAACCTACAGTAGACAGCCTCATTGTCCTGCTGTGATCAAAGAGGTGCTAGAACATATAAAGTGCGCATTTCGCTGACCTTCTTTTTCTGTCCGTAAGAGATAGTCTGATAGTAGTGCCGCATACACACACGTAAATTGCCCTCATGAATACAATGCAGTGTCTGAGAGTGACACACGCCGTTCGCCCTACGGGCAAGAGAACACTTTTCGAATGGACCAAGGACATCAAGTGGCTCAGATCGATTGGGAGGAGGGACCAGGATGCCCAGAAATCTGCAGATGGCGAAGGATCTCCAAAGGCAGAGAAGACGACTACACTGGAGTCGGGAAGCAAACTGCAGCTAGTTGGCGGCCAACCCGGTCGGGGCAAATTAGATCCTGGTGTATGGAGATTACAGCCGTGGAATGAAGGCTCAAAACTGACGGACGGTGAAGGCGTCAAACTTGCTGTTCGAGAGGCTGCGGAAGCGTGTGGACTACTGACTGCTAGCTCGACTGTGATCTCGTCAGAGGAACAGAAACTCGCACTGTATAGACTGTGCTTCCAGAAGACGAAAAGGCGGATTCCAGATCCCGTCCTGGCGTCGATATCTACCGTGGGTGATATTGTCACCTTCTACAACAAACCTACGCGCAAGCAGTCCATCCTTCTTGATCCCGCAGACTTCATCGACACAAATGTTACGGTTCGATCTTGATCGATTTCATCGTCACAAAACAATCTACGACAACCCGCCTCTCTGTCCATTGACCATCCCTCGTTGGTGCTGACGCCTGCTTTTAACTGCGTCTGCTAGATTGCGGAGGACGGGAACGGTTTGTTCCCAACTGAGACATGCATCTGTAATAGAGACACCCTTTTTGAGTCCCGAAGGACCTTCTGGAGGCACCTGCTGCTTGCCCTCGTGTATATTAGACTCTATCATCACGCCAACAATGGCCTTCTGACCCGCTGCCACTTGCGTTGCAATAACGCTTGCTACTTTGGGCTGGTTCAGATGATTCTTCTCAGAATTGCCATGACTGCAATCTACCATGATATTTTGCGATATACCAGCTTTGTCTAGTTTCTGTCTTGCCTCTTCCACACTCTTCTCATCAAAGTTCGTTCCTCTCTTTCCGCCTCGTAGTATAACAAAACAGTCCGAGTTCCCCTTTGTCTTCATGATGGAAGCCAGCCCTTGCTTTGTCACACCCATGAAATGATGTTCATGTGCTGCGGCACCGATCGCATCGACGGCGATATCCAACGATCCATCAGTGCCATTCTTGAAGCCTACAGGGAAGGAAAGACCACTAGCAAGTTCCCGATGCAGCTGTGACTCGGTAGTACGCGCTCCGATCGCGCCAACAGATAGAAGGTCAGCCAGGAATTGTGGCGAGATGGTATCCAGCATCTCTGAAGCAATCGGAAGCCCAAGTTCGGTAAGACTAACAAACAGCTGTCTTGATATGCGAAGACCCTTGTTGATTTGAAATGTATTATCAATCATTGGGTCATTAATCAGCCCCTTCCAGCCCACTGTCGTTCGTGGCTTTTCAAGATAGCTGCGCATAACGATGAGCAATTCCGTGGAGAGCTCATCAGAAAGCTCTTTCAACAGTGTTGCATATTCTACTGCTGTGGCAGGGTCGTGAATGGAACACGGGCCCACGATAACCAGTAGTCGGTCATTCGTATGATTCAATATCTCTTGCGCCTCTTTCCTCCCCCTCCCAACAGTCTCTAGACACTTTGAAGTGATTGGTATCTCGTTTTGCAACAGTGCTGGGGGGATTAAAGGGTCGTACCCTACAATACGAACGTCTTCCGTCATCCACAGCAGAGGTGAGTCAGGAAATAAACTTGCAGCTCGTCGATCACGTGGGCGGAGATGGCGTCGAAATTGGCCGCGAACAGTCGAACGAGTTTGGGAACTTACAGGGATTGAGAAACCTGGCAATGGCTCTCTCAGTATACAATACCGCTATTGCGACTGGATTTCTCAAACTTCTTCTCTTTCCGGCATAGTATGTAGTAGTCGGCGTCGTCCCGTAACTTACACAATAGCAAATCAACCGATTTTGAAGTGCACAGGAATTGGCTGGCAATAACATATCAATTACCTCTTCATCAATGGTACAGGGAGTCATATTCGGAGTGGACACTTGACTACCCGCCTTTTTTTGCGTATTTCGAATGGCTGCTCTCGCGAGTAGCGCCTTTCTTCGACGTACAGATGCTCGATATGCACAACCTAAACTATGCCAGTGCTCAGACAGTGTATTTTCAGCGTTTGACTGTGCTTCTCTCCGAAGTCCTTTTTGTTTATGCACTTAGCCGGTTTGGAGAACGATGTCCTGCCGCTCATGTTAGGTATACTTCCTCAATGGCAGGCAAGACTCCAGGGTCTGGTGCAGTAGCAATGGCATTAGTGAGCCTCCCTGCATTGTTGATCGTCGATCACATTCACTTCCAATACAATGGGTTCCTCTTCGGAATTTTAGTGGTTGCGATCCTCTTTGTACAGCAGAGGAAGACAAGAGTACTAGGCGCAGCATTATTTGCTGTGCTTTTATGCTTCAAGCATATTTTCCTCTACATATCAACAGCCTTCTTTGTATACCTCTTAAGGGTACACGTGTTTCCACAGTCGCTGTGGAAGCCTCATCTTCGGAATTTGCTACATCTGGGTCTGGTAGTGGTGGCTGTTTTTGGGGCGGCATTTGCACCTTTCATTTGGCTTGGCCAGCTTCCAGACCTTGGACGTCGGCTGTTTCCATTTTCGCGTGGATTATGTCACGCCTACTGGGCTCCAAATGCTTGGGCGCTCTATTCTTTTCTGGACCGTGGGCTGATTCTACGTAAGTTGGTATGCTTTCCATTAATGATCAAGTTGCACCAAGGCTGCATCTGCTTGTAGATGAAGATGCAAAGGCTAGTGTCACCCGGGGCCTGATTGGTGATACGAATTTCGCCGTATTGCCGAATGTATCTCCCACGTTGACATTTGCACTTACCTTTGTGACACAGGTCCCTGTGCTGCTAGCTCTCTTCTGGAACCCCGCTTCGACACCTCTCTTACACACTATTACTCTTTGTGCCTTTTCAGCATTCCTTTTCGGGTGGCATGTTCACGAGAAAGCAATCTTGCTCGTCCTCATTCCTTTCACGTGAGATTTCATCGGTCATTCGACTGACCAGCACAGACTCTGTGCCTTACAGGATCGACGGCATTTAGCTGCGTTCAAGCCTCTTCTCGTGGCCAGTCAGGTTGCCTTGTTTCCTTTGCTTTTGTCATATCCTGGTAGGAGGGAAAAGGAATACGGAACTGACGTATAGAATCGATATTCAAAGTCCTGTACACCTCAGTATGGCTTCTTGTTTTCCTCAATACATTTGACAGACTGGCTCCCGTGTACGAAAGTTCGTGAGTATCTACTAACAACAGTTCATCATCACGACGAGTATTCCTGCTAGACAGGCTGGCAGACCTGTATCTCGTTGGCTTCGTACCTCTCCTGCTCTACACGGGTGTTCTCCACCACTATATTGCTCCAGGACTGGAGTATCTTCCATTGATGCTCACGAGTGTATATTGCTCCCTGGGCATAGTCAGTAGCTGGCTGGCCCTGTACGCTCTTACTCTTACGTCTTCTTTCTAATTTCGATCACGTGGGAAGCGGACGTAGGGACCTCTAAAAATAGATAAGGTTGGGTTTCAGCCACGCCACATTTTAGGCTTTCGTTCAAAGGGGAAATTACCGATCCTCGTGAATTTTTGGAACTCCTCACATTGTGACAAACGAACATGTCCCCCGCCTCCTTCTAAATATAGCCCTGCCAACGGCCAAGCCACTTTTGAATAAACAGGATATATGCCGTGCACCCCCTTTCCTACCCGCTTCCTTTACTCTTGACAAGACCCTCAACTCCCTCCTGTTGCTGCTGGAAGCTATAACACTCGTTTGCAAGGGAGAGAATGCGATCTATTCGTCTCGCAACCGCTGTGCTGTCGACTGTAGCTGCGGTGTCAGCCCAAACCTTCTCGGCGTGCAATCCTATGAAGGAAACGTGCCATAACAACCCCTCATTCCCGCCTACCTATTCTTGGGACTTCACAAATGGTCCCTCAGGAGAATTCACTGCTACGGGCACGCCAGGCAATATCGCCTACGATGGGACGGGCGCTAAGCTGTCGATTGCAAAATCAGGAGACGCCCCGACCCTCACCGCCACCGACTATTTCTTCTTTGGCAAAGTCACTGCCGTCATCGAAGCTGCACCTGGAGTGGGAATAGTGAGCTCGCTCGTCCTTCTCTCAGACACGTTGGACGAAATCGATTTGGAGTGGCTGGGCTCGCAGCCGAATCAGGTACAGTCGAATTGGTATGGCAAAGGACACACGGGGACTTATAACCGTGGAGGCGTACATGATGTGAGCAATGCGGACACGACGACACATACGTACGTTATTGATTGGAAGGAAAGTGGCGTCAACTGGTACATTGACGGTACCCTTGTCCGCTTTCTGTCGCCCAACAATGCAACCACCGGTGGATCGCAATTTTACCCACAAACCCCCATGCAGCTGAAAATTGGTCCTTGGGCTGCCGGTGACCCCTCCAATCCACCTGGAACCGTCCAATGGGCCGGTGGCAATATTGACTACTCTCAAGGTCCCTTTGTGATGACGGTAAAGTCTATTGAGGTGGAGAATTACAACGTTGGTTCCGCGTACGAATTCACGTCGCAAACAGGTATGGCGGATTCCATTAAAGTCCTAGCGGGCAGTGGATCGAGTGGGAACTCGACTTCTTCATCTACCTCGACTTCGACATCGACCTCTTCTTCAAAAACACAATCCTCCTCTACAATGTCATCGTCGTCGAGACATACCTCTATTGCAACAAGTGTATCAGTTGCATCAGTCGGTTCTCTCACCAAGTCATCATCCGCGACTCCGTCGTCTACGACTAGTTATACTTCCGTGTCAGATTGGGCATGGTCTAGCACGACTGAAAAGTCATCCTCATCGACTGGAAATTCATCCTCACCAACATCTGCGACGACCATGTCGACTTCAGCCAAGAGTATTGTCTCCGCGGCAAATCCCTCAACGATTGGAAAGTCATCCTCACCAAGATCTGCGACGTCCATGTTGACTTCAGCCAAGAGTACTGTCTCCGCGGCGAATCAATCTGTTGCCAGCGCCACATCCACTCAGAGTTCTGGAGTAACTATCGCGGTAACATCGCAGGTGGCGCAAAACAGTTCAGCTTCTACAAATCGACTCAGTCTGGTGACTGGTCTGATATTCATTACATTAATTGCACTCATATAGATGCAGCAGCGGAACCCTTTTCATATATAGCCATGTAGCATGACCGGCGTTGTAAGTAAGCTTAAGATCCGAATGATCTATAAATTGACCGTTCTCCCCATCTCCGTGATTTTCATTTCGTGTAATTTGGCGGTAGCGTATGTTTTTGGACCCTCCCACCACCCAAATACCTCCTACCGATCTACATCTGCAAATCGTCCTTACGCGACACGAAAAGGCCACACCATGCTGAAAGGTATTTACAATACGGTATTTAAACGCAACTCGGTATTCGTGACTACCGTTTTTGCAAGTGCATTTGCATTCGAAATGATGTTTGATTCGACAAGCTCAGCCATCTGGGATAGACTGAATCGGGGCCGGCAGTGGAAGGACATCAAGCAGAAATACATTGAAAATGAATGAGCGCTGCTGGATGCTTGTTGCGTCATTATGGAATCATCATGAGACGGCAAATGAGAAGTTGCTCTTGAGAGGGGTTACTTCACCTATATACGGTCTGGCTTCATGATGACGCAGTCTGACGTCGCTTTTGTACATAGCCATCTTCTTGCTCCACTCGTCCTTCCTTTGTAGATTGTGTTCTTGGCAGATCCCACCTTTAGATTTTGTTGGCTTCATGGAATAAGCATGCAAGCAGATGCGACGGATATGAATGCTTCTATCAACGAAGTCCTGGTCAGATTCCCCTCCTATTTCAACAATAGATGGACGGAAGCAGCCCAAGATGCGCTACTTGGCGAGCTCTTTGCTTGTTTGGTTGGAGGGAAAGCCAACTTGCAGCTGCTCTTCCCAACTGGGATCCCGTCATCCCATCCAAATTTATCTGAGAAGCAGGGAAAGTCATTGAATGCGGGAACGGAGTATGGGCCATGGAGCAGAGGCAAGCGATGTGGGCATATATTCAGGAAAGGTGAAACTATCTATCGGTGCAAGACATGCGGTCTGGACGACACTTGCGTCATGTGCGAACGATGCTTCCACTCTTCATCCCATAGAGACCATGACTTTTATCTATCTCAAAACACTGGGGGTGGTGGAGTTTGCGATTGTGGAGATGACGAAGCTTGGAAAGTTCCGTTTATCTGTTCAATACATACGGGTGACAGTTCGGACAAAGATATACAGTCTCACCAGCCTCTGCCTCCAGGCTTAGAGGCTTCTATTGAGTATACTGTATCACGGGTACTTGACTATGTCTGCGATGTTATCTCTTGCTCACCTGAAAATCTGCGCTTGCCAAAGGATGCAATCACGACTGCCCGAGATGAGCAAGCATCTCTCCTTGATTCAAAAACATATGGGTTTAAGGACCATGGCTGCTCTGAATACGCCGTTACACTTTGGAATGACGAAAGGCATTCGTTCCGTGAAGTCATCGATCAAGTCTCTCGAGCATGTGGTGCGTCTCTTTCTTTCGGCCAAGCTGTTGCAGAGGCTGTTGACCATACCGGCAGAAAGGTATTAGAGCACTCAACGGATATTTCGCGCCTTCTTTCTATCTCCCGTGTTATCGAGCAGATTAAGCTCGCAGTTACTATTCGTTCTTCGCGCGATGTCTTTCGCGAAGAAATGTGCGCCACAATAGTATCTTGGTTGACAGATATTGCAGGGTGCACAATATTGGGCAATGGGCAGCTGTTTCGGGAGACAATTTGCCGCCAGTTCTGTCTTCCTTGGAAGATTGGGTCAAGTGCGTCGAATGCAGGCCTTGGATGGCAGCCTTATGACGAAGAGAACCAATCGGAAAATTCAGAAGATCAAATCTTGTCGGACGATAGATCTCGTGTATCGAATAATGAAGTGGCAACAACAGAAACGCGATCGGCACGGCGAAGTGTTGGGTCACGAACTCCGGCATATTGGTATGATTCTCAACGCACGGTCTTTTCAAATCCAGCTGAAGACCCACAACAAAGATTACGAATTGACTGGCTAATTCTTTTCGATCTGCGCCTCTGGAAGCAGGCCCGATGTGGTTTACGTGATTTGTATATTGGCACCATGGTGACAATACCCTCTTGGAAACGACTACTTGGGATTCGATTTGCAAGTGTTTATTCTCAGCTTGCCGAGGCGTTCCTTCTCGCTGATCGCGAACCAGATTACTCAATCACTCTGTTCTCCGTCCAGGTGTTTACTACACCGTCTATCGCAGGTGAACTGATTCAGACCTATAATTTCTTTGGGACTGTTTGCGCAATACTGTATACCTTCTTTGCTCATCGGAAAATTGGAGACCCTTCCACGATTGATCTACAGGCTTCCGTATCTGCAGATTCACCTTCTCTTAAAAATAGCCGCTATTACAGAATATTCTCTGATCTGAAGTATTTCATAAACACCGAAGCGGCTAAATCATCGATACCACACAATGAACGGTTTTTATTGCAGTTCCTGGATCTTATTCATTTATTTCAGGGCATGAATCCGAATATTCGCGCGAAGGATCAGCATGTTGAATATGAGTCGGAATTATGGGTGAATGCATTCAATCTTACGCTTCAGACAGCTAAATTGTGTGTGCTCTTTGCTGAAGCATACAGTCGCGGACCACATGAAAGCACTATTTTGGCCATCGCTGAAATTGCCAAACCCCTCGCACACTGGTCTTGGGGCTATGAAAAAGACAGATTCCCAGCCGGCGAGAACAAAGGTCTGGTGCAATTCAAAGATGTTCTCATTCACAACCGAACATTTCGAATAGTGGACTTTGATGTAGTGTCACAACCAATTTCTTTTCATCATCCAATGCATTGGCTTCTTGGAGGTCTCATTCAAGCATTCTGTGATACATCACAGCAACCCACAACTCTTAGTCTTTCAATGCTCTTTCCTTCAATGGAAGAGCACTTGCGCAGAGACGCCATTCTAGCACTCACAGACTATCCTGTTCGTGTGATTGTGCTTCTTTCACAGATAAAAGCAGGTTTGTGGGTCCGAAACGGCTTTTCAATTCGTGGGCAGCAGCATCACTACAAGGATGTAGCCTTGCGGGATACAACATTTGACAGAGATATGTTTCTGGTGCAGGTGGCTTTGGTAACTATTGATCCCCAAATTATCCTCGTTCAAATGCTTGATCGATTCCGCCTTGTGTCGTGGTTTATGCATAAGGTAGAACATCACCACCTCTACGATGATGCACAGCTGAACTACATGATCGAAGATTTTCTTCATATTCTCATTTTACTGCTCAGTGAAAGATCTGCTGCACTAGGACTTTCGGGAGGCTGGAGTGGGATAGAGACAATGAGGCGAGAAATTATTCATATCTTGGCATTCGGTCCCATGACCTACTCTGAGCTAATCAAGAGGGTTCCAGACGGAATGCAAGAAGATCTGCCGTTCGACTCTGTTCTTCAATCACTTGCAGATTTTCACGCCCCAGACGGACTCACAGACAATGGACGTTACACACTAAAGAAAAAACTACATTATGAGGTTGACCCTTACTTTTTTCATTACTCGCGTAATCAACGCGAAGAGATTGCTGATATTTTGAAGAAACAACTTGCCCATCTGGAAAGGAAAAGCGAGGAAGAGGTTGCTTTTGAACCCTTTCTTCGTCCTATTACGTGTGGGCCATTCACGCAATTGGGCTCCTTTTCTCGTTCTAGACTCTTTATCGATATTTTAGCAGCTACAATAAAGTACGCTAAAAAAATTCGAAAGTCGGAATCTAAAGCTGAGACTATGCTCGAAGAAACTCTTCATCTGTGTTGGTTATCTTTGATAGACGAGAATTTTGCAGTGAAAGTTTCGAATGAAGTCTTGACGTTTGCTGGAGCTCTCTGCCAGGGCGGCAAAACCTCACCAATCGCAGACATCTTAGAAATGTATGAATCTGGTCATTATCGGGGATCTCATGCAAACATGAAACGTATACTTCAAATCATAAAGGCTCAGGCTCCAGAAAAATACGCTGTAGTTAAGAAGCAAACTCCTACAAATATGGAGCTACCTGACCAGCGTGACTCCGAGACACTACAACGTAGGCTTGCTGCCAAAGAACGCCAGGCAAACATCATGGCGCAATTTCAGAAGCAACAACAAACGTTCCTAGAGCAATTTGAGGGGGCCGTAGACTATGATGATGAGGAACAAACTATGGACTTGACTCCGTCGTTACAGGTTGAAGAAACGGATGATATATGGTCATTTCCTTCAGATGTGTGCATTTTTTGCCAGGAACGAAGTGATGATGGCAGGTTGTACGGTATTTTGGCTACGATTCACGACAGCAAAGTCTTTCGAAACACTCCATTCGCTCAGACCTCTGCAGTGCTTGATATACTAAATTGTCCTGCGAGTTTTGATGTTTCGGCGGAGCACATGAGGCCATCTCAAATGTCAAAAATCGGTGAAGGATTCCCAGCTAAATCCACGTATAATGGTGCACTTGCAACTTCTTGTGGGCACTGCTTTCACCAGACGTGCTTCGAGTCTTACTGTGCCAACACCCAACAAAGACATGTTCAACAGATTTCTCGCAATCATCCTGAGAATATTGACAAGAAAGAATTTGTCTGTCCTTTGTGTAAAAGCCTGGGGAATGTCTTTCTACCGGTGGTATGGCCGAATAAGGCGCAAACTCAGCCTTCTAAATTATTCCAATCCCAACAGAGTTTTGCCGATTTTTTACAGTTTTCTTGTGGCCCCGCCATCTCAAGACTTGAGAAGGCAATCGACTCAACTCAAGCATTGAAGAGAAAAGTTACCAAGACCCGAGAAATGTTCCATGAATACAACCAGACCGGACTCGCAAAACCCGTTCTGGAAAGCTTTGAATCTCTTGGGTCGGCACATTTTGCACGTCGAATGCACATCATTCAACGGAGAAGCGTTATTGGTTTAGAGGACATGCTAGATCCCGAGTTCGTGCGTCGGTCGTCCTTCGGAGCACTTAATGGGTCAGAAGCTGTGCACAAAATGTATCGCCGTCTGCTGTCTGTGTTGCAAGTTCTTGGCTACAGTCCTACGTTGACCGATACTCCAGATGAACTTACGGATATTGCAAGTCTATGGCGTTTAATGAGCTCTACAATTGCATCCACTGAGCTGTTATTTCGAGGTCAAGCATCACCAGGACCAACTCTTTTATCCCAAGTAACGGAACAACTCATAACACTACTGAGAATATTGGCTGAAACTATCTTAACGTACTCAAGCATGAGCGTTTGCCAGCGATCAGAGCAATTAAATGCCGTTATTGAGTTTAGCACTTTGAACGAAGTGGCAATAAAGCAACTCTTTATTGGACACCCGTCTCTGTCGGAGGCCGGAGGAATCCCGGCTAAAGGGTGTGAACCTCTCTTGAGCACGAGCATTTTTGATACATTTGTGCAAGCGTCCTTTTGTACTATTCTAGCCGTGAAATTTGAGCCATATCACCTATTGAGACTCTATTATCTGGCAGAAATCGTCAAAACGACAATAGCAATTGCGGAGAATACGATGGAGTCGGAAACTAACTTCAAATGGGTGGACCAGACAGAACTCGCTGAAATGCCTGTTGCGCCGGACATTGAATTCTTCGAATCATTCGCCACGGCCGTCTTACATGAGAGACGTCTCGATAGTGCTCGCCTCCAACGAGTACAATCTTTGAATTCAACAGCTTACCGGACTATGGTCGAAAGGTACGCTTTGATATTCCTGCGTAAATCATTGGTGCTCTTTTCAAGCCGCTTCTTCATGGCTACACCTCACGCTGCTGAAATGGAAGGACCTGAACTAGAACGGCTTTGCCATTTGCTTCGACTTCCAACTCCTTCTGAGATGTTCGCTTCTTTCACGAATGATCGCGAGTCTACTAGTATTATCAAACCTATGATTGTTGGGTGGTGCCGACATTTTGCGGTCCATCCGGCGAGTCGGAGTGAACAAGTCTTGGACATTCCTCATCCTTCTATCTACGAACTAGTGAAGCTGCCAAAAGCACTTGATATCCTGTTTACGCAGCGGTCATTGCGACCTTGCAAGAAATGTGGCAACGTACCGCCTGAGCCCGCTTTGTGTCTTTTTTGCGGTGAAATCTTATGTTATCAGGCATTTTGTTGTGCGGAAAATGATAAGGGCGAGTGCAATTTGCACATTCAGACTTGTGGAGGCCAAGTAGGAATCTTCCTGGTAATCAAAAAGTGTGCGATCCTTATTCTGCATGGTTCTCAGGGATCCTTCATGAATGCACCATACCTTGACCTGCATGGAGAGACAGATCTGGGATTAAAGTACGTTGCATTCGGTTGCTCTATCTAACAATACAGACGTGGAAGGCCCCAATATCTTGAACAACGCAGGTATGACCTGTCGCTTAGAAATATGTGGTTAAAACATGGCATTGGGAGTTTTGTTGCACGGAAACTAGACTCTGTAATTGATGTTGGGGGCTGGGAAACATTGTGAATAGACGCTAGTGTCTGTAGAATACGTTATTCGTGACTTCATTTGACGTGGAATGGTTGGGGCATCGCCAAAAAGGGTTGTCGAAGTGTGATGAGACAAAAATTTAGAACGAAATGGATCCCAAGGAGAAATTGCGATTGATCAAGCATGGATTGGGCGAAGTGCTTAATATAGAGATTATAGAACATGCTCTATTTGAAGAAAAGCGAGATGTGAAAATTTATTGGGGTAAATGCTTCTTCTTCACTTGACTGAACTAAAGGAACTGCCACTACTGGGAGACCGCACTGCGGATACTTTGTACCTATGGTCAAATTGGCACATTTCCTTAAGGCAGGCTGTCGTGTGAAGGTTTTGCTGGCTGATATCCACGGTTTCCTCGATAATCTGAAAGCACCAATCGAACTTGTTAACGAGCGGGTGAAGTATTATGAGTTTCTCATCAAAACGCTTCTACGATCAATTGATGTGCCGATCGAGAAGCTTGAGTTCATTGTTGGGTCTTCTTATCAGCTCACGCCTGCCTATACCATGGACGTCTTTCGATTATGCTCAATTACCTCGGAACGGGATGCTCGAAAAGCCGGAGCGGAGGTCGTCAAACAAGTTGACAATGCACTGTTGTCGGGACTCATATATCCTCTGATGCAAACACTTGATGAGCAACACCTTGATGTTGATGCACAGTTTGGAGGAGTAGACCAAAGGAAAATATTCACGTTTGCAAAAGAGTATCTACCTAGACTTGGATATGCTGAGAGAGCACATCTTATGAACCCAATGGTCCCGGGGCTAACAGGTGGGAAAATGTCGTCGTCTGAAGAAGCTTCGAAAATCGATCTACTTGATGACGAAAAAGCAGTAAAGAAGAAAATAAATGCTGTTTTCTGTAAGCCTGGAGAAGTTGAGAATAATGGTCTCATTTCCTTTGTTGAATTTGTTCTATTCCCGATCTACGCCCTGAGGGGGCAACAAGAATTCGTGATACATCGCAGCGAGAAGTACGGGGGCAATATTTCATATAAAGCAGCAGAAGCTTTAAGGGCCGATTATGCGGCACAAAATGTAATTTTTGTGGAATATAAACTAAGGGTAGCTGCAACCTGAAGACTTGAAAATCAGTGTGCAAAATGCTATCAACGAGCTGCTTGCGCCAATACGGCAGGCTTTCCAGAGCGACGCAGAGGCTCAAGCTACTGAGAAAAGAGCATACCCACCACCTGCTCCAAAAATCAAGAAGGTGAAGAACAAAGGAACAAACTACCCCGGCGCTACAGGTGGCGGGGCACACATTGAGAGTCAAACAAAAGCAGACCTCGCTGATGTGGGAGCGAGTGTAGAAGATGCCATTGACACATTTAATAGGACAAATATGTCGCAGTAATGATGGTTTCCTGGCGCTTGTGGTCTGTGCCTTGGCCAATTTCCTAATTCGCGCTGCTTCATTCCCAATTCGGCAATCCAATAGCCGCCCCGTATTACCCTTTTTGGAAAGTCAGGTCAACACCCAATCATTGCAGCTTGTTTTCCATTGCCCTCCTTTCGACAAATCACAAGGAGGCACAAACACTGCGTGGAGAGGAACTCAAAGTGTGCGACTCTGGAATACTAGCGGTTGGTCCAACATAGTCGGCGGCGCCGCAGGCGGCGAAGAGAAGTGCCGACTCTCAAAAGTGCTCTGACACCCAAAATTTGGGCTTCAAGCCTAGACTATGAGTGGGGACAGTGCGACCTGGAAAACTGGCCGAGATTCTCGGTCGAAGTCGCGTAAAGGCAGCACCTTCAAAAGGTTATCAAGTTTCGGGCACAATCTAGGACACCGTGTTTCTTCAAAGGAATCTAATACTTTACGATCGAATAGTGCCCTGCCAGGCAACATTGCTGAAAACGACAACAAGTCTGCTCCCGATTTGCGTATTGCGGAAGACAAAGATGGAAGAACCTTAGAGGCTGATATGAGAAACTTTACATTCGGAAATGATTCTACAAAAGAATCCCTACCACGGGTGCCTAGTGGTGGTCTGTCACCGTATGCAACCACACCACACGTAATATCTGATACCAATACCAATGTTTCGGGAGGTTCCGCAACTCTTGCCGGCGAAGAGCGTCGTCCAAGTGCCATTTCAACAGGGTCCGACGAATCTTCACACTCTGTAGGCCATACTCTCGTACGAAAAATGGCGGCCTTAAAAGATATCGCATCCAGCAGAGCTTCTATGGCGCCCGGTGCGACTGGGACTGCTTCCAGACAGCCTACCCTGACACGTCAGCAAAGTAGCGAAGCACCGCATTCCGAAGTGGTCCCATTTCTTTATCAAGACTTCAACGAATACAAAGAACTTGGGGAAGCGCCAATACATAGCAGTTTGATTGATGGAAGAACTACAGCGATGGCTTCCAATGGGGGTGTCTATGCATCCACGCAGGATGACGAGCTGAGACGGCTAGCATCCGCATATCATTCGAGAATGACGCGAAATTTCACAGAGCATGAAAAAGATAAGAAGAAAACTGTGTTCGGGAGATTTAGGAGAAAGGTTAGTAATGAGGATCTTGCCAAACATTCTTCCACCGACAGACCTTCGCCAATATATCTTCGGGATGGTAATAGTGCTTTTCGGCAAGGCAGTAACAGTGATCTTTCTAGTCTAGACTCATCACTATTTTCTTATGATACGTTGCAACATCCTGTAAGTCGGAAAACTTCTAGATTCTCAAATGGCCGAGTATCGGCTCAAGGAAGTCTTCATGGTTCGTTTGGTAGATATCGACATAATGAGGGGGAACTATCCTCTAATAAATCCTACCACTTGGACACAAATTTAAACGAAATGGGAGATGTCGTGACTGCCCCTAAAACTTCGAGAACTCCTATTTCTTCTCTCACGCCCTGGGAGGAAACACACTCACTGGATGATAAGCAGAGCGAAACAGGATGGGTGGCTCCGGATAGCTGGGTGGTGAGAAGGCCTGATCAGGACATAACGCCACGCTTAATGGACATGACTGACGACGAAGATCTCTCTCCATCCGTTCTTGATCCTGAAAAAGGAAAAATTACTGCAAATGTAGGTGGCTCAAGTATCGTCTTACTTACCTTTAGGCGAGACATTTCCTTAGAGTTTATCGAGGAGACAATACATTCGCAACTGTGTCTTGTGCACTGAATACTACGGTAATCGAATTACTTGGTATACTGTCACGGAAATTCTTCTTACCGGATTTCTCAAATTTCCAGCTAGTGATGTGCAGGTACAATTCCTCTCGTGTCCTTACTATGCAAGAGCACCCTCTTCTCATACAAAAACGAATCCTAAAATATGCTGGGTATACTCCTGATGACTATGTCGATGATATAGGCCGAGAAGACCATAGTTACCTCTGTCGTTTTGTCTTCGTTGCGACAAATCTTCAAAACCACACAAGACAAGAGGACGCGAAATTGTCAAAGTTGGCACGGTATAGCCATGTGAATTTGGATAATAGAGGCCTGCAAATGATTCCAATCACACTGTATCAGCATGCGTCAGAGGTTGTCTCTTTGAACTTTTCCAGAAATCTTTCTTTGGAAGTACCTTCGGATCTGATCCAGAGTTGTCCAAAGTTAAATGAGATCAAATTTGCCGGTAATGAGCTGCAGTATTTGCCTTCATGTCTTCAAAGACCTTCTCACATCACTTCTCTGGATCTTTCGAACAACCTCATCGAAGAAATACCAGCTTCAGTGGCAGAAGCTATGCATTACTTAACTTCTATACAGTTGCAAAACAATCGTCTTAAAACCTTACCTCTGAATCTTGGGTCATTGAAATATCTGAGAAGCCTCAACATTGCATCGAATTGTCTCCCAGCATTTCCAACCCCAATCTGCGATCTCGTTACTCTTGTTGAACTTGACATTTCTTTCAACAATATTGAAAATTTTCCAAATGAGATAGGGCAGCTTTGTGCTTTGGAAAAGCTGATGGCTACCAATAATAGACTCTCCGGTATGTTACCTATTACGTTTTCCAATATGACTTCACTCAAAGAGCTAGATCTACGATTCAATATGCTCTCAACAATTGATGTTGTTACAGAACTGCCTCGTCTGGAACTCTTCCATATAAGTCATAACGCAGCCTCTGTTCTGGAATATGATTTTCCTCGGCTGCAAGTTTTACACCTGGAGAAAAACCCTGTAACCCGGTTTTCGATCCGCGATATTGCACCAACTCTGACACATCTGAATCTGGCCTCAGCAAAAATAGCAGCATTCAGTGAAACTCTTTTTGATAGGTTGCCAAGTTTAAGACGACTGATACTGGACCGAAATCATTTTGTATCTTTGTCGGCGTCTATTGGAAAGCTTCGTCATCTACAATATCTCAGCTGTATGAGTAATCTACTTGCATCTGTGCCAGCAGAAATTGGCCAATTATTGGAGCTGCGGCATCTAGATCTGCACAACAACAATATTAAGGTCCTCCCCGTTGAAATATGGCATCTGTGCAATTTAGTTACCCTCAACATTTCTTCGAATCTGTTAGCATCGCTTCCGAAGCCAAGTTTGATCGAATTATCTATCACGCCGGGAGACCTGTCCAAAAGCACAAGCTCCGATGAACTTTCCGATTCAAGAAACATGGACGGTTTACTGGAAGAATCATCTATGCTAAAGGCACTACTCGACTTACGGCCACCCCGAAAATCTTCTGTTGCCTCTAAAGTGAGCTCCTCTAATAGTGGACCAGATGCAACGGATGGTTCTAGGAAAAACTCTCAGACATTGTCAGGTAGGCTTTCGAACTCTATGTGTGCCTCTTTAAGAAATCTTTCAGCTGCCGATAACCGACTAAACGATGACTGTTTTGAGGAAATATCCTTACTCACCGAGTTGCGCATATTGAATCTGTCTTATAATGAATTGTTTGAAGTACCCAACGGTGCGATTGGTCGCCTTTCCCAGCTTGCAGAGCTGTATCTTTCTGGAAATGAGTTAACATCTCTACCTTCGGATGACATGGACAAAATCACGGCATTGAAAGTCCTCCATATAAACAGTAATAAATTACAAACACTTCCAGCAGAACTTGCCAAAATTAGAAGGCTTCTTGTTCTTGACGTCGCAAGCAACTCTTTGAAATATAACATAGCTAACTGGCCGTACGATTGGAATTGGAACTGGAATTTGGATCTGAAATATTTAAATCTTTCAGCCAATAAGCGCCTAGAGATAAAACCCAACTACTCTATGGCATCCGGAGCCCAAGTGCGGGATATTTCTGACTTTGCTGCCTTGACAAAGCTACGCGTGCTGGGCCTTATGGATGTGACTCTGACTATCCCGTCAATTCCTGACCAAACAGAAGACCGGCGTGTTCGAACTTCTGGGTCGGAGATACACAAGATGAGCTATGGAATGGCCGATTCCTTAGGACATGACGAGCACCTGTCAATGATTGATCTCGTAATCGAAAAGTTTCGAGGACATGATGATGAAAGCATATTTGGGCTATTTGATGGTGAATGTCAAGCTACCCAGGGAAGTCGAATTGCGAGATTTTTGCAGGAGGGGTTTGCGTTTCATTTAGTTGAAGAACTCAAACGTCTCCGACCTAATGAAGGCCCAACATCTGCCCTGAGACGTACATTCCTTGCTCTTAACAAAGAATTATGGACGACTGCAATGCTTCCTCCGGAGAAAAGGGCTTCGGGTTCAGTATTGCAACGTCGTGAAGCTGGATCTGTTTCCATGGTTGTTGGACCGGATGACTTGACAACTGGCTGTGTGGCAACTGTCGTTTACATGATTGGGTCTCATCTTTACGTGGCCAATGTTGGGGACGCGGTGGCACTCATTGTCCGAAACGATGGTGAACTTCGTTTACTTACAGAGAAACATAATCCCCCTCTTGAACCAGAAGCTGGGCGAATTCGAAAAGCGGGTGGCTGGATTTCTTCCAATGGTAATGTTCTTGACAAGCTATCCGTGAGTAGGACATTTGGACACTACGAGTTGATGCCGTCTATACAGGCAGCTCCATCAATTAAAGAAGTCGAAATATCGGATCGAGATGACTTGCTAATCATCGCGAGCCAGGAAATATGGCAATACATGTCCCATCAAATGGCTGTCGATATTGCAAGGACGGATCGGGATAACTCAATGCGTGCAGCTCAAAAGTTGCGAGATTTTGCTATTGCATATGGCGCAACCAACAAAATCATGGTCATGGTTTTGGGGATCGGCGACTTGCGTAAAGCACGAAATCGCGAAGCGGATGTATCTCTGCGCGCCTCCGGATTGATGCCTTTAGCGTCTGATGATGAGCTGTTTTCACTGAAAAAGCGTCGAAACAACAAAGATATGGCTGATGACTCGACTCTAGCACGTCTGGAACGAGAAGTCTCACCTCCAGTTGGGCAGGTTTCAATGATATTCACGGATATCAAAAATTCCACACTACTATGGGAAACGGACCCGATTGCAATGCGCTCGGCCATCAAAGTCCATAATTCTATTATGCGCCGACAACTTCGCGTGGTAGGCGGCTACGAAGTAAAGACCGAAGGTGATGCCTTTATGGTATGTTTTGCGACCGCCGCGTCGAGTCTGTTGTGGTGTTTTAGTGTTCAGTCGCAGCTTTTGATGGCGGACTGGCCTCATGAGATTCTCGATTCTCCGAATGGTCGCGAAGTACTGGATTCACAAGGCAACATTATCTTTCGTGGTTTGTCAGTGAGAATGGGAATTCATTGGGGCACCCCTGTGAGTGAAATTGATCCAATTACTCGTCGTATGGATTACTTTGGGCCCATGGTAAATCGTGCAGCAAGAATCTGTGCTGTCGCGGATGGAGGACAAATTGCAGTCAGCTCTGATTTTGTCAGTGAGCTGGAAAGGAGCAGGCATTTCATTGAGACGCTCAGTGAAACTTACCCTAAATCTACTTCAAATGCTGCCGACGAATATTCTATGCAAACTATCATACGAGAGATGAAAACCTTGGACGGTATTGGCTATGACCTTCAGGACCTTGGAGAAAGAAAACTGAAAGGACTTGAAAATCCAGAGTCAATCACTATTATGTTTACGAAAAGTTTTCACGGGCGTCTAGCTATTGATATGGCGGCCCCCATCAGTGAAATTGCGGCTCAAAATGGTAATGTTTGCGAAAAAATAGACTTGCGTGATCTTTCCAAAGAGGATCTGACTATGGATTTGATTGAATCAGTTTGGTGGTGTGTTCTTCGACTCGAAAGTCTGTGCTCATACCTTGGAGACGGAATGTGCGATCCGAACGCTGAGAAGGCCCTTCAAAATTTCAAAATGCGCGCCAAAGTTGGCATGCACCATCATGAATTAGTGCCATTTCTCGAGCATATCGCGACCCGGCTGGAGAATTGTATATCTACATTGGGTTTGCGGGCTGTCTCCCATCAAAACGGGCGCACTTCGCATAATGAAATCATTGACGAGCTGTTTTCTATTCTCGAAGAAGCCAAAGCAGCGACGGCAACTTAGTTAGCATGTGTTTACGAGGATTCGGAATTTGGGAAGTGGATCGTGGAATGGGAAAGGAGAATGACTGGTATTGCATTTCATTACACACACTTGTACATAGAAAACAATTCAGGAATAGAGCTTCTTATCAAGCTCCTTGAGAACATTTTGTACGCTACCCACCTCCACTTCGCAACCCCGCCTTGATAACCCACCAACCAAAGATGACAGGCTTGTATGATTGAAACCCTGATGCCGAGAAAGAGTCTGATATGCCGCGCTACACGGAATGTAAAAGTCCGACGAAGTATCTGTTTGTGATTTCGTGCACATTCGATTCGGATCTGACGCACATTTCCCTCCTGCTCGTCCCGCGTGCCGCGCCAGTGTTTGGCAAAATAGCGTGCTCATTGGATCTGCTTTGCATTGAGCGCAGGAACCAGGCTCGTAATTGTCTCGGCAGCAAGCAATCGTAGGCCCAGGATGCAATGCCTCTGGTTTATCGTGGCTACAGGAGGAAGCTGAATCTTTGAGTAAGGGAGGAAGGATGTCGGAGGACAAGGAAGTTGTGGCGTACTCTTCCTTACACACGCACGGGGTGCCTGTTGAGCAGAACCCGCATGAATCATGGGGTGCCGATCGCCCGGTACTTGCTGAGTTATGAGAGGTTGATGGGTTGGGCCGGGCGAAGGCTCCCGTGAAGTCAATTTCAAGAGCGGACTGTTTGCTTCGCTTGGTTGGATGATGATGTGGAGTCGGCGAAGGCGTTCGTTTGCTACCAAGCTCTGTGGAGTTTGCACAGACGCATTCATCCAAAGAGCTACAAATACCACACCGGTCACTCAGAGGCAGAAGCGCGTGAGATATATCCCGCACGTGTGAGCGCCCTGGCGATGCGGCGGGGGATGCCATTTGTTGCTGATCATGGTCGGATACCCCAAAGGAATGCAGCGTCCTAACTTCCTTCTCCAAGAAAAGTACGCGCTGTTCCAATCTCTTCTTCTCTTGATTCATATCATACAGAGCCCGAAAATGAGCGCCTTCCTTTTCCATAAACTGCGCCTCCAAGTCTCTTCTATGCTCTCGTGAGTGATCTGTTCGCGCTGCCTTTCGCTCTCGAAAGAGCTTCTGAGCCACTCTGTTTTGAAGTTTGCGTTTGTCAGGGTTCACATCGCACCCAGGCTTGCGACCAGGCTTTGGCCGCGGCGGTACCTTCCATTCCTTTGTAGTCCCCAGGGGTATTGGTCTCTCTTCTTCTCTTTCTTGCTGCTCGTGCACGCTCTCATTTGGCACCTTTAGCGGTGGCCGTGGCGCAATGCTGGTCATGGTTGATCAATTGATTATATTCGGCGATGGAAAAGATAAGCCCTAGAATAGGGTTGCAGTCATGTGACTTCAAAAAGTCTCGAGTGTAAAAGACTCCCAAAGCAATGCACCAAGTCACAAGACATTCGAGCATGGTGGCTTCGTGGCATAGACCGTTGCTGGCACACTCGGTATGGCTGATGCGCAACATCTTAGCCTAGATGATAGGAAGGACGTGCGCTTACGGACGGAACAGACCAAGGCAGATGTGGAGCATCGATGTCGGCATTGAGGAAATTCAGGACGGCGTTACGGTGACTTGTAGAGCCAAATGGAGTGCTTCACAGGTCTCTTCCTGATCGCGATCAGATTGAATGTACAACCACCACCCAAACCCTTCTACTGACACCTTTTCTTCAGTAGATCCTGCATTCTGCTTCCAGCCTGCGATTGTCTTTGTGCCCATTGTCAAGGATTATGTTCCAGATCCTTCTCCCGAAATCGGGCACTAAGGTCACGTGTTTCTTTATAAATGGCGGGACTTTGAAGACCGCGCACCACGTCATCTAATACAGTGCGCTGGTTCCATGATCACAGAGCTCAAAGCGGTTGTCCAGAGAGTACCAGGAGACCGCATCATCCTCTCTGTTTCGCATTTAGAAGCTCTTCTTCAACTGGAGAATGTATCCTCACCATTTACATTCCGTCTCTCCAAGCGTGATCTGACGAGCTATGCTGCTGTGCAGGAGTTTACAGCCCAGGAGGGACATATAATCATCCCATGGAACATCCAGGAGTCTATGAATGTCAAGGATGGAGACGTGCTCCGTGTGGTGAATGTGCACTTACCGAAAGCCAACGCAGTGACCCTACAGCCTCTTGAAGCCGGCTACGACGAGGACTGGAAAACTTTACTTGAATCTCAACTCAATGGGAGGGCGACACTTACAAAGGGTGAAGTTCTCACCATTCTTGCATCTGGCCGAGAGCTACGCTTCCTGATACATGAGGTGGAGGCAGAAGATGAGTCTGTTGTGGCCGCTTCGATTATTGACACGGATGTGGAAGTCATTATCGTTCCGCTGGATGAACAGCAGGCCATAAAATCACTGGAGACTCGCGACAAAAAGAAAAAGCTGATGCATATTGTTCATCTCGACGAGCAATACGAAGCTGCAATAGATGGTAGTGAGTCCTTTGAACTCCACTCTTGGGACCGTTCCAGAATGCTGCATTTTCTGGTTGAATCAGAATCTGCAGATGTATATGTGTCGACGGAGTGGATGCCGTCTGAAGTTGACCACGAATGGTCCACATTGGAGGGTCCTCTACATATTCCACCTTCAGACAAAATGACCTCCTCAACCTGTCTCTATCTCACAATCACTTCTCCGACAAAAGACCACTTTTCACTACAAATAACACAAGAACCTCCGGGGAAAGAGTCTCATGCTGGTGACAATGGATACACTAAATGCGACAATTGCAATGTTTGGATCCCAAAATTCTCGATGTCTCTACACACCGTTCGATGTGCGCGTCAAAATATTAAGTGTGGTGAATGCGGTAAAGTTGTCGCCATAAAAGATGCAACAAGCCATTGGCATTGCCCAGACGATACCGTATCTGGGTTTGGCGACAAGTCTTTTACAAGACATAAAAGAATCTCGCATACCTCCCAAATTTGCGCCTGCGGCAAACATCTCGACTCGTTCATTGATCGAGCTCGTCACTCTGGATCGACCTGTCCACTTAAATTAATCATTTGCCGATTCTGTCACCTACGGGTGCCTCAAGGAGATCACTCTCTGCTGACATCTGGCGAAGATATTCTCGCGGGATATACAGAACATGAAGCTCAATGTGGTGGGAGAACAACCGAGTGTAACGTCTGCAAGCGGCGTGTGCCTTTGAAAAGTCTTCCAGTGCATCGACAGAACCATGAGGCAGATCGACTTGCAAGACCAATTCCCAAGCTGTGCAGCAATGTCAACTGTGTCCGCACGGTGGATTCAACATTAGTCGGAGCAGCTTACGGCTTATGTGGTATTTGTTTCGGCCCTTTGTATAACTCTGTATTTGATCCAGATGGCACAAAGTTGCGATCGAGAGTTGAAAGGAAGTATATCACGCAGTTGACCAACGGATGTGGAAAGCCATGGTGCCGAAACCTGATGTGCGGGACTGCGAGAAAAAGGACGGTACCCTTTTCAGAGGCCATGGGTGCAGCAAAGTCACAAACATCGCGTGCATTTTCAAGCGCCCCGCAATTTTCATTGTGTGTCGATCAAGTCACGCAGACTCGTGCAAACATGGTGACCTTGCTCGAGGCACACGGGGAATACACTCGTCCCTACATTGCTCAAGCAGTCAATCACTCACATGGCGATGAAGCTGATGCACTGGCTTACTTGCATGATTTCGGCGTTAGGCGGATAGAGTCGGTGTAGGTGTAGCATTTGACATAGCATAAAAGGCATCTGGTTGCAGTGTTTCCAACGTGCCCAACAGACTTGCACCGTCTTCAAATATTTTGACTTTTGAGTCGCCGAAAACAAATCCTGAACAAGCGACTTTTTGCAATTTCATTTGCTTGAGGTCCATACCCATGCTTTTATCTGCGAACGCGCCAACTGATTCCATAAGACCCTTTGAGCGAAGCTCTGCTTCGTCTTCAGCGCGTATGGAGAGCGTGGTGCGTAGATTTCCAATATGGTAGACGACTTCTACACCCTTTTGAGGTCCGTTATACGTGAGTAATTGCTGCTGTAGAAAGTCATGAGAGAAAATCACCTTGCTGAATCTCGTATCGAAACATCGTTCGAGCCATGAAAGTACCTTGTCACTCCAATGACTGCCTCGCGAAAATGCCAACTTCTCAGTCAGGATGAGAACGAGGCTCTCATCTACCCGTATACACGTCCCGTACTTCTCCTCCTCCAATTGAGTTTGTGTACCCAAGAAACCAGAGAGATCGAGCGAGTACTGAATAAATCTCTGTGGAGGACTGAATCTGAGAAGTGGCGGGTGCTTGTAAAGCGTGAATGTCGCGTTAAACAGCGACATCCGTGGCGCCGCGTTGATTGGTCACTTCTTGGCCGATTTTTTAAGATGAGCACCCACCCAAGCAACACATTAAAGGATATTGGAAGCACAGGCGGCTAAGAATTGTAGTTAGAAGGCACTCTGCATCTACGGAATATGATCCACGATTCTACTTGTCATAAACCGCACGGTAATGATAAAAAGAGGAAAATTCTATGCTTGTGGAAGGCCAAAGGCACTACTATAGCTTACATCGATGATGTTTACTTTTTGACTGCAGTGAGGGCATTCGTGTTGGCATAGTCCGGATAGCGTCGGCCGTACACGATCTGCACGTCATCCTTGAAGTCCTTCCTAAATTGTGCAACCGGGAATGTATACCATTTGATTTGCTTACGCACCTCTTGCAAGAAAAGTCCGGACCACCACTCGAATGTATCTGTGGTCGTAAATAGAAGCAAGCCTTTCTCCTTTTTAGTGCCTGTTACCAACAGCAACTTGGAGTCCATGGAAGCTGTTTCCTCTTGAAAAAACTCAATGGATCTGTCATCTGGATGGACTGCAGCTTTCATGTTGAAGTTCTCCGCATGTGCCATCAAAGCCCCGCCGTCCAAGTAAAATGACACTCCGGGAACATTTGATGACGAAGCAGGAGCAAGCAGACAACCATTATGGCAGGAAGGGTCGTTGATATGCATCAAACCAAAAGGCTCCCCATCGATTTCAGAGGACATTTCAAAATGTCCTTCGCGTTGAATATATTTTGGAAAGTCATCCCTCTCTTGGGATACTTCATTAGACGAGATGTCATCGTTGCCAGCTATAGCAACTGCCGAAGAAGAGGCCACGAAAACCCAAAGTAGTGTTTGCTTCATAGGATAAAAGTAGAACAACAATTATCCTGCCATGAACGGGCTTATATAAAAAAATTCTCCTTTGATTATGCGCTTATCAGCACAGGCTTGGCGGAGTCCATCTCTCCTTTAACTTCACTACCGCCTAGAGAAACGTGATGCCAAGGTGTTCATACTTTCTCGAAAAATGAGGTCGATCATTATGTGGCGGAAGTTTTAATATTCGACACAATTTCGAAATCCACAAGATCATACGTATATGATTAGATCGATCGATCCTTCCATCGTAGAATATCTTGGTGTAGACCTGCAGTTTGCTCGCGTATGTGGAGACAAGCGTCAGAAGATTAGAATCCAGCGACTGTTTAGTCGTGCTCACATAATAGAGGCAAGCTCAACAGACTACAAATCAAGAACAAGAACCGTTGATTATTTGTTTTTCACAAAGTCTATTGAAGCTTGATGCAGCAAGTATATCCTTGGTATGGTTACGATAAGTCCTTCGCTGTATGAAGTAATCTGACGTAAAGAGTTTCGTGTGTCATAGGAAGCAGACGCGCTTGCAGTTTCGAAACCAAACACTTTCTAATCTCTATGTGGTGGTTGCTCTCCTGCCATCATCATCCGCTCACCCTCCCTTCTCCGCGCCCTGGTGTTGCGGAATAGCATGCCTAACACGACTATACCGTACAGAGATCCGCCCACCAATACAGCTACCGTTGTGCGATGTGCTAGATCTGCAGCCTTAGTACTAAAAGCCATGACCACTTCTACACGTATTTGTGATCGTATAGACACCGTATCCAAATCTCGAGTGTCCACTGAATACCGTCACGGATGCGTGACCACTACGCTCGGAGTCTACAATAAGACGAATGACGACATGACGAATGAAGTAATAAATAAATAGAAAGCTGCCGAGTTGAATGGCAATGGGTGTTGTTATTCAATTCTTCGTCCTGTTCATGCGCGCTTAAAAGTCATGCTTTCCAATCAGCGCGATTACTATTCATTTGCAAACGACTTTGCAAGTTCTTCCGTCGTCAAGTTGACGATGTCGATCTTGTCATCTCTGCAGCAGTGCTTTCAGAAGCAAACCAACTCAATCGCATCGTAATGAGTCCAATTCCGGGCACCGCCTTTCCAAGCAGCTTCGACATGCTTCCATTGGCTCGATTATTTCCCAGTCTACAAGCTCGTCCTTTCTACGCGGCAGTCAAGAACGAAGTTACTCTCGAAGGGAATTAGATTTCAATACGTCGGTGGGCGATGATGTCCACAATGTGACTTTTTACGATACCGCCACCCTACTCCAAAACACGGAAGAAATCTGCCGCTTGGTATTTGAGAATGCACTCATGCCCATGATGAAGACTGCTGGGCCAGACCATCGGCCTCACACGGATGCGCTGGCGACAATCATGTTTTATATGTCGGATGTTATTGAACTCCTCACGGGCTCCCGCGCATATTGTGCCAAATCATCAATGGCTCATCCTCATAAGTCCAATGGTTCTCGACACATCCGGAACAAGAAGTGTGCCTTCTGCGCTCTCATCAATATCCTAAACACCATCACAGCAGTCGATGGGGCCTATATTGCTGCTATCTATTCAAATCGCTATATGAACAATTCACATGGGATATCTACGTGGGAAGCAACGAAAGTAGAAGCATTTTGGAAGTTAATGATGCCTGCCAGTATGTTGCGCTCATATGGAGTGGAGTCAAAAGATAATTGCAGCCTTCACATGCAAAATCTTCTTGGCTGCCTCTCGATCATTGAAGCCCATGGCGAGCCTAAAGCATACTAACATATATAATCTTCTTTACACACCAATACTTGGTACTAGTAATTTATACATCCCGCCATGATTTCTTGTAGACAAAAATGGAAATGCGCTCAACGCAACATAAATCGCTCTTGATAGAAAAAAGGCAGTACCCTCCAACACTGACCACTGCAAAGTTCCGGACGCAACACCACTGCATGCATCTCACGAGAAAAAGAGAATAATGCACCTCACAGAAAGGAGAAATGCCTGGCGACAGGGTCGACATTCGATACGTCGGGCGTTTAGTTCGAAGCAAAGGAAGCCCAAGGATTCATCCGCGGTAAGGCAATTCCAGCTCCAGTCATTTCCCTGGGAAGACGGCAAGCTCGAACATGGTGGCTGCGTAGAAGTCAACATCAATACCTGGATCGCCGACTTCTGCATTGTAGCTCAGCATCCAGACGACGCGCCATCGACACCCTCGCGCTCTTCACTCTCCACAATGGCGGGAGAAGAGATTGAATTATCGGTGGTAGATTCCAGCTCTGAGTCACTCGAGAAGACCGAAAGCACACAAGTGACGCTCAGCAACTGGAGCGAGAATCCACAGCGAGAATGGCAGAGGATCGTGGACGCATGCTTTTCAGGCTGGGGCCAGGGGTCACCACTATTCACAGGCATCTTGCAACATCGACCAAGCAGGTTTGTGGAGGCGTTTTCGGAAGACGTGTGCAAAACTCGATTCGGTCATCGCTTTGAGCAGAGAGGCATCAAACAGCACCAGCAGCGCCGACTTCGACAGCAGCAAAAAGCAGAGCCGCCAGCAACGCACAAGGTCATTCGTCTCATTTGACGGGGGTTTAGCTAGATTGTAAATATTGACGTCCCATTGTTCATCATTCGTCGCGTGTCGTTCGTGTTCAGGATCAGGGAAGGGATCGCGAGTTCACCATGCGCACACGAAGTACTTCGCTCTCAATTCGAGTTCCGCAGGCAGAAACGGGGTTGCAGGCAGCAGCACAGCCTATGGTGACACCCATTACAGTGCTTCCTTGCCACAGAAATAGTTATGATGGCGGAGACATGGAGGTGGATGAGATGGATGGCTTGACTTGTGGGGGGATTGAACAGCCCTTTTCCCAAGAGGAAGACGAATTGCTATGGAGTATATATACTACGGAAGCAATGCGTCCAGAGACGACGCCGATTCCTGCAACTATCCCACCCCCTGGCCTCGTCACACGCGTCATTCACCAGGCCGTTCAGACGTGCAAGCGAGAAGGAGGAGGACCTTTATTTCCGCATTCCAGCAAGGCCACATATCAGAGGATCCTCTATCTTTGTAGAGAAGGTAAAGAAGAACGACCGCGATTGGAAGGCGCGCTAACCTTCTCGATGGCCGGCAGGGCTCTCAACTCACTGACACATCCCTCCCTCCTGACACCACCGCCAATGATGTGCGGTACGCGGTCGCCGTTTGGAGAAAAGTTTGGGCAAAGATTTGGAGGCTACTTTGCGTCATCATGAAACTGCATCTTGAATTATGTGGGTTATGCATTAGGTAGGAACAAAAGCCGCTTTGATATCTCTCAGTCGCTTGATGTCCCCATCGGAGAGTAATTTTCGATAGCTACTGTCATCCTGTTCCTCACCCGTCTCTTCATTGAGGAGGGCACAGATTGTTTGTGGGCGCTGGAAGCGCTGGCGCAGAGCGTATCTACCGTCAGCGAGTAGGGAGACTGCAGCTGCAACATCCCGTTCAAGGCGAATAGATCCGAGTTCGTCAATTTTCCCAGCCATGTTTAGAATTTTCTTTTCCATCATTCGAGCAACATAGGCCATGGTGACTTCCATCAGCTGCTCATAATTGCGACTGGTGAGTTGCTTGTGTGGCGCCATCAGGTTGTTCCACGGCGCTGAAATGCGAGACCTCATTTCAGAGGCTTCACCAGCACCATCGTCAGAGAGTGCATCCACAATGAAGCGAAGCCGTAGCTTGAAGGATGAGAAAATCAAAGTTATGCCCTCCGTTACGAGATCTGTACAACGCCGTCTGAAGGAAGCAAGGAACGACTGCAAAGCATTATCCACTGTGGCTGCCTGCGTATCAAAGGGGAATAAGCTGGGAAGTCTAGACCGCGTATCGTCAACAATCGTACTCAGATATTCGTAGGAGGTATCCAAATCATTGAGGAGAATCTCAAATGTCCTCATGTGTTCCACAGTCTCATCGCGCAGACGCCTTGCGATCATCCCGACATAATCTCCCTCAATAACACGACGTACATTTACAATGACGGACAATGTAGGAGCAAGAATCCCGGTTGAGACAGTCTGCGACAGAGTCTTCTTTAGAATGTACATGACATCGTCCACGACCGAAGTTATGAGGCTCTCTCCGCCGGTCTGAGGGAATTCGCACAACTGGAATGCTTTCTCCACGGATCTCCGAAAGAAGAATGTCGATGACGCTTCGTATGTTGGGACGAGCCTAGAAGATATTTTGGTCGCAAGATGAGATGACAACACCATCGGAGGCAGCGTCGTCGTCTCCGCCAACCTAGCGGAAAATACACCAAACAGGCCCCAACGAGAGAGCATGAGCGTCATTTCGTTGACCAAAGTGTCAACGCCAACAAGGTCAATCTCTTGATCGACGCTGTTTGGCGATGGGGAGAGAGGTCGTCGGTTAGACGGTGTTGGGAGGAAAGACTGCAGTAAGAAGGAGAACGGATAAGAACGAAGTTCGTTTGTCTTCTTTGCTAGTCCTCGTTCATCCCACCACGTATCGAGAATGATACCACCCTGTCGATCTACTTCTCCAATCAGTCTTTTTTCAAAAACCCGAATCATGCAGCCCGATCCGTAGTTCTGCTCTACCAGAGGATTGTGGCCTTCCACAATACTAGCAATATGCTCGAATAGCCAAGAAATAAGCTGGGAGAAAATGCCATGCTGTGCAAACTTTGCGCTTGCTGCAGCATCCATGTTTTGTCTTGCAAGCTGCCCAACTAAGCCGCTCACCCACCGCCCATAGACATCTAGGCCAGTGTCCTGCTTGCCAATCAAGGGAAAGAGCTTGAAGTACCTCGTAACCCTCTCACCGTCTTTTTGTTTTGCAGCAGATTCAAATTCACGTAGAAAGAGTCCATTGAGAGACTCGGATGCACTTTGGAGCATGACCTCTGGATCTTCGGGCACTTCACTCGTAGGGACGACGGAGCGTGCGAATCTGCCCTCCACAAGACCTTGCGGCAACTGCCTTGCCCGTCCAATGTAGGTTGCTGCACCCTCCCAATCCTGCGATTCCATGG
>JAABUO010000876.1_pt1 | contig 45498 bp, 35 predicted proteins | sample 5559291 | NCBI WGS metagenome assembly JAABUO01 (sample SAMN10711878, study PRJNA513372) | rock metagenome | isolation source: Antarctica rocks | place: Antarctica: Victoria Land, Finger Mt sud
GAAAGCAACGCGATTCTGACAGTGATAGATCGATTGTCTAAAGAACGTCACTATATACTCTGTTGATCAGATGACGAAGAAACTTTCGCTGAACAAACAGTCAAGCTGCTGCTGATATGAATCTTCAGAACTCATGAGCTATCAAGATCAATCTTGTTCGATAGAAGTTCACAATTCATATCGATTGTCTGAAAGTCTTTATGTCTGAGACTTGACATTAAGATGAAACTATTCATCGACTATCACTCACAGATCAACGATCAAATGAAAAGAGCGAATCAGAATGTAGAATGATATCTACGAAGCTACTGCTCATACATGCAAGATGACTGATTCATCTGACTATTTATGACTGAATTCGTTGATAACAATGCTATTTCGTCATCAATTGAACAATCAGTGTTCTTTCTGAATAAGAGCTTTCACTCTCATATGAGCTTCGATTTGAATTCAACTGAATATGAGATCACTTGAGCTAGAATTCAAGCGAGCAAAGCAGAGAATATATTTAAACACATGAAATGATCATTAGTGTTGATCAAGCAGACATTAGCAAGAGTCAGAATCACAATGAAGAAACAGATTGACAAGCATCGAAAGAAAATGATTTACAAGATAGATGACATGATGTTTCTGAATTCTAGAAACATTACGATCGCAAGATCATCAAAGAAGCTGAATGATAAAACGCTAAAATCATTCAAGATTCTGACTGAGATCAAACATGCATATCGATTGAAACTGTCATCAACAATGAAGATTCATTCAGAGTTCATTTCGAATCTGCTACGACTGAATTCAAAAGACTCTCTGAAAGAACAACGAAATGAGTCGTCTGATTCTATAGTGATAGATGACGAGAACAAATGAGAAGTGAAGAACATACTGAACTTCAGGCACTATAGAAGACGACTGCAATATCGTGTCAATTTAAAAGACTATGACGTTGATCTACATTGATACAATGTTGATGAAAATGAGTTCAAAGACTGCTCGAAGATCATAAATGACTTTCATCAAAAGTATTTGAACAAGTCAAGTTAGAAATCGACTCAACAAGAATTGATTGATTGAACTGCAGCAATGAGAACATTACTAGATGAAGAAAGAAAGTAATGTTACGAGCATGCATCTCTGATATCTCTGATTAGTCTGATTAGTCTAACATAGACTAGTATAGAGCTGTGAGTAGAGCTGTTGTTAACACGCTAGCGATCTAGCGTGTCTTCATGAGTAAAACTCACGTCATGTTGCATCTTCTTTCTACTTCAGCTTTGAACTTCTAGTTAGAATACACTCATATGATTCACTCTATGCAGACTCATAACACAATGTTTTTCAACTTTTCTCTTACAGATGTGAAATTGAATGAGCATCAAGATATTGATTGCAGTCTTTCATCAAGATTCAACAAACTTGTTAATTTCTCAATGATGACAATCATTGATCAACTTTGAAAGAAGATGAATAAGAAAAAGCAAGACTGAATTGACAATCATTGCATTGAAATTAAGTCTCAACTCAACGTTAACAATTGAATGATGAAAGTTCATTGACTCAGAGTACTTAGCACATTCTTGCGTCTTGAACAACTTTCAGAGACACAGTCACTTGCATTTTCTGAAGTAGAAGACTGAGATAAAAGATATGTTCATTTTGAAACAAATCATCTCTACGACTTGAAGCAAGTTGAATATCTTTATGAGAAGCACATTCTTAACATTATCTTCAAAATGAACTGTAGCAAGATCAAAGTAATTAACATGCTCATCAACGATGTCTGAGACAAGAACGAGAAAATTGTATTCTGTATCATGAGTTCTACAAATGCACTTGTTCTTTATTGAGTAAGTGACAAAGTCTCTACTTTATGTTAATGTTGTTCTTGAAAGTTATCACATGCATAGCGAAAGAAAACATGTTCAACATGATTACTAATGTTTAATTATGTAATACTTTCAACTTGTGCTTAAAGTCTTTGTAACTTTAATAACTTCAAAATTGATCAAATCTAGAATGATGAACATAGTGTGTTTATTTCAAGAAGATTTGAAAAACTGCAAAAGTATTTAAATGAAAAGTTATCATGCTTTATCATTGACACTATCAAATTAATCAATGTTGATTACAATTTACACAAGATCAAAAGACTAGTTCAGATTGACTCAGAATGAATAAAGAAAGATCAAGCACAGATCAAGAAGAAAGTCAATCATCTTGAATAACATAAAAAGACTATCACTTATGACTTGCGCTGTGTAGATTCAAGAATCGAGATGCTGATATATGATAGACAGAAACATTGAATGTGTATAATGAAGTTGACATTGAAGCTCAAAATCTTTAAAGATGATGATGTAATCAAAGATGTCGAGAATAACAATGACGATGAAGCGAACGACATTGAAATCAATAACAAGATGAAAGATGATAACTGCGTCTAGATTATACAATCTCATACATGTGCATCAAGAACGTGCAGTGTGTTACTAGTGTATCAGTCTGTATTATAGATAGTTGTACTCATTTTTTCTTCTTTGATATTCATTGATATATTCATCAAAACTTATTGAGATCATGAAAAAATTTATAAAATCAACATTAAGTTCTGTAATTCTTAATAATGTTGCAAACATTGCTTCGATGATGCAACAAATCTTCAACGACACATGCAATACTGCTTGAGCATAATCACAGATTCTCATTTTCAATCTCTTGAATAGATTTGATCAAATAGTTCATTAAAGAAAGCATGATTATTTAATCAACATTGTGTTTGAATGTGTGCAGATTGACAAAGATTCAAAGAAGCAGACGCAGTATCATTTCATAGATCGACAACAATGTTCATCAATACTAATTTCAGCTATGATCGTTCTGCATTTATGAAACGCAGCAGAGTATAGAAAAATTCACTCATCAATGTAATGAAAGTGTCTGTCAAACGTCAGCGATTTCACAACTTGAAATCACGATGCTTTGAACGAGCGAGCAACATTCATCTCACTTCTATCACATCACTACTATCAATCATGAAAAGAAATAAATGAAAGATTACAAGTAAGAAAAGTGCGCTCTTCTTAAAAATCATGAACGTTAAAGTTTGAGTCATTTACATGAAAATTGACACTTGAAAAGTCTTTTTATACTTGTCAGACATTCACACACTGCAGATGATGTAAACGTGAGTGCAATTGATAAAGATCTGAAGTACAAAAATGTAAGAATGTTTTCTCAGAAAAGAGAAGAAATGTTGTTGATGCATGCAAAGAACGTGTGATACTTCATTTATATCATTTTTTGACTCAAATGTTGACTTGACTTCTAATGTTCAAAACTTGATTGTCAGCTCGCTCATTTGCAAATTTGCATCAATACAGATAACTCATGTTCTGTGATAACAACTCACTAAAAGCTCATCATTGTGAATGCAGAAGTTACAATCTGCAAGATCTAAACTCATGAAAGTCATTTGCGAAGATTCTGACTTGAAGAGCGTACTAGTTACAATCATTGCAGCTGATTATCAATAAGATCAATGATGCAGTTGCTTGATTGAATGAGACACAGATGCACTTTGCATCGTCACGATCACAATAGTCGAGTTTTATGATCTTCGAGCGATTGTCATTAAGATATTAAATATGATCAAGAATGTTAAACTCAATAACTTTCATACATCTTGAAGACTACATGTTTCATGACATCAAAGTAAATATCATCAATTCAATGAATCTGTCTCGCAGTTTAATTAATCTGTTTTGCAGTTCAATAAATCATACATCAGTCAAACTCATGAAAATGACAGACTGATTCTCAAATCTCATCTCATTCAAAGCTATGACTTGAATTCAATCATCAAAGTTGCACGTCAGAAGATGAAATGCTTTCTTTGTTTATTATTATATATATAGCTAGAATCATGACTATATACAGCTCATCAAGATATATAAGACGTTATCACTTGTATCTGAGTAACTGTCTTGCTCTGCTCATTGTTAACAGAAAGTCTTATCGATCAATCTTATGCTTCGTCATCAATCATGCATCAAGTTCACTAATGTGATGAATCAACTCAATGAGATCATTCTGATCATCCTTCTCAATATCTTCATGATTGCACATGTTTAAATTTTGCAAGAATGTTTTCTTCATATTTCTTGTATGAGATGAAATATGCAAGTCAAAGTTATCACATTCTAACAAAGCTGCAAAGTATCTGTTTGTGAAAGAAATCATCTTTTGCAAGATCTTAAAGCTACTTTTGTCGTGAATTGTAGAAAGTCTGAATATTCTTGTCTCTTCAAAGATAGCAGATAAATACTTGATATGATTGAAGATCTTGAATGTTCATGTCATGCTGATTAATGAACTTTAACATCATGCTCAACATCATCAACTCATAAACATGAGAGAAACTTTCTATCGCTGAATACATTGTGTTTGTTCAAGAACTTGCAAATCATAATATCAAATTCTTAACAGCAATTGCGTTGAATGAAAAGAGAGAATTTGCAAAACAATGACATTATATGATTATGAGAGCAAGATCTTTCTATCTGCTTTTCATATAGAGCACATGACTCATTTTCTTCACTGCAAAATGCGATGCTCACAATCTCTTCATATATACTGAGTGTTTCTTGATCTTTGATCTTGCAAGTCAACAAAGATTCTCAGTTTTGAAGATTACGTTCAATGTATCTTTGTGATTCAAGTATGATAACAGTTTAATCAATCAAGTCAGTCTTTGACATTCTGTCAATGTGTTCAAAAAGTAGCAGCGTATCTGCTTTAAGATCAGTCAAGCACATGCAGTTAATTTAACTCAAGATTGAAGATTATGAAATGTCAGTTCACAGAATCTTTCTAGCAGCTGTGTCAAACTACTGCAAAGCTCAGTTCTCAGATGAGTGAGATTATTTACTTGCACATCAAGCAAAAACATGAGTCAAACAGACGACATTCACGACATGTTCGCAAATGATTGATTTCGCTTACATTGATATAGCTGACTGATCTCAGATTCATGATTTTGAAAATAATGATGAAACTGCGAAACAGCTAAATGAGTTATTGAATCTGCTGCAGATGATAAATATGTGATTACTCAAGATCTTGCACACTATGACTGAGAACAAGATCATTGAAAATGCAACAACTTAGATCAGATCAGATAATGTGAAATTAATTCAAGATATTGCAAAGAATGTTAACGCATCAAGTCTAATCAGTCATTGCGATGCATTCATAGCAAATAATTTGAACTTTGTGAAGACTGCAAGAAGTCAAAAGTGTTGAAATCATGTTTAAAAACTAATCAGAGTGCGTGTGTGACTAGAATGTTTGATTTATAGAGATAGTTATAACTAAGACTTTAAGAATACAGAAGAAAGAAGATACAAAAAGCAAGAAGAACACGCTCTATATAGTAGTTACTCAGATCGACGTTAATCTCAAAGAGAACGTGTTGAAACACAAGAAAGATGTTGATTTGAAAGATGTTTGCAACACAAAGAAATGTGTTTGTCATAGACATCTGTTAACTACTCGTAACACAAAGAAGTGTGTTTGTCTAGAAGACAATAAAAGCTGATTAGAAGATGCTAGAGAAGAAAAAAGATGCTGAGTCATATCTGAGTCAAATCTGAGTCAGATTTAAATCAGATCTCGACTAGATCTTGACTAGCTTTAATCAATTCTGACGCATTTGTAACATTATCTTTCTCTTCAAAAATTCATGTTCGCATGAATAGAATAAATGAAACGCAAAAATTTTCACTGTTTTTCAATTTAGTGTGACTTGTCTGAATAAAGTTTATGAAATTCAACTAGAACTTCTTTCAAGCTTTTGAATTCTTTTTTATCGACATAGTATCATTCGTTGTTTCAATCTAGTCTCGTTTATTTGATCTTGTATTGTATTTGATCTCAATATCATTTAGAGTTCAGAATGTCATCTATCTTTCAATGCTCATCGTTTTCGATAGTGAGAGATCTAGATGATTCTGAATGCTGTTCTGATAAAAGATCATCAAAATAAGAATGTAATAGCTTCGAACTGAACATCGAATGCAGCTGCTTCATGCTTATCGATAGATGAAGATGATAGAAGATTTCAACTTTGACAGTGATTTGATAAAATTCTAGCTGTTTGTCTTTCAAATTCTTACATGATTTAGTTGTCTTTATGTTTTTAGAGAATAATCAAATTCAGTCGTCTACTTTATAGATGACGTTTCGTCTATATTTATTGATTTGAGCTTCAATGATTTGCTTCGTCTTTTTCAATTGCTGATGATTGAAGATAAGAAACTCTTTCATTTGAATAACAATATTGTTTGCTTTTTTAGCTTCAAGACGTTCATGAATAGTTTCGTAGTCAGTCGTATCTGAATCGAAACTCATTCGTGAGTGAAAACTCTTATTGAAGTAGAACGAAGTCATTGAGATGATCGAGAAGATATTGAAATTCTCGCTGAATTCTATCATTGATAGTCATTTTGCTCAGTCGTTCTGCATGTAATTGCAGTAGATTCTTAGTTCTCATTCAACGTCTTGATTAGCTCATTTCGATTGATCATCGATCTCAGAATGATAAGCTGTTGATAGACTAGCTGTGATCTTGAGTCGCTTTCAAAGACTTTGTCACATGATTGATATGAACTGAAAGTCTCTGTTTGAAACAATAGAACTAGGTAGATCATGAAGTCGATAGACGTTTCATAGCATGATTCAAACCGTTTCTTCGACTGAGATGTCAGCGTCTTTTCAATGACAGAAAACATAGTGATGTTTCTTGATAAATCAACATATGATTGTGCAAATGACGTTATAATCTTTTGATAGAGATAGCTCAGTGATGAAGTTTATAGCTATATTCTTTCAGCGTTTCTGTGAAATCAAGAGAGAATGAAGAAGTTCATTGATGCTATCTCTAGATGTCTTGCTTCGTTGACAGACATGACAGTTTCGAATGTAACGTTTAATCGTTGCTTGATGATCTGATCAATAGTAGAAACGTTGAACTAAATCAATAGTTCTTTGATTGTCAGAGTGAGAGATGAAAGACTGATCATGAATTTTCTTTAGCAATTTCGTATGCATATTCTCAGAAACTCACAGTAGATCTTTTCTAAACAGAACGTCGTCAACAATCTTGCAGTGCTTCAATTCAATGCTATGTAGCTTGAGCTTGTTTTCGCTTATAGCTTGTCTATACTCAATGCAAAGTTCATTCGTTCTATTGACATCTTTTACTCACTGATAGAGATCAACTTCAGATTCAATAGCTAGAATATTTACTTTATCGAGTGTCAGAATAATCTGATAGCGATCTTCAGTACGCTGAGTTGATTCAGAGACGTTGATCAGAGACATTCTGATTAAAGCATCGACTTTAGTATTCATTTTGCCTGATCAAAAAAATGATCTGAAAGTTAAACTTAAATAGAATGTCTAGATAATTGACTTGACATCGAGTTAACTGTTTGTTTTTCATGAAAGTCTTCAAAGTCTGATAATCGATGAACATCTGAATGAGCAACTGAATGCATTCAAGCTCAAGTCTTCAGTGTTTGAAACATTGAATAATGATCAGCAGTTTCTTGTCATAGATGTGATAATTGCATTCAGCGAGAATCATGCTTTTGCTGTAGAAAGCTATCGAGTGAAGAACTCTCTCATCATCGTACTGTGATAGAATTTCACCTTTGACGTAGTCAGATGCATTGATTTCTAGAATAGTCTGTCGTTTTGAATCAAAATGTCGTAGAATTGAGATTGAGCTGACTTGTTTCTTTAAATTATCAAAAGCTTGAACACAGACTTCGTTTCAAACAAAAGACGTGTTTTTTCTAGTCAGCTGAGTAAACGATTTGACTAGCTTCGAGAAGTTCTTAATGAAATGACGATAGAAGTTAACAAATCTCACGAAGCTCTGAACTTCTTTTAGATTGATCGACGTAGTTCAGTTGACTATGACTTTCACCTTGACAGAATTCATACGAAAACTCTGTTTAAATACTATGACTTCTAAAAAGATGATCTCTTCTACATCAAATTCGCACTTTCAAATATTTATCTGTAGACTCACTTCTTGTAAGCAATTCAATATCATTTTGACATGTTGTCTATGTTCTTGTTGAGTTTTGCTGTAGATCAGAATGTCATCTAGATAGACTTGACAAAAGTCATTTAGAAAGTTTCATAGAACATTATTTATATACTGCTGAAACGAGATTGAATCATTGATAAGTTCAAAGAGTAGCATCTTTGATTTGTATGCTTCTAAAGCGATAATAAAGATAGTATAGTTCTTACTATCAGAATGCATTTGTAGTTTATTGAACGTTGAAATGATATTCAATCGAGTCAGATGCTTGCAATCAACTATTTTGTTGATCATCTCATCTATCAGAGATAAAGAATAGCGATTTCTTTTAATAATAGCATTGAGCTTTTGATAGTCAACGCAGAATCATAAATCTTCATTTGCTTTTAGAATAAACAGAACAGATGAGAAATATGAAGCTTTGCTAGAAGTTATAAATTCTTTGAAAAGATTCTCGTTCAGATATTTCTTTACTTTCTGAAGCTTGTAGAGAGACATTCAATATGCTTGACAGCGAGATGATGTTACGTCACTAGTAAGCTCTATCTTATGATCATATGAATGATGAGACGATAGCTTGTCTGCTTGAACTCGATCAAAAACATCTAGAAAATCTTGATACTTCGATGATAGCTTGACTTTAATATCTTCTAGATTCTGAGTCGTTTCATCGACTGAAAAGACGTTTATGACATTTAGTTCGCATTGAGTATTGTAGATGATTTTTCTATCGATGTCTTTGACGAATATAGCAAAAATCTCGATCTGAATCTTCTTTTTTCATTTTACTAGTGCTTGAAAAGATACGACGTCTATGTTTTGAATCAAAAATGACTCTTTCTGAATGATTGAAACTGAGTGCTTGAGAATCTTTGAAGCATTGCTATGAGTCGCTGAAGAAATGAAAGTTGATCGCGATCAACTTAAGTGCTTCGTATTTGACGAGATCGAAAAAATAGAAATAGAAATATTTAATTGATCAGGAAATACGATAGTATCATGTCTCATGTTCAATAATATTTCATTTTTGTTCATTCAGAGTTTGCTCAATATAACTTTATGATGCTCGATATCAGCTATCAGCATTGACACAGTCAATTTCTTATGACTTTCGATCGTGAAATTGAGTAGAATCTTATGAGTAATAGTCTTTCTAACTAACTTCTCATCATATTCTTGTATTAACTTCTCTTTTGCTAGTAATATAAATTGTATTTCAAGTTTCTGACATACTTTATCGACTAGCTTGTCATGTATCAGCGTGTAGACGACGAAATTACTGTCTATCAAAGAGCGAAGACTGAAAGAATTGCTCTGAGAGATAAGAGAAGCATTGATCAGAAATAACTTTTCAAAATAGTTTCTTTTCGATAGAACTTCGATTTGACTGCACAAAAATATGATCTCTATCTCTTCAATAACTCTGAAAAAAATAACTAGTTTTTTAAATCAGAATCTGACTCAGAGTTTGATGTAGATCGATCAAACTCATCATCTTCTAATGCATTGATTCTCGAAGTTCGATCAGAGCACTCTCTAAAGAAATGATCTGACTTATGACAAATGAAACAGCTTTCAGTTTGTAGATCTGTCTCTTTGACGTTAGTCAAAGTCGCGTCACACGATTTTAACTGATCAATGATAACTTCGATCTTTCTATAGAGATTCGATGAATCTCATTTCTCAGCAAAGATGACTTGCTTTCTGATCTTGATCATGAATTTCTTTTCTTTGATGTCATTCATGACTTAATGCTCATTGTTCAAACGAATCAGATAATCACGAATTTCGTTCAGAGATTCTGACTGAATCAATTAACTACTTCAAGCTGCACGAAGATGATAGACTATCTTGTCTCGTAAATCAACAATCAATTGCTTTTCATGATACTCTAGATAAAAGAACAGACGTTGAAACATTGAATAGAAATTGCTGAATTTGCTCTTTTCTTGAGAGAGATTAGCATACTTTCTTCAAAAGTTTGTCTCTTTGTCAGAATCATCGTATAGCTGAGTAAGTTCATTTAGTAGATCATTGATTATTGAACAAGAATTCAATGAATCTCGCTGATGTCTGACTAGAGTGACTTTGACTGCGTCTTCGCTGATTCAAGAATGAATGTAGACTAGTATAGCTTTGTCATTGTTGAAATGATTGACATTAATTTCTAGCTTGTCATGAATCTTTTCTTGTCAATCATTTCAGATAGATTCTTTTTCATCAGTAAACAAAGATGAATTCGAAAGCTTCTGAGATTGCTTGCTGAATGTGAAAAGAATAAAGATCAATGAAGTGACATTTCTAGTCACTCACAGATGATGTTGTGCTTCAGTCAATTTGTTCTGAAGTGTCTGATTCAATTGATTCGATCGTTTCTTTGCTCGATCAATTTTCTCAAAGCGAGTCTTTCATATTTGTTCGCTTGATATCTTGTCAAATAGCTCACAAGCTTTCACATCAAGATCTCGTTGAGTTCAAAGACTGTTTAAATCTTCTAGAAACACTTCTAAGTTTTGTTTGACTCAGTGTTGTAACTGCTTTACATTTTTTATATTTCAGAGAATAAAAGCTTTCAGAGATTCATTGGGAGTCTGAGAGTGAGACACAGAGTGACGACGTTTTTATACGAAGTTGATTCTAAGATATTTCAATATGCGAGATGATAGCTCAGAATAGATGACTGAATCTGCAATGACAGAAGAATAGAGACTTTGATAATTCTCAGAGAGATTTTTCACAAATGATTGAATCATAGCGAAGAGTTAACGATTGAGCGAAAAGCGATGCTTGACAATATGTAGTGAGATCGTAGTTCAAGTTGTTTAATCTTCAAAGAAGAACGTTGCTGATTTGAGAGAGATCTTTTTGATGATTCTCAAGCAATCAAGATCTTAATTTCTTGATTCTATTAATTAATTTGAACGAGCGCGTACTGAATGAGCTGTAAATTCTTTAGCAATGCAAGATCTTAATCTCTTGATTTTATTAATCTCTTGATGTTGTTCTGTCTTTCGATGTTGTCGATCATCAGATACATAAATTTCTTTATACTCATCTTGTTGTCAGTCGAGTGAATTTGAATGAGTAATGAGATCAGTATTATGTGATTAAAGAATTCTTAAAGTAATGTTGAGATCATGTCTAGAAACTAATCAGAGTGCGTGCATGACTAGAATGTTTAATCTATAGAGATAGCTATAACTAAGACTTTAAGAATACAGAAGAAAGAAGATACAAAAAGTAAGAAGAACACACTCTATATAGTAGTTATTCAGATCGACGTTAGTCTCAAAGAGAACGTGTTGAAACACAAGAAAGATGTTGATTCAAAAGATGTTTATGACACAAAGAAATGTGTTTGTCATAGACATCTGTTAACTACTCGTAACACAAAGAAGTATGTTTGTCTAGAATACAATAGAAGCTGATTAGAAGATGCTAGAAAAGAAAAAAGATGCTAAGTCATATTTGAGTCAAACCTGAGTCAGATTTAAATCAGATCTCGACTAAATCTTGACTAGTTTTAATCAATTCTGACGCATTCATAACAAAAAGTAACGATGAAAATGATGAAATCAATAAAAGAAAAGTTTGAGCTGTTGTTAATATAATGTCAAAGAATGAAAGAATGAATCATTGTTGAAAATCTAGAGTGAGTACAACGATGACATTCATTATAACGACGCTTCATACTATAATTTGTCTATAAATAAGTCTCTGTAAATATATATAATATACATAGATAGAAGAATCGACATATGCGACATAAGCGACGAAAGCGAGATTCATTTCAGCGCATATGAACAAACGCAAATTATATCGAAATGCAGTTCAGAGCATATGAATGAACGCAGATTTTATCGACAAAAGCAGAACTCAGTCAGATGAGTTCAGCTTAAATCTCGATTTTATTCAGCTTTAAGCGACAAATGTCTCTTTTGCTAAACTCTAAAATTTAATTCACTTTACAAACTGCGAATGTTGCGTGTATCATCTAAACAATCTTTCACATGCGTTGCAATCATGAGCTTCTTTCTCAGTTTCATCTGATTGATCATAAAGATCGTAATAAAGATCACATCATCATCTTCTGATGCAGTCTTGAATATTGTCTCAAGTTAAATAGACTCATTTAATGTTCAAATGCATACATTCGAAATCTATAAATTCAAACATAAGCATTTAGCGAATGCATCAAATAAGTTTACTTATCGCAATGCATGAAACATCTTTCTTTGCACATTAGACGCAGCATTGATACATCACTTTTTCATGAAACTCGACATTGCAACTTTGCGTCGTCTTTTCATCATGAAATCTACGTGCACATTTAATGCACATTACTCTGTTCAATATCTCAGAAGCATCAGCACTTCTTTCATTAATTTTCACGACTGAGAGCTGAAAAGAATCAGTAACGACATCTAAACACTGAATACACAACTTATCATTCTTCTATTACTAAAAGTTCAAGACAAGTCAAGTAAGAACTCTGATGCTGAGAAAGCATCAGAACTCATTTCATTGCTCATCTTTTCATTGAAGACATTCAGATCATCATCAGAATCAACAGATGTAATGAGTTTCAAAACAGAAAATGATGTTGCATGATTGCAAGAACATCAAGAATTCAACTTCTTTGCAATGATTTATGATTGTTAAATTGCAGTCTCGATCAAAGAAATTCAGAATAAACATTGCATATCTTGCTTATGTCATCAGCTTTGTCATCAGCTTTGTCATCAGCTTTGTCATCAGCTTTGTTAATTTTTCACATCTTTGAAGCTGTTGAAAATCGAGCGCACGTCATTTCAATACTTGAAACAAAGTTTTTCAAGTAAATATTAATGTAATTATTTGTACAAGCAATTCTTTATCAAGTTGTGAAAAAGAACTCTGATACAGAACGAAGATGAGATGAAAAGAAGATGAAAATTGAGAAAAACTGAAAGAGCAATAAACAAATCAATGATCATTATTCACTCTTGTTTATGCTTTATCATCTCAACAACACAATTTAATTAAAAGACAAGCAATGTTTATGCATCATTCACACATGATTGATGCTGTCATTTACGTCAACTACACATAACATATAATGTCATTTACATGCATTATAATTGAAGATGAATCGTCGTTTGATCGAAAGTTTCTTTTTTTCTTGTTTTCTTACAAAGATTTGAAGATTTTTATCAAGAGCTTCTAAAGCGAAATTATGAGTACACGTCATCGTTTATCAAGATAAATCAAGACATTAATTATTAAGATTGAGAATGAACTCACTTAAAAAAAAAGACAATTGTCATGATGAATTGACACATAAAGATTAAATCAGAGACTGAATTGAAAATCAGATCTGAGTTAACTCTGAGACTTTGTGACTTTGTCAAGACATCGTTTAGATCACGTCATATCTTTGACTTAATATGTCATGAGTTATGTTGTGTTCAACTTGACAATGCTTGATAAACTCTCTATAGTTGATCAATTCTCTCAAATTATCGAAAGCTTCTTAATAATTAGCTCTATTATAATATATACTCATTTTGTGTCTGTTTAGAATATCACATTGTCATATCACTCTTATAGACTTCGTCTATTCATCTAGTAGACTTAATCATTACAACTTGTTTTTAGTCTTTTAAAGCTTTTGAACAGTTTTCAATGCAATGTCTGATACGAAAGAAATTTCTTTCTCATTAGCTTGCATATTGAGCTGAGTAAATAAATAACTATGTAGATGATGAGAAGTGAATGTAGAAAGCTGAAATGAATGTAAACAGTGCAGTAAACAAATATTTTGATGAGATGTTTAAATAAACTTAGCTTCATTAATTCTGAGATGACAGCTTTAATGATGAGTTAAAAGATATGCACATCATTCATCTTTGCAAACACATCATCTGAACTTTGCAAAAACATCATCTCTTGTCACTAAGTTTAATCAGATAATCGTTCTATCTCTGAAAGAAATTTGAAGAAGAACGCTGAAAAGATCACATAAACAATCAATTTTTGATGTGAAAAGCATTTCGTTTTCTTCACTTTCAAGAGCATAATCAAAATCTGAAACATATTTTTTGAATGTTTCAAATCATCTTTAAATTAAATCTATTTATTTACATCTGAAAAGAGATCATCATGCTGTCTGAAACGTCTGCAATTTGATTATCTCTTACTTCACTTCTTGCTTCATCTCTTGCTTCACTTCATTCTCATTCTCGTTCATGTTCTTTATGATCTTGAAAGACTTGTTGAGACTGAGTCATCTGAGTAGTCTTGCATGATGAAAGCTCTTTCATGAGTTTGAAGTCAGATGACTCTCGCTGTGTAGACTCTTCAAAGACTCGCTGTCATCGCTGAGAAATCTCTGATCATACATAATTAAATGAGTCTTATAATTGTTCTTTTGCTTTGACAATGATGAGTTTCTGAATGCATAGTATGTCTTTTGAAGTCATTGTAGCAATAGAAGCAGTGATGATGACAAGTGAAGATGTGATTGACATATCTATCATCTTTTTCTCTTTCATTGTGTGATTCTTCTCTTTCTGAGTCACTTAAAGCAACTTGATGTATCTTTAATGAAAATGTATGTTCTTCAGCTTCAATGTATCATTACTCACTCGATCGTACATGCAATTCTGAATTTCGTGCACGCATATAAATTTCGTTGTTCTTGTAAATGTGCTTGTACAAGTCATGATCATCGTGAATTCAATAATGAGATGCTTGTATTATTGATACATTTGACGAAGTGTATGCGAAGTAACGAAGACAGTGAGATCTCAAAAGATAGAAAGACGAAGTTCAAATGATAAATGAGTCTTTGCTTTCTTAAGTTTCTGAACGTAATTATGATGTTGATCAAGTAGAAGAAGATTCAATTTATCAATGACAATTATTAAGTCATCTGCATCAGATCAGCAAGATTCAATATTATTGAATTCACACTCATTTATTGAAAATTGAAGTTGTTGTTTAACAACTTAATACTCATCTTCAGCATATAAAGTAGCGATGTTGTTGAAGTGTAAAAGTCTGTCGATGTAGCATTTAATGAATTTTCGTTGCTGCAATCATATATGCTTCTTAATGTACTTGCATATGTTCAAATCTACGACGTTGTAGATCTCATTAAGTGCATATCAGATATCAATAAGTTCTTCTTTGCTGAGAGAGTAAACAAGTGCTTTTCAGCACTTCAAAAAGAGTTTAAAGTCTTTCTGAATTGCAAAGAACTTCTTGCAATGCTTCAGCATATTGTTGTTTATGTGTCAGATGCACAAAGCATGAGTAACATGATTGTAGTCTTCAAACATATGTTGTATGACAGATGCAAGAATCTTGTCATCATCTGACAGTATGATTTCTGAAAAAGACAGTACAAGCTTCTTGTACAGTCACTTCAGAGTTTTCATAACTCACACATAATCATTGAAGCTTTTGTCTTTCATGAAGCAGAAGATGACATAGTAAAAGATGTTCAAAGACGTGATGTTGATGATAATCAGAAGCAACATCTTGTACTTATTGATTTTGTAGATACAGTTCATAATTAAAATCTTGAAATTTTCATGAAGAAGCTTCTGCATGCACTTTGAAGTAAAGAATAAAAACTTTAGTTTCTCATTATAAAGTTTCTTCTTTGACTTCATGTGTTAGATTTTCTTATCATTTAAAACTTTCATTACAGTCTGAGTAAATGTTAATGATTCTAGTGATTGTGCTTTGATTCAAGCGCGCGCGTTTCATATATTCTGAGATTTGAAGATCAAATTTTCTTCATCAAGATCAAGATGAAGTTCTGTCAGAATGAAAACAATGATGCTGCTTTTTCAAATCTTCTTTTCAATTTTTTGTATAATTTCAGAAGTCATAGTTGCTTTTTGATGCACTGAATGAGCTTCTAGAAGAGTCACGAAGTGATTATGCTTGAGACATTTGACGAAAAGATGTCAACAATCATTTTCAGCAATCAAGTTTTCTTCGTTGTCATTTAGCTTCGCGATGACTTCAAAAGAACATTCGTTGCATCTGCTGAAAGTGTGAAAATGATGCTCAAGATCAAAGATCTTTGTCATGTTGACATGATTGCAACAGAGTCAGACTTTCATAATCACGTCTTTCTTGAACTTCTTGAAGCACTTCTTCATGACGACGTAGTCTTGAAAATCAGCGTGTTCATTGACTGACTTGATAAGAAGCTCAATTGAGCAGTGAAGACTCTTTGAAGAAGAAAGTAATTGCATAGACATGATGATGACGTGAGTGAATAGCAATGAAGATAAAAATTGAAGCGAATATTCAGATAAACAACGCGATGAATTCTGAAATTATCTGATTAAACTTAGTGACGAAGAATGATGTTTTTGCAAAGTTCAGATGATGTGTCTGCAAAGATGAGTGATGTGCATATAGTGATTACCTAAATTAAACACTTACGTTGAAAATAAAGATTGCAACGAACGAACGAACTTAATTAATAAAATCAATAAGAAACAAGAGAGACGAGAGAAGACATCGCTGACAATGAATTCAGGTTCAAGAGAGTGAAAAAGATATAAAACTAATCTAACTACTGAGAAGGTATATGTATACAGAATAGCTGACTAAGCTTGAAGACTTCATTCACAATTCTCGATTGATTTGTCATTGCTTCAAGCTCGCAAAGTCGAGAACTTGTGAGATTACTGTTGGTCGATTTGTCATCGCAGAATTTCTTCGATGAGCATGTTAAGACAAAGAAGTAATGAGCATTAATAGGCAGCATGGAATTCTCATGGAAAGCATTATCTTTGACATCTTTTCAATTTCTCAGTGTCACTCAGGGCCGCCATGGAGACCGTTCTAGTCATCGGAGCAACTGGAAATATCGACGTATCAGCCGTCACGGCTGCGTTGCGCTCCAAGCGCAACGTCTTGGCCATTGTCCGCAACCAAGATTCAGCCGGCAAACTCGTCAAGTACATTGGGTCGTCCGACGGGATCACTTTCGCTGAAGCCAATGTTCTCTCGGACTCGGGGGTAAAAGATGTTGTTGATCAAGTTCGAGCGGGCAAGCTCCCATCTTTTCAGCATGTGTATTCCAGCGGTTGGTTACCCATTATACTCACGAGTCAACGTTCGCTACTGACATTTCAATCAAGTTGGCGGCGAGTACACTACAACTCCCCTTCAAGAGATCACCACCAGCCAGCTACGCTCCAACTTTAACATCTTCTTCGAAGCAAACTTCTGTAGGCCCTTTCAATCCTTAAGTGGACCCGACACGTTCTAACAAAAGACTCGCAGTCGCCTATCGGGATAGTATCGGCTATCTGCTCGAACAGAACAATTCTGCGAGCACATGAACTATTTGTACTGGGTCGCAGGGCGACTTAGCAACCCACCCGGTGCCGGCCATGACGCAAGGCGCCTTGTTCCCAATGGCCACGGCCGCCGCCCGTGAGAACGAGTCCACGAACGTCCGCTTCAATGAAATTTACCTCAGGTACCGAGTCGAGGTGGATGAAGTCGCTGCCCAGCATGGGACAACGAAGGCATCGGACTTTGGGAAAGTGTTCGAGTTAATCCTGGCCAATCCCGAAGTCCGCAGTTCGCGCGTTCGGGTCGACGATCTTGAAGATCTCAAGAAGTTGAAGTATCAGAAAAAGTTCTAGTAGCACGTCGTGTCACTTGCATGACCAAAAAAGTAAGTAATACTACATCTCACTGTCGACGTTTACTTAGTGTCAAACACAATCAACAGCCGGGACTTCTCTGCTCTTCTCGGCCGCTTCACTGCACCTGTTGATCAACGCCCCAATGTTCTTGACATAGCATGGGTCAGCTTCTGCGTATTTGAGAAACTCAAGCTCAATAACAAGGCCACTCGAATAAAGCGAAATACCCTCAAACTAATTGCAGGTGCCAGCCAGGTACGCCAGAAGCCACGTCTTCTTCTTTCGCACTTCTTTTTAGTTCTGGCCGCTGTACTCAACTACAGTACCATGTGTCAAGTAGTGGTCGTAAAGCCATATACAGAGATCGTCATTCCCAGTAATGTTACACTTCTTCGCGCTGATGTCTTTCGTTCCTCGGTATCTCAAGAGAATGTAAGATCAGACGGAGTTTGCGCCCAGCTGTATCCCGTTTAGTGCATTTGTTATTTCGTCGAAGATGAGCACGAGTCAATCAGTAACACCGACGTTCTACCTGTCGATCTGCTCATCCTCATCTTCAGCGGGCGTCGTCTCTCGGCTGTCAATAATGAGTTCTTCAGCCACGCCTTCGACTGCACTACGGAGTTTTTTCAAGTTATAAGGCAGCTTAAAAGCACTGCTAGCCTTGTTTTTGATGTTCTGAGCAGTTAGAACCGCGAAAAGATCATCTGACTTTGAAGCTTCGCTTTGCTCAATATTCATGCGATCAGATCCGTCATCTTGATCTTTTTTCTTACGAGCGTTCTCGACAAATTCTTCAAGTTCTTCAGTAAAATTTTTGAATAAATTTGAAGAAGTCGTTTCCGAAGACTCGTCTGCTTGATCTTTTTCGTTGTTCGCTTTCTTTCGTTGTTCGCTTTGATGAAAGCAGTGTCTTGATTTAATGTTTTCTCTGAGTTTACCTCATTGAAAAGTGCTTTTGCTGCTTCTTTCTATTAACATGCTTTGTCAGCTTTAAGACGAGCAGCGTCTGAGCTTGCCTCAGTTCTCAGACGTGTTTTCGTGACTAAGCTTCTTCGGGTTAGCTACTTTCTCTAAGCTTCTTCGGGTTAGAAACTCTCTGAATGACTACGCAGCCTACGGGTAACACGTCTGAGTGCAAACCTCTGTAAGATAGATTGATCTGCGTTAAATCTGAAATAATACCGAACTTTGTTGATCGTCTTACCTGATGCGATAAAGTATGAGCGTATTATGAAATTAATTACATTTTGTTCGCTCTGTTTATCTATCTATTCTACGATTTCTATCGACTCGTCTATCTACTCATCATTCTACTCATCATTCTACTCATCATTTTACTCATCACTCTACTCATCATTCTATCTACTCGTCTATCTAAATTTTCAGCTACCAACTCAACTATCGACTCGATCGTCTACTTATCACTCTACTCGCTTCAAAACATGCTTCATGCAACATGTTCAAATAAGCGTCATTCGCTTCATGATTTACTTCATAGTATGCTTCATATATGCTTCATAGCACATGCTAATTAGCTCAATAGAAAGCATTCTTCATAATTCTCTATCAAACTCTCGATCAAATTCTCTATTAAACACTTTATCAAATTCTCTATCAAATTTTCTACTGAGCTTTCTACTGAGCTTTCTGTTGAACTTTCTATCAAACTTTCTATCAAACGCTTTATCAAACTTCATATCAAATTTTCTATCAAATTCTTTATTGAACTTTCTATCAAACTTTTTATTGAAACGACTTAGCATACTTTCTCGATCATCAAAAAGAACGTTCGAATCAAATCTTCATCACACAACATGATACAAGTTCAACTAAGTTCAGTCAATGATATGATCATGAGATATCTGACGACGAGAGCAAAAAATCAAAGCTAGCATATTCTTGATCGCGCTGCTCGACTACTCGAATTATCACACGCAATCAACTCGATGATGCAATGATGCAACTTATTGATCTCACAGAATTTTATTGATACTTAAATTAGACGCATCAGATAAAGCATATGTGAAAGTACTATCGCAAGTTCACATACATTATAATTCACATATTGTGCATTGATGATCGCGTCGCAAACAAGAATGTTGTGACTTGCAAAAGTTAATGAGACAAGTTGTGCGAGCTGTCATCAAATTAACGCAGATCAACCTATCTTACAGAAGTTTGCACTCAGACGTTGTCGAGAGATAGAGTACAGGTGCGGTATAAGAAGCTTCGAAACCAACAGGGCGAGCACGAACACATGCAACGATCGACCTAGTAGATAGGTAGATCTAGAAGGTAGGCTAGATACAGATGACTAGGTAGATAGGTAGATAGGTAGGTAGATAGGTATGTCTCTATGTAAATGCCCCCGCCTAGAAAAGAGGTGAAAAGATGAGTAAAGAGGTGAAGAAGAAAACTTCGCTCGAGAAACCTCTATAAATGGTAGCCAATATCCCTATGAACCCTGAAGGTGCGGCTGAGTTATGCTCGGGAAATCCCTATCAATAGTAGCCAATGTCCCCATGAACTCTGAAGGTGCGGCTCAATAGCCCTGCTCGGGAAATCCCTATCAATAGTAGCCAATGTCCCCATGGACCCTGAAGGTGCGGCTCAATAGCCCTGCTCGGGAAACCCCTATGAATGGTAGCCAATGTCCTCATGGACCCTGAAGGTGCGGCTGAGCCATGCTCGGGAAACCCCTATCAATAGTAGCTAATATCTCGGTGAACCCTAGATGCGGCCGGATCAATGCTGTTCCATGAGTCATCGAGGGGTGAGACTTCGCCCCACGACATTCTTCCCTCACCCATTTAATGCTCGTCCCTTGAGCATCAATGTGATCCTTCTATGGTACTAGCGAGGCGAAAGCGAAAAGCGGATGACGAAGGCCGAAGTCATAGGTGTAATCCGAGCGAAGTTACAAGAAGCGAATATGTTGAATAGCTAGTAGAACGATAGCTAAATGACGAAGTATTCGAGGACGAAGGCGAGATATATGACTAGTCAGTAGATTGATAACTAGAGGGCGATATTTTCTGGTGCGAAGGCGAAGCTTTGAACATGACTAGCTAGTAGATCAATAGCTAGAGGGCGATATTTCCTGGTGCGAGAGCGAAGCTTTGAACATGACTAGCTAGTAGATCAATAGCTAGAGAATGATAATTTCTAGAACGAAGCTTTGAACATGACAAAAATGAATAGAGCCATCAAGATCTAACTCTAATCATTACACAGTGAACGCTAGTGAGTTCATTGCGTAATGATTAGAGCAAGCTTTGATCAGATGAGATAATAGTCACTAAATCGACGATAAATTGAGGGCGATGAGATATATGAGAGTGACAAGATGTTTTAGATAGTCGCATGGTCTTACGAGATAGTAGATGAGCTACTCTGTCACTGAATATTCAACTGTACAGTTTCTCATTTTCTTATTTCTTTCTTATTTTCTTATTTTTCTTACGAAACTATTTTGTTTCTTACAAAATCATTTTCTTTCTTCTTTCTTTCTTCTTATTTCTTATATATCAAAAATGAAAATAAAATCGAGCAATGCTAAAATTCAAACACATGATTTTCGCATTTGACAGATCTGAGTCTGTGAAATTCTGATTGATTAAATCTATTGAATTCAGAAAGATAGTTTCATCTTTGATCTTTGAAGAAATCTTTTTAAAGAACATGATGATGAGACAAAGATAGAGAATGAAATCGAGTATGTGAGCTTGAGAAAGACGCGTTGTCTTTGACTCTGCAACGTGTGTTTTTTCTCGCTGAGCTCGCTGAGTCTATGAAACATGACGTATAAATTCTTCATGAATAAACACGACTTAATAAATGAGTCACGAGATGAGCTTCAAAGCGAGTCACTAGAGAGGGTTCTTGCAGATGAGTCATGAGATGAGAGAATAGAGAATGAGAAAGTAAATGAATCACAAGAAAAGATTCAAGCAAATGATCTAGACGAGAAAACAGAGACATTTCAAGTGAGCGTTCGACAAGAATTTCGAGCTGATGAGTAGCAAGATGAGCTACGAGATGAGTCATGAGATGAGTCATAAGAGAAATAGATATGCGATGAGAAACGAGACGAAGAAACAGAGAATCTTTGCTTGAGTTTTCGACGTAAATTTCTAGCATCTCAAGCAGACAATCGAGCAAATGAGACAGAGACTGAAGTGAAAATCGAAGAGATTGAGAAAAGAGAAGCGATTTGAGTGAAGAATCGCTGCAAATCTCAAGCAGATGACGAGCGAAGAAACGAGCTTGCAGATGACGAAGTTGAAGATCTAGATGAAGATCAAACGAGAGAAACAGTAAGCTTTCGAGCTGATAACTGAACGAATTCTCGAGTTTCTTGAACAGACGAAGCAGACGAAGAAAATGATCGAGCTGAGAAAACAATAAACTTTTGAGCTGACAACAAAATGAATTCTCAAGAAACAGTCGAAGCAGATGAAGTTGAATTAAATCATTCAGATCAAACAAGCTTTATAACTCGTTGACAAGTCATTTCTTGCTCACACATTCAATGTATCTCGTTCAAATCATCATCATCATTGAGTAGCTTCAAGTGTCTCGTTTCTTCTTGAGTTATTTCTTTAGCTTAAGTTTTCTTTTGAGTCTGAGTTTTCTTTTGAGCTTGAGCTTGAGCTTTCTCTTGAGCTCAAGCTTTCTTTAGATTCAGCTTTTCAAACATGATTTGTCAATGTTCATGCAATTCAGTCTTTTGCTTCTTTGATAACTTTTCAAGCTGATCGAGCTGAGACTTCAATGTCTGAGCGATTCATTGATTATTTGAATGCAAAGTCTAAAGAATCTGTCTGCGAGCTTTTGAAGACAAGATCATCATCTGATCAAAGATCATCAACATGTTCATGTTCAGCTCACTCAAGCTGTTCATCGATGCATTCATGTTCAAGCTGCTCATCAATGCATTCATTGTTGCAAAGATGAACGTGTCGCTTTCTGTTGTTTTGTCACTGCTTTACTCAATATCATGAAAATGATATTCTCACGTTGAGCTTCAATGTTGAGAAATAAAATACAGATGCAATATAGAAAGCTTTGAAATCAACAGAGTGAGCATAAACACATGCAACAATCGATCTAATAGATAAATAGATCTAGAAGATAAACTAGATACAGATAACTAAATAAATAAATAAATAGATAGATAAATAGATATGTCTTTATGTAGATGCTCTCATCTAGAAAAGAGGTGAAAAGATGAGTAAAGAGATGAAGAAGAAAACTTCGCTTGAGAAATCTTTATAAATGATAGTCAATATTCTCATGAACTCTGAAGATGCAACTGAGTCATGCTCAGAAAATCTCTATCAATAGTAGTCAATGTTCTCATGAACTCTAAAGATGCAACTCAATAGCTCTGCTTGAGAAATCTCTATGAATGATAGTTTATATCTTCATGAATTCTGAAGATGTGACTGAGTCATGCTCAAGAAATCTCTATCAATAGTAGCTAATATTCTTATGAACTCTGAAGATGCAACTCAATAGCTCTGCTCGCGAAATCTTTATGAATGATAGTCAATGTTTTCATGAACTCTGAAAATGCAACTGAGTCATGCTCGAAAAACCTTTATCAATAGTAACTAATATCTTGATGAATTCTAGATGCGATCGAATCAATGCTGTTTCATGAGTCATCAAGAAATGAGACTTCGTTTCACGACAACGTGTCGCTTGTATGCTGCGAAGTCAGCAGAGCGCTAATTCAAAGAAACTTAGCGAGAGTGCTAATTCAAAGAAGTTTAGCGACGTTGACACGTCTGAGAACTGAGACAAGTCTGAGCTAAGTTGACATGTTCTCTGATGTTGAAAGATTGTGAGATGAATTTGCTTGCTCTGTCTGTTTACATGTTTTGTTGATTGCAATTCGCTTGAAAACTCAACTCAGCATTTTTTCTTCAACTTCTATAATTAATAAAATCTTTGTTTTGAAATAAATCTAAACTAATCATCAAGTTGAGTTTCAAGTTGACATTTTGAATTTGACTCAATTCAAAGTCTAGTTGCTCACATTTTTATTGACTTGACAATGCTTGACAAACTTTCTATAGTTGATTGATCTTCTTAAGTTCTCAAGAGTTTCTTAATAATTAGCTTTACTATAATATATATTTATACTATGTCTGCTTAGTGTCATGATGAATTGACACATAGAGATTAAATCAGAGACTAGAATCAGAAACTGAGTTGAAGATCAGATCTGAGTTAGCTCTGAGACTCTGTGACTTTGTCAAAACGTTGTTTAGATCACGTCATATCTTTGACTTAATATATCATGAGTTATGTCATGTTCAACTTGACAATGCTTGACAAACTCTCTATAGTCAATTGATTCTTTTGAGTTATCAAGAGCTTCTTAATAATTAGCTCTATCATAATATATATTCATTCTGTGTCTGCTTAGAATATCACATTGTCATATCACATCAACAGTTTGTAAAGTGAACAAAATTTTAGAGTTTAGTTAAAGTAACATTTATCGCTTAAAGCGAAATAAAATTCGAATTTAAGCTGATTTTGTTAGACTGCAATCTGCTTTTGTCAACAAAATCTGTGTTTATTCATATATCTTTGAACTGTATCTCACTTTTGTTGATAAAATCTGCGTTTGTTCATATGCATTGAGCTGAATTTCGCTTTCATGCATATGTTGCATATGTCAACAATCACTCATTTACTCGCTCATTTACTCATCATTCTACATGCTCATTCATCTACTCATCACTCTACATGCTCGCTCATTTACTCGCTCATCTACTCGCTCATCTACATGCTCAGCATTCTACTCGCTTATTTACTCGCTCACTTACTCGCTCATCTTCTCGTTCTATCGAATTTTCTATCGAATTTCCTATCAAACGCTCTATCAAATACTCTATCAAACGCTTTATCAAATATTTTATCAAACTTTCTATCAAACACTCTATTAAAAGCTCTATTAAACACTCTATCAAATACTCTATCAAACTCTCTATCAAAAGTTCTATCAAATACTCTACTAAATGCGTTGATTGAGTGCATAAAACACATCAAACAATGCTTCAAACAATGCTTTCTACATGACTTTCTATCTATAGTACTCATCATCTTAAATGCTCAGCTATCTATCTTATTTACTTGATAATCTTCACTTTGAGCTTTATAGAGTTGATGCTAGAAAGTTTGAAGTTTTCATCTTCTTTCTTTCTTCATAGTTTCTATCTTTCAGAACAACAACAATCAAAATATTTACATGTTCAACTATCAACTCAGCTATCATTTCAGCTATCAACTCAACTACAGCTCAGCTATCAACTCAGCTATTTACTCATTCATCTACTAGTCAGTCTACTCACTTCAAAACATGCTTTATGCAACGTGTTTAAACACGAATTATTCACTTCATGATTTACTTCATGATCTACTTCATGATTTTACTTCATTATTCATCGCTAATTAGCTCAATAAAAAGCATTCTTTATGAATCAATATTGAACTTTCTATCGAGCTTTTTATCAAACACTTTACATGCTTCAAAATATGCGTCGATCGAGTGCATAATATAAGTCAAACAATGCTTCAAACAATGCTTTTCACTGAGTTATCTACTGAGCTATCTACTGAGTTATCATCGTCTTTCTACTGATCTTTCGATCAAACTTTCTATTGAGCTATCTATTGAGCTATCATCATCTTTCTACTGATTTTTCAATTGAGTGTTCTACTGAGTTATCAATTGAGCTTTCTACTGATCTTTCAATCGAGCTTTCTATTGAGTTATCTACTGAGTTATCATCAATCTTTCTACTGATCTTTCTACTGATCTTTCAATTGAACTTTCTATTGAGTTATTTACTGAGCTATCATCGTCTTTCTACTGATCTTTTGATCAAGCGTTCTACTAAGCTATTGATTGAGCTTTCTACTAATCTTTCAATCAAGCTTTCTATTGAACTATCTACAGAGCTATCATCAATCTTTCTACTGATCTTTCTACTGATCTTTCAATTGAACTTTCTATTAAGCTATCTACTGAGCTATTATCGTCTTTCTACTGATCTTTCGATCAAGCATTTTACTGAGCTATTGATCGAGCTTTCTACTAATCTTTCGATCGAGCTTTTCATTGAGCTATCTACTGATTTTTCAATTGAGCTTTCTATTGATCTTTCTACACATCATTCAAGAATCAACTTTGTTTTCTATCGAGCATCAAATATGACTCTATCGTACATTCTACGTGACTTCATATCAAACATTCTACATGACTTTCTATCTCATTAACTTCTTCATTGACTTCTTCATTGACTTTTCCAACGCATATATTAAACTGTGTAAATAGCTATTATTTAGATAGTCAAATTAATTATTCAACGTTGCAACTATTAATGCTACAAGTGTTAGAATCATGTTTGTTAAATTAAACATCAGAATCGTGTTTGTTGAATCAAACATCAAAGACGTATACTGCGCTCTTAAAAGTTCTAGAGATGTTGACACTTTTATGAATATGCATCAGCTAAAAGTGACGCAAATCTGAGACATGAGATTAAATGAATATTTGAAATATTGATCATTAAAAGCACTAAAATCTGTCTCTGTCACTCTTTACAAATTGCAGATGCACTCTTATAGATCTCATTTATTCATCTAGTAAACTCAATCATCATAGTTCTAATTATTTCAAATTCTTCTTAGAAATGATGATTTGGTATTCAAGCATGACAACAGCAACGTGATTGCAATAAGATCAAAATGATGACATCTCAATCTTGCAAGACATCATATCAGAAAACGAACGTTGCATAATGAAATCAGAAAGCAAAGAAGCAGAAGATGAACTCTCTCTTAATATTAATGAACAGCTGACATGAGCAATGCTTCAACGTGATGAACTGCGAAAGAAACAGAAGCTAGCAACTATTCAATCAGAGATTGAGACTCTGCAATTCATCAAAACAATAAAGAAAAGTCATTGAGTCTTCACTTAAGCTTTCATGAAGAATTTGAATGATCTATGCATCATCTTCATAGTGTCGATGATGATGAAACGAAGTCATCATGAGATCATCTCACAGAAGCGAAGATTCTCAATGTCTTTGAAGAAGTATCGTGACAAAATCATAAGAGAACATAGAGAGTGAATTCATGATGTCAAAATCTTATTTTAAAATACTTCTTGACATTTTGAAAGTGATGAGAAAAAGATTTTGTACTGCATGATTTATCTGAAGAATGAATCAAAGAAACTTTGATTCAATCACGAAGAGACTATGTCTGCAACTCAGCAGATGTGATTTAATTTTATTAACTTTCTTCTGAATTTAATTGAGAATTTGATGAATCAAGACATAGACGTGACTCAGCAGTATACAAACACATCGCAACGTTCAAATCAAATGATATGAATGTTTGCAGCTCATCTGAGCATTCTGAAACATCAACTTTCGTTGTATAATGATGAGCATAAGCAAACTCATTTATTCATCAAGTTGAAATCTGAGCTGCGCATGATCATTACTAATGTGCAGTTAATTTCTATTATATGAGATGTGTTAATAAATTTTGTTGCTTGATTGAAAACAAATCTGTGAAAAGAACACGTCTTGTTGTTGAAATGATCTTAAGACGAGAACTTGCATGATCAAGATAAAGTCAACAAGAAGACTCATTTAAAGCGAAAGAAATTTCATCAATCAACTAAATTCAATTCTTCATCAAAAACAAGCTCACACGCTTTGTCATGTTATAGCAAGAATTTGTTCAACATAATATGCTACACATGCAATCAAAAGAATCATTACTCTACTGATTGTAAAGATGAAAAGATCAAGAATAGATTAAAAGAATCTGATGCAAATCAAGTATTCATTGATTCAATATCACATATAAGTTGTTTCAAGATTTTAAGAAAAGACAAGTTCTCAATGAATGCTTCAAATCATTGAGAAAAAAACAAGAAGTTCTTTTCATAAAGATTTTTATATATAAAGAGCATGTGATTCAAAGAGATTAAAAGACAGAAATGAAGATTCACATGAATATTGATGTTGAGATGAACGTGATTAGTCAATGTTTTATCATCAAGCAAGATATGTCATTGCTGAACGTTGATCTTTCAAGATCTACTTGAATGAATGATCAGAATGTTTATTGTTATGACGTTTATAAGATGTGTTATCGACTGAGAGACAGTTGAAACATAGAGAAAAAAGATATAAGTATCTTCTATGTTATCAACAAGAAAGAATCTTTCTTGATTCTGAGTATGTTAAATATGCAATTCAAGTGTATTTGAATAAACATGATTGCAAGAACATGATGTTTCAACGTGAATGAACATGCATTTGAATTGTTCTTCGCATAAGTATTTGCAAAAGCTTTACAAGATGAGTCTACTGTATATGCTCTTGTCATGATCAACGTCATCAAAGAGTCGATCATTGAACATCAAGTGAAAGCAATGAATAATGTGATGAGTTGTATCATAAACACATTTGAAATGCAAACTTTACTGAATTGAAAGAATATAAAGATGTATTCTCAACAGAAAGTGTCAACAAATTGCTTTTGCATGAAGATCACAATCATGCAATTGAAATCACTGCAGAATCATCATATGAATCATTGTATAATTTGTCAAACACAGAGTTAGCGACTCTGAGACAGTATTTAAATAATGTTTTAGCGAAAGAATGAATTAAGCACTTCATCAGCTTGACTGACGCGTCTATTCTATTCATTTTCAAAAAGAATGATAGTTTTCATTTATGCATGAACTATCGAGATCTGAATAAAATCACTGTCAAAAATCATCATTCACTGTCTTTAATTAGTGAAACTTTAGACAGACTCAGTAAAGTCAAGCAGCTCACAAAGTTAAATCTGAAGAATGCTTATCATCATCTCAAAATTCAATGTGAAGATGAGTGAAAGATGATGTTTCATACTCGTTATGATCACTTCAAATATATGATCATGTCATTTGATTTAATCAATGCATCTGTCATCTTTCAGACTTATATTAATAAAATCTTGACAGAACTTTTAAATGACTTTTATGTTATTTATCTGAATGACATTCTAATCTTCTTCATAGAGAAGATTGATCACGTAGATCACATGAAGCAGATTCTGAAGAGATTAAGAAAGTTCAAGCTATATGCTAGCTTAAAGAAGTGTGCATTCTTCATCACTAAAGTGAACTTTCTAAAATTTGTCATATTCACAGAGAGCATTTCGATGAATCTAAGTAGAATAGACATCATCAAAACATGATTTAGATTGAAAATGTATTAAAAAATACAAGTTTTTCTGAGATTCATCAATTTCTATCGATGTTTTATACATCACTACTTTCAGATAGCAGAGTCTTTAACAGAATTGCTGAGAGATAGTGTAAAAGATGTAAAAATGAGTTCATTCATATGATCAAACGAAGTGAAACAAGCTTTTAATCAGCTTCGCGACGTCTTTATGAGAGCATCTATACTAAGACATTTTGACTCAGAGCAACATATACACATCGAGATCAACGCATTCAATTATGCAGTCGTGAGTATTTTGTCTCAGTCAGATGACGAAGATCAGTGACATTTAATTGCATTCTGATTCAGAATGATGATAGACGTTGAAAGAAACTATGAGATACATGATCAGAAGCTTCTAGTCATAGTAGCGATGTTTAAACACTGACAACACTATGTGAAAGACAGTTATCATACTGTTGAAGTTCTGACTGATCATAATAATCTGAAAAATTTTATGAATGTACAAAAGCTAAACGAAAAACAAGTCAGATGAATCATGAGATTGTTGATCTGCAACTTTGAAATAGCACATAAATCAGAAAAGACAAACTTAATCAATGCATCATTGAGATGATCTGACTATAAGAATGAAAACATCTTTGCGAATTATTTGCTGCTCACTCTGCATCAAAAGCTGACTAGAATAGAAAGCTTAAATAGCTTTATATTCGTAGTGATCAGAGAACTATACTGTATACGAGTGATTAACGATGTCGAGAAGACGTTCATTCACAGTATAAGTATGAACAGATATTCAGCAGAACATGTTGAAAGCAGACTGCAAGATGAAACTCATTGATGAATATGAATGATTAATGATGTTGAGAAGACGTTCGTTCACAGTGTCAGTAAATAAAGATATTCAATGAAACATGTTGAAAGCAAATCGCAGGATGAAATTTACTGTACATGAGTGATTAACGAAGTCAAGAAGATGTTTGTTCACAGTGTCAATGAAAACATGAGCATGTGTTCAGTAATGCATGTCAGAAGTATGCTGTTGAGAGTCATGACTTTAACAGTGCGAGAAACACATCTAGATGAAGTACATTTCTCAAGAGATAGAATTTCTCAATTTGAATCAATAACTTCAAGAAGCACAGATGTTGAAACGTCAACTCATAAAGATTGCAACGTAGCTGAGAAACAGCTTAATTCTGTTGCTGAAACTGTTGATTGCAAACAACTCGTTTCACATGCAATTGTCAGAGTATTGACAATTCATGAAACAACATACAACTCTAGTAGTAAATTCATAGTTGAGCTCATCAAGATCTTACAGCAAGAAAATGAATTTGCTGTAAAGTTAAAAGCAGACGAGACAATGAGTATACAAAAGAATGATGTCGAAGCTTGAATATTGAATAATCAAGAAATGATAGAATACAATGAATCATTGTATGTTTCAAAAGATCTTTCTGTCAGAGAAGAGCTATTGAAACGTCATCATGATGACTTGTTAGCGAAGCATTTTGATGCTGACAAGATCAACGAGCTATTAGATCGCAAATATTACTGAAAAAGTATGATCAAGAATGTCAAAGAGTATATAAATACTTGTGACATTTGTCAAAGAGTAAAGATGAAACATCATTTATCATATAATGAGTTAAAATTATTACTTCGACTCACAGATTTCTGAAAAGAAATCACTATGAATTTCATAACAGATCTGTCACTTAGTAAATGAAAAGAAGTTGTATATGACTCGATTCTTGTGATAGTCGATCACTACACGAAGATGATGCATTATCTGTCTATGAAGAAAACTCTGACTGTTGTAGAGTTAGCAGAGTTGTTCTTTGAGAAGATTGCTTTAAGATATGAGATTTCAAATGATATAATCATTAATAAAGATAATCTATTTATCAGTGCGTTCTGATCAGAAGTCTGTTTTTATGCAAAGATGAAACGACAACTAAGCATCATCTTTCATTCACAAACAGACAATCAGACAGAACAACAGAATCAAACGCTGAAACATTATCTAAGAGTGTATTGTTTCAAAAAGCAAGATGATTGAGCTACGTTTCTACTTATAGTTGAGTTCGTGTATCATCAGACGAAGCACGCTTCGTTGAGCTGTAGTTTCTTTAAAGTCATGTATAATTACAAATCAATCTTTGACATACATATCAAGAATGATGTTATGAAAGAAGAAGTGTCAGCAGCAAAAGAACATGTTGAAATGCTGCAAGATGTGCAAAACACGTTGATACAATGATGATAAAATGCAATCAATGCTCAGACAAAGTACTATAATCAAAAACATAAGTTTAAATTCTTTAATGTCGATGATTTAGTCATGCTATCAGCAAAAAATCTGAAGCAGAAAAAGTTAAGCAAGAAGTTATCAAATAAAATGATAAAGTTCTTTCATATATAAGAATTTATAAACAAGCAGATGTATCATCTGAATCTTTCAATCATTTATAGAATTCATGCTGTCTTTCATGTATTTCTCTTAGAATTGTATAATTGTAGACTAAATGATGATTCTATACTCGATTATCTCATATTCAAGCTTATTAATGATGAGTAAGAATGAAAGATAGAAAAGATTCTACAAAAGTGAAAAAGAAAGAAAATCTTATATTATAAGATACAATAAAAAGAGTATTTCATGAAATATAATCAATGAATATCAAGCGAAGATATGAAAGAAGTCTTGAAGCTTAAAGAAGCTTTCAAAACAAGACTGAAATGTAAGTGAAAAGTATAGTCACTCACTTTCAAGCATAAATTCATGATTAGAAAGAAAGAAAATCACTGTATTATGATGATTTTCACTTTTTAATGAGATGATCATGTAGAAATATTAACACTCAAACAAAAGAAAAAAACACAGACAGAAGAAAAAAGCGCAAAGATGCAAAATGCGCTCGACACAAAAGCATAATTTCAGCATAATCACATCAACTTCATCAGTTATCTTTCACAGAAGATGTAATCACAATCTTCTTCTTCTTCTCACTCATTTTAAGATTTACATTGAGACGTAAAGTGAATGAATCAAGAGCGAGCAGATTCATTTATAAATATATTATGTCAGTTATAAAACTGTGATCAAACGATATTGAAATGCAATAGAACATACAGAATAGTGAAACATGTCAAATGCATCATGAATAATGTCATTAATTGTCATTGCTTCTTTCAGCTGCAACTTCTGTACATCAAATGACTCAAACTTGCATATATTGTCTAAATAATCTTTCACACACGTTGCAATTATGAACTTCTTTCTCAGTTTCATTTGATTGATTGTAAAGATTGCAATAAAGATCACATCATCATCTTCTGATGCAGTCTTGAATATTGTTTCAAGTTGAAAAGACTCATTTAATGTTCAAATGCATATGTTTGAAATCTATGAATTCAAACATAAGTGTTTAGCGAGCGCATTGAGTAAGTTTACTCATTGCAATTCATGAAACATCTTTCTTTGTACATCAGATGCAGCGTCGATACATCACTTTTTCATGAAACTCAATGTCACAACTTTGTGTTATCTTTTCATCATGAAATTTATGTGCACATTTAATGCACATTATTCTGTTCATTATCTCAGAAGCATCAGCACTTCTTTCGCTAATTCTCACGACTGAAAGCTGAAAAGAATCAGTAATAATATCTAAACATTGAATACGCGACTTATCATTCTTTTATTGCTAGAAGTTCAAAACAAGTCAAGCAAAAGCTCTGATGCTGAGAAAGCATCAGAACTTATTTTGTCACTCGTTTCTTCATCAAAGACATTCAGATCATTGTTAAAATCAACAGATGTAATGAGTTTTAAAACAGAAAATGACATCACATGATCATAAGAACATTAAGAATTTGACTTTTTTATGACAATCTATGATTGTTAAATTGCAGTCTCAATCAAAGAAATTCAGAATAAACATCACATATCTTACTTACATTATTAACTTTGTCATCAGCTTTGTCATCAGCTTTGTTGATCTTTCACGTCTTTGAAGCTGTTGAAAATCGAGCGCACGTCATTTCAATACTTGAAACAAAGTTTTTCAAGTAAATACTAATGTAATTATCTGTACAAGTAATTCTTTATCAAGTTATGAAAAAGAACTCTGATATAAAATGAAGATGAGATGACAAGAAGATGAAGATTGAGAAAAACTGAAAGAGCAATAAACAAAGCAATGATCATTATTCACTCTTGTTTATACTCTATCATCTCAACAACACAATTTAATTAAAAGATAAACAATGTTTATGCATCATTCACACATGATTGATGTTGTCATTTACATCAACTACACATCTCTGATCTAATTTCTATGTGTCAATTCATCATGACAATTGTCTTTTCTTTTAAGTGAGTTCATTCTCAATCTCAATAATTAATGTCTTGATTTATCTTGATAAATAATGATGCATACTCGTAGTTTTGCTCTAGAAGCTCTCGATAAAAATCTTCAAATCTTCATGAGAAAACAAGAAAAAAAGAAACTTTTGATCGAACAGCGATTCATCTTCAATTATAATGCGTGTAGATGACATTATATGTGATTAGAGTCAGAGACTGAATTGAAGATCAGATTTGAATTAGCTCTGAGACTCTGTAACTTTGTCAAGACATTGTTTAAATCACGTCATATCTTCGACTTAATATGTCATAAGTTATGTCATGTTCAACTTGACAATGCTTGACAAACTCTCTATAGTTGATCAATTTTCTTGAATTATCAAGAACTTCTTAATAATTAGCTCTATCAAAATATATATTCATTCTGTGTCTGCTTAGAATATCACATTGTCATATCACTCTTATAGATCTCAACTATTCATCTAGTAAACTTAATCATCACACTTAGAATATCACATTGTCATATCACTCTTATAAATCTTGTTTAATAATGTTTATTCATTTAGTAAATTAAGTTCTAACATGATTTGTATTAATTTGATGATTCATGTTATTTTGATAATTAATGTTATTTACGTCAAAGTGATTTTATAAGACGAAAGATCGATTAAAATGATAAATCATCTAATTTATCGTTTAATTATGTGATTAAACACTCAATGAAATTTGTCGATGATATTTTTTGAGTCAGATCATAAGCACTTAAATCAAGAATGTTGATCTCAAAGCACTTATTTTATTAGAAAATGAGTGCTAATCTTATATTTTTAATCTATTTCTGATCTTTCTGACAGTTTTAGCATTGACTTCTTCAACGTCGACAATGATCTTAGACGATAGTCTCTACTATAGATGCACTGCTATTTGATTCTTCTGAGTGAAGGCAATAGAGAGAGGTATATCGCGCTGAAATCGCGCTGAAATTGATTCTGCAACACGTTAAATATACATAAAGAGATTATCTTTGTATAATCTTGTATTAATATTAAATGAAAGAAATTAAAGGTCTGTGAGATGATGGTTAGACTTCTTCAGCGAGTTGGTTGGTTGCAGGGCAAAATTTGCAGAGGGTGAACCCTTGATTTTTGAAAATTTCAAAGTCTGACACAGTCACTATGAAATAGAACTATGGGTAGGTGGCCGATTTGGTTACATGGTCGATAAGCACTAAGCCGGTACGAATATACTTACTAAGTGAAGAGTGTTAATGTAGTAAAAAGGGTTTTTACTTTTAGTGATAATCGTCTTTAATCGCCCATTTTTCCTCCTTCGCGCATTCCTCTTTTAAGACCAATCAACACAATCATGACCCTAGATTTCTTATCATCTAATCTCGAAAGATCGAAGCTAGCTCCTTTGAAGAATTAACTCTGCGGGTTCTGCGGGGTACTAGAAAGAATGAGTACGCGCATCGGTACGAGTTGAATGATCTGAGCCAACATCTATCTATAGGTTTTCCTTGGCCTGTTCTTCCAGCTCATTCAAGGCTCTTTGAGCTTCGGCATCAGGATCTGCAGCCGTAGTATCAAAATACGCAGTGGCAAGCTTGGCATGAGTCCCCATTTTCTGGACCCAATTTTTCAAGGCGGTGCTCTTAGCCTGGGAGTTGACTTGCAGGACAAGGGTGCGCCTGTTTTCAACTAATTCGCCGGCGTCAATGCGAAGTTGGTACGAAGCATGACGAGCTATGTTCTCGGAATGCCAAGACCAAGCCACACTGTAATTTACGTGTAATCTAGTATTAGCGCTTGAAGCCGATAATACCGATTTGGAACCCAAACCTTCCATTTGCCTATCAATTATCATCTTCTCTATCACCTCTATCTCTTCTACCTCTACATCAGGCTCATCTGCCTGATTTACAGACTCATCCACGTCGTCGTCGCCGAGCCTAAATCCTGCTTTTCGACGTGCACAACGTTCCTTTCGCTCCTTCGAGTTATATGGACGGATAGCACTATTCTCAGCTCTACCTTCTCTATATTCATTGCCTCCCTTTAGCTCAATAATCTGCTGAATGTGACGAGGAATCCGACTGATTCAGGCCTGAATTCGTTCCTGAGTGAGCTCTTTCTCTCAGCATCTAACTCATGCTTTGATCATAGTAATTCTGTTTCTAGAAGCCTCTTTAAACGTTGTTCTACGCTTCATTCACCATCAACAGAGCTCTATCGCGTTCAGATTCGAAGAATTAGCGAATCATAGAAGACGAAGGATTGTTGCATCGATGAAGATAATGTTCTGAAAATGAGAAGCGTGAGCAGAAGCTTTATCCTTCTGTATGATAGTATCTGAACGATCTCTGAGCTAAAAATCAGGAAATCATCCCCGGACGCTAATACTAGATTACACGTAAATTACAGTGTGGCTTGGTCTTGGCATTCCGAGAACATAGCTCGTCATGCTCCGTAGTCGGCATCGTTCTTCTCTGTGCGCGATGGCAATATGCGGCTACCGAACATATGAAAGCCTTTGAATTTTGATCCTACGTCGAAGTTGGTCTTGATCATAGAGAAGAATTTCCCGAGGACCTTGGCCATAATTGCGCTTGCTGATACCGATTTAGTCACGGTAAAAAAAGGTGCGGATAAGACTCTGGAGTGCTTACGGATCCGTACAGGTGCAGAGATTGTTTATGATGAGTGAGGTTGAGAGCTCACGCCGAGATTTTGCTAAGGTGTCTGCCAAGCCTTTTGCGGGATGTTTCATCACCCATCAGGCCTAACCTTAACTTCTTTTCAACTTCGAAGTCCTATACAAAATGCGCCAAAAGAGTGTTTGATTCATGGCCTATTAATGGGCGACCGAGGTACCGTCCGCCTTTGGTCTTGGGCGCAATATGCAAGAACAGCCCGACGTGTCAGCTTCTGTAGGCTAATCACACGCCCCGCATCGTTCGGCATGGGTGGAAAATCGAGACCGACGGCACTCATACCTCCTGAAATGCCAGTCAATGACCGACGTGTGCCTACCTATTCACCGTCTGGAGAGACAAAGCCGTCATCAATTGACCGTAAGCAAAGCCAAACTTGTTACTCAATTTATTCGTTCGGAAGCAAACGCTTCTGACATAAATTTAGCATTGTATCCCTATACCTACACGAGCGGTCGATGGTTAAATCATGACAAATTAGAGCGTGATTCACGCTATATTCAATTTGACTTTGCTGCGCTTTGCACGAAGGCTGTTGAGCTGTGCCCGGGAGCGGGGAAGGTCATTCGATATGAGAAGAAAGAAGGAGGATTCAATAGGTCCTTCGTCATCATCATGGATAATGGAACGCGAATCGTGGCCAGATTGCCGACTTGCATCGCAGGTCCGCGACAATTGACAACGAATTCTGAAGTGGCGACGATGACCTACAGTAAGTTCGAGTTCCCACGCCGGCTGCGGGTCCATTGCAGCTGCTGATCGTTATTCGCTATAACCAGTAAGGTCGCATACCACTCTCCCCGTGCCTAGAATCCTCGACTGGAGCGATGACAGGTCAAATCCTATCGGTGCGGAGTATATTATTATGGAACATGTCGCGGGCGTTCAGCTGCACGAGAGATGGTCTACGATGACTGGACACCAGCACATGCTTTGCGTCAAAGCGCTGTCCATGATGATCAAAGAGATGGCGGCGATTGCCTTTCCAGGTTACGGGAGTTTATACTTTTCAGATGCTCCGATCAACCCATGTTTGAAGCTGGAGTTCGCTGATGGTTTCTGTCTGGGACCCCATTGTGGAGCGACCTATTGGAACTGTAATACTGATGAAGCTACAATCTACGGCAACAGAAATCATCATCGAGGACCGTGTGAGTCAATTCTTTTCTCGATTCGTCCCAAATCTTCTCTTGCTTATTGAGGCTTATGGATATAAAATCTAGGGTTAGATCTACCCAGCTATTGCTCCGGCCTGATTGACACCGGATTTGCCCGACTTCCAAAGGCAAAGGTTCAGACAGACGAGGTGCTACCGCATCAAGGGTCTATCGAAGAACACATCCGTCTGCTGAATATCAGTCGAGAGATCATCGAAAGGCTGATGGATAGTCCGCTCATTCAAAACACAGCGTCCCCAACCTTACTGCACGCGAACCTACATAAGAGAAACATTTATGTATCGGACGATGACCCTACGCTCGTCACAGGCTTGATTGATTGGCAATCTACAAGCGTTGAGCCAGCATTCGTTTACGCGAACGAGACCCCTGACTTTGCCGCACATCCTGACAATGTTCCACCAGCCGACGACGGCCGAGAAACGCCAGCAGGGGAAAGAGAAACAGGTGAAAACAAGAAATACAAGGACGCCTTAATCTGCAGTCAGACCTTTGATGTTTGCATGAAAGGCTTCGTTCCCAAGCTACGTGCTGCTAGGGCACTTGACGACAGGCTATTGAGACCTTTCCGCTACTGTCACACTTCGTGGAGAGACAGCGCGGCCGCAGTCCGGCAGGAGTTGATTGAAGTTTCCAAGGCCTGGAAAGAACTGGGATTGGCGGGTTCATGTCCATACGTACCGACTGAGGAAGAGTTGGTTGAGCACAAGAAGCAATACGAAGATTTTGAGACTGTACAAAAATTGAAACTGTGGCTCATACGCGCCTTGGACACGAATTCCGATGGATGGGTCCCTACTGACGCCTGGGAACGGTCGAAGGTAGCGCATAGGGAAGCCTTCGAAAAATGGATACAAGCAGCTAGAGATGCAGAGAGAACAGGCGAGGACAACATGTCTGAAGAAAAGGCGAGAAGAATGTGGCCTTTTGATGAGAGATAACTGGTAAAGGCTGAGGGAGTAAAAATCCCCCATTCGACAGTAACTGTGTGCCATTGCATCCTTGCACTCTCGCGCTAGATTTCGTCTGCTAAGGCGGGGAAATGTGCTTATTGAAACATCTTAAAGGTAATGATACGAACCTCGTTTCATCTAATACTGGAACACAAAGGCATGAGTCACAAAGCTTATCATTCACACGTCGGGCTTGTGTTTATTTTCTATCCACTATTTCACGTTAGGTACTGATTGTTGCGGACCATTCATTTTCCCCCTTCCTTCAGACCGTCTTCCACAGCCGTACTAAACCTACCACTTAAACAGACCCCGGCCTCTGATGTGCCTGCTGTCTTATGTATGGGACCGAAGTCTTCAGGCAGTAGTCGATAGGAAGCGGGATAATGCTGAGGTCGATGTGGTTTACGACTGGGTTGCGGGGATTGATAGCTTTGCACCTTTTACATCAAAGAGCAGAATGTTACCATAAGACGAACCCATCAGTCGCAAGTCAAGTCTGAGTTCAAATAGAACTAGACTTTGTCTTTGGAAAAGCTTATTGAAATTCGGGATTTGCTATCACCAGGTCAACTACTTTTAATTTCTGTCGTATCACTCAAATATATGGCACTGCCTGAGTTGCTTCAGCACCAACTTTCATTGCAGATGATCTTACATTGGAGGTCACATTTATTCCTTATTCCCGCATCAAAAACACGTTGTAATTTCCATCTGCGATAACAGCCTCGTAACATTAGTATAGAGCTAACATGCGAAGCTCGGCGTTAAACAGCCTCCAGTTTTCCCGCATAGAGTTTGTTGCATACAGAGACCTAGCAAATATCAATGTTGCTGCTTAAGAAACAACGCTATAACTAATTTTCGTGGGTTTCATAGCGCCGCAGACCTGGATCATATAGTGACACAGCTTAATGAAGAAGAACCCTCTTTCCAAATACTCACTCCCATGCCATATATCCTAGAGGAACACAAATAGCTTGCTCATGATTTATTCCAACCGGCTGAGTCCTCTTTTGCCCAGACAGATAACACTATGGCTCGCGTTTATTTGTGTACCGAAAGCGAAGGCCAGAGATGCAGCAGCCACGGAGGGCGTTAAACCTCTCGAGGATGCTAAACCTACGAAAGATGTAAAATCTACCAAGGCCATGAAGCTGGCCGCGTCTTTGAAACTCACTAAAGAAGATTGAACCAAATTGGACACACGAACCCATTAGTTTGAATCCTTTCACTTACGCGCGCGGCTTGGATTATGACATTTGAGATTGGAGCTGAAGTTTTGCACCAGCAAGATTCTATTCTTGTTCTATATTATGACACTTGATTTGATGAGAAGCTCTCTTACGACCTGGTAGTCTTTTGTTAGCGCCTATTCTTATGAAACAAAGCGCTAAGATTTCGTTCTCTTTGAACTTTCAATTCGTATATATAGATGAGCTTCTCTCTGCCCTGTGGTCAGAATCAGCCTTCAATCCTATGAAAGAATCACATTTGTTCATTCACGGTCTAGTGTTTACTTGTTCTTAAATTGCCTATCAAATTCGAAGTGTTCTATCATGCCTTCTAGCTCAAGCCAACCGAATCAACAAGCCCAAGTAACTGGATCCCAGGTCGATGCAGCAGTGACGGCAGCTTCTCGTATCACGTCAATATATTCTTACCCAGGATGCGAAAGTGCACGCTATCATTGGGGGACAGGCTCTTAAATTGCTTGGAAACGACCGTAGAACTTCGGTATGTATGAAAGCTCATCAAATTGTATTCTTTGTGACTAATTGCTATAGGACGTGGACATCCTGGTGGATAGACCAGCGCTTGAAATTAGAGCAAGATTGCTTCAATTGGATGACCGATACTCCGTCAATTCTGCTAACAAACTGGGTTTCAAAGCGGTCAGTCAACGAATTGAGCCACAAAGGCTTTATTAATTCTTTTAAAGGGCAACAACATCTTTATCGAAGTCGAGTTGCTTCAAGGTGGACCAGGTATGTCGATGGCGCTGCCTAATCCAGATTCAGCACCAAAGGTTTTAGTGGACTCCGGTAAGTCCTGAAGGATGTCTTGGAACAGTTCCATCTTCCATATCGTGATATGAAGCTAATTGAACTTAGTATATATATTGCATCCCAAAGTCTTGATCATCACCAAGACCAAACGATGGATGCACATTGCGGATTCGACACGTCCCGCAAGTATCACCAAAGCAAATTCTGACTTGATCGATATCAAATATCTACTCCGCTGGCTCGCTGATCATAATCAGCAAGTCGATTTTGGTTACTACGCTGCATTTACACCCAAAGATCGGCTCCTTCCCGGGTTCCGCCAGCTATATAGCAAAGGCACGGTCGTTAGAAATAATTTGCAGAAGGTTTTGCAGGCTGCTGACTTTCAGTATGTCAGCTCATAGAATTAACTGCTAGCTCATGGAGATGATCAGGTATAGCATTGGCAGGATATTCCCATGACTGATTCTCTAATGACCGGTCCTTCTTTTACCGATCAGCCAATAAATGCTCCCCCAGTGCTTGCTCCTCAAGTTTCTAATTATCAGGCTTGTAAGGGATGTCACTGGGCTGGCGGTTTCCATCAACCAAAGTCTCTAGAAGTTTACGCCAATAATCTGTACTTTCTGGTAGAGTCCATGATCGCACCTTCTTCAATGCGATTTGAACATTCTCTTTGTACTCTTCCTCGGACTCTTCAGGTTGATACCAATCTTTGGTGTAATATTTGTATTCGAAAATTGCGTACGCAATAAGCGCCGATAACTCGAAGACTGGTTCCATCCGACTATCACTTTCAGGTGGGTAGCTAGCAATGCATTGAACTAGCGAGAGGCAGTGTTGTGGAAGAGGACGTCTGTAGATTGTTGGAGCCGGACGTTCATTTAACGGTATATATTGTAAATCGTCCAGGGAGATACACGTTATAGATAGCGGAAGCAGCCGAAGTGAAACCATGTTTTCCGAGTTCTCTTTAATATTACGGTGGTGTCGGCCTTTTTCTTCGAAGTCACCATATGTTGCTATACGGAGAGAATTCGGCGAGATATATGGAATCCATGTTCTGCAAGAAGGTCTGACGCGGATTGGAGATCATTATCGGATATAGCATACTCCCATATCTGTAACTACTTTCAGCACAGTTTATACACTATAAGTAGATTCAGAGAGGATTAGGGTTGACTGACAGAAACAACAGTAGGGTAGCCATACTTTGGCAGCGCCCTCTGCCCATACTCAACCAATGTGAATCCGTGCTGACTGAGAAGCTTCACAGCCGGGAGTAGAGATTCTGGTACATCATCACCCATGTAGGCGGCAGCTGGATAATCATCAGTCATGACGAACACGCCGGCGGGACAATTTGCATGTATATCGACTTGGAAAATTTAGAGATTGCAGGCCAAAGGTGTCAGCGAATCTAGGTCTGTTAAAGGCCGCCGTCAATAGCTTCAATACTGACCGTCCATTAGGCAACACTTTAGGCGAGCAATATTACGCATTCGAAAATTACCGATTAATACGTGTAGGTCAAGTTCTAAATCTAAGGTACTAAAAATAACTTAAAGAGTTAAAAGTGGCCGATGTCCGAAGAGCAGCAAATTGCAAGCCATCTCTACGAACATTTAGCAATTAACAGCAAGCAAGTTTTCAGCGTACGGAAGCCTGTATTTTGCCAATATTCTTATTCATACCTCGCACTTTCGCTCAGGTCTTCGCTTAGTACTAGTCAGTCATGTAACCCGATCTTTAGAGGTAGCTATAACTGAACATTAAGAATACAGGAGAAGAGTGGTACAAGAACTTCTATTTATGTAATGTTCAGAGACTGCGCTAGGCTCGAAGGGAACGTGTTGTGACACAGAAAGAATGTTGTGTAGTGAAGAAGATGTCGAGAATTGAAAAAGGTGCTGGGTCAGATCTTGGTCAGATCTAGGTCAGATCTGTTATGAGTCTGCATAGAGTGAATCATATGAGTGTATTCTAACTAGAAGTTCAAAGCTAAAGAAGAAAGAAGATTGAACACGTCTAAAGATAGAAAAAAATCGTTTATTCTACAATAAACGTGTATAATATCTCTTAGCGATTTATTCATGTTTGTTTATTGATTTTATGTTATGTAAGCAAGCTAAACTTAGCTGATTTAGCTTAGAAGAGAGATTATAGTTGATGAGAGGTTGAAAAAGTTGAGTCAGAGTTGAAACTTTTTTTTGAAATCTTGATCTCGACTCAACTTTCTGCATATGCTAATTATGAGTTCAAAATTATTTCAATTTCAACTCAGCTTTCTGCATATGCAAATCATGAGTTGAAGAAGTAGTGACATTTCTCTAACTAAAGAAGCTAAAAATTGTTATGCATATGCATGATGTATGAACGAGATCAGAAAAAAACAATCACAGATCATCATCATTGATCTATTTCTCAGTCAGATGAATAAAAATGTGCAAGTCAACGTTGTTGATGACTAAACTATGTATTAGCATAGCATATGTGAAGTTTGTGCTATGCTTATCTTTGACATTGTCTTTCACATCATCATGAAAAGTCTTTTTAAGATGCTTATTGAGTAAGAGATTTGAAAATTACATTAGTGAAATATATGCAAGATACATGATGTACATACAAAAGAAAAGAAACAACAAGAATGAATGAGAATGAAAAGAGAATTGAGATTTAATCTGTCATAAAATAAGCATATTTTAAACATATTCTGAACAATGTTTTATTTTTCGCTTGTGCTCAAAAGAAATAATGATCACAGAAAATTAACTTTTGATTAATATATGTTTGATTGATGATGAGATTCATTTATATATAATGTCAATTATGAATCTTTTGATTTTATTCTATGTTTGAATAGAAGTCAGAAAAATCAAGAGATTTCAATTCAATGCAGTTTGAATAATGTTAAAACATTGCGTGATCAGAAAAGCTGTTATGTAGAATTTTCATCTACGCGACAACATCTCTTTTAACAGTCACAATTAATTTATGAAGAAGATTAATGACATTTCAATGTCAGTAAGAGATGAGAAAATACTACTAGTAAAATAGTTGACTCAGATGAAGAGTCTGAGAATCATGATTACAAGTGATTGAAGAATTTACAACTCATCAACTACATTGATATTGAAACATCTTCATCACATCAACAATGTCATCAAGTAATTGATGAAAAAATATCAGATAAAATAAATGAATTAAATGATGAATCTTGAGTTTATGATTACATGTGCTTGAAGAAGTAGTGACTCGTTGATCATGCTGATATATTAAGAAAACTTAAATTCATCTTCTTTACTTGACATTAAATTATACATCTATCTACATGAAAAATTGAGAGTGCATAAGAATGATCAGAATGCATCTTTACTATTAATCAACTAAGCATCAAATGATTGTCATTGCACATTTATATTAACAATTTATTCAACATTTACATGACATAAGTTAAATCAAAAGAAGAAAAGAATTATTTAATACAATCACTTTTTATCTTTTTATCATGTACATTTCTTTTTCATCACACATTTCTCTGCTCAATAAATAACAATTATTAAGCAAAAGAACACAGTTACTGCGTTACAATTACAAGCATCATGAATGCAAAGAAATATTTTTCATTTTTGAATCAAGAATTGAATTAAAACATCATTGTATAAAATATCATCAATGAAGAGTAAAACAAAAATAATGTGTTACAATAAACAACATAAACATTCATAAAAGTTTACTTAAGCATCACATGCTGAATAAAAGCTATAGATTCTGTTTTTTTAATTCTTACTCGATTCAACACTCATTATGAATCTATGCAAGATTCTATATACTGTAGCGAGCGCTGTGCTAGCGCAACGCTCTTTTCGCATTAAAAATCGTGTTATAAGTCTGCATAGAGCGAATCATATGAGTGTATTCTAACTAGAAGTTCAAAGCTGAAGTAGAAAGAAGATGCAACATGACGTGAGTTTTACTCACGAAGGCACGCTAGATCGCTAGCGTGTCAACAACAGTTTTATTCACAGCTCTATACTAGTTTATGTTAGACTAATTAGGCTAATCAGAGATATCAGAGATGCATGCTCGCAACATTACTTCTCTTCTTCATCTAGCAATGTTCTCATTGCTGCAGTTCGATTGATCAATTCTTGTTGAGTCGATTTCTAACTTGACTTGTTCAAATACTTCTGATGAAAGTCATTTACAATCTTCGAGCAGTCTTTGAACTCATTTTCATCGACATTGTATCAATGTAGATCGACGTCATAGTCTTTTCAATTGACATGATATTGCAGTCGTCTTCTGTAATGCCTGAAGTTCAGTATGTTCTTCACTTTTCATTCATTCTCATCATTTATCACTATAGAATCAGACGACTCATTTTATTGTTCTTTCAGAAAGTCTTTTGAATTCAGTCGTAGCAGATTCAAGACGAACTCTGAATGAATCTTCATTATCGATGACAGTTTCAGTTGATATGCATGTTCGATCTCAGTCAGAATCTTGAAAGATTCTAGCATCTTATCGTTCAGCTTCTTTGATGATCTTGCGATCATAATGTTTCTAGAATTCAGAAACATCATGTTATTTATCTTGTAAATCATTTTCTTTTGATGCTTGTCAATCTGTTTCTTCATTGTGATTCTGACTCTTGCTAATGTCTGCTTGATCAACGCTAATGATCATTTCATGTGTTCAAATATATTCTCTGCTTTGTTCGCTTGAATTCTAGCTTGAGTGATTTCATATTCAGTTGAATTCGAATCGAAGCTCATATGAGAGTAAAAGCTCTTATTCAGAAAGAACGCTGATTGTTCAATTGACGACGAAATAGCATTGTTATCGATGAATTCAATCATAAATAGTCAGATGAATCAGTCATCTTGCATGTATGAGCAGTAGCTTCGTAGATATCATTCTATATTCTGATTCGCTCTTTTCATTTGATCATTGATCTGTGAGTGATAGTTGATGAATAGTTTCATCTTAATGTCGAGTCTCAGACATAAAGACTTTCAGACAATCAATATAAATTGCGAATCTCTATCAAACATGATTGATCTTGATAGCTCATGAGTTTTGAAGATTCATATCAGCAGCAGCTTGACTGTTTGTTCAGCGAAAGTTTCTTCGTCATCTGATCAACAGAGTATATAGTGACGTTCTTTAGACAATCGATCTATCACTGTCAGAATCGCGTTGCTTTC
>JAABUO010000877.1_pt1 | contig 45477 bp, 63 predicted proteins | sample 5559291 | NCBI WGS metagenome assembly JAABUO01 (sample SAMN10711878, study PRJNA513372) | rock metagenome | isolation source: Antarctica rocks | place: Antarctica: Victoria Land, Finger Mt sud
CCCCCCCCTCCCTCTGTCGAATCCCACATCTGTAATGCCAGACTGAGAGATGTTTGGTACGCGTCCTGACCTGACAGAGTACATGATGTGGCCAGAACCACAGCTGTCCTAAGCTTTGGTCATGACCTCTGTCTTTTCCAGTATGTGATCAGACTTGGTGACTGGCTTAACCATTCTCATCTCTCTCTCTTTGTTTTCGCATGTGGGAGTTGGTTGCAGGGCGGCAGACAGGGTCCGATGGGTGGCGTGCAGCTAGGGGCGAGCTTGGCAACCCACCCAGCAGCAGCAGCAGCGCAGCCAATGCTACAGCCTTCAGGATGGCTGAAGATGACAGTGTGCAAAGCAGCGAGCCAGGCAGGCTGTGTGGGGGAGTGGTGCGAGCATCTGGAGAGCATACACCTCACCAGACTGCAGTCAGGGTGAGGCTCCATGCGTGTTTGACTGCTGCGCTGCGTCAGTGTGCCCACTAAAGTGGTCCCGTAGTGAGTCAATGTCAAATGGTCATGGATTTCCTCATCAGCAGACGCCCATGACAACACACTGAGATTGGTGGAATTCCTTGACCATTATCTGGCAGCTGCAAAACGGCCAAAGAGTGTGGTGGTGTTGGCATCAATTGATGACAGGTCTTGGAGTTTCACTTTGGCTCACAGCAGCAAGCTTTGCCAGCTTCCCTGGCTGTTTCCTGTCTGACAGCTGTCACCCATGTTGACCTCTTTGCTAGCAGAAGAGGCTGGCTTTCTCCTCATTTTGGCCAAGGCATTTGACAACCATATCTTCCTGCAGCCACCGCAACGAGCCTCTTGACCTCCCCTTCATGCCAACAGGCATGCACATGCTGCAGGCTTTTGATGGAGTCCTTCATCACAAATGGCTGGACTTTGGGGGCGCCAATAAAGGCGTGACATGGCTGGAATACAGACTGCTGCCTGCACAGCCTGCTGCAGCTGTCATTCGCTACAGCCTGACTTCAGCTGAAGATGAGCCCAACAGAGACCCATGTGACTTTGTGCTTGAAGGCTCACTTGAGTGCCCTGCAGCTTCAGGTATGATCAGTTCCTCTGGTGAGTTGAATGAGTTGCATCTCATGCCTGTACCAGGGATCTTGCAAAAGACTGGCAATGTTGCGTATCTATGTCATTGATCTTGGCCCCCAAACCTGAGCAATAAGCTCCAAGGCATGTCTGTCCTCACTGTGGGATCATCTCGTCGCAGAAATCATTTACTTCATGTGAAGCGCATGCTTGTTGTGCATGTGTGGAAGCACATGTCAATTAACAGTCCCTAAAGTATCTAGGTGCAGCAGACTGTGACCCCAGTGTAAGATGTGGCTTTGTCCTGACACAGAATGCACAATCCATGACGCTGCGCAGGCCAAATATAGTAGAGACACATCTCGCACAAGTCTTTGACAGGATTTTGAGCTGCTAGACACATTTGTACTGGCATTTGCTTTGAGAGGAATGTTTGATGATTGTTTTATTCTACATCTGGTCACGGGGATCGTGTCTGATTGATCATGCTGACATGGGTGTCCAAACACGCAGCAGTAATTCAGTATGCACTTGTAAGTATATGTAAGTACTTTGTACATTCAACTACATCGCAAAACATGTCCGTGTGTGAGACTGCATGAGTCGTTGCTTCACAACCTGTACATTGACTTACACTGTGACATGTGCCCATGTGTCCTAGGAGCAGCAACCTGGAGGCAGCTGGACAAGCAAGAGGGGGTGATCTTTCCCAGCAGGCATCACACCCACACCTTTGCATTGCAGCACCCCCTACCCTGCAGGTCACACCCCCCTCTGCAATGCCTTGCATTGCTGATGTCTGTCTTGCTGCTGGCTTGGACTTGCCAATGTGATGGGTGGGGTTGCATGTTTAGTCTCTCTGTGACTTCACAGTGACAACAGCTGGCATGGCTGGCTCTGTCTGCTCATAAAGCATTGCCCGCTGCTTTCATGCTGACCAGCTGCTGTTGCGTCTCGTCCCAGACAACATCTTCTCACAGTGCTTCATTGGTCAACGCCAGAAGGCATTGACACATTTCAGGTAAGCAAGTCTTACATCAGCCACTCCTACAAGCAGAGTAATTGCACCTGCAATTGCCTTGGAGCAAGCCCAATACGAGATTTGCACGCACAGCAGCACAAGTTTGTGTACCAAGAATTCACAAAGGACACAGTCCTGGGTGCTTGCAGGTCCTACCGCCTCCGCATAACAGCTTTCAGAGATCCGGCATCAGCCAACTCAGTCCAGCTGGCAAAGCTGGACCTCTACACCCCGCTTGGACCCCCTTCTCAACCCCAGAGACCCATCTCAGAGGCAGTCGCAGCCTTTCAGGCTGCTGCCAGCAAAGCAGCAGACTCCAAGCCTGACTCAGCAATGGCAAAGGCTGTCGACACCTTGTTGCTTGTGCTGGCTAACGTTTTACAGCATCCCGGGGACAGCAAGTTCAGGACTCTGAAACTGGAGAATGTGAAGATCAAGGCTATGATGTTGGCAGCGCCGGATGTTGGACAAGTGCTCAAAGCTGCAGGTCTGCTCTCACTGCCTACCTGGGGGCCGTGTATACCAAATGAGGACGCTCTGGCTTATGATAGATCCTCATGTTTGCTGATTTAACTCCCTTTTCTGCTGAAACCGAGCCGACCCCAAATACAGCAAATCATGCCCCGTTGTTGACACCTTGTGGGGCTCTGCATATGAGAGCATGCTGGTGTCAGAAACTACCTCCAGCAGCCCTGCAAACCCAGAAGAGTATTGCGTGGCGGAACTGTACAACCCCACAAGCCAGGCTAGCTGTGACTGTTTGCCCAGCAACGCACCTGGTTCAATAAAACACCACAAAGCATGATCTACCTAGCCTTACCCAACACAGGTTGAAGTCAATCAACCAATTGCTCATTTGACTCATCAACCAACCGACCACTCTTTCAATCAGTGTCGTCCCTCTTGGCCTGCTAAGACTGAAGACTGGGATGTCACATGCTGCAGGCTTCCAAGAGACACGCCTGCCAAGGCAAGGCAAGCAGCCTCCAGAGCTAGCTCTGACACTGAACAACTCTGAGACAGCTACAAGCAACATCCTCCATACTCTCACTCTGCTCCAGACCCCTCACTCCATACACAACCCCTCCCCTGCACCCCCTAGCCAAGGCCAGCGCCAGCAGTCAGCAGCCCAACTGCAGCAGCACTTGTCTCAGGGCAACACGCCAGCGGATGAGTCGCAGGGTCCAGAGCCTTTAGGCAGTAGTGAGGGCGAGCTGCTGTCAGCAGATGACATGCAGGTGACTGACGACACAGCTACGCCTGCTATGCCGGCAGAAGTTGAGACTGCAGCTGATGCAGGCACAGGTGCTGAGGCAGCTGCTGTTCCTCAAACACCTGTGGCACATTCTAATGCAGGACAGGTACCAGAAGGTCAACCAGACTTCCAAGGCGTTGCTCAAGGTAGGTGCTGCAATGCAGAGTTCACCTGTTTGGGTTGAAACTTCAGATGCTTGATCCGTTCTCTGATTGATCACATCCAGCATCACTTCTCAGCATGCACTGATCTGCAGTTGGTTTGAATGCGTTGATTATGGCTCGTCAGTCACTCAACTCATTATGCTGCCAATGTTGTTGATTTGTCATCAAGCACCTTCGAGTGTGCAGGAAAGCTGAAAGCAGCTGTTTGTGTCAGCCCAGCCCGTGCTGGCTAAAGCTTGCTTTCGACTGGTGGGAGCAACAAGCATACCGCACAGAACTTCACTGTGCATTTCCACACACTGTTTGTCGTTGTGTGGTGACTAGAAGCAGTCACACATATTGCTGGAATGTGTGCAGGATCGCTGCAAGCCAGCCAGCAGGCCACACATGACACCCCAGCCCCTGCCCCAGCTGTGCCGCAAACACCAGCAGCGCCGCAGAGACAGGCAAAGTCCAATGCTTCTGCAAGCGCTCTCACACAGATGCACAAGCTGCAGCTGCAGAGTCCATCCACAGAAAGCACTCAGGATGTGACAACACCAGCAGCTGCTGCCAAGCGGGCTGACAACAGCACAGTGGCACGGTCAGCAGATGTGGCTGCTACTCAGCTAGATGCAAAGGCGCTGATCCATCAGGAGTTTGCCAGGCTGATGACAACCAAGAAGTATACACCAAATGAAGCTGCTGTTTTGGCAATTCAGAAGGTTAGGAGACAGTAGTGACAAACACATGTTGCCAATCAACAGCATAAAGCTGTTATTTTCGTTGAAGTCTTGTCAGCAGTGTTGTACGTGGATACATACAACAGCTCCAATGGCGCACTTTACATGTTTGCATTTTTCTATTATTCTTTAACAGAACTGTATGCTCACATGCTCAAGCAAAGCAGAACATGTTAACCAAAGCTGACCACCGTACACACTGCACACTCAGCGTGATCCCCCAGCTCATGCTCACACACGATCTGCTGCACTTCAGAGTTGCACTTCAGAGGTTGTTTTGAACGATACAGGACTTTGAGTTGCAGGTCAGATAATATGCAGCTTGCAGCAGTCAAATCCTGCATGAGCCGAGACAGGATCTTGAAGCGAAGTCTGATCTTGACGAAACAGGCAGTTTGCAACAAGCTAAGGCACATTTGGACGCTGAGCAGCACCCTGTTCCTTTGTTGATGGCCCATGAGCATTGGCCTATCAGCTATGTTACAGGTAGTGCCCAAAAGGCTGAGTAAGACTGACAAGCTCTATTTGGCGGACTTGCCAGTCTTCATCTTCAGCACCTTCTTGACAATCTTTTGCTCCTCAATCAAGAATGCACGGATAATCCTGCAATGTAATTAAGCATGTCAGAACTCTGATGGTGCATCTTTGTGGCTGCTATAACGAGACACGATGCGGGCGGTCAGAATGCTGGGAGCTTTGAACGCTGCATTTAAGCCTTGCGCTAATGTACAGTTGGGATTTGGATGGTGCTGACAGAATAGGTCTGCACTAGTCTGTACACCCCGTGCTTGCGCTGTATGTTTGCATGCTGAGCTGCTGGTCTGCCAGGAAAACTTATGTAATCTCATAGCTTGCTGCATTCACAAAAGCCCCGTCTGCATCACTGAATGCGTCAACACTAGCTATGTACCTTTCTCTGACCACCTTGTGGTCTAAGCAGCCACCATATACTCTGTGCACTGTCTTGTTCTTCTTTGACAAGTGCTTGTTGCTAAGCTTGCTTGGCCTGATGTTCTTCAGCTGCAGCACAACGCCAGCACTTCAGCCTCATGACCTCGATTTATAAGGACGGTGTAACAGCACGGGTGCTCAGCTGTTTTGGCAGCACAAACAGATCAGCTGTTGTCTATCTGCAGAGACTTGAAGCACTTACGCCGTTAAGCTTGACTCCTGTAGCTCCGCACTTGGCCGCTGATACAGGTTTTTTCTGGTATTGGTAAGTCAACCGGCCACCTGCGACAGTGCACGGGTTGTCGACACATGCTTGCTCTCACTATTGGACGCCTGCAGACGTCCCACTCACCAGGGGTCTTGACCACCCGCACCCTGTTGGATTTGGTGGCATAGCAATGCCGCCTACGGTACGTTAGTCGCTGCACCATGGTGCCAAACAGACCGCAACAGAGGACTAAGCCGCCTCAGGCGCAGATGCTTGACCGAGCTATAATTACGTTTGTACGGCCAGCGTCACAACCGTAAATTGGGGCGCTGACTAATAGCTGTGCTCCGACCCCTCTCGACTTTTTTACAACAACGTTTTACAACATTGCGCGATAATCTGGCATTGCATGACACAGTTTGTTCTGCGGAGCTCGGCAAGTAACAGTTGATGCCGACAGACGGACATCAGCTGTCATCTAGCCTTCACAAGCTGCAACTGTGATCAGACTTGTAACGCGCGGTAGTCCAGCGCGCATGCATTTGCCCGTTTTTGTGACTGCACTTCTCCTGCTGGGTACCGGCATCAGCACAGTATCAGCCGCTGTGCACCAGTATAACGAAGACTACTTTTACGCGGTAGCAGATGCTTATATTTTCCGAGGAGGTCGCGAGGGACTGTACGCCTCGAGCGCGGAGGTGCGTCCAGTGCAGTCGCTACTTGCTTCAAACTTCTGCTACAGACAGACTGCGGTATCGCTGACGTGACACAGGCGTTGAAAACATGGGCGGACTTCGGCCAGGTTGCGCCCGGCGTTGCAAATGGACAATCTGAAGTCAGACTAGACAGGCTTGAATTTCATAGACCAAGCAATGTGGCAAATCAGTATGGGCCTGAGGAAGGCTGGACAGGTCTCATTCAGGCAGTCATATTTGAGGTCAATGATAGAGAGAAGATTGGGTATTCATCTCCGCAAGGATACAGATACTGCTGTGTCAAGGAGCTTGTTCCCAAAACCAAATGTCACTTGGACCGTCTGATCTACCAGGTTGGTGTCATGTCTGCTCTGCACGTTTGGTTGCAGCATGAGTAATGCCAACCCACTCTATCACCTCCACGATCCTTTCCTTTTCTGACTAATACTGTTTTCAGTCTGGCCATGGCCTTGTCAACATTGTTCTCACATAGGACACCGTAATCTGCAAGAATACCATCATGTCTGGAGCCTGCTGCCCTGTGTGTTGATGCTTGCTGTTTGAAATTCTTCAGGAGGGGGCAGATGGTTGGCCTCAGGTCATTGACATTTACTTTGAGCACAATCAGACAGTCGCCAAGCCAGTTGAGCACAGCATCACAATCAAAGACAGCGGCATGTATTATCTCTGGTTTGTGAATTGTGACGAAGACCTGTCAGCAGCGACAGTAGCTGGTCAAACCACATGGAAAAATCCAGGGGGATACTTGCCAGGCATGATGTATCCACACATCGCCTTCTTTGCAGTCATGAGCCTGCTGTACCTGGTACTGATGATAGTCTGGGGCTTGCTTTATGCCAGGCATTGGACAGACATCTTCTCTCTGCAGCATTACATGACAGCAGTGATTGTCATGGGCATGCTGGAAATGAGCGCCTGGTACTTTGACTACGTCAACTTCAATGTCTCGGGGCACCGTCCTATGCTGCCGACCTTGTGGGCAGTGCTGATGGGTTGCATCAGGAAGACAGTCTCACGGACACTGATCTTGATGGTGTCCCTGGGATACGGCGTTGTGCTGCCATTCCTGAGTGACTTGCAGAAGAAGGTATGTGCTCCTACCTTCATGTTGCCAGCGTGCATTGCATCACTTTTAGACCAAAGGGAACTGATTCTTCCTTACACTGTATTGTAGCAACTGCTATCAGCAGGTTTGATAATTTTTCTGGCCAATTGAAACAGAAAGCTTACTGCTCTGCACCATGTGTAGATAGCAGCTGCTGTTCTTACCTACATGCTGCACACTACAAGCTTAAAAACAAAACAGGATTCAATAACACATGCCAAGCAAGCTGGCCTCTCTTGCCCATTTCACTGTGTATGCAATTTCCTATGGTGCTCACAACAATTGCAGTTTTGTGACATCAATATTACCTGGTAAACACATCTAGCTACACTTTGGACCGCGTATGTTCATCATCTGTTCTCAGACTGAATGCATGGGGTGTGTCGCTGCAGCAAATCTTGGCGCTGAGCATTGTATACTTCATGAGCGTTAGCGCCCTGGATATCGTCAGTAATGTGGGCGCCATTGATGACCTCACCTCAACAGCCCGGCTTATCATGAATTTGCCAGTCGCTCTTCTGGATGCTATTTTCATCCTTTGGGTTTTTGCCTCCCTGTCTGCTACCCTGAGGACACTCCAATTCAGGAATGCTACCGGAAAGCTGCAGCTGTACAGAAGGTTCACCAATGCATTAGCTGCCTGGGTGTGGGTATCAGTCGCTTGGGTAGCATATGAAATGTACCTCAAGGTAAGTCAAGTGATGTCATTTTTGTGCTTTGCATATTTGTGCTGCCTTAGTTCTTGACAATGATAGCATTTGCATGGCGCATGATGGCAGATCAATGTGAGGCTTCAGACTTAAATATACGTCTCATGTGTTTGCTGAAAGGCTCAACTTTGCCTCACACGCTGTGGAAGCAGTAACGCATGTGCAAGTCCCCATGATGGGTACACCAGACTCTTTGTGCAACTTGTGCGCATTGCTACTCACAGCCACCTTGTGTGGGCAGGTGACGGACCAGTACAATGAGAGGTGGAGATCAGACTGGATCACTTCTGACTTCTGGCATGTACTGAACTTCATCTTCCTCTGTGTCATTGCCTTCCTCTGGCGACCCTCAGCACATGCCACCCGTTTTGCCTATTCTGCACTTGACGGTACGTATTGCAGCACTTGCTCCCTGGTAAACCTGTTTGGTCTTGCAATGCTGCACTTTTGTGATTGCATTTGTGGCATGTCAATAGACTGCAGTGATGTACATGCAGCCTCATCTGATCATCACTGGCTTGAATTGGTGATTGTTGTCATGAGCATGCAGCTAGCATGATTGTGGTGCATGCTCACATTTGTACTGCATCTGGTTGCTGCTGTTGTGGCTGCAAGCTATCATATCCAACTGCATTTGGTTGAGTTTGGTACATCCCTTGTGTACAGACGAGGATCCCTCTGCAGCTGAGAATGGGAAAGTTGCATCAAATGGCCACAGAAGCCCCAGAAAGAAACCAGCTAAAGTGTCTGGGAATGGGTTTGTTGACGCTAGTCCTGAAGAGGCTGCAAAGCAGAACTGACATAGAGATGTTCGTACATATAAGGTGTAATTGATGCACACAGAGCCATGCCATACTGCAGGCTAAACGTCAGAGACTGTATATCTAGGGCGTTTCACCAGGCTCTATGGATCAAAAACACTAAGTAGAGCAAGACGTGAGTTCAATAAAATTATTCATTATGCTGTCCACTTTGTGAGCACATCAACAATCCAATTGTAGTCTGTGGAAAGGTTGCCAAAACTTTGGCACATTGCCAGGCGAGCCCGTCAGGGAGGAACACTACTTGAGGTGCATGAGACCATAAACGATCATGAATTGTGTTACACTTAAATACGATGCTTCATTAGCAGAGCTTCTAGTGGTGGAAAAAGTTCATTACGGTGGCACCTATGAAGTGTCAAGTGATTCGTTGTGGTGGTGCCTATGAACTGTCAAGTGATTCGCACAATCTACCACCCAGTTAGGCTGGTTTTGTTCATTTAGCAAATGTTGTTTCTAGGTTCGATTTGAGAGCCTCAGCTGGCGACAGAGAACGTGTTGTGGTGCACAAGAAGCCAGAGAGTGGACCCAACGCAAGTTGCCTGGGATGCGGCCTTGGCAGCTGGACTGTTCCAACTTATAAGCCAGAGCTGTCAGCCACCTTTTATGCTGATGCCCAGATGTGATCGATCAAGTATAGTGTCTCAAGATTGGCCTTCATGTCTGCATGCTCTGAGTCTGATCGAAACTTTCATTTGCAGTCTTAAACGTGCTCCTGACATGCTGACAAACCTCCTTAAGGCTTTGGCCTGCATCACGTAGGGCTTCTGTTGCTGTAATTTCACCTGCAGACAAGCCGAAATCTTTCCTGCAAGCCTGTTTTCGATCCGTGCGAAGAGTGCACGCGTGTGATCGGTCGCAACAGAATACTGGCTCAGAACACGAGTTGCATGACAGTTTGTCTCGCCTGTGGTCTGGACTCGGATGTTGACGAGAGCCTCTGCAGGATGCGGGATGCTGTACCCGCAGAACGATACGTGTGGGCTGCAGCAGAGACAAGCGAGATGTTGTCAGCGACAGCAAAAGGGACCCCGCCGGGACTGCAGGTATACGTCTCACTTTTTGTTCAGGAAAAATCTCAGGGCATTTGCCAGAGTGTGATCCTCATCTTCCAGTGCGAACGTCACACCGTTCTCTGACTCTGCCATCGTGGGTGGGTCACGCACTGTGACCAGGCATGCGAACGTTCAGGTGCGGCACTGAAAGACAACTGTCCGTACGTACGTCTGAAGCTTTTCCTGCACAGTCAAATGACACACACACTTTCTTCAGGGTGACCCTGTTGATGATGAAATCAGATCTAGGAGGTCAATATAACCTGTGTATGCATTACATTCAGAATGGTGATGTCCTGCCAGAAGAATCTGTTGAAAAAATTTCAGCACAATGAGTCTGATACAGTGTTAGAGCGCTTCACACAGCAAGCACATTTCCGTGCAAACTTGCAGCTGATGCAGTCTGGAGTGTGTCATCTTTGACTACAGGCCTGACCAAATGGTCTGCAAACAGCACGCTGTCACAACCTTGCCATTGTTTGCTGTCACAGGTTGCAGCCCGAGGGGCCAAAGTTGGGCAGCATAGTACCATCAGTTCATGTTTCCAATGCAGTAAAGTTGACAGCACATCAGTGCTTGGGGACTCGTCAGGAGCAAGAGCAGCACAACTTGCAGTGTGCTATTCAGGGCTGTTGCTCATGAACAGCAACAGAAGAGACATGGACCCAGCACCTGTGCAGCTCTAATTGTCGTTTAAGAAAGGAAGAAAGCACATATGTCACTTTGAGTTTGACTGCTGCTTTACAAACCAACGAACATGGCGGTCGTAGCCTGATTCCTCTGAGCGAAAGCATCAGTATGCGCTGCTTTCTGCACCTGGACACCTGAGGGCTTGCCACAGGCCACACTTTGTTGATTCTCTCCGTTTGATGTCATACACCCAGTGGAGGTCAGTGGACTGTGTGAAGCCCTAACTCCACCCATCTGTCTGGACCTTTGTTCTGGGCTTCGAGTTCCTCCCTGAGATCGTCTGTCTCATCCACAGGGGGCATCAGGCCCTCAGGGAGAGGAATGTCTGCAGCAGCTTCAGGCTTCCATATAACACGTGATCACCAAACAAATCTAAGCTTTCTCGAACTGTTACCATCATTCGGCAGCTTATCTTGCGCCCATGCATCGTCCACGACATCAAGCAAGTCCGGTTCTCTTATTTGTGAGTAGTGCAGCGTCACAGACATGTTGTTTGGATGGACAAGGTGTATGACAATTTGTGCTGGATCGACTCTTAAGCTTTAGGGTTCTTTCTTGCAAGTTCTCCCGTGCGAATTTACTTTAACCTAGCTTGAGACAGCTGAGTCATCACGAATCAGCTAGAGCCTCTAGCCTAGAGGTCAGCAGGTGAGCAGGCGCATACCGGAAACACTCTCGTCACACCCTAGACCCCGCAAGCATTCTTAAAATTGACAGCGTTGTTCGGAGAGCAGTCGTCACCACTGACTGGCATCGACACGGACGTGTTTCCCCGGATATTGCTTGTTTGTCTGTCGTTCAGCAAATATGCTGAGCCAAGCGTTCGCATCGATGCCGACGCTGGCGTCAGGTACGACATGCAGACAATTTGGATTGTGTTGTGAACGGTTGCCCTGGACTGGTACGCGCATTGAATCATTCCCGATACTGTGTTCACACAATGATCACCTTGACCGCTATTGACCGGCAGATTCAACGATAACTTCGCGTTCCATGCGCTGTGTAACTCTCTGTAGCTTATCGTCACTGTGCATTTTGCATTGCGCTGCGTCAGTCAAATGCTTCGGACAGGATGTCGACTGACCGCACCTGCATGGTTTTTCAGGCAGGACAGGGCGCTGTCAATCCACTTGCACCCGCTGTGGTCCTTCGTCTCTGCGCTTGCTGAGGCAGTGGCAATGTGTGTCCAGGAGCACTACCGTTGCTAGTCTCAGCAGGTGAGACCACCTTTCACTCTTTGCTGACCCTGGCCGGTTAGCTTGTCAATCTGCATGTCAGCATTTCTATCTGCTTTTGCAGGCAGTCACATAGGCAAAAGCACTGTTTTGGCCCCCATTGTAGCACGTCAGAGCATACACCCAGTGAGCAGCAGGCACCACATAGCCAGAAGTTGCAGCATCAGGTGTGACACTGCTAGCAAGTCCAAGGCCACTAGTGATTTCAGGCAGCAGGTCAAGTCAGCGTTTTTGCATGACATGGTCAGCTGCACATCTCAAACGAATTGGCGTGGTGTTGCAGGCCCTTGCTGGGTGGCACAGGCTCATGAATGCTGCTGTTGGCGGTGCAGCACTGCTCTCTGTGCTGCTTTCTGTTGCAAACCCGGCACAGGCAGACCCATTTTTCCAGAGCAATAAGCCTCCATTGCAAGAGATGAAGGTTTCTTCAAATTCAGCATACTGGCCAATCATGCGCATCTGTGCTCAATATGCAGCAAACGGTCATGAGCAACTCTCCTGGTGCCTGCGTCACCTGTCCTGACATTCACCAACAGATTATTGTTGTCTACCTTCATAACCGCATAGCTTTCATTTGCTGAACTCGTTTGCTTGCGCTTCATAGGCTCCAGAGCCAGACTCAAATGATCTTTCACAAGAGGAGATTGCCAGCGTGAAGCTCTTTCAGCAGAACACTCCCTCTGTGGTCAACATCTCTAACATAGGTGCGAGCTGCATGATTGTCATTGCCAATTGCATGTTAAATGCTGATCAGGTGCTCTCATGCTCATTGCATGGCTACGGCATCTGAAGGCACACCCTGCCTCTGCATGACTGTAGCTTTGGGGTAAGAACAGGGCTTTACTCATGATTCATGCAACACCTCAGCCTCTGCATCAACAGCAAAAGCAGACCCACCAACATGCATGCAGCGTTACCAAGGTCATACACTGAGTTTGGCTGCAGCTGTGAGGCAAGATAGGTGGTCAATGGATTCTCAGAAAGTGCCACAAGGCATGGGCTCAGGCTTTTTCTGGGATGACAAGGGCCACATTGTCACAAACTTCCATGTCATTAAGGGCGCAGCTGACATCAAGGTGGCCTTGATAGATCAATCTGTTTGGTCTGCAAAGGTCAGTCCTGCTGTTACCTGCTTCATGCAAGTCCATGCATATACTGTGCACACTCAGCAGGGCTGAATCAGCTTCGACATCCACTCCATAGGCCGTATTTTTGCTGCAGCGTTCATTTGCACATGTTGTGAAATCTTCCATACCGTCAGCGGGTGTGCATGCTGTATTCCCTGGCCTCGCATTGGAGTCATTCAACAAGTCCACTGGTGGTCAACCTGCTTGGCAGTTTGCGATGGCAGTCCTGTAATGGTGTGTGTGCTACAGCTCATAGGAGGTGATCCTGACAAGGACATCGCAGTGCTACAGCTCGAATGCGAGACCTCAAAGATAGAAGAGTTGAAGCCTATCAGCTTAGGGCAGTCTTCGAATCTGCTGGTTGGTCAGAAGGTGTACGCCATTGGTAACCCATTTGGCTTGGACCACACGTTGACACAAGGAATTGTGTCTGGCGTGGGACGAGAACTCAACACCCCAGGTCACACATGCTTTGCCTCTGCCTGCCTGCTGCTTTGAGAAAGTTGTCAGCTTCCCTGGCAGCCTTGCCCAGACTGCCAAGGAAGCCGGGTTTTTCTTGTTTGCCACTATGTTTCGGCCTGAGTCCTTATTTGTAACAAGTATGTCTGCTTGGAGTAATCTGCTTCTTGAGTGGACTGTGTGCTGTCAAGCCGGCCCACTTACTATGCCTTGAGTAGGATGCCACAGACAGTTGCATCGCATTCCATGGTATGTCTTTGCATACAGGAGCTAGAGGGGTGCCTATACGCAATGTGATCCAGACAGATGCAGCCATCAACCCTGGCAACTCAGGAGGGGTGTTGCTAGACAGCAAAGGCCGCCTCATTGGTATCAACACAGCCATTGCTGACCCTACAGGTGCGGTGCACATAACTGCCCCACTCCCCCCCCCCCCCTTGCATTCGCTTGGTCAAGCCTGTATGCTGCAAAAATAAAGTGTGCATGTCGTGCATCATGTGTTGGGCATACTGACCACCAATCTGTACAACCACAGCTAGTCAAGGAGGAACCACAGCTCCATCTGCCATCAAGCCCACAGTTGCTTGCTGTATGCATGATGTGGCCTCTGCTTCTTTACCACAGCGCCATTGTGTTGTAAGCATGCTAAAGCTGCCTTTGCAACTTGTTTCTCTGCACACACTGAGGATCGGTGATGCATGCAAAACTGACTTGAACACTTGCATTCCTGGCAATGCTGCTGACTATTGCTTGTTCAGGGCGGGGAGCATCATCCGGTGTGGGATTCGCTATTCCAGTAGACTCAGTCAAGGGCTTGGTAGACCAGATTCTCAAATTTGGGCGAGTCATTCGGCCAGTGTTGGGAATCACAATAGCGCCGCCACAGACCGTCAGGCAACTGGGGCTGGATGGAGTGCTGGTCCTGGAAGCTCCATCTGGCAGCCCTGCCAATCAGGCTGGCATCAAGGGCACTTTCAGGCAAACGCTCCTACGCTTGACTCCTTTGAGCGGCTGTGTTCATCTTTGCACATCCCACTCAGAGTGATCCTGTTCTGCGCAATAAATGTTCTTACTGAGGACGTGTCGTGTTGTTGTCCACTGGGACAATGTTGGCCTAAATGCACTGCAGATGTGGAGATTGACTGTGAAACACCATTGTGAATTGAGCTGTGTAGTCAAGACAACATCACCATGGATCACCTGCTTGGCTGTCCTCACTTGCTGTGCATGCAATGCTGCAGACATGATATGACAATCTGTGACTTAGGACCATGATGCAGCTGTAGCCAGGGACTGCTGCTGAGAGTCTGTGCACTACTCTCACCCTAGTGACTATGATGCAGGGACAACTCAGGCAAGCTGGTTCTTGGTGACATACTGACAGGCATCAACGGCAAGGCTATCAAACTACAGAAAGACCTGTTTGCAGCCCTGGATGACTTGAAACCTGGGGACAAAGTTCAGCTTGATATTGTGCGTGAAGGAAAGCAGGACCAGGTCTCTGTTACTCTTGGCGAAAGGAGTGATCCATCAGCAACTGCAAATGGAGCAATTGGGCCTGACTAGTTTTGCATAAAGCAGTTCATACGCATTTTTGCTTCCCTCCCTTCTCCCCAAGTCCACACAATTTTGACGAGTACAAGGTTTAGTTCCATTGTCGATAGTGTTTAGCATGCCAATAAATTGTGACTGATGTGACATGCATTATCATAACAATACACAAATAGTTGCGTGGGTCTGAGTGAGCACTGGCTACAAAATATTTCTGGTGACTTTTTAGCGTTGTGCACAAGCACATGAGTGAATGTGTGTGAGTACACTTTATTAAAACAGGCCCTGCTAGTAAGCAATGCTTTTCTGAAGTATCGGATCCAGAAAACATAATATGGGATGGTTTGTTCCTCCCAAATCACATTGTATCAACCCTGAGCGAAGGTGCTGCATGCAAGGGTTTCAGGCCCGTTCAGTGACCCTGCAAATTCTAGGACGAATGCAGCCTGGAGAGACAAAACGTTGCTTGCTTGCTTGTGAGCGCCACCAACAACAGCCTCATTCACGGGTGCAGACAGGCATCAGGAGAAGTCTGGATTTCCCACGTACTTGCCTCACTGACGGCGACAAGAATTATCCAGTGTTTGTCCCCTATGACAGGTTCAGCAGGATATCTGTGAAGTGCAAAGCACCAAGCCTAGCGCAGACCGTAACAAAGCTGGCCATCGTATTAGGCTGCTTTTCTTGAACAGCTGTTGGACCAGGTCACATGGCAGGTGCTGCTATCATGACTACTGGCTGCCATGGCCAGGGACAGCTGATTCTGTGCCGTAGATCACAAGCCTGGCAGCAACCTCCAGCGGGCATGCAGGCGCCGTAGACTCAGCCAGGCTGTGAAATGCTCTGCTACACAAACAGCAACACATGTGTCTGCATCTCATATCACGTTGAGTGACTTGGTGCTGTTAGGCACACAGGCAAAGCTTGCACGTAGAACGGCACACTGAGCAAACGGCACACCAAGTTGCATCCTGACAAGACGCATGAAGGGCATATGGCACACCATGATACACAGGCACACCGGTACAGCTGGCTGTTGAGCATGCAGCCAAGTCTGAGCATGCAGCCCGGGGTGTGCAAGCAGCCAGGGGTGTGCATGCAGCCCGGTACAGCCACGCTCTAGACAGCTGTCCTGCAGAGTGTACGTGGCTTCACCCCTAGCATTGGGAACATTGCACAGGCCCCCCTGTTTGTATGGAAAAAGTGTCAGTGAGGCCTGTTGTTGCTTTTTTGTGAAGGAGGAGCCAATGCAGACAGAGCCATTCTGTGCTCAACCTTCCCGCCAGCGCAAGCAGCAAGGTTGCAGCTCTACCACAGCTGAAACGTCACGCGGGTGCTGCAGAGGGAGCAACTGTTGCTACATTCAAGCAGCTGCTCGTATCTTTGTCAAAAGGTGGTGGGCACCCATCCCTCCTTTGCCCAGGGAAGCAATCCTAAACATCCACACCCCAGAGCTCAAACATGGCTGCATCAGAGCTGCCACAGCCTGACTAGGCAGGTGAATGTGCAAGGTTGTGCCCACAGTTGGTCATGTGATGCAGGAGGTACCAGTGCCAAAGGCTTAAACGGGCGCCATGAGTATGTTGAGGCCTGAGGGTCACACCAGTCAGGGCATAAACAGCCCCTCACACACCCCTTACATGCTGACAGCTGTAACAAGTCATAAGGCAATGGAGATGGTTACAAGCAGATGTTGCAGCTGCATGCAGCAAAGGACAAGGCATAACATGGCAACACAGCATATACAAGTAGTGTCCAATGCTGTGAGGCCCATACAGAGGCAGTTGTACTTGTACATGATCAGGTCACACACGACAGCTAATCAACACCCAATACAGTTGACACAGGTGATGACTACGCAGCTTTTTGTAGACTACATCACCTCAGAAGGGAACAAAGCTGAATCTGGCGAAGCAGCACAGCTGTGGCCCTCACCCTTTTGAGGAAGATGTGCTGTTGAGGCTTATCCTGGTGTCAATGCTGCTCAGCGCTAGCAGTACTTTGCAGCAAGTATTGCAGCAGGTAGTGCTCATGGTGCAAATGCACTATTGTGAGGGTAGCTTGCATGCACACAAGTGACGTTTTCCTTGATGTGGTTTGCGTATGCTCTTTTGGTGTGTATTTGCGCTGCAGTAAATGACGTCTATATACTCAGCACATATTGTGAGGGTGTAGATAGTTGCTGCTAGGTTTGCATGGTCAGACCAGCCTGACAGCAACAAGGGATGCAAGGTATGGCTGTGATTCGGTTGGAATGGAAAACATCAGGCACATCAGAAATGAATGGTCGCTTGTGAGACAATGCCATGAAGGTGCAAGACAACATGCACAGCTGACCACAAGACATAACAGAACAAGTGTTCTGGTCCTGGGGTGTCAGCAACTGACTTTAAAGTAGCTGGAGTATCACGCACCGTGTCAACGACTATAAGCTGCCGCAAGTATCCATTTCTGACGTTGCTGATTTTTTGCAATGCACTGCCTGCAATGCAAACATATCTGTTACGCCGCATAGTCGCCCGCAAAGGCATGCCTGCACAGCGCAACGTTCGGTCGCTGCGTGTGCCTTCACAACCATGTCTATCAGGTCCCAATTCGTGACATGTGCACGGATCTGAAACCGCGAGCGCAACACAAAAGCCTCACAGCGACAAATGCCGGCAAAGAAGTTGCCTGAGTTTGACTGGCTTCTGATCAGTCACGTTTGATTTATCCTCCCGTACAGCCCTAAAAGGCCAATCCACCCAATCCATTGCTTGCGCGCAGAGAATTTAGCTCCCAACTGCTCGCAACAGGCTGTGTGAGCCTTGCAGGCAGAAAGCATTCGTACGACATTAGCCCTTGAACGTAGCTTCAAGTGACAAGTAGACATGATCCGATTGACGTCCTCTTGTTGTGCTTCCCCTTTGTTTGCAACTAATCTGCAGCAACGTCAAGGGGACCGTCATCGGTCAATATCGACGTGTCCTCGTCTGCTCGCAAGAGCTGAACGCGCAGACCTCAGACGTCTGCAAGCTCCCAAAGTCACCAACAGGCATGCTATCCGCTGCAAACCCGTTGCAGCAGCCTCTGTGGGGCTGGACAAGGACCCAGAGAAGGAAAACAGCAGAAAATACAGAAGAACGGTACGAGTTCAGGTCGCCACATGGTAGCTCGAAGCACTGAGCCCGCGTGAACCCCTGTCTGTACACATGCGCTCGTACAGGTGTTTACCTTCGAGAATTGGGCCGCCCATCGGAGTCAGAAGCGCTACCAAAGGCACCTTTTAGCACTCCTTCAGGTGATGCACAGTACCCCTGTGCCAGGGACTAGCTAGCGTGCACGTCAGCCTTGCGTACGTGATGTCTCATGCAACCTCTCGGTATGCAGAGCCGCATCGTACGAGGTTTGATTCAGCCTCTGGGCGGTCTGACGGCACTTGCCACGTTTGTCGCCGTGTACGAGAGTCTGCGCGAGGTGAGTTTCGTGTCGCGCTGCACCAGTGCGCAGGATTTTTTTATACCTGACTCAGGTTGTTGCTCCACGCACTTGAAACCACTTCCCGACTAGTTGTGCTGTGTTGCAGATGCACCAGCTGCCAGCAGCCGCGCCTGACATCACCTTCAACTTGACAACTCCATTCAGCTCTACCAGCTTTGCGCTGTCGCTATTGCTGGTTTTCAGGACAAACACCTCCTACTCACGGTGGAATGAAGCCCGTACCCTCTGGGGTGGCATCACCAATCGCTCTAGGGACCTTGTCAGACAGGTAGCGCAACCAAATAGCCTTTGCACCCTCTGCTGTCCATACCCATGTTGATTGCATGCTGTCCTTCACGGTAATGCTAGCTAGATCAGTATAGCCAATCAGCACAAAGACGCAGGAGCCTTGCACATAGCAAATCTGCATGGACATTGACACATACATACTTACGTGCAGGCAATCACCTTTGTCCCGGCAGAGGAGGATGAACTGGTTGACATGTACAAGCGGTGGACCATTGCCTATTCCAGAACCCTCATGTGCCATTTGAGGGAAGATGAGGACCTTGCAAAAGTGCTCGAGGTGTGCTTTGCAACTCATTTGGTGGCATGCCATATAGACGTACACCTGTTTGTGCATAAGCTGTGGGTATAAACCGCTTTGTTGATGCTCTGCGCAGTCCCGTGTTGTCTTGTGGGTATCATTCAATGCATTGATGATACCTGGGTAGAATATCTTGGTCCTTGCGTAACAGATAGCTTGCTGAAGGCAACTTTTAAATATGAACAACAACTACTTGCTGTGACTGTTCACCTTGCTAAAGCCCAGCAGCCCACACCAGGTCAGCATGCTGATGCAACATATCACAGCTGTGTCTTGTATAAACAACATTCAGATATGCTTGTTCCTCAGGTATGGCTCTGTCAGTCCAACTTCCTGACACAGCTGTCAAGCAACTTTGCAATTTGGACCAGGTATCAGGTCACATGGTGCCCTGCAGTAGTGATGTGGTTTGTGAAGGATCAAGCCATCAGCAAAGCAATTCAGTATAGACTCCAAAGTGGTTCAAGCTCATCCTCACTCTTCGCAGTTGGCAGTCAGAGGGCTTTTGCTGTCTTGTTGTGCTCAGATATACTGCAGCACTCACATCAGTCCTGCTATAGGACATTTGCACCCTGATGAGGTCACATTTGTAATGGCAGCCCAATGCATGTGCCACTATACATCAAGTGTGCTTTCTCCATGCAGGCAACACATGTCACAACCAACTTGATACTTCCATTGCAGGGAACTCTGCGCCCTGAAGAAATCAAGCAACTCATGTCATCTCAGCACCGGCCCAACTACATTCTGCTGGTTCTCAGTGAGCTCATTGAGCACACGGACATTGTGACCCCAGAGAGGTTCAGGATGGATCAGAACCTTACTTTCCTGCATGATGCTCATGGAGCGTGTGAGCGTCTCCTGAAGACCCCCATTCCTCTGTCATACACCAGGTAAAGCATGTTCAATTGCTCACTTCATTGCATGTCCGCAGAAAGGCTCACGCTCTTACATAAGGCTCATACAATATGCAAGCGCCCAGGCCTACAAGTGCTGCCTGAGGTTACATATTTCTTCATGTTATGCCCCCAAGTAAAAATAAAGCGGCAGAACTGCATGCTTCCCAGCAGCTGGACCTGTGCAGAAGGTGAATGGGTTGTTGCAGGCACACATCAAGGTTTCTGATCATCTGGTTGACAGCCATGCCTTTCACACTATGGAAGTCGTGCGGTCTGGCCATGATTCCTGCCACTGGGGTGCTGGCATTTCTGCTGCTTGCCATTGAGGAGATTGGAGTGCAGATTGAGGAGCCATTCAGCATCCTGCCCCTCGGTAAGCTCTCTCACTGTGCCTGCTCTCACAGTGCTTGGGCTCCAAGCATGCTAGTCATGTGCATTGTCTCTGTTGGCACAGCAGCTCTTGCCAGTACAGCACAATGTGTCGGTGATGTTAAGCTCTGAGGCAAGACTAGCCTACTGCATGTGCCGCCACAAGAGCCGTATGGCAGCAAAGCATCACAAGCATCATTGTGTACAGTCAGAGTAGAAGCACTCACCCTGTATAGCAGCAAAGCATTATATGCACGGTTAACATAGCCAGAGCAGGACCCTTATGTCCTGTGGTTATGAGGCTAGTGTGGACTGCAGGTATAGTCAGGGTGTCAGCCATTGCTGCCAGGCTTGTTGATTTCTGATCCTCAATACCCAGTAGCTTAGCGGTCACACTGTCTTCTGCCTGTGCTTGTGCATGTCACTGTGGGCGCTGCTCATTCCTACAGTGCTGCACAATCCGTACAGCTTTGACACGGCAACCATGTCTGTTGCACCACCAGCTTAAGGCTTGAGGTGTGGCTCGATGGATCCTGTGTTGTTGCAGAGGCGATTTCTGAAACCATCAAGGGGAACTGCTTGGAGATGAGGTCATACAGCTCCGACATCAAGAAGCTGGTCAGCCCAGTGGCCATGAGATCCACCAGCTACCAAAATGGAAATGGCAATGGCAGTGGCAAGAAGCAGTCTGCTGATGATCACGCCTTTGCCACACCTGATATTTCCTCTACAAACTAGAGGACACTGAATGCCAACACGTCAGGCTGTTGGCCCTATATATGACTTGGAAAACAGGTCTGGACATGCCAGGCAGGACACAGCTTTTGGCAGAGTCTGGCTGACCCTCATTGGGTTTTGTGCACCAGCAGAATGGAGAAGGGTGAACAGTCCACGTCTGTTTACTCTCAGATCAATGTACCTTTTGCTTGACTTTGATTAGTCAATCGTAGCTGAGATTTTGTAGTGGCTCTGCCTGGTAGCATTTGGCAATGTTCACAGATTCATTTGCCTCACACTGTAGCTCATTGATTGAGCATTCTTTTGTGTAGTTGCTTCTTCAGTTGCAGAAAACTGTTGCTGCCTTTGGCATTGTGCCAGCTTGTTGGGTCTCAAGACCTCAGGAAGCTGATCACATTCCATTAGTCTGGTCATACTCGTCCTTTTTTGTTACGGAGATTGGGGTAATGGTCGCGGCATGACGTTTTTGCACACAAGTGTATTACAATAGCACTTGGAGGTCTTGGAATACACTGAGTGTTGTCAATGCTGGATATCACACCTCGAGAGCTCTCGATTTGCGTTATGACGTAACTTTCACAGAGTTGTGAGCATGAGACTGTTTCAAAGGTTCAACCGATTTTGAAAAAGTGGGTTGCAGACACTCTTGTGGCTTATGTACTGTGTGGTCGAGACTTGGACATCTTCCACTGTTGTCAAATAGTAACATAAAGTGGATTTTTGATCACTTCGATAGGCTGGCCAACATCAGAAGGAATTGTATGTTACTCAGCAGACGAGCTTGCAGTGTTGCTGATGCATTGACAAACCCGTATGCCATGCCATGGCATTTCAGTCTATTGGTTTCTCCTATAATGCCATGCCAAAGTCCTGGCAAAATGGGCTGAACATGACAGCATCATGCTGCATCTGTACCATAACACCCTACCAGGCAGGGGCGTTTAGGGATGAGCATGGCTCACACAGCCATGTTGCGGTACATGAATGTCGTGTCCACAATGAGTCATCATGATCAGACGTTGTGTCTGGTACTGGCAATGACCAGGGAATGTCAGGCTGGGACCGCCGCAAGGATGTCCAAAACCGAAGATTTCCTATATCAGTGCAGTCATCAGAGTTGAGACCTGGCCTGCTAAACCTCCCATGTCTGAGGGCTACTCCAGTGCTGCTCGTGAGCTGCTTATTTGCCGCTATGAACTTTGTTTCTATAGCTTGTTGCGTACCACATTGTTGACTGTGTACGTACACATGTTTGACAAGCTACATGCAGCTCATCCGATTGCAACTCAGCAGTCTTGCGGAGCTCGCTTCAAATGAGACTTCTGACACACCTGGTTGATCTTGCGAAGCAGCACGAAGTTGTCTGATACACCAGCAGGTGTCCACATGCTGGTGTATGTTACAAGTAACATGGCCCAGTCGGTGCATGCATACTTCACCACTCACAGAGCTTGAGTGCACCAGCAGCTGCTACAAAGCTCAGTGCATTGCTTGCAAAGGCTGCGAACTGCCAAGCACTGTTGCTTGATCTCTGATGGTCAACACATCTCGGTCGTCACTTGCTCAGAGACTGCCAGTCTGTACATGTGCTGAAGCTGCAACAGACAACTGGTGCAAGATGTTTAGGCAGGAGCAGCTTTGCATTGGCTGTATGCACATATACACTTATTTGATTGTGGCGCCATGATTGCAATGGGCCTCCCATTGTGTCATGCATCCAGGATGCTAAATGTGATAGCTCATGTTGTGCCTTGTCTGTTGTGCCACTGCTTGTGAGGCGTTCATGCTTTACACTTTGCACACAAGGCATGCTGCTGCAGTATGTCACATCAGTGCAGTGCTATTAGCAAGTTTGGGTTGACTAGTGTTTTGAGTCAAATTTTGCACAGGCCCAAGGAAAATGTTCCTGTTGCCTGTTGTGGCTGCACGGTGGTAAACAGGAAAATGCCCAGCTCCGTGAGCGGATTGCAGGAGCTCAATTGTCAAACATGCAGGCAAGTCAGCAGCTCTGTGCAGCTGACTGAGTGATCGCAATTTGGAAAGCTGGCTGCCTGGGAACTCTAGTACTTAGCGTTTACTTTCTAACGGATTGCCATCCGCTTCAGAATTCAAGCAACAAGCAGTTGGCGATGCATATGCAGTGCATGCAAGTCCGAGTCTGCTGCAGCCAACTTGAGGCAGAACTTCTGAAATTGAGCTGAGAACAAATTGTGAACAGGTTCAATGGCATGTGCAAGCGTCAGCGTGCTGTCCCCGCGAACAGCAACGGTCCAGCGTCCAGCATCACTGATCCACCGCTCTCTGGGCAAAAACGCAGTCCGTGCACGCCTTCCTTGCGGATGTTCGACTCACCACCACACCTGCAAGAAGCATGCTGTGACTACTGCGCATGCCGGGCGCCAAGGTACCGCATCAGTCGGCGCTATGTCCGCTGCATTGACGCCTACTATACAGGCCCGACGCTGTCCCGCAGGGTCAGGCCTGTCATCAAGGGGCGCTAGCGTTCAAGGCTTCGCTCCAGCAGTCAGACACGCAAGACGCGTTGCCTCCGTGAGCATCGCTAATCTACCTGCCTTGCCTTGTCAGTTGCCTGCCGAGACCATGAACTCCTGTCGTCCACAATTGTGTACGACAGCCAGGTCCACCAGGTTCCGGCGATTATTGCTTGAATTGCTGACCTCTTGATTATGGCATCCTCGCAATTGCGTCAGCGCCATCCCTGTCCTGTTCGATGCGTCCTACTTTTCGTGCATGCTACGGACAAGCTCAGATAAATGCAGTACTATGCAGTGTACATAGCTTTACAAACTAAGTGAATCTTGTCACACTTGCCGCACGTTCAGGTTGTGCGTGCCAGCTCAGCAGCAGGGGAGGTCGAGCAGTCAGCAGAGGGTGAGCTCTCCTCTTTTAAGTTGCCACGTAAAACGTATTTGACCAAACACCTGCTTCACGTCCTTGACCCTTTAGTCTGTTCATACTTGCACACAGCAACTGCCACTCACTTTGCATCTGGCAGCACTTTTTTGAAATCTGTCGGTGATACTGCTTGGTGTCTGCATCCAACGCCTCCAGAAGCCTCTAGAACCGCATGTGGTGACAAAAGCACTCCTGAATCAGCTGACAATTAGACAAAGCAGCATGCATGGTGACTTCTGTGCAGCCCTCGCAACACTACACCATGTGTCTAGCATGCCCTCAATGAGAAGGTGCTGAACTCAGTGCTTTGTAGGTTTCCTGGATGACAAGGATCAGCACAAGACTGCCTATGGGATACTGGCAGTGGTGTGGGGCACTATTGCTGCTGCTAAACTCTTTGCCACCCGCCAGTTCTTTGACTACGTCTTTGGCCATGCTGTCACCAACCCACATGTTGGTTTTCTGGGCCTGCAAAGGTTGGCAGGCTTCTCAACCCTGGCCCCAGCTGTGGCCGCCTACACGCTTGCGGTAAGACTTTCTTGCACCGTCTGGAGGCACAGACTCTTGCTGTGGGTGTTCATTTTGCTATGCTCGAGATACCTGAACTTGAGCCCAGTATTTAGCCGTGGCTATGACACACACAATCTTTGCCACCACCATATGCAGACTTCAGCTGCTCATGGCACTGCAGGCAAACATCTCTCACTGTTGCTTACTTCAAACATAGTGAAAGCATCGCATTGCTCATTGTAGCTTTGTGCCAAAAGGTGTCACACCTGTTGAGTATATTGGCTCCTAGACTCACAGCTTATCATTGCTTGGTGGCCAAGCTCAGTGTGTGGCTGCTGGTATAGTGTCTGGTGTATGTTGGAGAGTGTGATTGTGCTCATGGTGTTCATCAAGCAGTCATTGTGGTATCTGATAATCTTCCTCTGGAGCCCATGCACCTTGACTTTTTCATCTGGCGAAGCCCTCTTCTTCAATGCTCTCACCTGTTTTGTGTGGCATGTCAGATTGGTTGCTTCCTCAGAGACCGTAACATCGAACCGAGACCACGTCCATCCCTTCTATCTGATCCAGATGCCAGTGCCAATGCCTTAGCGCAGAGCAAAGCGAGTGTGTATGTTAGATTTGAATATTCAATGCTTGATGTCTGCATTGATGCTGTGCAGAGAGCTGCCAAGAAAGGACGCTTGAACTCTGCCACCTCCAGGCGCCAGAACCTGGGATTGACTGTGGCAGGAATTCTGACCCTCTTCTACCTGTGGAAGACCCCAGCCAGTGTTTTGGAGCCCTTCTGGCAGAAGTGAGTTTTGTTGTTGTTGTGGAGTCTGCCTTGGACACCGCGAACTGAGACTGCATTTTTGCTTGCACTGTCTCTGGACAGGAACAACTGTGCTTTTGCTAGTGAAAATTACGCTGACCCCAAAGAAGTGATTGCTATTGAAGCTATCTCACACATTCATTGCTTGTGGTACTGACCAGGTGTTGACTTCTGGCCAAAATTACTCTAAGATCCCCTCTATCTCCACTCAACTAGGAATGTCTTACCCTAGAACAGTGTCTGAGTCCCTCAAGCTGAAACAGTATCAAGCCAGCCCTTGAACAGTTCTGCTGCTTGTATGGGGTGACCCTCCCAAGTTGAAAACAAGAACATTTTGTGGTGCTGTGCCTTCCCTTCAAAAACAGAGTGTAACTTTCTTGTTTATAGGCCAAGTTCAAGCAGTGGTGACAGGCACTGCTGCTCTGCAGGTTGGCTGCTGGTCTGGCCACTACTACTGCCATTGTGGGTGCTGTTGTCTACGGACAGACGTCAGGCCACAAGTTCAGCCTGACCAAGATTGCTGAGGGCTTTGGCACCAGCCTGGCCAACCTGTTCAGCCCCAAGAACACCAATGCTGCCATCTACAGCCTTCTGTCGGCTGGCCTTGGAGTCTACTCCCTCGTGCTCCTGTTTGGTTCCCATGAGGTAGACTCACAGTCTCACCTCTCATCTGCTGCTCTTTCTTATCCCCTCTACACACCCCCTTGTCCTGTGTCCCCATCAAACCCCTGCCTCCCCACACTGTACCTGCTTATCCCCACTGCTCCCCCACCCCCTCTTCCCCGTCCCTTGCAACCCCGCGCCACCCTCTCCGTTTTTTCCATGTTTTCCTCTAGTGCTCCTGCCCCAAGTCCCCCCCACTTGCCTGCCCACTGATCCTTTCTCTGCATGTCCTGCACCCCCAGCAACCTTGATGCAGCAAATCTGCAAGTTAATGGTATCGTGACAAATATCATCCTGTGTCGACCATGCAGTCTGGCACTTATTGTATGCTCTGTTCACCCTGTGCATGAAGCTGTTTTGCTCTTATACTGTCATGACAGACATGAGTGTGTGTGTAGCCAGCTCCTCGATCACCCAAAACGCTTTCTGACATGCTTTGTGTCTGTCTGTGCAGTTGGCAGCTCAGTGGCTGGTGGTTGGAAACGATCAAGTCAGCCTGTACCTGCAGCGTGAGATTGGGCTCTCCACCTTCTTGGCCGCCATACAAACTTACTGCCTCAAGGTTGGTCAACACACTTTGCCAGGCTGTCGCAGGATGGTCCAAGTTCATAGACCGCTGTACAGTCCTCTGCTGCTTACGTACCATTGGCCTGACAATGCTCGACCTGACCTTTGCTGGGAGCTCTATGTGATGTTGTGCCTGCCTTTATATCGCCCTGCTATTGCGCCTGCTTGCTGCTTGAATGCACATCCCAGCTTAGGCAATTTCAGTGTCATCAAGCTGCTGGGGTGTAAGCTGCTGGCTTGAGCTGTGAGCTGGCAATGATTCAGCAGGCTGAGCTTTAGGCTGAGGTACTGAATGGAATGAGTGCCAATATTCCCTGGAAAAACTGCATGTGACCTTGTTCATGACTTGTTGTTGTGTCATGGTGGCTTATGCTACAGTTTCCACCAGCATCAGCTACTCTGATGCCCGTTTGTTGGCTGGCATTTACATCACGCAAAGTGTCTCTGCGTCTTTGGCCCAGGCACTAAGCGAATGAACTCTAAATCTGGCACACCTCAAGACCTGCAACACTTCACAGTAGTCTGGGCCTGAGCCAATGCTTACAATGGTAGCGATGGTTTTGCAGGATGCTGCTGACCAGTGCAAGATGGATGGGACAACCTACAAAACCATGAATCTCAGTTTGGCTGCCATTGCTGCTGGCAATGCATCCTCTCTCTGGTGAGCTCTCATACCCTTGCAGTATGCTGCCATTTTGTCGCCCAAAGAGGAACTGTGACTGCATGTGGGTTTGAAATCTTGTGCTCATTGTTACTCAGACTGCAACCATGTTCTGCTGCTGAATGTTTCACAACTTGAAATGGCGGCACAGTCATGATTGCTCTGTCTGGACACCTCTGCGGGTCTGTGTAATGGGCACATTACGATGCCAGCGTGGTGTTGTAGCGAACAGTAAGCACATGGCTGTGGCGACGTTTTGATGGGTAATGCATGCTGCTGGAATGATGTTGCAATGAATGCACGCTGTGTTGATCTGCTGGACCTGCGTTGATCTTAGCTGGTCAGGAATGCTTGGAAGCACAGCAGGTATTTTGAGCAAGTCACAAGCGCTGCCGGGATGATCTGAAGATGGAAGGTATCCAGCGTGTTGCTGTTCTGATACTATGTGGACTGAGGGGATGCGCATTGCCTGTTGTGCAGGTGGGCAATAAGCGCTGCCAGCATAGCGACCTGGACTACACAGAGCTATGCTCGCATGGTCTTCCTGGCTCTACAGATCATCACATACGCCTACAAGTAAGGCACACTCTTTACCATCACAGCCTGCGTGAAGATGACAAGACACTGTATTGCCCACTAGATTCTGACAATTTGGTGTCTGACTGCACTTGGCATTATGGTAGTGTGACATGAAGTGTTGTCAGTGCTGTTGACCTTGTGTTGAATGCATCCTAGTTGTTGCTGTTGAGCTTGTGATGTATCTGTTGCAAGATTCTGGAGGCTGGCACTGCTTGTTTACAGAATCCGGTGCAAAGGGACTTTGCACTTCTGTGACTCATGCATCTGTGTGCTCTTGTCTGCAGCTGGATTGAGAGTGACAGGGATGAGTCAGAGGACTTCGGCAGGATCAAGGATGCTGTTGATCCCCAGTCAGAGCTGACATTGAGGCCCTCACCCAAGAGCGACATCTTCTCCTTTGACATTTCAGGGAGGACCACACGCAATGTAGTTGACTTTTCCATCTCCAACAAGAACTTCCAGTCAGGGTTCCACTCAGGAGAATTGCCAGCGCCTCCTGCTCGCAAGATTGCAATTGTGACATGCATGGACGCTCGCATGCACCCAGAACAATTCCTGGGACTCAGATTTGGTGATGCTCACGTCATCAGGAATGCTGGAGGACGCATTTCTGATGATGCCCTTCGCTCCCTGGTGGTCTCCCAGAGAATGCTGGGGACTGAAGAAGTTGTTGTGATTCACCACACTCAGTGCGGTAAGGTCACCAGTCTCTGAAATGTGCTGGGGTAGTCGACAGATACTACGTAGAAGAACTGGCAGGTGGTATTATGGGTTCCGTAGTTTGCTAACCTCGTCCCGGTGTCTGCAGGCATGATGACGCTGCAGAATGAGGCAGTGTATGAGGTGGGCTAAAAGCTCTTTTAGTGCAAACTGCAACCTGGATGTATATGCATCTCACAGTGCATCATGCTCTTTTAGCCTTTTTTGGTCTTTTAGCATGTCTAGTGTCAACCATTATGGTATTTTAGTGGCGTACAGCATTTGGCACCCCACCTCACTGGCTTCATATGTGCATGATGATTGCTACATTGTGTTGCAGAGACTGTAAACGGGATTCAATGCATGTCTGCACTTTGCTTTGTTTGCTGCATTGCCCAAATGGCCTTGCCACTCAGCATGGGACATTGACAATATTTGTGCACTGCCTGCAGAGTGTAGAGAAGCGCCTGGGCAGAGAGGCAAGGGAGCACATCCATGAGAATGACTACATGCCACTGGGTACAGATCTGGTTGCCAGTGTCAAGAGGGATGTCCAGGTTGTGAAAGACTACCCAGCTATTCCAAATGACACCCCTGTCCATGGCTTCATCTATGATGTCACCGATGGATCTCTGAAACCTGTTGTCTCAGACTGATAGCATACGGCGCGGATGCAAGGTCTTGAGCAGATGTGCCACCACTCCGTTGGATCCAATTTTGACACCTTTGCATCTTCAGACCTGCTGCTTGATGGCAAATGTATAGGGAAAGATTTTCCATGGCGTATCCAAGTTCAGAGCAAACAGTAGCAATCATGCCCGCTGGACTGCGAACAATTTTTTGGAGTTTTTCATTCTTTTAGTAGTCAAGTGTGAGCATCTTGCTGTCTCTATGAAGGGGCAACAGTGCACACCATGCTATATGTTGCAACTAAGAAGCACGTGCTGCATTTTGTGCCGAGCAGCGCTTTTACTCAACGACACTCATGGAATACGTGTAAAACAAGGAGAGTCTGCAGTGCATATGTAAGCAGTGTCATTGTTGGGTGATATCTGCATGTCTCAGGCTGCCTTTGAAGGACTATTGGATTCCCGCCTCTGTGGTTGTGTTGAGACAATGCTCTGTGTACGTCACTTGCTTCTTGATGGCCTGAAGCTGCTGCTTGTACAGCCTGCATAATGTGTCAGTGCTGGCGCTCGTGCGCTCGAGGAGAACAGCCTGTACAGCGCGCACATACAGCAACAGTGATAACATCCGGACCTGTAGGACTCCACAGCTGACGGGCGAGGGTCTTGCGGCCGCTGGGGAGTTTCGTTCCATATGCGGAGGGACGATGATGACTTGCAATCACCCTTGAGGCCAGCCTTGAGGCGATGCACCTCACTCGAAAGCTCCTCTATACGTCGCAGAAGTTCCTGCGACGGCAAGGTTCTCAGGCTTTGCAAAGTTCGACCGCCCAACCCTTGCTCACAGCACGGTCTCACCTGAGCCTCGCCGGAATCATGTTTCTCGCCTTCTGCCATCAAGCGTTCTTGGAAGTTGCGCAGGGTCAGACTCATGTCCTGCTGATGAGACGCGCAATGAACCGTGACCAGCTGGCAAAATTCACAAAAGGAGCACCACCGCTGCAAGGGCTTGATCACGCACTTCGTGCAGGTTACGCTTGACGTGATCGTATCCACTGCGTTGACTTTTGTTTCACAACCTCGGCAACCTCCGTTTCGCCGGGACAGTTGACAATGGGTGTCAAAGCGAAGTGGTCTTCAAACAACCTTTGCCTGGCGTGAAAGTACCTGCGTACAAAACCACTTTCCCCCTGAAGCCTTGTGACAATAGCTTGCGAAACGGCGAACGCGCACCATGCTTGGCACACAGAAGACTTGTTTCGTGAGTGAGCAGTGGTGTTGTTGAGATTCGATATTTTGGTAAGCTGCATCAGCCCCTCTTCTTCATGGCCTCTTTCGCTGCGTGCAACCCTCCTCAAGTCACTGTGCTGTTTGCACAGGTCACCGCAATGTATGCACGAGACGCATTCGAGTCGGCCTCAAAGGGTACAAGTGCACCTGTTGTTGGGAACGGTGCTCCACAAGGTGAGAACAAAGCAGGATGACAGAGAAAGCCTCTTTTGTCTCCCTGCCTTTTGCCTGTGATGTGCATGGTCATGATCATCTGACTGCTCACTGAGCTGCTGGTGAGGCACGGAAAGTGCTTGACCATGACTCCGCGCATGACTAGTCATCCAGGCTGGCATGGAGATATTGGCATCTCTACGTCGCAAAGGGTTTTCAAGGTTTCTGTTACATTAAGCATGGTATGAGCTGAGCAACACCACTGCAGGTGTGCCTGGTCAACAGCAGACAACTTCAGACACACACATTGCAGAGCTTGGGGAGGCTTCTGCACGTCAGCCTGTAGATAATCTCACAGAGGATTACAGTAAAAAAGCTGGCAAGAGTAGCAATACCAGCAAGATTGTGGAGGAGGCCCCTTTCACAATCAACGACTTGCAATCAGAGCTGTCCAGTGCCCCTTCTGTGCCCCATCCAGCCACTGACAGTGAATGGGGTGCTGACTTAGCAGCATCAGGTGCCAGCCCAGATGATGCTCTGTTGCCGGATCAGCATAGCAAAGCAAAGCCAGTTGGCCAGCATGTTCCTGAGCCAGAAACAAGCATCAGTAGCCAAGCTCATGACCTTGACTCTGAAGGCACAGCCCCAATGCACAGAGGGCATGCAACAAGTGCTGAGCTGGCAAGCAGTCACGCAGCCACAGGAGCTGCCAACACTGCCAGCTCCAGCCACGGTTCTGCATTTCAGCTGCAGCAGCAGGCAGCTCGTGATGACTGGGCAGAGGTTGACTTTGTTGCGCCAGATGCTTCAGCATCTGATGCGCACCTAGCATCAGACAGAGCAGGCAGACAGGCAGGGGTTGCACTTCACAGCTCCAGGAAAGCTTCCCTGCCGTCACAGCAACAGACAGGCACTGATGAGCATCCCTCATCTGCTGTTCCAGCAGGCACAGCAGTACACCAGCAACCAAGTCAGTCTTCCAGTACAGATGCAGGCACAAGCCGCCAGGTGCAGTATGAAGAAGTAGATGCATTCTCAGCGCCCAAAGCTGACACTGCTCAGCCTGATGACTGGACAATCAATGCTTTCCCAGAGGACCCAGCTACAGCTGAACAAGCTGTACGCTCTGACGTGGAATTCGCTGATGCTGATGGTGCTGTGTGCTCAAGCCAACAAGCGTCAGCAGACAATTGGGCTGACCACTCCTTCTCATCAGACGTTGCCCAGCCCAGAGAGGCGCTCTCAGAACCACTCAAGACGGAAGTCAGCAGCAGGACAGCGCCCACTGATGCTGTATTGCCTGCAGGGCAGGCATCAGTCAATCACGACTGGGCAGATGCTGCATTTCCAGCAGACATACAAGCAGTAGCGTCTCAGGTCCCAGATGCATCAGATGCTGACACCAGCCACAGGCAAACAGACACAGCTGCAGGCGATGATTCCAGGCCAGACCAAGCTGTTGCATCTGAAGGGCCAGAGGCAGCGAAAGATAATGCTTTGACAGATCAGTCATTATCTGCAGACGCGTCCACTGCAGCAGGCAGCAATGATACCTCAGACAAAGCTGTCGTCAGTGTACAACGGCAAGCATTTGGAGTTGATGACTGGGCAGATCAGGCGTTCCCTGAAAAAGCAGCCACAGCAGCACCCATTGGCGTTTCTGCTGAGCAAGTTGCTGCTGAGCAGGCAGCTGCAGATGGTGACTGGGGAGACGATGACTTTGGGGACTTCAACGATGCTGCAGAACAAGGCGACAATGACGGCTTTGGGGCTTTCAATGAAGCCAGCGCAGAAGCTGGTCCATCAGATGCGCCAGCAGCACAGAGCCCTCAAAGCCAACTGCAGCATCAACAGAAACCAGCTTCGCCTGCAGGTACATGGCACAACAACTGTAGCCTGCATGACCGAGTTGTAGCTTCGTACTAGCCTGGTGTAATGAGGCTCAACCATTGCTTAACACTTGAATATGGTCATGGGTGCAGACATATGTTTGTTGCTGCAGCCCTGCACCGCCTCCTGACTTCTGATTCACACTTGCTGCAAAGATGTAACACTGCTGCCTACAATGCTGCACCCATGCCTGAAAGTATCATCACGATGCCTTACCTATCTGCTCTGTTGCTGCAAGGCTGTAACTCTGCTGCCTGCAATGCAGTGCCCATGCCTGAATGTACCACCACAATGTCTTACCAACCTGCTTTGTTGCTGCTGCAGTTGTAGCAGACACGCCTCCACCATCAACACTGTCCCGCTTGTTGAACTCTGATGAAAACGAGATGCCAGGCATCATCCAGCGCTTACTGGAGCCTTTGGCCTTTCCCTTTCATCTCCCCAGTCCCCTTTTGCCGCTGCCCATCAAATCTGATGGCTCCCCACAATGGCTTTACAATGGAAATGCCTTGATGGAGTATCACATCAAGCAGGCGGGCAGGTTGCCCAAGGATCAGGTGCTGGCTACTGCTGGTCTTTTGGGCCAACCTAGAGCAGATGTCACGTGCCCTGCTGCACCCTCCCTGAATCGCTCTAGGGTAAGCTCTTGGCTATATCAGAACGTGATTGAAAGACAGTCGGCTGGCATAAAAACATACATCCAGTGGATCCGCTGTTGTCTGCATCCATCTTCGCCCTGTTCCTGGCACAAGTATAGCTAGAATGGCAACAGTAAGTCAGCAGTGTGCTCAATGTGCCAAGTTGCTGAGCATGTTGCTGGCCCCTCCTTGGGTTTTGGTTGGAACATGACACCATTTTGTCTGTCATTCACATTCATGACTGTGCGTCATGCCATGAGCCACCCTCATGTATGCTTAGACTGGTTGCTGCTGCATAGCTAGTTGCAGATGAATGGCAGGGGGTCAAGGGCCATCACATGACACCAGCAACATTCATGCATGCTCAGACTGGATTGCTGCTACACACATGATTGCAGCCAGACGCAAAGCCTGCAGAGGGGGGTCCTGTGATCTGGGAAAGGTGTATGCATGTTCAGCATGTTTGCTATACTGTACAGGGGGTACAAGTTACCTGCCACTGTACAGGTAGTGACAGCTGGCTGGCAGGGGTCAAGAGGGGACACCCACCTGCTGGCGCGCCTTGGCCTCAGCCAAGCTGGTCTGCAGGATGAGAAAGACGCTCTGGAGAAGGCCCTGGCGGCCAAGAACCGCTGGCGCCGCAAGTCTTCATCCAAAGGTAGGTACTGTGAGCCTGGTGCATCCACTGTTGGCAGCTGGCCAGTCTGGGAACATGGTGATGGCGTTGCCAGTGCATTTTCGACGATCTGCCTGCATCCCCAGTGCTGTGTGAGTCCCTGCTTGACATGCTTCCCCAGGTATAGCTCACAGGGACAGCTCACAGCAGACCAAAAGCAGACAAGAACAGGTCAGCAAGTTGGCTGTGCTGCTGTGAGCACATCTGGGTGTTGCTCTGCACGCTTGATAGCCACAAGTGTACAGCACGTTGCGCACACTCCCACGTGGCTTCTGCAAAAGACTTGGACAGCATGCGTGAACAGCATGGCTGCAGGTCCCCTGCCCATCATGCAGTCCATGGGCTCCTGCTTCATGAGCCCACTGAAATGTGACCAAGCTTCATAATTTTGCGCTGGCCCTAACACAATCTCTGAAGTGCATTGTCATTGTTATCATTAGCATCACGAGTGCAGGGGATGGTAAGGTCGAAGGGCAGCAGCCCGTGTTTGCCAGTGAGTCGCCCACTAGAGCCACTGAGGCACAGGGCGCCCTGTTTGGAGCCCACTCTGCCCACCTTGACCTCAACTACCTGTGAGGTACTGCCTTCTTCAGTGTGTACATTCGTTTCGTGTCAGTGTGGCTCTGCACATTGTGTGTGCAGAACTGATCAATGACAGATTTTGCCTCCACATCTGCATGGCCTGACTGCCAAAGCTTCCATTTGTGATATTGTTGCCTCACCTAGAAGGTTGTTGCATTTGTCATACTGGATGCATACACATATTGCAAGCTGCTGTGTTGTCTCTAGGGTTTAGGAGAACCCTTAAACGTGTCAAATCCAAAGCCTGAAACCCTGAATTTTACACGTTCAGCGTCCCAAGCCATCTTTCTGTGTCCCAACTGACCAGGAGAATGGCCAGAGCGTGATATTGGGCGGGCTCAAGCAGAAGGATTTGGATGACAGCTGCTCTGAGCTCACAAAGCGCAGCTGATCAGCTGGCAAGAGCTCGGCGATCCACTGCAATTCCACTGCAACATATCTAGTCTGTCTGTGTCAATTAATCTCACTGCAACTTCCTGGTGCATGCAGGTCTCAAGCCTGTTCCATCAGAAGCTGCCAAGGGCCCCCTCTCTTACCTTTCCACGGTGACAACTCCCAGCAGTTCAGAGTGGGGCTCACGCTCCCTAGATTCCCTCGCTCAACAGCACTCTGATGTGGCAAGCATGCGCTCCACTGGGCCTCTGCCGCCGCCTTCAGCTTCTGTCACCAAGACTGACAATGAAGTCAGCACAGCAAGAGACCCAGGCAGTGCTTCTGCCAGCATGCGGCGGCAGATCAGCTCAGGATCAAGATGCAGCAGCAAGGATGCTACGAATGGTGTCTCTCAGACTCAGCCTCAGACTCAAGCAGGCTCTTTAACCACAGCAAGGGACAAGCCTAGAGTAGGGGCTCAGCAGTTTCCAGAGCAGCAGAGGTCCCATACCAAGCAGGCTGCTTTCAGTGCAGGTGAGCGCCAAGAACAGTCACAGCAGACAGCACCAGCTGTATCAGCAGCTTCTAATGCTGCTGCTTTGGTAGTTCAGCAGCGTCAGTCTGGGGAGCCAGCCGGCCCTCAAGGGACTGGCTGGGGAGCAGAAGACAAAGGCTGGAATGCATTTGACAGTGGTGCTCCTTCTCAGGCAGCTTTACTTCAGCCACCTTCAGAATCAAGAGCAACAGCCAGTCAAAGCATAGCTGCCAATGCTGGTGATGACTGGTCTGCTTTTGGCACAGGGGCAGACTCTGCTTTTGCTGGTGCATCAAGCCAATCAGCACATGTGTCTGAGCGCTTTGCACTGGACAGTAGCAACCCATTCTTGGATGCTCCGGCAATTCAGCAAGCACAGGCGCCTGGACAACCGGAAATGCGTGTCAGCAACCCATTCCTTGAGCCTGGCAGCATGGCTCACGCTGAGCATGCTCCAGGCCAGTTGGCAAGCCATGCCAGCAATCCATTCCTTGACCCTCCAGGACATGAGGCATCAGACGCACAGCCTACGCAGAGCAGCAACCCGTTTCTTGCCCCTGCTGATGACGCACCTCAGTCCTCAAAGGCATCCAATCAGTTGGAGATGCATGGCAGCAACCCCTTTCTTCTGCGTGGTGATGATGCATGGCCAGATGACACACAGTCCGGGCAGGAACAAGCGGCAGATGCATTGGGTGTTGCCCGAATGGCCAGTGGTGAAAGCTTTGGTGATTTCAATGCTCCTGGCGAGAGTGACTTTGAAGGCACTGAATGGGGCGGTGCATCAGCAACACCAACTGATGCTGCTGACTGGACCACTGCAGCGCCCATGAGCACCCCTGACCCCTTTGCTGCTAGTGCTAGCTTCACAGACTTTGCTGCCCTGTTAGAATCAGGGCAATCTGCGCTTCTGGGCGGTGCTGACGCTGTGATGAGCACAGATGCGTCATCCATGCAACAGCCTGTTGCTGGACATGTTGATTTGTCAGAGCTTCAGCACGGGCTTGCATCCAACATTGAGCCTGCAGATGCTGGTCAGCAGGCTGCAAGCTTTGCACAAGGCTATAGTCAAACATCAGGTGCGCTGTGAATGCTGACTGATACTTGGGGTGCATACATTGCTGCCTTAGCTCCATTGAAGAGCACTACTGGCAACAGCAAAAAATAAGCATCTGCTTCTACCCAAACTGTGATCTCTGAGCAACATTGCATGCACTATACTTGTGCTTGTCCATTACAGCTGAAGGCATTGTCTGCCCTGCAGGCGATTTCCTTGGCAGTAGCACGCAGCAGCCCCATCGTGCCGAGATAGTAGTTGCTGGCATCTCCATCCCAAACCTGTCTTTCATGCTCACCACAGACGCACTGTCAATCAGTAGTAGAACCTGACACTGTGTTGTGCAAATCTGCCAACTGCCATATGCTGCTATATAACACAGCATGCATGCCAGTGCATGTATATGTGTGTTCTCTGGGTAATGGCCCTGCATGCATATCAGCTTTGCCAGAATGCGAGACCCATGCATGTGCGTTGATCCTGAAGAGCGATGCGCACAAGTCATCAATATATAGACAACCTAGCAAAACCCTAGATTGACCAAACTCCGTCTGCTCGCGCATTACGTTGCGCGCACAGGCCTGCGCACAGGCCCCCACAGCACACTTTGCACAAGCAAACCAAGGTGCACCAACCGTAGGACTTCTCTCACAAATTGATAGTATCTTCGTAAGAACCAGGATGTTAGCGGGAAAAGTCGGGCGACTTGGACTGCGCACCTTGACCGGCTATGCTCAGCAGTCTCAGGTTGTCTTCAGCGCTTCATTACCCGCAGTGACAACAGCAACAGCTCATCAGTCATGCTGGATGTCAGCGGCAGCCGCACAGCCTGCCCCAGTGGAAGGTGAATGACAGCCAGATTCGAGTGACGTTTGTGTTGCGTGCTGTACGCTGACTGGCTTATTCTGTACAGAGGAAGAAAGCACATCTGAAGCAGCTGCGCCTGTTCATGATGATCCTGAGTATTTGGAAATGAAGGGAATCAAGTTGACAGGCAGGCCGCTGTATCTGGATATGCAAGCAACAACACCTATTGATCCCAGGGTGATAGATGCTATGTTGCCATACTTCACTGATCAGTATGGCAATCCTCACTCGAGGACGCACATGTATGGTTGGGAATCTGAGGATGCTGTGGAGAAGGCTCGCAAGCAGGTACATTTGCATTGCAACAGCTACTTCAAGTATTTTTTTCCCTCAAAGGCTCCTGCCTTTGTCTCAGTTGCGCTGCAAGGCATTGTGCATTGCATCATCTGCTGACCAGTTGGCCTGATGTTCAGGTGGCATCTCTCATAGGTGCTGATCCTAAGGAGATCATCTTCACCTCTGGCGCAACAGAGTCCAACAATCTGGCCATCAAGGGTGTTGCAAATTTCTACAAGGAGAAGAAGAACCACATCATCACGCTACAGACAGACCACAAGTGTGTGCTGGACAGCTGCCGATACCTGCAGAACAGAGGCTTCAAGATCACATACCTACCTGTCAAGAAGGATGGCCTGGTGGACCTGCAGCTGTTGCAAGACAGCATCACACCTGAGACCGTCATGGTGTCTGTCATGATGGTAAACAACGAGATAGGTGAGCAGTGTGCTTGACATTTTGTCAGATGCCCCGTTATGTCAGATGCCCCATTACCATGTTCAGATAGACATGCTTTGCAGTATGATGCATGCCTGAAGTTTGGATGCTGACACAGGAATCATGTATTCATGCATTTGACTCCTTTCAGCATGCAGGTGTCATCCAGCCCACAAAGGAGATAGGCAAGATGTGCAGAGAGCGCAAGATCTTCTTCCACTCCGACGCAGCCCAAGCTGTGGGCAAGATCCCCATAAACGTCAATGACCATAACATTGACCTTATGTCCATCAGTGGTCACAAGATATATGGTCCCAAGGGCGTGGGGGCAATCTACATCCGACGCCGGCCTCGCGTCAGGCTTGAGGCCCAGATGAATGGGGGTGGCCAGGTGTGCACTCAATCATTTTAATGCTACTGCTGGGCCAAGATTGGCTCAAGCTGTACCCACAATGCAACCCTGTAGTAGTTTTCTTAGGAACACTGGGTTGGTCAATCCCACGAGCGGCTTGAAATGTATTATTGGCTGCAGGAATGGGTGCGTGCTTGTGCTCACACTTGTGACTATCAGCGTACAGCTTGTGATGCTCATAGTTGCTGTTTACATTGCCAGCATTACTAGCAAGTTGTCCAGGTGACACTGCACTGTAAAAGAAACATGTCAAAAGATTGTGACTGTCATCTCAACTGCTTTTTGCTTCCCTGCAGGAGCGTGGTATCAGAAGTGGCACAGTGCCAGCTTCACTTGCTGTTGGCCTGGGCGTAGCTTGTGACATTGCTCAGAGGGACATGGTCTCAGACACTGCTCACATCAGAGCAATGGCTGAGCGACTGCAGCACGGCATCACATCTCAGTGTGATGGTGTAGTGCTAAACGGGCCTCAAAGCACAGAACACCGCTATGTGGGCAACATGAACCTGTCCTTCTCGTATGTTGAGGGAGAGTCACTGATCATGGGTCTCAAGGTAAGCATGCTGTCCTTTCTGTGGTGCATGGTCCTGCCATTTTATGCATGGTTCTGCCAAGAATGAAGCGCCGAGACTGCACTGGCAAACCACGATTCTCCTTTGAACAAATGCTGCTTGCATGCTAGCAATTCTGCAAGACTGTGCCTCTCAGCCAGCGTCGTGCTGATTGCTGTTGGCCATGCCCAAGGGTTGTCTAGACTGCCAAGTGGCAACTTGCCCCTCTCACTGCCTGTAGTTTGTTTTTCCTGGTGGCGCAGGTCCTGTCACTGCCACTTGCTATCGTGTTGAGTGTTCTAGTGTTCTGCAGGATCTAGCTGTGAGCAGTGGTAGTGCCTGCACCAGTGCCAGTTTGGAGCCTTCATATGTCCTACGTGCCCTTGGTGTTGAGGAGGACATGGCTCACACCAGCCTCAGGTCAGATGGCCAGGATGAAACTCCTCTCGTCTTGTTGCTTGCTGCTTTGTGCATTTGTTCCATCTTTGCTTGTCAATTGCATGTTGCAGCTGAACACTGTTTGTCCTGCATAACTAGTCAGACGAATCCCAAGCACTATTCAGCTAATGGCCTTCTGTTTACTGCACAGCAAGTGTATATCCACTTGCAGTTGTATTGCCACACATCCAGCTTTGCCATTTGTAGCATCGATGAAAGTGTGCTGCCTTTTGTGTCAACGTGAATTGTGCTCACTTTGTGTGCAATGCAGATTTGGGCTAGGCAGATTCACAACGGCTGCAGAAGTTGACAGAGCTGTTGAGTTGACGGTGAGACATGTGACCAAGCTTAGAGAGATGAGCCCCCTGTGGGAGCTCGTCCAGGAGGGTGTAGATCTGAAGAGCATACAGTGGTCTCAGCACTAGACTGCATCATCATCCTTTTCCTCTGTCTCTGTGTTGGTCTATGTTCTGCACTGTGCTGCTGTTTGATCATGCTACTGTATATTATTCTATTCAATCACAGCTGTCATGCACAGCTCATAGACGTCCATCCTGCTTAGATTACTCTATTTAATGTTGTCTGCAGTTTGTGAGCTACAAAAAATCTCTAATATTATGAAGTCTCTCATTGTAAGAGGGAAGTCTTGCAAGTCAACCTGTTTTAAGGCATGTCCAATACGCTCGCATATGATAGGGTATCATTGCAAGCGTTCTTTGAGTTTGCTGCAGCCTGTTAATCCAGCCAATTGCGTGCCGATTGGTTGCAATCAGGCACACCATAGCCTCACTGCCCATCAGCACCCAGACCCCCATGCATTTCTTGCAGCAGCCGGTACAAGTGTCGACGTCAGTGAGACAACGCAAAGCTCTTGAAACCGACTAAAAGTTCGCTCGAGAACGGAACAGCGAATAACAATGATACTTGCGTGTGATGTCGCACGGCCGCTCCTGAGCCGCGTGCACGTTACCTAGGTCAGGCCTGATGTATGACGGGACTCAGTCGGATGTCTGCTCAATAGTGGAGCGAGGCTGAGTGAAGGCAAGCTTGCTCGCCACGAGCGTCAAGCACCACATTTTTCCTCAAACATAAAGGGCTGTTTTCACTTGACCCTAAGTGTGAAGTGGATATATCTGAAGGAAGCAAGCAGAAAGCCTTGGACGAAGCCTTGAGTGGCTGTGACATAGCGATGTAGAACTTCACTCAGGCAAGAACAGGAGACGCATAGGCACACGTCCGCTCGTGGCCAGCAGCAGCTGCTGGAAGGTCAAAGCTCTTGGAAGCTGAGCAAGCTGAAACCAAAAGACGCCTCACCTAAGCTTAGTCAGTCTGGCTTACTCATTCGAACGTCAAATGAAAGTGGTCAACGGGACCACTGCGCATGATAAAAGCCGTGCAGCGCAGTGCATACCGCGCCAAGTCCTTGTGCAACGACCTGCATTCGTAGCGTATCTCTGTACGACCGTTTCCAACAGTGCAGCGTTCGCACATCTGCGACTGATCCAAGCTTTGCAGGCGGGTAAATGTTGATGTCGGCAGCTGCATTGTGCTTCGGTGATGCTAAATGCTTCTGTGTCACACGCTGAACATTTCCACAGTTTGCTTCGCTTGCGTGTTGACTAGTTTCCCGTGGTTGCTTCGCAGGTCTAGACACTTCGTGCAACAGATTCTCGAGTCTCATACTTTCCTGCGCCTGTGGCTACGGCTGGCAATTTTGCCTTCTGGTCGGCAGAGAGTTTTCACGATGAGATGCGCTGCTGTGTTTGCCGCCTTTATTGTCTTGGCTGCCAGTCACTCAGCATCGGGTATGTGCTGATCTGACACGGCTGCCCGCCAATCCACCTTGTTTTTGCTATGGCAATCACTGGATTTGTGAACCGCATTTCATTTCATGTGATCTGACAAGCCTGCGTCCTTCACGTCACAAATTGCGCTGCCTCTCGGTCACCCTCCTGCGTCTTGTGATAGGAACACCTCATTGCAATCTTTCTCTCTCTCTCTCTCTCTCTCTCTTTCTCTTTGAGTCAGCGCAATGCAGAAATAGACACAAACTTTGCTACCTTTAGGCTGTACATGTGCATGGAGCTTTGGTCACATGTTTGTTCCCTGAGCAGGATATCTGAAGTAATCCTTTGCAAATGCAGGAGCCTTCAGTCCCGAACCAGAGCAATCTTACAGCTCATCTGTTTGCAACAGTGCCACCAACACCACCAACAACTTCAATACGGCCTTTGTGTCAACCCTGAGGAATGGGTCAGATGGGTCTGACATTGGGGCATTGGAGAACCTTGTCAACTTCATGAATGCTGGACAGCTGCTGGCTAATGCATCCACAACCATCAACCTGACAGAAGCCAAGACCATTCTTGGCGCCATGCAAAAGCAGCTGACTTTGGACATTAGTGCATCAGGCGGCGCATTTGCAACCCTAGCTAACAGCATCAACTTCACTGCTGTTGGCCAGATCCTGACAGATCTGAACAGCAACATGAGCAGCTCTGACTTTGGCGATGTGGTAGATGAACTCTACTCTGCAGTTGACACGACACGTGTGGGCTACTTTCTTGGCAACTGGACCATGAACAATGATTTGTCAGTGTATGGTGGTCTGCTAAACCAACTGATTCAAACCGTGGACTTCACACAAGTAGGAGCCATAGTCGGTGCCCTTCCCTCCCTTCTCACAAGCTGGCCACAAGCTGGTGCAATTTTGGGTCAAATTGCAGAAACTGCCAATTTCACTCAATCAGGCGATGTTTTGAATGGGTACATTGGCTCAATCAGCACTCTACTTTCTGGCTGTGGGAGTGATTCAAACCTCCCAAGTGCCCCTGCAGCTGGAGGATTTTAGTACAATTTGTTCAATCATGGTATAGTATATAATGTAGGACATTTGCAGCCCAACACACGAGCAGGCGTGAGGACACTGTAACGTCTGTGTCTAGATCCTGTGCCATGAACCACTTTGGTATGCTGCCGGAAATTGATGAGCCATTTGTTATGTATGGATGATGCGTTTGTGCATATAGGTCTACATAGAACAGATAGTTTCTTCTAAAGGCTATCTCTCATGATGGGATGGTTATAATCTTTATGCGAGCTGCTATCTTACATTTAATATACATATGATGCCACAGATTTTGAGTTCCATCTTAGCCGTGCATGCGTACCTATACGGTACTTTGTAACATTCACGTCAGCTTCACAATGTCCTGACCTCTCTTTGCCTCCAACTAGCAAATGTCTGCAGCACAACTGCTGCATCTGTGCAGAATGGTAAAGGCTGAAAAGTGCAATTCAGGCCAGCATTTTGTTCAAGTGCCATTACTTGTTTGCAAGAACGCTTTGAACTGCTTTGTATAGGAGGGCACATGTGACGCTGTCACGTACATGCAGCGCACCATTGACCGCACCACAAAAGAGTGTCTCAGCACCAACGCCATTGCGCTGCTCTCAACAGCTCATACGATCATGCCTAGCGATCAGACTTCGCACATGCGGGCACTGGTGTATACTCATTACTTGGAGAAAGCCCTACTGTGATAAAGCATTATTTGTGTTGCTTACATACAATCAATGCATTCATTCAGTACAGACATTCTACATTTTTGTTTTGAAAGCACATATGGTGGATACTGCTCAGCTTCTTGGATACAACCAGTCTGAAATGTCAGTCCCGAATCAGTCTGTGTCTATCCCAGAGTAAGATGTCAACAAGGTAAGCTGCATTATCACCAGATCAGTCGGCTAGACAAGCATGACTCCTGCTTTGCAGCACTGCAAGAAGCATCTGCAATGCAATCTTGCAGGCTGATATTATACCTTCAGTCACTTAGTGTCCTTTTCTGTATACGGTTGTTGCTGTATCACGCGTAATTCCAGCAGCGCATAACCAAATAGCACAACATCATGACCAGAATCCTCCAACTTTGTTGACCTTGACAGTGACAGAAAGTCATTCAGGGCTATGTCATAAACTGCATGCGAGTCAGCCAGGGATCAGCCAGAGGTGGCAACTGCAGTCAGACCAGGAAGTGGTTGTGCGTAGCCAGCTGTCAAGTTGCTGCATGTCATGCCAATCATGCTCAGTGTTGTGCATGCAACCTGGCTCACACTCACCTGCAGTATCATCACAACATCGTGTCAGTAAAGCTACCACGGCACCCATGAACTTTTATGATGTTCAGAACATCAGCCAAGGGCTGCATGACATGCAGACAGCAGCAGTACTGACTGCATCACGTCAATGGTGTTTGATGGCATCAGACATGATGAGCACATATGGTATGGCTGCAAAGCAGTTTCTGTGACAGGAGGTGCATTTGAGTGTTGAGCAGTCCCTCTGATTGTGTGACACCTCAATGCCACACAGAGGGCAGCTATGGCTGCCCTTGCTTCGGTGATTGGCAGCCCTGTGTTGTGAGGAATGAGGCTGAGCCTTACTGTAGAGTTGTAGACAGTGCCTGCGGTTGCAAGCTTGGGAGCATACACCATGAGAGCCACATTCAGGTCCGACTGCATCAATCCACCGTGCTCTGAAAGCTTCTTTCCAGGAGACGCAAAGACAACACCAGCTTGAGGCACAACCACCAAGTCTGGTGTGCGTCCTGCCACATTGCTGACTAGGCCATAGTAGGCTGGCTGGTTCACATCTGCATCAGTCAACCATACATCCCCTTGAGGGAGCCTTGTGATGATGTTGCATTAGTACAGCCTTGCAAATACACATCCTGCCACTACTTTGCTGTGCCCAAACAGACATGTTCAGTGCAGCATGACTTGTCTGTCATGTGTCTGAGCGTGTGCACAGCAAACATGAGCAAGAGATCCAAGCACAAAGTGTAGCCGGAATGATGGGCGCTGGCTGGAGTGGGCATGAAATCAAGCTTGGCAGCTTCGGAGCAATTGCCATAGGTGCTATACTGCTGGCCTATGGACCAAGCATTGCTAGATACCCTTCAACAGCTAAGCTGAAGACATTCCCCTCACAGACTCTGATCTTGATGGGCCTGTCTACTCACTCAATGCTTGCAAACTGTCTACCCACACAATGCTTGCAAACTGTCTACTCACTCAATGCTTGCAAACTGTCTACTCACTCAATGCTTGCAAATTGTGGGCATTGACCAAGCTGCACAGGCTGACTTGGAGACTACCATTGCTGATGTATACGCAACAGCACTGATTAGCCATTCTCAAGCTGTGTCATAGATCCGTGGTGTAGATCTTACCAAGTTGAGCACTCACAGCAGGCAGCAACCAGAATGTGTGATAATGAAAGTGGTGATGCAAGGTAGAAGACTCACCCAGGATGCCGTAGCTGGTTTTGGATGCAAGAGTGCGCAGGTAGGTGAGAGCTGCAGTGGTCTGGTTGCTGCTGGTCAACCAGATCAGACCAATGTCATCTGTCGTAAACTGCGCAACGCTGCACACAGGCACACACACATGTACAAGCTTGCCATGTGTACGTAGCGTAGGAGTAAGTGCATGACTGCCAGGCGTACAAGTGTCATGCACAGCCCTGCACTGTTGCACATCTTGCACACATGGTTCTCACTTCCTGAAGAGGTGGAATCAGCAATGCACAGTATGTATGGCAGCTCATGCGCAATAATCTGAGTTGCAAACTCCACAGGTATGCAGTCAGCAGTGCCCTTTGGACTTCTAGCAAACCATAAGTGATATGCTTCTTCCAGCGCACACTACTTGATCCGGTGAGTGATGTATTTGTAGCTTGTACCTGATGTTCTGGTTCTTCAAGGCAGTTGCAATGGGAGTTGGGCTGATCAACGTTGCATTCGTGGTGACGGGCTGCTGCCCATGCTTGGCTGTGATGACCAGTCCTGTTGTTGCTGCATTGCCTGATGAGTTCAGGGCAGCCAGGATTCTGGCAAAGGATTGGTCAACGTAGTCCAGGTTGGCCTTCAATCCAGGGCTGAAGGCTGTGCCATTGTTCTGGTAGCCAGCATACTGCAGAGTCCAGGAAAAGGCAGAACTCAGTGCTGCATCTGGTGCAGTATGCCAAGCTTGCAGGGCTGGGCAGTGCAGCTGTACAACGCAGTACATTACACCAGATCTGGGTCTCGAAATGCAGTGCACAAGAATGCCACTGCATTCTATCTAGGTGATGCCACACAGTGCACAACACGGCTGTCAGGTGACATGTCAAGCATGTTATGCAATGCACATCGACACTATCACCACACTGCCAATCAAGCCAGCATTGCTGTATAGTAACTTCACGTTGGGCCTCTAAGCAATATTGGAAGCCAGTGTGTGAGACAGCTGCTCACCTTCTGACCGACAGAAACAGCCTGAAAGTTGAGTCCAAATAGGTTTGGCATTTGCATGGCATAGTTGCCAGAGCTGTG
>JAABUO010000878.1_pt1 | contig 45470 bp, 41 predicted proteins | sample 5559291 | NCBI WGS metagenome assembly JAABUO01 (sample SAMN10711878, study PRJNA513372) | rock metagenome | isolation source: Antarctica rocks | place: Antarctica: Victoria Land, Finger Mt sud
GAGGTGTCGCCCGAGTCACTCTCCAAATGGACATAGCTGATTTGCCGCATGACAAGCTTTTGCGATCAATTGAGCTGTTGGGGACTCGCGTAGCTCCATCTTTTAGCTAGAACCTTGGGGTTTGCGCACGGATAGTGCATCACTCTTTGAACGCTGGGTGTCACTTCCCTGCCCTTTTTCTGCTCACGCGCTTTGTCGCCGCCCGTCCGGTGTAGCGGTAGACCGTCGTTCGATCCACCCCGAACTCACGCGCCAGAGCCGGCAATGAATCATGAGTGCCTGATTGTCGGCGCAGGACCAACTGGGCTTGCCCTTGCCATAGAACTTCGGCGATTCGGGCTGCTAGTTCGATTGATCGACAAGGCTGATCGCCCTGCCCAGTGGTCGCAGGCACTTGTCGTCCAGGCCCGCACGTTGGAACAGTTTGATCGATACGGAATCGCCGATCAGGCAGTGGCTCAAGGAAGAAAGATCTCGAAGGCGCAAATCTGGAGCAACACAAGGCAGATCGCGGTTCTTGATTTCGCCACGATTCCAAGCCGCTTCCCCTATCTGCTCTTCCTTCCCCAGAATCAAACTGAAGAATTGTTAACAGCTCACCTGCGGTCGCTGGGGGTCGAGATTGAGCGCCAGGTTGAACTAATCGGATTTGAGAACACAGACGACGACATTGGGATATCGGCTCAAATGGGATATTCCGATGGACATGAAAAGCGAGAACGGTTTCGTTGGATAGTGGGCTGCGACGGAGCACATAGTACCGTTCGGGCCGGGATGGGGTGGCTTTCAAGGGCACCACGTCGAGCCTGAATTTTCAATTGGGAGACCTTCGCCTTGCGGGACAGGACGTTCCCGACGATGAACTCCAGATTCATTTGCATCGAGGCGGGGACGTGCTGGCACTGGGTCGCTTGCGAGATGGCATCTGCCGGGTTGTTCTGGCGTTACACCGGCAACAGACGTCCGATCAGCAACGTGTGCCTGAGCTTGAGGACTTCAATGCAGCCTTCAAACGATGCGGTCTCAGAATCACGGCTGAAGCTGCAATATGGAAGGCACCGTTTTCAGTCAACCAAAGGAAAGCCGCGCAATATCGCCAAGGAAGCGTGTTCCTCGCCGGAGATGCTGCTCACATCCATTCACCCGTCGGTGGTCAAGGAATGAACACCGGCATTCAGGACGCGGCGAATCTGGCATGGAAGCTGGCCGCCGTCGGACAGGGCGCAAATGTTAGGTTGTTGGATAGCTATAACGAGGAGCGCGGCAAGGTGGGAGAACAACTGCTGCGTGGCACCGCGCGTGGTCTGAAGCTTGCGACGGCCTCAAATCTTCTCCTTGGATGGGTGCGCGATTTTCTCATCCACACCGCGACTCGCTTCCAGATGGTTCAGACCGCGATTGGACGAACGATTTCTGAAGTTTCGATCATTTACCGTGGATCGTCCATAGTGCGCACGCATGGGGTCAATGGACCACTCCGTGCAGGAGACCGTATGCCGGATGCAATGCACAAGGAGACGGGCCACACGTTGTTGGCTGCTTTGCGCGAACCGAGACACCTGCTCATTACAGTCGATCATTCCGTCCCGGAAATCACAAAAGGTTTGAGACAAATAACCACCACTGTGGCGCTCGAATCCAGTTCGCGCGAATGGATACCTTCTATTGAACGGCTTCTCGGCACCGGACCTGGAATTTACCTGGTTCGCCCGGATGGCTATATCGGCTTCGCCGGCAAGAGCGCGGAGGCTTTAAGGAAGTATGCCCATGAGGTCGGCTTGCTCTGAAGTTGGGCCAGGATAGAAGACAAGACGCCCTTTCACTTGGGCGAAAGGCGTCATGCGGGTGAGGTTTTCGGGACGATTTCCCGTCGGGCAGCACAAAGACATCGTCCACGGCACTTCCGCGGGCGAGCACAGCGTCACCTATCAAGTAACGATGGCAGCGCCATGGAACGGCCTCCGCACACATGATTGCAACAGCGCTCAGTTGCGGTTGCCCCATCAGCCAATCGATCTGCTCTGCGAAAGCCGGTGTCTGCATATAGTCCGCATACCCTCGAAAACTTTCATTTCGCCAGCCCGTGTTGATGCTGTCGTTGTGCGGAGTACGCCTACCGCCGAGTTCCTCCCGCCACACCGCGCCGATTCCTTCTGCGTAGAGAGATGCGAAGAGCTGCTCCTGTCCGTACTGCGGATATTTGCGCGAGCCCGGATAGCGGCGTACATCGACCAGAAGTTTGCATTCATTCTCCTTGAGTGCGCGAAGAAAGGACTCAATCGGAAGTGTTGAGTGACCAACCGTCATCATGGGCTTATTTTTACCTCTTTCGAACCCTAGATGGACGTATAGAACCGATCAGCAAGCAACCGAGCAGTTCATCTCTTTTCACGCATGATAATGTCCTTTATCACCGCAGCAGAGCGGACTCTTCGTTTGGCTGCAATCGGACGAGCGTCTTGGAGTCGTTCCATAATTTGAGTGCTCGTTGTTCGTCATAGGACAGTTTAGAAGATCGCGTCTCACCGAGTACGCCGGCGTTCGACTGAAAATACTTGCCGGACCCGTTCGCGTATGCGGGATCAGCAGCAATCTTGGCAAGGGATGCACCAGAGAAGCTCACCGAGCCCTGGGTTACGCCCATGCGCTTCATGATCCACTTCATCAAGGAAGTTTTGGCGAGCACCTGCACAGGCTTTGGCATCGTCCTGAGTAGGCCGGTCTCGGGTACCGAACCGGGGTCGAAGGCAATCGATGCGATGGAGCTTCCGGAGCGTCGCAACCGGCGGTCCAGTTCATAGGCATAAAGGATCGTGCAGAGCTTCGAGGTCGAATAGCGTACTCCCCCGGAAAGCGGCTTCTTGCCATCCTTTCCATCCTTAGCAAGGGCATTTGCGTCGGGCTCAACCACAACGCCGACCATTTTTCCATCTGTGGTTTCGGGATCATGCGTTCCGCTCGCGGTAAACACGATACGTCCGTTGTCTACCATTCGGTCAGTGAGCAACTCGATCAGCAGGAAATGCCCGAGGCAATTAGTCGCGAACGTCGTCTCGTATCCGTCGGGACTATAGGAGAGCGCATTGAACCTGCCGCCTGCGTTGCACAGAAGCGATTCGAAACAGTCCACTTTGCCATTGTCGAGCATGGCACGAAACTCTGTTGCTGCTTCCCTAACCGAGACGAGCGAGGAGGTATCGAGCTTAAGTAAGCTGACCTTTACGCCGTACGACGTCCGGAGCTGCTGCGCTGCGGCTTCCATCCGCTCCATGCTCCGTCCGGCGAGAACCAGGTTGTAACGCGAGCGAGACGCAAGCTGTTTAGCGCATTCAAAGCCGATGCCGGCATGACCGCCTGTGATGAGAGCTGTAGGCACGTTGATCTCCTTATGAAGTTGACATTGTCCCCGGCGGGGAGCGCGGGCTACGCCTATGCTCCTCGCCGACTTCTCGCAGCATTTGTGCTCACTGCGCTGCGTCTGAAACCGCCTCCCAGGCCTTCCATGTGGCTAGACGGTCAGCGTAGACCGAGCGAACCTGCGGGAGCGAGGTGCTTCCCAGGATCAATCGCAGAGGAGGCTGCTCTGCGTCGACGACCTTGAGAATGGCCTCGGCGGTAGCCTCGGGATTGCCCCGTTCCAGTGTTATCAAGCCGGCCATGACTTGTTTACGGAAATCGTCGTATGCAGGCAAACCCTCTGCTCGGGTTGCGCTCTTTCCGAACCCGGTAGCGTAAGCTCCCGGCTCGATAATGGTCACCTTGATACCGAACGGAGCGACCTCTTTTGCCAGGGTTTCGTGGAGTGCTTCGCCTGCGGCTTTCGTTGCGGAGTAGAAGCCGATCAAGGGCATCGGTGTGAGACCAAGACTGCTGGTGACGCCGAGGATATGACCGCTTCCTTGCTTCCTGAGTAGAGGGAGAGCTGCTCTGAGCACGCGTACTACCCCAAAGTAGTTTGCATCGAACACGGCTTCTACCTGCTCGTCGGTCGCTTCTTCAGCGGTCGCAATCAGGCTGCTGCCGGCGTTGTTCACAAGCACGTCCAGCCGACCAAAATGTTCGTACGCCTGGTTGACGACTTGCGGAACCTGCTCACGGTTGGTCACGTCGAGTTCGAGCGGCAGAACTGCATCGCCGAACCTCTCCTTCAGATCGGCAATGTCGTCCAACTTGCGGGCGGTCGCAGTTACCTTGTCGCCGCGGTTCAGGGCTGCCTCGGCCCAGATGCGTCCCATACCACGCGAAGTTCCAGTGATAAACCATACTTTGCTAGCCAATTGATGTTCCTCCTCGAAGGCTTTCTGCCTCCGGCTGAAATCTGTACACTGTCAAATTGTGAGGTGCAATTGTCCTGCAGGAACAATCAAATGGAACCAGCAATGACTGTACCTGCTCATCTAAACAGTGTCAAGAAGGCGTGACGATGGCAAAAAAGCGGACAACCTATCACCATGGCGACTTGCGCGCAGCGCTTGTTCAGGCTGCCGACGAGATCATCGGCCAGGTAGGAATCGAGGGCTTTTCCCTTCGTACGGCCGCGCACCGGGCCGGGGTTTCTCCAGCCGCTCCGGCACATCATTTCGGCAGTACGAGGGGCCTGCTGACGGAAGTTGCCATTCTGGCTTATGAGAGAGCTGACCAGGCCATCAAACAGGCTGGGCACTCGAAAGATGTTGTTGCCGATGTGCGGGCTATAAGCCTCGCTTTTATTGACTTCGCGTTGCGCTATCCCGGCCACTTCCGCCTGATGTTCCGCAACGATCTAGTGGACCGCAAAGATCCTCGTTTTGCTGCAGCCAGCAGAAATCCCGGCATGCGATTAGGGCGAGCGGTTCTCGCATATCGCGGCAAGACCGAGGTCGACCCCGAAAGTTTTGACGACGCTGCCAACATGCTCTGCGGTCTGGCCACGCTTCATGGACTCGCGAATCTTGTTCTGGAAGAGAAAACCGCCCATTTTTTCAAGGGGGCGAGCCAAGAGAACTTCGTGAGGGATTACCTACCCAAGGTGATTGAACACCTGTACCCGTATCCGGTATGAGCTGAGGGCCTTAATGCTTGAGGATTAGTTCCATAAACACGCTTGTCTTCAGGAATGCCGAAACGCTCCGGTTTGTAATCGCTCGATGTCCCTCTTCGCTGAAGGGCGGGACGAGCTTGGTAGCAGATTTCTTGGATCTGAAGTCGAACTGTACTTGCTCATGACCTTTGGGTGCTGCTCTCACCATAATCACAAGAGAAAAGTTGGCATCGCCGAGAGCGCCGCTTTTGTTCGATGGATCTTGGCATGGCAACCAGGACAGAGCGAAAGCATAAGGCTCATGACCGACTCTGCCGCTATGAATGAAGACTGCTGGCATTGTTCTGTCCTTTCTCACACCTTGCTAACCGCTCGTCCAGCAGAGACGGCAAGCGATGACAAAGTGACCTGCAATATAGAGTTGAGCTCTTCGCTTGCGCGCAATGACCGACTAAGGGGCACAGAGCTAGATGAGCTTAATCGGAAATGGTTGAGGAAGGAGTTGCCCGCTACCTAGGGCAGCGAGCGATCAGCCGACGTATAGATCTCGTCGTAGTAACGTCAGGAACTTTCCCTTTAGATCAATTGGGCGAACGAAGCAGGATTTAAGTCCTTCTGCTCCGCGTTGGTCCCGGTCTGGACTTTATTCAGCCAGAGCGGATCGTTGAGCAGGGCGCGGCCCACGGCGATAAGGTCGAACTCATCGCGACGTAACATATGCCTATTGGCCGGGAAGACCTGTTCTTGAGTGAGGCTTTAATGTTCTCATAACAGGGTTTGTGAGAACGCGAAGCGGGAGTATCTTGTTCGTTGACCGGGGCCCGCCGGAAGTCTAGTAGTGGCAAGCATGTGACGAGAAATCGACAAATTCAGCGCATCCAGAAGACGCTAGAGGACGCGAATATCAAGCTCGATTCAGTGGTCACAGATGTTCTGGGTCTCTCTCGCCGCCGCATCCTCCAGGCCCTGATCGCCGGCCAGACTGCACCCGGGCACTAGCCGCACTGGCGGATGAGTGAGTTCACGCCCACCTCGACGCAACTGGAAGCCGCGTTGCGCGGCAGGGTGACGGCTCATCATCGCTTTATGCTGAAGCTGCATCTGGATCACATCGATGCCCACGGCGCGGCCGTCGCCCGCATCCATAAGGAGGTCGACTGCAACGTCGAACCTTTGGGTCGCCATCGAAATGCTGAATGCCCTTCTTGACTTCACCTCACTCTCCGCGGGGTGATCGTCGCCGAGATCGGCATCGATATGAGCCGCTTCGAAAACGCCGGTCATCTCATTTCCTGGGCTGGCCTCTATCCCCGCAGCGACGAAGGCGCAGGCAAGTGACGCTCCAATCGGATAAAGAGAGGCGCACCGTGGTTCAAGGCCATTCTCGTCCAATGCGCCTGGGCGGCCGCTCGCACCAGGCGCAGCTACTTGCAGGCCCAATACCACCGACTGCGCAGCCGCCGCGGCTTCAAGCTCTTACACGCTCAGGCTGAATCAGCGTCAACGAAAGTACCAGCGCCGTGAAGAATATCCTCCACCGCCTGCGCTGATACCAGATGCGCCATCTTGTACTCGAGCCCGAGCCCGAGCAGCGTAAGGGCTATGCATTGCTGAGTCAATGCGCCCGCATCTTCGGCTTTGGTCCCACTTTTCAGTCGCGACAGCAAGACCGCCGTCTGTCCAATGACTAGCAACGCTCCGGTCTCGATCGACGGTATTAAGAATTTCCCAGTTCGAAGTCCCTCTGCTAGGTCCCGAACCAAGCCAGCATTCATCGACGACTTGACCGATAACGCATCCACATGTGCGAGTGTCATGATCCGGGCTTCTTCTGGGGAGGTCAGGGCGAACCGCGCATACACAGCCATACCTCGAGCAATCTTCGCGGCTGGGTTGATGACATCTCTATTGGCAGCCTCAATCTCGGCTTCCTCTTTGTTTCGGATCAGCCTGCTTACCTCATCCGTCAGTTCCTCTTTATCGGAAAAATGGTTGTAGAACGAGCCTTTGGCGACACCGGCTGATTGAACGATGTCGTCAACGGTGAAGCCCTCCGTTGCACGACCGGCAAGCAATGTACGCGCAGCGACCAGCAGCGCCTCTCGGGTGTTCGTGCGTCGACGGTGCTTAGCGGGGGTAGGCAATCCCTCCCCGACTTGCGCGGTAGGGGAAGTGCGGGTGGCCGAATTATTCGTCTTTCCCGTTGTTTTTTTCATCATTCCAGTCCCACCTTAACCGCTCAGCCACCTGCGTTTGGATCCCGAGGTTGCACTTGCAACGGCCTTCAACCATCCGGTTAGACGCCACTGGTCACGACCGATTTGCGCACCGAAGCTTGACAAGCAATGACTATATAGTTCAAATAAGAGAAGACGATCTGAACGAATGAGCTAAGGGCGTTCACTATATGAGTAGGATACTAGTTACAGGCGGTTCGGGCTTTGTCGGCAGCCACTGCATCCTGCATCTTCTGGCGAACGGCCATGAGGTGCATACCACCGTCCGTCAACTCGACCGCGAGCGTGGGGTACGAGCACTCTTGGCGCAGGGCACTTACTCCGGATCTGACCAACGCGTCCGGTTCTTTGCGGCCGATCTTGAGAGCGACAAGGGGTGGCCGCAGGCAGTTGCCGGCTGCGAGTACGTGCTTCATGTGGCTTCTCCCTTTCCTGCCACCATTCCGAAAAATGAGGCTGAACTCATCCGTCCGGCACGCGAGGGCGCGCTTCGTGTACTGCGCGCCGCACGCGATGCAGGCGTACGCCGTGTAGTACTAACTTCATCGTTCGCAGCGATTGGTTACGGACACGACCAACAAAAAGAGGCGTTCACTGAGACAAGTTGGACTAATCTCGAAGGCAACGGTGTGCTTGCATACCACAAATCAAAAACCCTAGCTGAGATGGCAGCTTGGAAGTTCATTGCCTCAGAAGGAAACGGCATGGGACTCGCCGTAGTCAACCCTGTCGCAATATTCGGCCCGCTCCTAGGCCCTGATTTCTCTACATCAGTAATTCTTATCAAGCGCTTAATGGAGGGTGCGGTGCCCGGCTGCCCTCAGGGGTGTTTCGGCGTCGTCGATGTGCGGGATGTAGCGGACTTGCACATGCGGGCGATGATCTATCCTGCCGCCAACGGCGAACGATTTATCGCAGCTGCCGGAAACTTCATGATGGTTAGCGATCTGGCACGGGCACTGAAGGCACGGATGGGCGACGTAGCACGGCGAGTTCCGACAAGGCCACTGCCCAACTGGCTTGTTCGCCTCTCCGCGCCGTTCGATCCATCTGTCAAACTGTTTCTTCCCGATTTAGGGAAGCAGAAGAACGCGACCAACGAGAAGGCCAAACGCGTTCTGGGCTGGACGCCGCGATCAAGCCAAGAAGCCATCGTGGCGACTGCTACGAGCCTCATCCAGTTGGGATTACTCAAACCCGCTCATTGAGCGATAGCAGCGACTGCAGCCCTCGAAGGGCGTGCCAAGCTCGCTACTGACAGTCACTCCGATCAAGTTATACCCAGGAGCGTCTTTTGAGGATAGCCAATCGCATAACGTGTAAGAGAGGCAACTACCGAGCTAAAAGCGGAGCTCTTTCGGCGCGAGTATGGACTTCGGCCAACTGTATGCTTTTGGTTGTAATCCTCACCTACTGGATAACGGGCTGCGCTGGCATCGGGGGTGGCAACCATTCACCGAGTTCTATTGGGATGCACCAGTCCCCGGAATGGCGTAACGGACGTTTCCGGAACTCAACTCCGACTTGGTCGAACATCAAGAAAGCTGTTGTTGAAGAGGTGCTTGGTCCAAGGTCTCTTAACACGAAACCAACGAAGCCAATACTCGTATCCTCCAGCCGTGGCGAGGCACTGTCTTCTCCGCCGCATTCGGGTCTGCGTGTCACCTGGTTTGGCCATTCGTCGGCCCTCGTCGAGGTGGATGGCGTGAAATTGTTGATAGACCCTTTTTGGGGCAACCGCGCCTCGCCACTTTCTTGGATGGGGCCAAAGCGGTGGTACGCGCCTCCGATCGCTTTGAATGAGCTGCCACATATTGATGCGGTGCTCATCTCGCATAACCACTACGATCACTTGGACTTCAGCACCATTTCTGCAATGAGGTCCTGGAAAACAATCTTCGTTGTTCCGCTGGGGGTTCGTTCCACTTTAGTTAGCTGGGGGATCCCAGAAAGCCGCATCGTCGAACTGGACTGGTGGCAATCAACGCGATTAGGAACGTTGGAATTAGTCGCTACACCCGCTCGGCATGAATCAGGACGCTTCCTTGCCCAGATTGACAAGACACTCTGGGCAGGGTGGGCAATTATCGGACCGCAGCATCGCGTCTGGTACTCGGGGGATACGGGCTTTGATTTGGACTTCCTTACCATAGGTGAACGTCTCGGTCCATTCAATGTCACCCTGATTGAAGCGGGCGAGTATGGCAGATACTGGCCAGATTTTCACCTCGGACCGGAACAAGCTGTAGAAGTTAATAACCAGGTACGCGGCGAGGTTATGATTCCCGTGCATTGGGGGCTGATACGACTTGCAGACCACGGGTGGACGGAACCTGCGGAACGTGTACTTGCGGCGGCGAAGTGTCAGGGAGTGGAAGTATTAGTGCCTCATCCCGGAGAAAGTATAGAACCCACTGAACATCCGCAGATTGCTCCTTGGTGGCCGCGGTTACCATGGCGTTCGCAAGATCTGGACCCGATCTTGTCAACAAAGAACGGCGACTCCTCGAAACGCTTTGAGATGCCTCGTTGCATCTCGCGCGAGCCTGCCGTCGCTCCGCACCCAGATTGACGCGTATAAATCGAAACACCTTCGAATTCGTAGCCATTGGGGTGGCTTTTTAGTACGGAATAAAACCTTCTTAGAAAGAATGAGAGCGCGCGTCTCTCGTTGTGACTCACAACATGATCTTGAGATCGTTTAGGAGCGCCTCCACATCTTCTGATTCCTCCATAACTCTCACACGCCGATCCTTATCGAACGGTTTTCTGCCAGGTGCTCGAAGGTCTCTACGACTTCGGAACGCGAAGACCGTGCATGTCACAGAAGCGCAGGATTGCGCCCCAGCCGTAATAGTTGATACTCGTAGGATTGTCATGGACGGCGCTATCAAGCACGAGCGTCACTTGGTTGACACCTTTCTGTAGCGGAACAAGAAAGCTGCCGTTTTCGAAGGAGAGGCGCCCATCCGGCTCTCGCCGTCGTAGTCGGGGTCGTAGAAGTTCCTGCCTTGGCTGATGAGCGTGCCATCTACAAAGACCCAGACATTTCCCAGCCAACCAAGCTGAACGAGCTTGGACTGCGCTGCGTCGGATACGAACGTGGTGCGCAGCCAAGTGAGCGAGGCAGGATGGGGGACGAGCTCAAACTCGCGGTTGAGGTTCACGAGGCCGAAGCGACCGGCGATGACAGGTCTCCAAGCATCTTCAGCTGGAGCGTCGGCGAAGACGGGGGCTTTGCCGGATTGAGTAGGCGTCTGTGGACCGAGCTGCCAGTGGCGGGCGATGCCGGCATCATGTGCAGTAGGGTCCGCCGTAGGTTCAGGAGAGAGGCCCTCAACAGCGTTTGGTGTGATCGTAAGATTGACGAATATGGCGGGCCCGCGCAGCTGGATACCACCTTCGATGGACGAACTTTCGAGATTGCCGATTGTGAGGATCGGCAATGGCCAATCGTTTATGTAGACGTTTATGCGGCGCCCGCTGACTACCAGCTTAAAGTGGTTCAGCTGTCAAGAATGGGTGCCTGGGTCTGGTACTGCGGATAGACGTTCCAAAGCATAAAGCCGTGGATGACGGGCGCGGACTGGATGCAATTGTTTGAGGCACGGCATTCAGGGAAGGTGCGGACGTAGAACTCTTCGGCGTCTTGGTGGCTGATCTGCCCGTGCTGGCGAAACTGAACGCTGGGAATATCCTGGTCCATCGCCTTCATGTCGAACTCGATAAGGCCTCACGCTTGTGTTGCTCGATCGGATCGAGTTTGTCGAGTTCACCCGCGAGAACGAACGTCGGGACGGTGATCCTGGAAACTTCCGACGAGATGTCTTCCAGGATCGAACTCGTCGATAGGCCAACGTAGCCTCGCGAGAACCCGACATGCTATCCTCGACGAGTTGCTCGACGACCTCTGGAGCGGGCATGCGAGAGGTCAGAAACCGGATCGTCTGAAGAACATTCTCCCGATGGTCGTAGGCGTGTATCTGAGTCTCTCGCGCTTCATCCGGGAATTGGAGCGGTGTGGGAGGTGCTGGCGCCACGAGAACGAGCCCCCCGGAGACCTTCAGGGTGGCGTGACGCGATCAGCTGAGAAATTTGCCACCCACCGAATGGCCAACAAGAACATAGCTCTTGATACCCAAGATGTGGATCAAGGAGAGTGTTTCATCGGCCGGATCCGCCAGAGTGTAGCCAGCCGCAGATTTGTCGGATTGGGCTCAGCCACGTGGATCATAAGCACAGTCATAAAGCTGTCCTTCAACTCTGCGACAACGTTGTTCCATGTCGTTAAAGTTCCGCCCCAGTATGGCAAAAACACCAGAGCCGGCTTCTCGGAGCCGTTCTTTTCCACATTAAGGGACAGCCCTCGAACTTCGTATCTCAAATTGCCTCCTTGCAGATTTGTGTTTGTCTCTTTCAAGCAACATCGAGGGGGTCTAAATCTTTAAACGTCAGCTCCCGTCGGCTTGTTACTTCATGATGTAAGTGGCGGTTCTACGGGCAAACGCTCCTATCCGTCGGCGCGTCCGAGATCAGCGCCAGTCGTTTCGAAACGCTGGTCAGCGGCGAACTCTTGAGCTAGACCGAGATCGCAGCAACACCGCCAAAGCCAAATCCTCTGATCCGGCGAGGGACCGTGCTTGAGCAAGTTGACGCTGTAGCGCTATGAGCGCACCACGTGATTGACAAACCACGGCTCTGAAGCTGCGCATGCACGAACACAGGCATCTCACAGTGATAACTCTTAAAATTGGGTGTTGCTTCGGTCATTCATTGCCTTCTAGGCAGACAGCCTTCAGTTCACGAAGACACGCGAACGCTAGTAAGGGGAAAAGGACGTGGTCCCTCGTTTCGGCCGTGCATACAGTTGGTTTCTATCTCTCAGACGGTTTTCAGCCGTTCGAGTTAAACGGGTCTGCTGCTGCCTTCGGACACGTCAGGGCGCAACTCGGGTTTCCAACCTACCGCCTGGTGACTCTGTCGAAGCGCGGCGGGCCCATTCGGAAGAGCCTGGGCATGGCTTGTCACATCAACCGCTTGGCGTGATCGCTGTCGGTTTATCATTACGAGTCCATCATTACGCTGCATATTCTTTCCGCAGCCTTTTAGATCACGAAAGAAATCGGGGCCGTGCTGAGGAGGAAATGGAGGAACCCCAGTGACATAGTAACAACGCTAGCCGGGCTTTCGCTTTCTGCGATGCCCGCTATAAGGCGGTATGCGGGAGGACGTGAAAGCGACCAGAGATTGTAATCACGATTGTTAGGGCGTGAAGATGAATTTGCAGCTTCTCACATTAAATTCGGAGATTCGGTATCCTTCTTCGGCGTCGGCGTGAGTGGACATTACGGATCGAGGGGATCCGCAGCATCTTGTAGCAGAGAGTGCTTGAGAGGCATAGCCTCTACTGCGGTTGCAGAAATGTGCTTACCAAGACGAACAGGCTGATATCCGAGTTCGGCCAAGTTTCTTTGGGCGAAGATTTCACTTTCGACGTACCTGATTTGTATGGGATCAGAAACGATAAGTAACGGACGATCGGTTGGAAAAGCGTAAGTGAGCACCTCTCGGGAGGCATTGCGTAAATTTGTGGTCGTGTGTCTAGCGTAGGGATCGATCAACACAGCAGCTTCCGGCAGACCGTAAACTTGTAACAGGTATCTTTTCATCTCCAGCGCCTCACAATACAGCGTTCTCGAAGGATGCACGAAGCCGCCGGACACCAGAATGAACGGCGCTTTGCCGGTTCGGTATGCGGCGACTCCCAGCCGAATACGCTCCTTACCCCAAGGAGAAAGATCTACGTTGGGATCCTCCGGGCCTTCTCCTAGCAGAATGACAGCCGTGTACGGGTACAGAGACCAAACTACCTCCTTTGCGTGTTTTAGTGCCGCCGCATTTTCCCCCAGGTCGAGCGGATGGAACCGGGCCGCTTCGTCGCGCCCGTTCGCTTGAAGGAGCCTTATCGCAAAACGAAGAGTGGGAACGAAGAATAAAGACTCCTCCGAAAGTGAAGCTGCCGTACTTTCTCTAATTGTCAAACCGCCTAGCATAGTCTGAATCAGACGCGAGTACGTCTCCGATCCTGCTTCAAAAGTCATGCTGTCGATCTTGGGATATCGGGGATTTTTTCCCTTACAATAAGTTGAAATCACCGAGTTCATCGATTGAGCGGCATGTTGCCAGCCTGAGAGTAGAAGATCCTCCGGGGTGGCATTCTCCTCGTATGCAAACGCCTGTGAAGGTTGTAGCTCGGTCTTCACGAACAATTGGAGCTGCGGGCTTGTTTCATAAAGGCGCCGCAAAGCTTCAGAGCTTTTCGCAATCTGCTTCCCATCCCACACCAGTGTTTCGCACACGCAGTTACGGTCTCCATCACAATGTCCAGCCGCTGAGGCGATTGAAGACCATCGCTCCTGGGTAATCTCGCGAAGCTCTGGATCAGTTGCAAGAATTTTGCGAGTACCGGCGTCGTTATCAATTGCTTCAAAGAGCGGGAAAATCCGCTCTACGAGAGCATCTTCCGACGTGTAGCTTGCCCCGGCTGGTCTTTGCCCTGGGTGTTGGGCGCTGGAAGTCTGAGCACGGCAAAACGTCAGACTCATCATCAAAGCAAAGATCATGAAACGGCTCAAGTGGTACCCTCCCCCGCTATTCAAGCAACGATTGCTGTGGGAATCGACAATAGAACGAAGCGGGCGAGGGAGCTCGCCCGTGACGTTGCTGCCGTGCCAAGTCCGAAGAAAGGCAATAAGACGAGCCCCGTCCAGAACTTCTAAAAGTGGAGATCTAGGCCAAATTGCATATTGCGTGATGTGCGAGCAGAGATTTGAGACAGAAAGCTGTTTGAGTTCACCGCGTTCACGACAGCGAGTGTACAGCCTGTAGCCGTATTACAGTTGAGGTTGTTGGTATTCAGCAGGTTCTCGGCAATCGCGAACGCCGAGAGATGATATCGCTCACGAAAGTCAAAGTAGCGCTTCAGCTGGACGTCCTCTTGCGATAAGCCACGTGCACGCAAGCTGTTACGACCCACAAACAGGGATCTGTCGTTCACCACACCATCATTGTTTAGATCCGTACCGGCGATGGGATTAATCGGAAAGCCGGAATTGAGATAAGTCGTTGAGGAAAACTCAAATCCGTTGATCCAGCCGAGCTTGTGTTCCGTAAACGTTGGACGAAAAACGCTCTGAATCACTAAGTTATGGCGAATGTCAGTATCCGCGTTGCCGTAGTCGCGGCTTAGATTGGTGGGGTCGCTGATCGCAGCCCCCTCGCCGATGTTGTCGGCAAGGGCATGTGAATACGTGTAGTTTGCGGTAAACTCGAAACCTCTTGACAGACGCTTTTGCAAGGTGAGAAAACCTGCATTGAAGTTTGTGTTGGTCCCGCTGTGGATAAGATTGATCGCGCCGAAGTTCGTGTTTGGACGAACTGCCGTTCCAAGAAATGTTGGCCGTCCGTCGGTTAGACTCTTGCCACTTGGTGTCAGGTTTGCATCCGCAAAGTAGAGACCATGGTGGAGTAAGGCGAGAATGTACCCGGCTGTGAGTTGAAAGTCGCTTCCAAGCTGTTGCTGAATCTGTAGATTCGCTTGGTGCTGGTAAGCGTTATGAAAGTTTGTATCAAAAGCGGTTATGTTGGGCTTCACTTGGAAACCAGTCCCGGAAAAGTTTGGAACAGTGGGGAAGACAGGCGAACTTTTGGTAGTTCCTGCCACCTGGTAACTCAGCAATCGATTTCCATTGATCTGGGCTGCGTTATAGAAGATGCTCAAGCTCGGAACATCGTAGTACATCCCATACGCGGCATGAACAACTGTCTTACGGCTTGCACCGGGCGACCAGTTGAGGGCGAGTCGAGGCGCGATGTCTCTAAAGTCGTTCGGGATGCTGCGGGAAAGCGCGTACGGTGCATTGGGATCAAAGGTTGGGAATAGAATCGCCTCGTATCTTGCCCCAACGTTGATGCTGAAGTTCGGCGTGAGGCGGATCTCGTCCTGAGCAAAGAAGTTGATGAAGTTAAAGGCAAGTCTGATCTTAGGGTTGCCGGCCAGGCTCGAAAGGAATGTATACGTGAATGGCTGTCCAGTCGCGGAATCAACTGTACCAGCGACCGTATTCTGATACTGGGCAAGCGGGCTGACAGCAGCTCGGCCATTCTGGGCCGCAAGACCACTAAAGCTGAAGGCGGGAGCAGTGGCGGAGAGGTTGGCAAACAGCTCATGATCGTATTCACCGCCAAACTTAAAGGTGTTCAAACCGCGGGTCCATGTGACGTTGTCGACGACGGCGAAGCTTCGTTCCGTTGTGGTTGTCGCCGTTAGGGGGGAGAAACCGATATTTGCGACGCCGCTGATGTTAATCAGCACGCTGCCCGCGGGCGAACTGCTGACCACCGGGAAGTTTCCGGTGTCGCGCTGAGCGCCACCGAGGCGAAATTCATTCAGGAGATTGTTTGAGAGGACGGTCACGAGTTGGAGACCGCCCGTGTTCTGGTGGTCCAAAAAGCGGGAGCCTCTATCAACGATGCCCAGGCCCGCATCGTTGTTTGGTTGATTATTTGTAAAGCGAGCATACCGCACATAGCCGGTGTTCTTCTCGTTCAGCTTGTAGTCAACTTTACCGACCAGTGTTCGATACGTTTCGCCGAACGGCGCAGAACCGATCTGATTGGTTGGCAGTCCAAGAGCAGCTGCGTTGGTAGGTGTGATCGTAATCGCGTTCGGGAGCGTGTATGGGTTATTTTCAAACTGGCCAAAGAAGAAGAGTCGGTCTTTTAGAATCGGGCCGCCAAGCGAAAAAGCATAGTCGTACCATGTGCGGTTTGGTTGAGTCTTCAGCAGGGTTGGAATCGCCTGCAGGTCGATGGGGCGATACTGTCCCAATGCGGAGCCATGAAAGTCATTCGTACCCGACTTCAAAACGACGTTGACCTGACCGCCCGCTGCCCGGCCGAACTCCGCGGAATAGCCATTCGAGAGCGTCTGGGCCTGGGCCACAGCTTCGGGTGTCACAATGACCAGGCGGATCTGACGGTTCGTCCCATGCTGCGTGTTGTCGAGACCGTCGAGGTTCCACTGAGCACGCTCAGCTCCGCCGAAGGTGAACTGAGTTGTCGAAAAGGTGCTGGTTGGATTCCCGATCACCCCTGGAGACAATAGGAATTCGTTGAAGAGATTGCGAGACGGGATGGGCAGCCGTTCGAGCTCATGTTGATCCAAGACGCCACCGACTGTAGACGTACCGGTTTCAAGGCTGGCCGCGTCGGCCTGAACGGTCACCGTTTCTGACGCGCTGCCAATCTGCATGGTTACGTCGGCGCGCGCCTCTTGTCCCACGGCAATATTGATGCCTTTTTGGTTTGTGGTCGTGAATCCAGTTGCTGCTACCGTGAGTTCGTATCGTCCGACGGGCACAAGCGCAAAGCGGTAGTAGCCCTTTGAGTCGGCTTTTACTACTCGCGTGCTCCCGTTCTGAACGTTGGTCAGCGTTGCCGCCGCGCCAGCAAGAACGCTGTTTGAGGAGTCCTGGACGTAGCCATTCAGGGCGCCGTCCACCGCGTTGGCCTGCGCGAGACAGTATGTGGGAGATTTCAGAGCTAGGAAGATCAAGAGAAGAAAAAGTTTGTGTTTCATTTGATGCTCCTTATGAACTACCCAGCGGCACCGAGTGATAGCTAAAGAAGCTGGGAAAGTTTGTAAGCGTGACGACGAGAAATGGGTAATGATTCAGTCGGTACGCAGTACAGTTAGAGGATTAGCAGCGTATCCGCGAACAACTACAGTCAATTCACAGCGACGCGTACGATACATGTTCTAAGGTGATTAGAGTGATACGCTTACCGTCTATTCATGAAGAGGGATACAGGAGCCGCCCTTATCCATTCATCCTGTATTCATCGAGATCTGGTTACCTGACAAGGTCAGATGAGATGAACATGATCAACGCAAGTCGCGGCGAGGATGGCACCGTGACTGATGAGCTGATCGTTCTTCAACGATCGCTTGTCAGGCGTGTCGTCTCGTCCTCAACCTTTGCGAAGAGCGAGCGGCTCTCGACGTTTTTGTCTTGCGTTTGCGAAATGACCTTGAACGGGGAAGCGGGTCAGATCAACGAGCAAAAGATCGGGACGTCAGTCTTCAATCGCAAACCCGACTACGACTCCACGGTTGACGGTATCGTTCGAACTCAGGCAAGCCGTCTTCGTCAGCGGCTGGAGCTTTATTTCAGCTCCGAGGGTGCAGACGAGCCTATCCGGATAGTCTTGCCTCGCGGAGGCTACGTCCCCCACTTTGAATCTCGCCTTCCCGAGCCTAAGCTTCCGGAGCCTAGGCTTCCTGACACTTCGGCACAGCCTGATGAAGAGTTGGCAATTGTCGAAGTTCACACGGACGCCTATCTCAATGAACAAAGAAACACGTTTCCTCTTGGTGCGCCGGTAACACCCAGCGCTGCTCGATGGTTTCGGATCCTTCCTTGGCTCCTCTGTGGAGTGCTGGCCATCAGTCTCGTATCGAATGTGTTGCTTCATCGGGGGACCAAAGCTGCCTTCGCATCGAGACAGATGTCAAACGACCATCCAATCTGGCGACGGCTGTTTATGGAGTCGCGTCCGACGTTGCTCGTTCCAGCTGATAGCGGGCTCGTTCTCTTTGAGGGATTGTCGAAACAATCAACGGGCCTAGACGACTACATCCGCGGAAGCTACCGAGGGGCCAGCAAGAACCCAGCGGATATTATGCAGGCAATCCAGGTGGACGCAGCCAATCGCCGGTACACCTCCATCGTCGATCTGGAGATGGCAGCGAGTCTTGCCCGGATAGCGAATGACCGGGGCACGAGTTTGAACATACGCTATGCTAGAGACCTTCGTCCGAACGATCTAAAATCTGGCAACGCTGTGCTCTCAGGGGCCGCGCAAGCTAACCCGTGGGTACGGTTGTTTGAGCAGCAGATGAACTTCGTCATGGAAAGCGATCCGCAGTCGAGCGTTTTCTACATAAATAATCGCTCGCCTTTGCCTGGAGAGCCGAAGCAGTGGGCTTCGGCTTCGGATGACCCGCAGCACCGCGTATTCGGTATCGTTGCACTTCTTCCAAATCTCACCGGCGATGGCGACGTTTTGATTCTCGAAGGCACGTCCATGTCAGGTACCGAAGCAGCTTGGGATTTTGTCGCCGATGATTCCAAGCTGCTGCCGTTCCTAAAGACCATCCGCACTCACGACGGTAGTGTTCCACATTTTGAGGTCCTTGTCGGGACGAACAACATGGGCTCAAGTTCAGTTGCGACTTCTGTGTACGCTTGGCGGGTTTGTAAGTAGACTGCACTGCCTGTTTCTGGTTCGGCGATTGGCAAGGAGAGAGATGCGAAAGCGAGACCGGACTGCTCCGGTAAACTCGCCAGTCCGTACCTCTTTAGAGGCTAGGCTCGACACCCATCCGTGCTTCAGCATGACGGTACGACGTCTGTCTGCGTTTCGAGCAGACATCTCTTGTCTCACCGTGTGAGTCAGACGTTCTCCACGGCCGATGAGGAAACGCTGGAAACTCGATGTATCCCTATGTTGTGAATAGACGATAAGCATATGCTTCGAAAGCAGTTATCTCGCGTATCGTTGCTGTCACAGTGAATTGTCTGTACATACGGATGGATGCGCTCATAGTTATGCCTGATGCACAGGCCTTACATAAAGCCTCTCCCAGTCAGGTACGTTTCTTCTTCCCTCTGATCTCTGAAGCAAGCTTTATGACGGCAAGAAAACGGATCCCCAACACGGTATTCCCAAGCTTGCCCCAACGAAAGATCAGGTGAAGCATCATGGCCATTGATCGTGTAGTTCAACGAATTCGTCGGTGTTTCGGACAGGTGTCGAGCTTTCAGTATGCTCGCCATGATTTTCCTATCAAGAACATCTTCTCGACAAACTGCCTCAACTCAAGAGGGTGTTCGGACTATTTCCCCTCTCTTGCTGTCGCGTTCATGCTCGTGGGATTGGTCGCCTCATTGCATGCTCAGGATTACAATCCGAACAATTACGATGCGGTAAGAACGATTGATGAATTTCAGCATCCACACTCCGATCTAATCTTGCTCGCCTCGCATCGTGGAAACCACGCCCTCGTAGACGGCAAGTATCCCGGCGTTCCCGAAAACTCACTCGAATCGATTGGCCTCGCTGCGCAGGCTAAGTCAGAGATACTTGAACTCGACGTCAAGCTGACACAGGACGGTATCCCGATCCTCAGCCACGATCTTAATTGGGGCCGGGAAAATTGCGGTACATTTGGAAACTTGGTCAGCAATTTCAATCCATTTGGTTCACATTTCGTTAACGATTCAGCCAATCCGGCAGTTGACAGTTGGACTTTATCGTATATGAGGGGAGGATTCTTCAGCGGCGTTTATACCTATCTGAGGGATTCAATTAGTCTCACTTGCAATGCAAGTAATAAAGGCTATTACGCTCCCAAGGCACCTACCTTGCAAGAGGCGTTGGACTTTATGACGAAAAATAAGATCGCCATGGTTCTGTCCCTCGATATCCGTGATCCGAAGATCGCATCTGCTGCGTGGGCTGTAGTCAGTAAGAATAGCGACTATAAAGGGCGCGACTATATTCTAACGACGCTCTTCAAAGTGCCGGCAAAGTGGTTTGCAACACCTCGAGATGTCGAAATCACATTCCCGTCCGGCCCCGGCTTTTACACGCCCAACTTTGTTCCGGTCTACAACACGGCGGATATAGCCCCGGGAGCGATCGTCGATACCTTATTCGGTGGAGTTGATGTGGGTCCTGGGCCAAGCGGTTACGGCAGCGAGACCGCTATCATTCAATCGATAAAAGATTTTGAAAACGATGTAAACATCCACGTAGCTGGAGTGGAAGTGTCCGTCAAGCAGTCGGGTGGGATCCTAACCGATGTGCTGAAGGCCGCTCGAACAAACTTTAGAACAGGCCAGCCAATGGCAGTCGGTATCTTCAGTCCGTTCGCAGATTACTACGCGCCAAGCGACCCTAACCGAGTAGATCCGCTGTTCTTCAAAACGGATGGCTACTGCTGCGTCCGTCTTTCAGACTTTTACTACAATGGCGGGCCTAACGGCCAGCCTTCTGATACCGCTGATAGCCGCAGCTCTTTGCTGTATTTGAGTGTACAAAACTTTGATTTCGTGACAACGGACAATCCAGTCAGCTATGACTCTCAGTTTGCTGCAGTTGGGAAGCGAGTCCTCAGCCACATACAAAATGCTGGTGGAACAAGCGGCGGCGGTGGCAGCGGAAAGAATCTTCGTATTCTGCCGTTGGGGGATTCGATCACAGCGGGTTTTGGCAGCACTACGTGGAATGGTTATCGGCAGAACCTGGAAGACACGTTGAAGAGCGCGGGCAATCAGGTTGCCTATGTTGGGTCACTTAAGCACGGCACGATGCCGGACAACGTCAATGAGGGTCATAGTGGATGGCCTCTAGATGCCATCAACGGGCTAACCCCTCGGGTCGGTACCTGCCGGCCTAATGTCGTCACCCTGATGGCCGGCACCAATGATGCTGTCCAATACCGAGGTTATGATCCGGTCGCCCGGCTGGAGCAGGTGATGCGCGATATCTTTACCCAAGACCCGAACACCAGCGTAGTGGTCGCCGGGCTCTTACCTTCGACCATTGCCGCCGAAGATGCGATCGATAAGCAGATCACGGCCGCGATCCCCGGCATCGTCAGTCGCTTGCAGGGCGAAGGCAAAGCGGTAGCCTACGCCGATATGAGGGAGGTCACACTGTCCGATCTGTCGGACCAGCGGCACCCTAACGACGGAGGCTACACCAAGCTCGCCGCTGCCTTTGCCAATGGCATCGCGAACTTGCAGAAAGCCAATCAGATCCACGATCCGGCGACGGTGGCCGATAACTCTGACTGCCGGGGTGGCCTGCAACCTGCGAACGATCCTATTACGCCTCCTGCAGGCACCGGCACTGGGACGCGCACGAATGCGAAGCTGCGGCTTGCCGATTTTGACGGCGATGGCAAAGCCGACTACATCTACATGGCCGACAATGGAGCGATGACTGTCTGGTTCAACCAGGGTGGAGGCAACTGGTCGCCGCCCAAGGTGGTCGCGCTGGGTGTGGCTCCCGGCTATCAGGTGCAGTTGGCGGACTTCAATGGCGATGGCAAGGTGGACTACATCGTGGTCCACGACGATGGCACGGTCAGGGTGTTGCTGAACAAGGACGGTGCCGGCAACTGGGATGATCTAGGGCAGGTTGCGTTCGGCGAAGGTCCTGCGAGCGAAGTGCGCTTCGCGGATATGGATGGGGACGGCAAGGCCGACTACATGATCGTCGGCCCCGGAGGCTCGATCGATTACTGGCAGAACCGGGGCGGCGACAATCGTGGAGGATGGGGTCCGGACCTTCACATCGCATATGGCGTTGCGCCAAGCAGTGAGATCCAGCTAGTCGACTTCGATGGAGACGGCAAGGCCGACTACGTCGTGGTCGCTCCGGACGGCTCAGTGCAGGTGTGGATCAATCGTACCGGTATGGGCGATCCAGGCGGCGACTGGAAATGGCTGCACCAAGTGGCCAACGGTAATCTCGGTTTCGCCGGCAGCAATGTGCTGTTTGCCGACTTCGACGGTGACGGGCGTGCCGACTACCTGGGGGTCGGTCCCGGGGGGGCGCTTGCTGCATGGCTCAACATCGGCGGCGATAACCAAGCCATCACTGGATGGAGTGATCTGGGCACGATTGCATACGGTGTGGGTGCCCCTGTCTCGCAGATTCAATTCGCCAAGATCAATAGCGATAAGTACGCCGATTACCTGGTCGTCTATCCGAAGACAGGAGCGGTGGACGCCTATCTAAGCCACGGGCCGCAACCCAAAGGAACTCCCTGGCAGTGGGATAAGTATGCTGGTATTGCGCTTGGGGTCCCGGAATTCTTTCCGGACGACGTTATTCGCTTCGGCAATATGCATAACAATCTAGGCTCCGGCTATGGCCTTTCAGACTATATCGTGATGCACAGGAACAGTAGCACTGAGACGATTGCGTATTTTTACTTGAATGGTGGGGGCGGTGTATGGAGTTCCTCAGGGCAACTCGCCTACCTATCACCGGGCTCAACTGATGGGTTCATGCCAATCGTCACAGATATGACCGGAGACGGGAAGGCGGACCTGGTTTACCTGTATAGATCTGGAGCTGCCGATGGCTACATCAACAATGATGATTTCAGCAAGATTCCTCCCTCCAACCAGCCGAAGGTGGACCGGTCCAGCTCATGGGGTCCGCGGGCGGCAATTGCTACGGGCGTCGGCCCGGATAGCAACCACGTAGTCTTCGGAGACTTAGATGGCGATCACAAGAGTGACTATCTAACCCTCTCCGATGACGGTAGATCGGTCACGTTCTACCGCAACTCGAGCGGTGGTGGAAAGTGGACTTGGGGCGCCCCGGTCCAAATACCAGGTAAGGTGAGTTGTAAAGTTCCAAAGGTGACCCCCACCACCAGCCCTTCTATCGGAAGTAACCCTGACGACGTAGATCCGAAGATCGTACTTGCCGATGTGACCGGGAACGATAAGGCAGATCTCCTTTGCGTCCACCCCGATGGTTCCGTGCAAGCTTGGCAATACCTTGACGGCACCCAAGTAGCACCCGCCAACGGCTGGAACAGCATCGGAAAAATCGCTAACGGCTACCTCATCCCCGGGCTGCAATGAGAGTCTCGGATTTGGGGAAGGGCTCGCCTGACGCCCTAGCGTTGCGGATTGACGTGGTGCGTGCTATTACTAGGTGGTTTTGAAGTGAGGTAGTGAATTAGATCAAGTCCGTGCTAGGCCGCGCAAGTGCGGGACATAAGGTCACTGTGTAGTGACGCTGAGAGAGATTAACTTACGCCTGCGTTCGCCAGGATCTGCAACATAGAAGGAAAGACGATGTTAAAGTTGACACGCAGAAATTCGTAGACCTGGGACGCGGCCTTCGCAGTGGTGGCCTTGTAGCTCGCTTCTATTTTGGCCTGCGATACGTGCACCTTTTCGGCAAGGCTTTCTCCAAGAGCATCGCCTCCGCTTCCGCTAGGGCAAGTCCGTCCGGTTGGCTCCGAAGGCAGCTTCGGATGCAGGCCGATCGCCTAAGCGGTCATCTTGATGAGTACTGGCCCGATGTTGGTCCGCAAAGCGGTTGGTGGGGCGGGACAGGTGAGAGTTGGGAACACGGTTCTTACTTCGTAAGATCACTCCCACTGGAGTGCTAAGTAAAATGACGAAACTTTCAAGGCCAAAGCGATGCGTCTTGTTGACTTGACCTTAAACCATCAGGCACCGAGGGGCATGACTGCTAACAAGAGAAGTTCACTCCACAGGAAATTGTTGCCGATCTCGCGTGTGATAAGCCTACCTTGGCTGCTCCTGCGCGCTGAAGAAAATTGGATCTGAAATTATTTTCACGGCAGGACATAGCTCTGCAGGCACCCGTACACCATAAACTATCAGAGACCTTTGGGGTGTCCTGCGAGACACACTCATAAAGCAGACGTGAAACGAGGATCGTTTAATACAGGAACAACATCCATTGCCTCTCAAGGAACGTTTCCTGAAGAAGAAAACTTTACAGCAGCACGAAACTCTACCTCGCTCCCGAGGCTCGAGCCGAGGATTTTTGTTCCAAAGTAGCCCTGATCATCTTTGGTGATACGCGTCCAGACAGATGGGTATTTAAAGGAAAGCCCGTACTTAGAATCCTGATACAACTGCGTAGGGACGTCGGCTTTCTCCTGCATCAGTCCAACATCTATCGAAGATATGGCAGCATTTTCTTGCTGCGCCTCTATGGACTTTGCGAAACGATGGCTGGTCATGGCCGAAACTGCTTGCTGAAGACAAGTCGTTGCTGTGAAAGCAATCACTAAAAGTTTAGTGCCTTGCATCCTGATCTTTATTGTGTGCCGGCACGACTTCATCATCAGTCCAGTCATCGGTATTGTTTCCTCATGTTTAGCATGTTCAACTCTCCGTCGATCTCGCGCGTATGCACCACACCGAATTAGCAGACACTTACCCATGATCTCTTTGAAGAAGACAACCAGTGTGGGAGGCCGGCCGATTACTCAGCATTCTTCGCGAACCTCTGTCGCCTTCCATTATCTACGGCGTGAGCTCTCGAATCGGCTGATTGCGAGAGGGATCGATGTAGGCGAGCAGGTTGGCCTGCAGCAACATCTTCTTATAGAGGCGTCATAGAGTTCCCAGGCTCGTTTTCAGCATGGGCGGAGGCACCGGCAAAGAGCTCGGTTGTAGACGTTGTCCGATGTACAGCAAAGCATTCTTTCGGTTCCGGTCACATGAGAACTCAGGATTCCTGATGTCTCTGCGACTGCATGACGAGCATCGTCGCAGCAAGCGAAGTCCCGACCGATCCGCCCATATTGTGCGCGCGAGATTAGTCAGACCCGAAACATCGGAAATCGTCATCAAGCAGGCGATTACTACGATGTGGATCGCCTCTCCGCTGTACTACACGGCTAACCGGTGTGGCTGTACATTCATTGAGAAAGTTCATTCTTAGATTGCCCTTGATCTCAGTACTGTCGAGCTTCTTCGGTCAGTCTAGCTCCTGACACAGCCTCACAAGAGGGGTTTGCGACCACTAGTCCGCGTTAGCGGCAATTTGGCTAGTGGGTCTCTATCCACGTCTCGATCATCTGAAAGGACTGTGGAGCGGACGGGTGCAAAGCCACATCATGGCCGGTCCTCGGGACAATCTTCGCTGTAAGACTGGCGGCCGCCGTGTAATAAGGCTGTTCTGCATGCAGCAGCGAGTCGCTGCTCGAGCAGTCCAGCGCCGCAGGCAGGGTGCAGAAAAGCGCATCCTCTTGGCCGAGCAACAGCAGCACCGGTTCCGTAATTGCGTTTGACGTGTTGAGCGGGGCAGGTACAAAAAACGTTGTCGCTTCGGAGGTGACCCCTGCCTCAGAAAAAAGGTCCTTGTGGGCTTCGTCATAGGTGATGACGGCAGGATCGGCGAATGAGGAATAGAACACGTTGCGCGAGCCAGGCAATGTCGTCAGATAACCGACGTCCAGTGTGGACAGGGCAAACTCCGGATCAAGTGTCGCCGGGTACAGACTGGCAACCACAAGCGGCAGACCCACGCCGGCTCCTGTCCCCAATCCGTCCAGAGCATGGGTAAGACCCGTGAGAACGACACGAGTTGCATCGTTATACCTCCCTGCCTCCTGAGCGGTTACGATCGAACCGTAGGAGTGGCCGATGAGATTCACCTGATTGTAGCCCTGGGCTTTGGTCCAGCTGACGATTTGGTGAAGAACATACGCGTCGGCCTGCACCGTGATCATTGTGCTTGGCGGATGGCTGCTTCCGCCCGTGCCGATGCGGTTGTAGTCCAGCGCTGCACGCCCCGTGCTCAACACCTTATCGACATAGGAGTAGATTTCAGGGGTTTGTGGCCAGTCCCAGTAGGACTTGTTGTACGTGGTGCCCGGCGTCAAAATGTCGATGCCCGGCAAAGATTGCCCTTGGGGCCGATCGGGCAGACAAAGGGTACCAGTCACGAAGTAGGCCGCGGCCTCATTGGAGGCAAGTGACACCGGAATCTGCACGTTTCTGCAGTGTTTCGTCTGCGCCTGCATAGCGAGGAAGGAAGCACTCAGCAACGTCATGACAAGCAAACTGCGAATCTGAAGCATTAAACAATCCTTTTCTGTTGGAGCTTGGGCTAGTGACGATTTCGTTCTGCACGAGTGTGATCAATCGGATTGTCAGGAACAAAGTGTTGCTAGACGGGAATTATAGGAAATCATCAAATAAGGGTACATCACCACCGTGAAGAGAGTCTGAACGTCGGCGATCGTTGCGCATGAGCATCGATTCTCACTTGCTACGCAGAACAACACGGGACCTGCAAGCCGCTGCAACCAACAGAGGCTCTTTGGCAAGCTCCTATAGGTCGCGCGACAGCTTCAAGTCTTTTCCCTGAGCACGGCGTACTTAGATATCCTCGTACGCCCTGCTAGTCAACCTCGGCAGCGTAACCCCTGCTGGGGTGGTCCAAGTTCTGCCCGGAGTAGCACACTCTGCTATCGAGGCGGGAAGGTGATCTCTAAGGACGAGATAGGCACGCTGCTCGGGCCAGAAATTACCTTTATTCTGTGTTTTCCAGGCGAACTCCCGACGCAGATCCGGCTATGGCAGATCAGCTTAGACGAGTCAGTCGATGACAGTTGGAAGGTTCGTGTGTCGATCTCGGCCGAGCAGTGAGGACAGGACCAGACGTCGGAAAGTCGATTACTCGGCTGGACTTTATCATGGTGTTTGTCCTCCTCGTTTAGGTGGCGCTCGATCTCCTCCCATGCGACACTTATGAATTCGACGGTATCGTGAATCTGCTCACGCAAGGGCGTCACGTTCACGCCAAGGTACTTCTACTCCTGAGCCGAAAGGCTGTAATGCGATAGACATTTTCGAAGCACCATTCCTTCGGTGGCTCCTTGTCTTCGGGCAACTCATCTGAGCGAACATGAGTTCTCTAATGAAAGTCGTGCGATTTGAGGGCTAGTTGTGCGTCGATGGTGAGTTCCGCAACCCGGTGCATGCGGATGTGGACAACTTTGTCGATGTTCTGGAGCATGCCTTCAATCAGCAGAATCTTGCCGTAAGTGACGAGGGAGCGGTTCTGTTCATAGAGGTCCGGGTCGATGATCGCGTTGCAAATGCCGGTCTCGTCTTCAAGAGACAGGAAGATAAAGCCGTGCGCGGTTCCTGGCCGCTGCCGAGCAATAACACAGCCGGCGATTCGTGCCTTGGTTCCGTTCCGAACGTGCCGGAGATGGCTGGCGGGGAAGACCTGCATGCGACGCAGCTCACTGCGGCAATGCGCCATCGGATGCCAGCCGACGGTGACTCCCGTGCCACCGTAATCGGCCACAATTCTCTCGGTCGGGTTCATCTTCTCGAGCGGTGACGTAAAGGTTTCGTCCTGATCAAGGCCGGCGAATAATGGCCCTGCTTGGCGAACTGCGCGCTCCACCTGCCATAGCGCGTCGCGGCGGTGAAGATTGGTGCCAAGAGGATTTAGGGCGCCTATCTCAGCGAGCATCGTCAGTTCCGCTGTTGAAAGCGATGGAACTCGGTGCGCAAGCTCTTCTATGGTGCTGAACGGTTCAACGGCACGCGCCTGCTCGAGTTGCGCGGCGGCGATGGCACGCAGGCCGTGCACGTAACGCAAGCCAAGACGCAGTGAATAGCTGCCCAGCTCTTCGCGTTCCAGGGTGCAGTTCCATGCGGAACAGGTCACATCGACTGGCTTGAGGCGGCATTCCACTGAGCAGGATAAGCGCTCGGGCTCTCAGTCTGGGGGACTGGGAAAGCCAAGCGGCGATGGGAAACTCCGGGATGTGGACGGCGGCAAAGGACATGCTAACTCCCGACCGCGCGCATCCATGCCGGAGCCGTACGCCAGCTGGTGACCCGTCCAGGTGCTTTCTTCCCCAGCACCGGTCCGGTACGTTGCCGGGAAACCTGTGCGATGTGCTGCGTGGAAGAGAGCACGCCGTCCACACGCGGCAACTCGCCGGCAGAACATTCGACGACGCAAGCGGCACTGGATCGGGCGCACGGTGCTTGGCTCAGAACCAGGAAGACCGTATCGCTGAGCTTGGCTGCCTTCTGGAAGCGCCACCAAGTGGCGGACTGGATCCGTTGCGTCTGGAGGGGTGAGAGAGATGCTATATCCAGCACGACTACACGAAACCCACCAGCCTGAAGAACCTGATCGGTTGCTCGTAGTGCACGGTCCAGCACGGTCCAAGGCTTCTTCTCAGTATCACAACAACTGACAGCAGGTGCCGTTACAGCGGATCGCTGCCGTGCAGCTTCGGCTGCGGCCCTGTCCGACTGCCGAAGCGGATCGCGGTCGTCGACTTTACGCGAGTTGAATTGCTCCCATTCGACCTGGTCCGGTGAGGCTTCGGAGAGGCCCATCGGCTGGTTGGGATAGCCGGGCGTACCCTCCATCTTCCTCCTGCGGCGTTCTTCTTTGTCGAACAGCATTTGTTCGAGCGCAGGCGCGAGCCCTTTCGTCTCACCGCGCGGATGAGATCCGCCGCAATGCGGCTGGCTAAGCTGCTGCTGCTCTCGTTCGTCCCTAAGCGGTACGCTGCTTACCCTGCTCGCAGCAGGAGGCACTATCTTGAGCGAAGAACCGAAACGTACCCAAAGTAAGTTCCGAAGGACCACGCCTGCCGCTGCCGCACTGCTCGGTGAGCATGTGTCGCTCGCATCGATGTAAGCACAAACGCCTTCACGCGACGCCGAGGCCAGTAGTGCAAGACCGATGGCGCTCCGGCCTGAGCACTCAGGGCCGGTGACCTCACACAACGAGCCAAGCGGAAATCCGCCGTCCAGAAACTTGTCAAGTACAGGATTGCCCGACGGATGGAGCCTTGGAAAGGACTGCGCCACAGGAGACAACGCTGCGGGAATGCGAGCTGCGAGTTTAGCCTCGATCTCCTTCTTCAGAACCGCTGCGCTGATCCCCATTTGATTCGCCCTTTCTTCGCCTGCTAGGATGCCTAACATACCGCAGAAAGGGGTAGGAAATCCAGCTTGCACACTAGACGGTGCATCAAAGAGGCTAGATATAAAACTGCATGAGAGCTCTATACATGGCTTTGATCTGAGCCGAACCCAACCTATTGTGTTCAAGTAAAAGTTCGCGCCAAGATATCTGTCAATCATGACTGACCTCTCCCATATCGCTTTGCTCGGCTCACGGAAGATTGTTCATGTGGACATGGATGCGTTCTATGCGTCGGTTGAGCAACGTGACGCCCCCGCACTTCGTGGGCGACCAGTTGTTGTCGCGTGGAAAGGGAAGCGCTCCGTGGTCTGCGCAGCTTCCTACGAAGCGAGGCACTTCGGCGTGCGTTCTGCAATGCCGGCTGTGACAGCTGAGAAGTTGTGCCCTGAAGCGGTCTTTGTCGCGCCTGACTTCGTTCGTTACAAAGCCGTCTCAGAAGCAATTCGCAAAATCTTCGAGCGTCACACGGCCGCCATCGAGCCACTCTCGCTCGACGAGGCCTATCTCGACGTCACGCAAAACAAAACCGGATTGCCGACGGCCACACTAGTCGCGAAAACGATTCGGCAGGAGATCTGGAACGAACTGCAGTTGAGGGCATCTGCCGGCATCGCCCCGAATAAGTTTCTCGCAAAGATTGCGTCTGACTGGCGAAAGCCGAATGGGCAATTCGTCATCCAGCCGCACGAGGTGCAAGAGTTTCTGATTACCCTACCGGTCGGACGAATCCCTGGCGTGGGAAAGGTGACTGAAGCGCGAATGGCCAAAGCCGATATCAAGACAGTTGGGGACCTCTACGCAATGGAGATATCTACACTTGAGAGCCAATTCGGAAGTTACGGACAGCGGCTCTATGATTTGGCTCGCGGAGTCGACCATAGCCCGGTCATTTCCAATCGCGCACGCAAACAGATTTCCGCAGAAGACACGTTCCCAGAAGACCTTCCACTCGCGGACTGCGACGCCCACATCCGTCGATTGGCTGAGAAGGTCTGGGCCGCCTCAAAGGGCAACGCACGCCAAGCAAGAACTGTTGTTCTCAAGTTGAAGACGAAGGAGTTTCGATCGTTGACACGAAGTTTAACACCAAGAGTTCCGATATCAACATGCGAGGCGCTTACAAATGTGTGTCTCTCAGCCTCTGCAGACGAGTCGGCTTGCCGCCACGACAGCTCTATCGTTTGGCTGGGGTGGGTCTGAGTAATCTTAGTTGTAGAGAGGAGGTGGGGGCATCTAATCACCTTCATTCTGGCTTACTAGAAGTTTGACCGGTCTTATGTCGAAGATAAGGCCAGCTACGTTAGACAATCGGAGAGTATGGAGGCGATCGCTAGAATTAAGCGGATTTGCTAATCAGGTCAGAACGGGTTCCGGCTAAAGACATCAGATGTGATTTATAACACTTACAAGCCCAAGCTCTACAGAGCTACTGTCATGTGTCAATAGGCTATAGTCTAACGCCACGTTGCATGGCCGGATTCGCAGTGAATATGATGCTTTCATGCCTCCCTAGAACGCGTAACCGATGTTCTCACAAACCCTGGTCTATGAGAAAGAATGTTGGTCTGTCCTGGCTCGACTCGGAGTTTTAAGCAGGCTCGTGATGCGGTCAGCGATATCTGTACTAGCCGGCACGAAGACAATCATCGTGAGGTCCTGGCGTCCGTCCACTCCGAAAGAAGATACTTCAAAGCTTAGGGTTCCAAGAACTGGATGGCGTAAATCTTTTAGTGCGTGAGCGCTATCCGACACATCGTTGTCACGCCACATCGCCTTGAAAGCCGGGCTTGAACTCGAAAGTTCGTCGACCAAGGCGCCGACTTCTGCCATGGCACCTGCTCTCGCCACGTCGGCGCGGAAGGCGGCGACCGACATCCGTGCCACAGCTTCCCAGTCGTAGTAGAGAGTACGCGCGGCAGGATCCAGGAAGACTAGCCGCAGAGAGTTGCGGTCCTTGGCCGCAAGCTCGCCGAGGTTTGGCCAGATCACCGTGCCAGCCTCGTTCCAGGCTACGACATCCCACGTCGCGGTCTTGATGAAAGCTGGCGCGGGACCTAGCTTGTTCAGTATCCGCTGCAATCGAGGTTCGATCCCTTCAGGCCGCTTATAGCGGGTTTCGGGTGCTCTCCCTAGGCCAATCAGGAACAGATGTTCGCGCTCGGCATCCGTCAGTAGGAGTGCCTTCGCCAGGTTGTCGAGCACCTCAGATGAGGGCGCTCCACCACGACCTTGCTCCAGGCACACGTACCAAGCGGAGCTGATGTTGGCTCGTTGCGCAACCTCTTCACGCCGCAGCCCGGGCGTACGACGACGGGTCGATGAGAACCCGAAAGAAGCAGGATCGAGTCTGGCCCGCCGGTCCTGAAGAAACCTGCCAAGCGCCTGACCTACATCTTCTTGAGCAGCCAAGGTACTAGTATCGGTCATAGGATAAATTCCCGTCTTTACTATGATAAAGGCTGCGGCGATCATGGTTCAAGATCATTGGAGGATCTGGATCATGCGTGTATTTGTAACGGGAGCAACGGGTTTTATCGGAACAGAATTGGTAAAGGAATTGATAGAGGCAGGGCATCAGGTACGCGGGCTCACACGCAGCGATGAAGGTGCGGAGCAGTTGACGGCAGTAGGTGCAGAGGTACATCGCGGGGATCTTGAGGACCTGGATAGTCTGCGCAGCGGTGCGACGGGTATGGATGCCGTGGTGAACCTCGCGTTCAGCCATGACATGTCGAAGTTCGCTCAAAGTGCCGAGAGCGAGATTCGCGCAATCGAAGCCATGGGATCGGTCCTAGAGCCGGGCAAGTTGCTCTTGGTAACCTCTGGTGTCGCAATTACACGCAGCGAGCCGGGCTCCCTGCGTAAGGAGACCGACCCCCCACTGGAAGCAGCGGAGATCCCGCGTAAGCCCGATCAAACGGCGCGGGCCGTCGCAGAACGAGGTGTGCACGTGGGCGTGCTTCGCATGTCGCAGATCCATGACACTCACAAACAAGGACTCGTGATTTATCTCATTCAGATCGCGCGCGAAAAAGGCGTTTCGGCCTATGTGGGGAATGGCACAAACCGCTGGGCGGCGGCTCCGGTCAAGGACGTGGCGCACCTGTATCGGCTGGCTCTTGAGAAGACGGGACCGGGCGTGACGACGTATCACGCAGTGGAGGAAGAGGGGGTATCGTTGCGGGATATCGCTGAGGCGATTGGCAGGGGACTGAAGGTACCAGTCATCTCGATTCCCCCAGAGAAGGCTGAGGAGCACTTTGGCATGTTCGGCCATTTTGCAACGATGGACATCTCAGCCTCCAGCGAATGGACGCGTAAGACCCTCGGGTGGGAGCCTACCGGCCCAGGCATGATCGAAGACCTAACGAACATGAAGTATTACTGACGAAGCTGCAGCGAGCAGCATCGGCCAGCGGTCAATTGTTCGAGTCAGAGGGGGCTCAGCTTCTGAGCCCCCATCGACGATGAAGATACTGAATAATTGTTGTACGTGGATAGCTCGCATCGCAGAGGAGCGTAGACAAGCTTCGGTGTTCTCGAAAACGGAGGATCACGAGAGCGCTTGGTACCCAATCCAGAAAAGAGGCTTTTGCTGGGATTCGCGATTCTCGAAACGTGTTCTCAAATGCTATTCTTGGTTCAGCATGCCACCCACGACTTCTGAGAAGAAATCAATCAAGAAGAAGGCCGTTAAGAGCCACGCCACAGACCAAGCCATGCTGATCGGCTACGCGCGTGTTTCCACACAAGACCAGAATCTTGAGCTGCAGATCGAAGCACTGAAAAAGGCAGGCTGCAAGAAGATTTTCGAAGACAAGGCCAGCGGCAGTCGAGCGGAGCGTCCCGGTCTTGCTAAGGCCCAGGAGAGTTTTCGCAAAGGAGACACCTTTGTCGTCTGGAAGCTGGACAGACTAGGTCGAAGCGTCAAGAACTTGGTCGATCTCATAGGCGAGCTCCAGACGCAGGGTGTCCAGTTCCGGAGTCTTACGGACTCGATCGACACCGGCACAACTTCGGGCCGCTTTTTTTTTCATGTGATGGCGAGTTTGGCTGAGATGGAAAGGGAACTGACCGTTGAACGAACCCGCGCCGGACTCGAAGTCGCCCGCCAACTTGGGCGCGTAGGCGGGCGGCAACGGCAGATGACCGAAAGCAAGATCAAATCAGCAAAGAAGCTGCTTGCTAGCGGAGTTCCACCGCGCGACGTGGCCAGCAATCTCGGGGTTTCCATCCCCACTCTCTATAGATGGGTTCCCGCGTCAACGCATTCGTAGTAGGCCCGTTCTTCCTGCCAAGTCCCGTACTGACCACAAACCGACTTATAGGGACTCACCTAGGGCTATGGGATTGCCGGTCGATCACAAGTAGTTAAGCCCAAGCAAACGCAAGCCAGCCTTGCAACCGTTTGTGTATGGTGTTTGCACGCCATGAGTCAGCCAGACGCACGCATTCGGCCCAAGCAGCACTTCGAAATACTCGACGGCCTGCGCGGCGTCGCGGCCATGATGGTGGTCATCTTTCACATGTGCGAGGCATGGAACGGCGGCGATCACTCCAAGCAGATCATCAACCATGGCTACCTGGCAGTGGACTTCTTTTTCATGCTCTCCGGCTTTGTCGTCGCCTACGCTTACGACGACCGTTGGCACCCTGCAAACGGCCAGCGACGCATGACGCTGTGGGACTTCTTCAAGCGCCGCCTCATCCGCCTTCAACCCATGGTCGTCGTGGGCACCATCCTTGGTGCGCTGCTCTTTTACCAGAGCGCCAGCCCCAAAGTCTTTCCACTTATTGCAGCCACACCGGTGTCCAGGCTCATTCTCATCGCACTCATAGGCTGCACGCTGATTCCGATACCCATCTCCATGGACATTCGCGGCTGGCAGGAGATGCACCCGCTCGACAGTGCGGCCTGGTCGCTTGTCTTCGAATACACCGCAAACGTCGGCTACGCGCTCGGCCTGCGCAAGGTATCCAATCGCGTGCTCCTGGTGCTTGCGGCGCTCTCCGCGGCCTTTCTCACGCAATATCTTGTGACCACGCCGCGCGGCGACATTACGGGTGGCTGGACGCTCGACGCTCTTGAACTCAAAATCGGCTTTCTGCGGCTGCTTTACCCATTCATGGCCGGCATGCTCCTGCAACGGATGCACAAGCGCATTCACGTCCGCAACGCTTTCCTGTGGTGCAGCCTGCTGCTCGTCCTCACCTTTATCCTGCCGCGCTTCGGCACGCCGGCCACGGCTTGGAAGAACGGTCTGTACGAGGCGCTGGTCGTCATTCTCCTGTACCCGGTCATCGTGGCCATGGGCGCCAGCGAGCAGGTCAGCGGACGCGTGGCCACCCACCTGTGCCGTTTCTCAGGTGCAATTTCCTACCCGCTCTACATCACGCACTACGCACTCATCTACGTCTACACAGCCTGGGTGTCCGACGGGAAGCTCACCCCGGCGCAGGGCTTGGCATGGGGTGCGGCTTTGTTCTTTACCGCCATCGCCATCGCATATGCCTGCCTCAAGCTCTACGATGAGCCGGCGCGCCGTTGGCTGAACCGCCGCTTCCTGGTCACTGGCACCACTACACCGTAGTTCGAATTGTCCAACAGATGCCATCTGCACGACCCGGGACTCCTGCAGAGAAAGCTCTAGGCATGGCACACCTACGACTTGTGAAGGTTCGAGTGGGCCAGATTTATAACGGGAAACGCGCATCTCGGAAGTTGAGAAACGGCGGCCGACCCTTGGGGGCGACCACCGGCCCCGTCACCTAATCGTGCATGACAGCGAACATGTCGAGGAACTCCTGGTATTTGCCATCTTTCTCCGCAGTGCGCAGAGGTCTAACTTTCTCGACGAGAATCTCTCCCTTTTCGATGGTGTTGTTCTCCAAGATCTGCACAACCTCCTTGGTGAACTCATCGAGAGGCATGGCACGCGGATCGCTGGCCTGCTGCGGACCGCCAAGCTCTGTTTGTACGTAGGGCGGTGCGAGCTCCAGTACTTCAACGCTGGTCTTCCGCAGTTGCACACGAAGCGCATCGAGCCAGTTGTGCATGAAGGCCTTGGTCGCGCTGTAAACCGGACCCGGCGGGTAGGGGACGAACGCAAGCCCTGAAGTCGTCACGATCAGCGTGGACTGTGGCTGCGCACGCAACGTGGGTAGCAGCGCAGCCGACAGTTGCACCACGCCGGTGATGTTGGTCTGAATCGTGCTGTACGCGCGCGTTAGGTCAATCGAATCTGCCGTGTAGTCTTCTAAGCCAGCGATCCCTGCGTTGTTGACCAGAACATTCAAGTCAGGAAACTGACTCTTTACAGACTCCGCGAACTTTGCGATAGCCGCACAGTCAGTCAGATCCACAGCGATACCGACCATCCCAGGATTGCGGCCCGTGACCTCGTCAAGCAGCACCTGCCGTCGCCCGGCGATGATGACCTTGTTTCCCTTGCCGTGCAGCGCCTCAGCAAGTGCGCGGCCGATGCCGCTGGTGCCTCCAGTGACTAGGATAGTGTTGCCTGAAATCTTCATCGTCACTCCTTGCCGTACTAGATGCATCGAGGTGCGAGTTGGATTGCCTTTGTTTGCTGAACGATGAGCTCCGACGAGCCGACCCGGTGCACAGTTCGACCGTTTCTGGAAATCTTTTCTCGATCGACGCAAATGCGTCCCGTCTCAACTCGCAACGTCGTTTCCCAGATCGGTTAGTCCCTGGGAAACGCACTCGGCGTCACTTGAGAGTGGTCCTCGCTGCTGAGGTATACCGTATCGCCACGTTGCACGAGGCCCCGAAAAGGCGTGGCATAGGGTTGATTTATGGTTTACGCTACACTCAATGCGCAAAGCAGTAAAGCCTATTGCGACACATCCGTCCAAGGGACAGACGGTGGGGTACGTGAGGGTGAGCAGCTTCGAACAAAACGAGAGCCGCCAGCTCGAAGGGCTTGAGCTGGACCGTGTGTTCCTGGACAAAGCATCGGGCAAAAATATTCAGCGTCCGCAGCTCGAAGCTCTTATGAAGTACGTCCGGGATGGCGATTTGGTGATTTGCCACTCGATGGATCGCCTAGGCCGAAACCTTGTGGACCTGCGAAGAACGGTTACGGACCTGACCTCCCGGAAGATTGGCATCCGCTTCATCAAAGAGAACCTGACCCTGACCGGCGACGATTCACCGATGGCAACGCTGTTGCTCAACATGATGGGCTCGTTCGCTGAGTTTGAACTGGCGTGGAGCCGGGAACGGCAGCGGGAAGGAATCGAGCTGGCGAAGCGGGCCGGAATCTATAAGGGTCGCAAACGTCTGCTGACGCCGGATCGGGCGGCGGAGCTAGGCCGTCGCCTTGGCGAAGGGGAGAGCAAAGCGGCCTTGGCGCGGGAGTTCGGGTTGGATCGGACGACAGTCTACCGATATATCGGACGGGCAAAGGCTAAGCATCTGAGCGGGGAAAGGGTAGGGAAGTGACACGCATCGTTCAAAGGGTGATGCACTGTCCGTGCGGGAATCCCAGGGTCTTGGCCTTGGGACTGTGCTCAACCTGCTACACGCTGAAGCGGCAGGATGAGGAGTATTTCGGTGGCCTGCGTGAAGCGGTTTTGGAGCGCGATGGATACCGTTGCCGCGTCTGTGACGCCTCCGGTCGTGACAAACGATCCATCATTGTTCACCACAGGGTTCCGGGCAAGTCGGTCATGAACCTGATGCTCTCGCTTTGTCCCGGCTGCCATGCCAAGATTCATCGGACACAGGCGGCGCTGTCGGCGATGCCGCCTCTCCTCCTGGCACTGTGGCGAGAGCAGCATCCGAAAGCTCATGAACAAGTCCAGCTCGACTTCACATCTAAGAAGCCCGCCGCCACACTCGTTCCGCTCTTCGAAGAAGAGTAGGCTCGTTTGAGCTTTGCTGACGAGAAGCCGCTTATCAGGACCTACATCGGATTTCAATCCGAGATCATGCCGATCGAATGTAGCCAAACCTCCATCAGTTGCGGCCAGCGGGTCGCAGGGTATTTCGTCGGACGCAGACCAAATGCATGCCCGCCTTCGGCATAAGAATGGAACTCCACAGGCACTTTCGCTTTGATCAGAGCTGCCTCATAGCTCAGGGCATCCCACACGCTGTCGACATCATCGTTCTCGTTCTGGAGGAGAAAAGTGGGTGGCGTGCGCGCACTAATGTTCTGCGCGATATCTGGGTTCAGTTCAAGAGTTCCGCGTTTGAACGCCAGATGCCCTGGGTAAAGAGCGACCGCAAAGTCCGGGCGGCAGCTCTCATCGTCTGCGGAGTCAACGCGTTTGTAAACGCGCCTGTTGAAGTGAACGCTCATTGCTGCAACTAGATGGCCTCCGGCTGAGAAACCTAGCACGCCCAGTTTTCGAGGATTGATCTTCCACTCTGCTGCATGCAGCCGAACCAGACCCATAGCTCTTTGAGCGTCTTCCAAAGACATCGGAGAGCCGGGGTATGCGCCCCAATAGGGTGCGGAACGAGGGTTGGGAACGCGGTACTTCAACAAGACGCACGTGATTCCCCTACTCGTGAGCCAATCACAGATCTCTGTTCCTTCAAGGTCGATTGCCAAGACAGAAAAACCGCCGCCTGGAAAGACCATCACGGAGACCCCGGTGTTCTTGCCCTTCGGCTGATAGACGGTCAAGGTCGGACGAGAAACATCCTCAACGGAGAGCCAGGGTTTACCAGCGACGAAATCCTTCTTCTCGGTGGTTGATTCCACGTGCTCAGCCTCTTTTGTCGGCCGGGCGTCGGGAATGGCCGAGGGCCAGAGTGGCATCTGCACATGCCCGGTGGAGGGTTGCCATGCGGCTTGCTGGCCAGCCACCACTCGGGGAGATACTCCCATCGAGAAAATGACGAGAGGAGAAGCCAGGAAACTTATGAACTGACGCACCAGGACCTCATTCTGAAGAGGATGTAGCTCTCGTTTGCAGTGCCGATTGGGAAAGCAGATCAACAGCAGACTACGTTTGCCTTGGCCTGAAGAGACCTCCGCCTGGGCTCTATGACTCAAGATTGTCAACATGTTTTAAATACCGACAAGTCTTAGTGCTGTATCTGGACCGCCCACGATGGAAGTCTGTTGCGGCAGCGCCGCGTGCGGGCGGTTCGGATACAGCGACTTGAAGGAAGCCGCTGTATCCAGGGCCGCTGGTCTATGGGCGTTGAATGGGGGTGCTTTGCTTCTGGAGGGGTGGGAGCCTTTGGTTCGGGTGTGGAGTGTGGGTAGGAAGGGGTCACTACACCAAACGTCAAAAATCGTACGCTAAGCCGTGAAAGCTGCCTCTTGCGTCTCTCAACTGGCGAGAAGCGCGTCTACGAAGACCTAAAAGCTGATGTGTCTAGCGATTTCTGTAGCCGCCTCTTCGCAGCTTTGGCTGCTTACGTCTACCCGCATGCCTGCGTTGGTGCGGTTCCAATCTCGCCGAGATTCGAATCGAGCAAACGCCTTCTCGCGCAAGTGCAGAAGCGGCCGGTACGTTGACATGTCGTTGCCTGCTTCCTCCAAACAACGCTCGATCAGCACGTCGAAGGGGCCGTCTAGGAAGACCAGCAGACCTGTGTAGTGTTCACGTAATAAGCGTTGATTCTCCAACAGATCTACAGCGGCTCCACCTAGGGCTACAACAGTAGTCGGAAGCGCAAGACACTTTGCCATAATTTCAGCTTCAGCGGCGCGGAACTTTACCTCTCCCAGTTCGCGGAACAGAGACAACGCCGAACGCGCATGAACACTCTCAATCTCCCGGTCGATATCGATGAAAGGCCATCCAAGCCGTTCGGCGAGTATCCGTCCAGTTGTAGATTTCAAGAACCCATGAAGCCTGTAAGAGCAATGTTCTCGATGGACACGCACAATACCTGATTCTTGATCTCGCTACTCCTGCACGAGCAAGTGTATTCGGTTTCGCAGCTTTGCTCATAGCAGCGATGCGAAAGGCCACATTCGGGAACCGTGGAATGATCAGTACTTACAAGTCGTCCTCTCGCACCAAATCGGCTGGCGGCTCCAGTTGCGGAAACGAACGTTTACGCACGGTTTAGGTCAGGAGCTAAAGCCCCGCAATCGTCGTTGCAAAAGCCTGTTGCCATTGCTCTTTCTCTGGCGACAGGTTTGCGCAATGGGCCTTAGCGTACGATTTGTGACGTTTGGTGTGGTGATCCCAAATCCGCCGAGATCCTCGTTGCCGAGATCGCCGCCCGCTTTCATATCGCGCGTCTACCCTCTACCGCACTATTAAACTTGCAGTCTAGGTCAACCATGTACCCGATTCGGAAACACAACTAAGGTTTAGTTGAAATAGGTAGAAGTTTTGACGCCGTTGCTTTGTCGGATTTTGACATCATTCCGTCCTTCTCCCAAAGTACGTTCCCTTCGGGGTCGGTGAGAACCGTAGTAGGAGTCCGAGTGGCCCCAAATGTCTTCGCAAATGCCGTTGAGACGAAGAGGGCCGTGTCCGGAGGAGAGGAGGACGGGAGTTCTGCAATGTTTGGCACGACGGAGATCACGTCGCATTTAGCCGCCAGTGCGTCAAACTTCAGTTCCAGCCAAGTCGAATTCTCCATTGCACAGAAAGTGCACGTCTTGGCTGTGTAGTGGATTAGACGGCAAGCCGGTTTCTGAGAATCCAACCTCGCACCCTGCAAGCTCACCAGATTTGTTGAATCGATCTTTCGAGTCGATACAGGCGCAGGACGATTGAGAGCATAGAGCAGAGCCAAAGCGGCGCAATCGGCCAGCAACAGAACGACGGTAAGCACCATCCACACGCGCTGATTTTTCATTGTCCGCTTGCCTTAAGCGTGGCGAGAGCGTTGATGTCAAATATTGATTCCGGTCGGGTAAGTTCATGTTGAACGATCATGGAAGCGTTCAGGAGCAGAGCATGATGCTTTTCAGCCGCGTCAGCCAAGGCGAGTGATGGGATGTACTGCAATCGATCGAGCACAACGACGTCGCTTGCATGGGAAGGGTTTTCTCCCTCCGAGAGAGGGCACGACGAGTCCGTGCACACAATGATGGGGAACAGGCCTGCAGAAGCAATCGTAGACATAGCTGAGTTCCACAACCGACGCTGTGAAAGCAGTTCCGAACTTTGCGAAGGAATCAAGAGGAAACCTCGAGGTCTCGAGGAGAGGCGTTTGGCAAGGTAAACAGGAACGCCTGATCTGTATCCATCCAGCGATCGTAAATGAAGGTAAACCACCGGATTCGAGGCGAGTTGCCGATTTGCTCTGTACTGCGTATAGCAGCGGAAGGCAATGATAGACAGTGCGACGATGAGCGCGAACACTCGAAGCATGTCGGATGTGCTGGGAGCCGAGGATTCGAATTTTAATCCTCGGCTCTCATGCTGAACTGCTTCGCTCATTCTGCATTCCCCGGGAGTAATGGTGCATCGGTTTAGGTCGGCAATCGGGCTACTGGGCGCAGGATGAATCACTCTCGTGATATAGAGTGCCATTTAGGTAGACATCGCAGCCGCAGGAAGAGCCGCCGAATGGTTGACCGGTGCAAGTACCATAAGTTCCCAGACAGGACCGTCCAGAGACGCATGAGTACGCCTTTGCTTTTGGAACAGCGAACACGCAAGTCGCTGCGAGCAAAACGGCAACGGACAAGTTTAATATCCGTTTGGTGTAGTTGCTTGGGGAGGTCATTTCTTTCTCCTTTTGCCAAAGTTGTGAAGGAAGGAGTTTTCGACAAAGCTCGTTGTGGACCAGCATAGAAGCTGACCCAAGATGAGAATGGGATACTCCGCTCGCGCCGAAGAAGTCAAGTTGTGTTTTCGGGGTATGAAAGCGCATACTTTCCTCGTCTGAGAGTGGGGGTGTGCGCTCTTATGGAGAGGCCCGCTTTTATGTCGTATAGCCGTCCATCATCTCGTGTGCCTGTCTGCCTGATTGCTTTGCCGTTTCTGTTTGCATCGCAGCTGCAAGCAGCTTCGAGCGGTCCGGTGAGCACGATCAAGCCCTTACAAACGGAGCTGATGCTGCCGCTAGACCTTTCACACGTTCATGTGGGTTCGCCTGTGTTGGTGAAAGTCGCTCTTGAGTGGACCGGTTCTGGCTGCACGTTGCATGCCGGAAGCGTGGTGCAGGGGCATGTGGTTGCAATTGAGAAGCGGTCAAAGGGCGTGAAGGACTCTACACTGCAACTCGCATTCGATGCTGCGGATTGCGATGCGCATCATGAACGAGTTTTCCCCTTCAAGTTGGTCGCGATCGTCGGATCGGAGGGTGGCAACGTCTCTCCAGGCCAATCTGGGGTAAGTGAGGCCCCGCCCTTAGCGGATGCAATCGGAAACGCCATTGGCGGCCCCGGCGGAATACGGAGTGCGCGATCAGCCTCGGCCATTAACTCTTCCTTTGCTTTGCCTGTTCGGCAGCTTCCAGCTCAGATTTTGCCGGGTCAGGTGCTCGGCGTGAAGAAAACAACGCTTACCGTGGATCTGAACGAGAAGGGCACGACCACCATCAAGGCGATCGGCCATGACGTTCGTCTCGAGCAAGGGACAAGCATGATTCTCACGCATGAAGCCATGAGCACAGGGGCAATCGCTAAGGCAGCATCCGGTTCTTCGAGCGGAACCGGTGTCTCCGAGCTCCAAAAAGGCTTTAGCATGTCGGCCACCGGCGGGGGTGGCAGCGAACTCGTAGCCACCGGAGCGGCTAAGGCAGGAAAGGTGAGTGCATCGGAAACAGGCGCAAAGCCTGTCCCACCCCCTGAACCCCTGGACGACACGAACATCTGTACAGGTTCATGCAATGAGGTTAGCGGACCCGCTTCCGCAGAATTTGTTCAGGAAAGTGCAGCCACTGCGGCCGTCTCACTCAAGAGATTGGGCTACTCGCCTCGAAACAATCGCGAAATACGAGCCTTCGATTTGGAAACAGTTCTGAGCTATCTCGACGCTCACGATCTTCTCTGTGCGTTTGATCCTCATCAACTCCGTGAACGATCCGGTCTCGATCAAGAAGACGTACGCAAAGTGAGAGCAGTCCTGATCGATCCTGACACGCATTCCATCAAGCGCATCGTCGAATGGCGCGTCCAGGGGGACGAGCAATACCTTTGGCGCCTTGCGGAGGGTAGGATCCTTGTACATATGGGCCGAGAGCTGCGAGAACTGGACAGTACCCTAAAGCCCGTTCGCGCCATACCCCTCGACGGCAAACTTGCATGGGTCGTCGCCTCTCCCAATGGGGAGCACATCGCGGTCGGAGTTGTTCGTGAGCGTTACTCCGAAGAGATGCGCCGGACTTTGGAAGCAACACTCCCAGATGGCCCCGAGGAAAGCATCGCAGTTCAGGTCTTCGATAAGAACAGCGCCATTCTTGCGACCGCTTTGCAGTCCTCAAAGCAGCCTCCACCTGTGTTGTCTGATGCAGGTGAGCTGCGGCTGCATGGCGATGGGCATACGCATTGGAAAATCTCTGAAATCCGCTGGGATCGCACGGAACACCCCATTGCAGCAACGACATCAGCGTGCAGGCCGCTCCTGAGCACACCGCTCGCCGGCTTGATCTTCGCTGTCGGCTGCACGAGCAGCGGTGGCAGGTGGTATCGCATGCTGCGACCCGACGGCCATCCTCTGCTAAAAGGGGAGTCATCGTCAGAAGAAATTCAACACTATGCCCAAGGCACGATCGGAGGTGATTTTGCTATCAGAACAGTCAAGGCGGCGAAAGCGATGAGCTACGGGGAGCCCTTTAAGAAGGTGGATCTGGTTCAAGAAAGAATCACCATTTATCGGAGCCAAGATGGGTCGAAACTGGCTACGATCGCCACGTCGGATTTCGCTCTGTCGCAGCTGGCCTTTGCGCTTTCACCAAATGGTGAACAGATGGCGGTCATCGGGAGCAGTTCCATCCTGTTTTATCCGGTACATCTCCACCGCAACTAAGGCCCGTAGGTTGGGAGCTTGGGGCTGCTGCGCATGCTCAGACCCTCGGCTTCCTTAGCGTACGGAAATTTCCCTTTCTTGAGCTGTCCCCTATGTGGGGTCCCGTCAGAAAACGGACAATAGAGCACGGTAAGGATCCTGGCCTCCTGCAGTGACCCTGATTCCTTGGTCAGGACGCCGCTCGAACACTCTAGCGGCTTCATGAAGGGCATTCAGGCGAGCTTCCTTGGACCCTATAAGTGCAAACAAGCAGCTAACAAGGTAGCAGCTAAAGCCCGAATCCCTGGCTGTTGTCGATCTCCGGTTGTTTCTGTGCGATGGAAAGGTGAGCGGATGGCTGCTGGTCTTTCTCCGGGTGCGAGTGCAAGGCTTCTGGAGCGCGACTGATGGCTTCAACCTGCTGCACGCGCACCCTTGGGTCGTACATCGACCTCTGATCTACCGTGTAGATGGCAACATCCTGTGAGGCTCGCGAGAGCGCGGCATAGCTGTCACTGGAACGATGGAGAAGCGATGGCTCGGCGAGTCCGGCGAGCACGCGATCCGGCACGAATCCCTTGACCTCCCGGACGACATAGCCGTGCTCGAACTGACGCAGTCGCGTCGGCTCAATCTCGACGCGCTTTCCGTTGTCCAACCTGACCGTAAGGTCTTTCGCTTCCCCGATCTTCTCGATGGTGCCGAAGTCGAGCCGCCGGATGCCAAGTTCCTTGTCTGGACCGACGAAGCGAATACGGTCGCCTTCGGCGAACCTGTCTACGCCCAATCGATGCACGGTGCTGGTCTCCCGGAACCCTTGGTAAGGGTTCGGGTTGTAGGACACGCTCTTCCCGTCTGCCCGCTGGACGGTAATCCGGTTGCTCTTCCGGTTGATGGCCGTAACCTGGGCCGTGCTGTTCTTCTCGATGCCGAGCTTCTCGTTGCCTACGCGGTAGTGAATGACGTTGCCCAGCTCGTACATCCTGACGTCGCGCTTGTCGTCTCCAGTCAAATCCATTCTCGGTCTGGATGTGAGCAGAGCCTGTTCCTGTTGCGAGACGATGCCTTCGGTCTTGAGGGCTGCGCGAATGGCGCTGGTCAGCCGATCGCGTTCTTCTGGCCGATCGGCGAACGCGATCGCTCCGTCGGGGTTGGCGGCGAAGTTCCGGGCAAGGGATGCGGCCCGTTCTCCTGAATCGCGGTGTTCATGGACCCGGCCCTGTCCGTCGAGCATCTCCACTCCGGCGCGGGTCTCATTTTTGCCTAGCGTGGCGACGGTTGCCCGCAGCTGCTCGATCTCGGTGGGAGGCTTGGGCGAAGCAAGGACCGGTGCACGGCTGAGGGCACCGGCGTCGGCGGTGTAGATCACCGCATCCTGTTTGGCTGCGGAGAGGGCGTTGTAGACCTTGCTCTCGCTCGTGAGTTGGGGTGCGGTTTTGATGCTGACGAGGATGCGGTCGGCGGATACGGCCTTGGCGCCATCGACGGCGTAGCCGTAGTCGATGTGGCGCGGCGTCGTCGGGTTCAATTCGACCGTCTTGCCATTGTCCAGGCGAACCTCGATGGTGCGGTTGCCGGTGATGCATTCGATAGTGCCAAGGTCGCCGATCCTCACCCCCAGCTCTTTATCCGGCGCGGTGAACTGGATGCGCTCGCCAATGGCGAACTCGCGGCGTTCGTCACGCTGAACGGTAGCCAGCGCGGTTTCAGCGCGGAATCGCGCGGGGTTGTAGGTGACCTCCTCGCCGTCCGATTTCTGGACGGTGAGGAGATTCCTGCGAGCGTCGACGCCGGTGACGATCCCAGACGCGCCGTCGCTGATGCCGTGGCCTTCAAGTCCTTTCTTGAAGGTGATGACATCTTCCCGCTCGTAGTTCGCCGCGGTGAAACGGCCTTCGGTTCGGAGGGTGTTGACCCACAGCTTGCGATCTTCGGGAGCGAGTGCGCCGGTGCTCTTGAGTTCGGCGCGGAGGAGCTGGGTGAGTTCCTGGCGCTCGGCGCGGTTGGGCGCGACGATGACCGTTTTGCCCGGCTGGGCGGCAAAGTCCTGAACGACCGCCGCCAAGCGTTCTTTTGAGTCGGGGTACTCGCGGATGCGGCCCTGCCGCTCCAGCAGCTCAACGCCTGCTGCGGTCTCGTTTTTTCGCAGCAGATCGATCGCCTGCGCCAGCTGAGCGGCGCTGCTTGGCGGCCGGAACTCGACGGCGGCGCTCTTCGAAACATCGGTTGCGAGCCGGCCGCCAAGAGCGGCGGCGTCGTTGGTGTAAATTCGGGCATCTTCGGATGCGCGGGAGATGGCGACATACGCTAGGCGGGTGTTGATGAGTCCGCGTGGTCCGTCTGTATCGATATTCACCAGCACTCGGTCTGCCGTGAGGCTCTGCGAGCTGTGCGAAGTCACGGCGTATCCATGATCGAATTGCCGCATCTGCGCGGGGTCGAAGCTGACGGTACGCTCGTTCTTGCCATCCAGCTTCACCGTGATCTGATCGGGCTCGATCTTCTGGATCGTGCCCAGATCGCGGTTGGCAACCTGTAGCTTTTTGTCTGGCGCGGTGAACTGGATACGATCGCCGGCTCTGTTGCATTAACCGAGCGTTGTGATCTGGTGGGCTCTACGATGAGTTCATGTTCAAGCGTCGTCGTTTCCCGGTTGAGATCATCCTGCTCTGCGTTCGCTGGTACTGCAAGTACGGGAT